>Ga0209189_1000822_pt1 | contig 24188 bp, 24 predicted proteins | sample C_130820_EF_Meta_FD_187308 | JGI IMG/M metagenome (GOLD analysis project Ga0209189, IMG submission 187308) | Freshwater microbial communities from Lake Croche, Canada to study carbon cycling - C_130820_EF_MetaG (SPAdes) (version 3) | ecosystem: Environmental > Aquatic > Freshwater > Lake... | reverse complement strand
GTGTGGATAAGGCTGCTGTTGAAGCTGGTTTAGATGCTCAAATTGAGAAAATTTTGAATCCGCCATCAGTTATTCTTTCCAATCCTTGGGCAACGGCATAATTGATATGGGGTATTCACCGCTGCCCCATCTTAGCGGTGCTTTGGAGAAAACCATGAACGACAAGAAAATTGAATTGACACTTGGCCTTGTGAATGCTGTCATGCAATATTTGGGTACACGCCCTTATGCTGAAGTGGCAGACATGATTCAAGCCATTCGGGAGCAAGCCATCCCCCAAGTGCCAATGCCCGAGGCCAAAGCTGAAGAAGCTGCGGAGTAATCATTGATCCAATCAGTATTCTCTTTGCCGCCAATGCCTGTGTCGCTGCTATTAAGCAAGGATGCAAGCTGTACAAGGACGCTAAAACGTCTTTCATGGAAGTTAAGAAGACTGTTGATGAAATTGTCTCAGATGCAAAGCAGGTTCGGAGTTTTTGGCAAAAGCTGTTTGGAACAGACCCAGCCCCGTCCAAGCCTGTGGAGAAAAAGAAGGAGAAGTTCGTTGCCGTTGACGAAACCCAAGTCATGGCAGATATCGTCAGTCAGCTTACAAAGCTGTTCAGGCTTGAAGAACAGTTAGCAACACACATTCGGGAGGCGGAAGAAAAGTCCCGAAACGTCTATGACCCTGATGCCAATCTGATGGAAGCTGCGTTGCAAAGAGTGATGGCGCAGCAGCAGATGGCAGAACTGATAGTAACGGTCAGAGAAACAATGGTGTATCAATCCCCGCCTGAGTTGGGGGCGCTGTACAGCAAAGTGTTTGAGATGCGGGAAATCATTGGTCAGGAGCAGGAACAGGCAAGGCTAAAACAAGAAGCGCAGCAGAGGTACAAACAATGGCAACGGCAGGAGGCAAAACGAAACCTTCGGGCAAAGTCAGCGTACCTAATCGTGACTTCTATATTCCTCCTGTACGTTTGGATGTGGCTTCTTCTTCTAAACCGGTGGGGGAAGACGTAATGGGTTGGGTTGCTGCTTTGATTTTGGTTGGGTTCTTTTTGCCAATGCTTGGGATGCTGTATCTGGATATTCTGGAAGCCAAACATGAAGTCAAAGCGCAGGTAGAAAAGATGGAAAAATTGCGTAGAGAACTTGAAAAGGAAAAAAGAAATGAGCGAAGAGAAAATACAAGCGATGGAAAGCAAAAGCCAATTGATTGAAAAAATCACGTTTGCTTTGTTGCCTTTATTGTTTTCCTGCGTTGTTTACCTTATGTCGGCACTGTCTAATTTGTCCCATGAGGTGACCATTCTTAACAGCAAAATCAGTTTGGTTGTGACCTCTGACAACAAGCAAGCCAGCAACACGGGCGCTGAGTTGGCTAGGGAAAAGTTACGCCAAGACCTTGAAAAAGAGATTCAGCGCAATCGAGATCAAATTGCCGAAAATCGAATGCACATTGCCATCTTGGAAGAAAAAACTTCTGTCAACAAACCCATAAAAACCCTAACAGGAAAGGACTAACATGATTCCAATAATCGCAACCCTTCTCGGTAGCCTTGCCCAAAACGGGCTAGGGTTACTATCTAGCGCCATCCAAGCCAAAGGCAAAGAGGTAGTTGAGAACACGCTTGGCGTGAAGATTCCTGATAACCCCAGCGCAGAAGATGTTGCCAAGCTACGGGAGTTGCAGTTTGCCCATGAGGAAAAGCTTCTTGAGTTGGGTATTGAGAAAGCCAAGATGGAATTGGCTGAGATGGAACTACTTGCCAAAGCTGCCCAAAACGACGCTGACAATATTACAGATCGCTGGGAAGCAGATATGTCTTCAGATTCTTGGCTGTCTAAAAACATACGCCCTATGAGCCTGATAGCCATCTTTCTAGGGTACTTCTTGTTTGCCATGATGTCAGCGTTTGGCTACAACGCCAATGAATCGTACGTCACTTTGTTGGGCAACTGGGGAATGCTTATCATGGGCGCGTATTTTGGTGGCAGGACTGTTGAAAAACTGGCTGAGATGAGGGGCAAAAAATGAGTTTAAACACTGAACAAGCCGCATTCCTGCTGGACATGTGTAAACTGATCCAATACGCCACAGAGCAGGGTTTTGTTGTTACCGGCGGGGAACTTGCCCGTACTCCTGAACAGCAGGCCATTTACTTCAAGACAGGTCGTTCCAAGACCATGAACTCTATCCACCTCAAGCGTTGCGCCATAGACTTGAACTTCTTTAAGGATGGGAAGATAATCTGGGACAAGGCCACCATTGCTCCTTTGGGAGCATATTGGGAGTCGTTGAACGTCAAAAATCGTTGGGGCGGAAATTTTTCCAATTTGGTTGACTGCCCTCATTTTGAGCGCAACGTGGGTTAAAAATGCCATTACAAAAACTTGTTCTCAAACCCGGAGTAAATCGTGAAAATACGAGATACACCAATGAGGGTGGTTGGTACGAGTCCGACAAGGTTCGGTTTCGTCAAGGTACGCCCGAGAAGATTGGCGGCTGGGCGCGTATCTCAGCATCTACTTTTGTTGGGGTTTGCCGTTCTTTGTGGAACTGGGTAACGCTTGGCTCCTTGAATCTGCTGGGCGTTGGCACAAACCTGAAGTTTTATATTGAAAGCGGTGGCGTTTACAACGACATCACGCCTATTAGAACCACGACAACGCTTGCCAGCCCATTTACAACAGCTACATCGACCAATACCGGCACGACTACAACGGTCACCGTAACGGATGCCAACGGCGGATTCATCAACAACAACTACGTTACCTACTACTGCTCTGGCGCGGCTTCCGTCACATTCAATGGCATAACCATCACGACTGGCACACAGTACCAAATTACGTACGTAAGCTCCACAACCTACACCATCACAGTCACGGGCACAGCTTCTGCAAGCTCGGCTGGTGGTGGAACAGTCTATGCCGTCTACCAAATTAATACCGGCCCTTCATACGCTGCTCCGTTGACTGGCTGGGGAGCAAGCACTTGGGGTTCAGGTACATGGGGTATTGGCACTGCATCTACGGATGCAATGCGTATTTGGAACCAGCTTAACTGGGGGCAAGATTTAGTTTATGGCCCCCGTGGGTCTCCGCTTTATTATTGGAATGCGTCTGTTGGAGTAACTTCCCCAACAGTAACCATGACCATTGCATCCCCTTGCGTGGTTACAGCCCCTGTAAATCTGGCAGACAACACACCTATCACGTTTTCTACTACGGGCTGGTTGCCAACCGGGTTGTTGCCGGGGGTGACTTACTGGACAAAATACCTTACAGCAACAACGTTTAACTTAGCGGCCACCTCTGGTGGTGTTGCAATCAACACTACCGGTACGCAATCCGGTACGCAAACTATTTCCTCCCGAGGCATTTTGCTTTCTTCGTTGTCTGGAGCAGACGGGTACACACCGTTGTACCAGAATGCTTTTACCGTGTCCGATGCCAGCCGATTCCTACTTGTGTTTGGCACCAACGACTACGGTAGCACCATCCTTGATCCCATGCTTATTCGCTGGTCAGATCAGGAATCATTGACAGTTTGGTATCCGGCAGCAACCAACCAAGCTGGTAGCGTGCGCCTATCCCACGGCTCAAAGATTGTCACCACTTTACAAAGCCGCCAAGAGATCGTGGTGTGGACGGATCAGGCGCTGTATTCTTTGCAGTACCTTGGCCCACCGTATGTTTGGGGCACGCAGTTACTTGCCGATAACGTGTCTATTGCTGGCCCCAACGCAGCGGCGATGGCTTCTGGTATTACTTACTGGATGGGCGTGGATAAGTTCTATAAGTACGACGGTCGCGTACAAACCTTGCGTTGCGACTTGCGTCAGTTTATTTACAGCGACATCAACCAGCTTCAGTTTGACCAAGTTTTTGCCAGCACCAACGAAGGTTTTAACGAGGTGTGGTTCTTTTATTGCTCATCTAACTCAAACACTGTTGACCGGTATGTTATTTACAACTACACCGAAGACCTTTGGACATACGGAACAATGGCACGCACTGCATGGTTAGACACTGGTTTGAGAAACTACCCTATTGCGGCAACGTACAGTTACAACATTGTCAACCAAGAGTACGGCGTTGACGACAACGAAACCGGTACTACCCTATCCATCGAAGCGTCCATCACTTCAGCCCAGTTTGATATTGGAGATGGGCACAACTTTGCTTTTATTTACCGTTTAATTCCTGATTTAACTTTCCGAGGGTCTACAAGCGGCACTACACCAAGCGTGACCATGTACCTGCAAGGTTTAAACAATTCTGGTTCTGGGGTTACTCAGACAGGTAATTCAGATGTTACCTATAACGGTTCAGCACCAGCAGTTATTAATGTAGATGAGTTCACAGGCCAAATATATATCCGTGTACGTGGTCGCCAGATGCAAATGAAAATTACTTCTTCCGCTCTTGGTGTGCAGTGGCAACTGGGTGCGCCTCGGATTGACGTTAGACCGGATGGCAGACGATGACCTATGTTGTAACTTCTGAGTTTGAACTTAACCGAGCCGTTGCGCCTCGGCTTCCTGCGGCTACGCCTGAGTATGATCTTAACTATATCAACCAGCTCAATAACATTCTACGGCTGTATTTTAACCAGCTTGACAACATTCTTGGACAACTATCGACTTCGGGCGGTATCGCGGGTGTACGGTTCCCTTATGGCGCATTTTCAAGCGGGGTAGATCAAACCACAACAGCCAACACAGCTACCTTAATGACGTTGAATACAACTGACTTTTCTAATGATGTGTCAATCAGTTCATCCAAGATTACTGTAGTCAATGCTGGTATATACAACCTTCAATTTAGCGTTCAACTAGAAAATACAGATAACGCATCCCAAGATGTTTTTATTTGGCTTAAGCAAAATGGGACAGACATTGCTGGATCTACAGGTAAAGTAGGTATGCCTGCTAGAAAAGGTGTTGGCGATCCGTTTCATGCTATCTACGGGTGGAATTACTTTGTAAGCATGACGGCGGGACAGTACATAGAAATTTACTGGTCAACAACCAACGCCAATGTAACCATCCAATTTTATCCGGCATCCGCAAGCCCAACAAAACCTTCCACCCAGTCTGTCGTAGCCACACTTTCATTTGTGTCTGCGCTCTCAACATGATACGATCAAGCACCCCTGTTTACACGAGGTATACATGAGTTTACAGCAAGCCGCCCAACACTTAGCTGCTCACGGCAGAGGCCCAGACACGACCCTTGTCCACATGACCCCTGACGAGGTTAAGAGTTTAAACATCTTGGCTATGGCTCATGGCGGTCAACTTACCATTAACCCACATACGGGTTTACCCGAAGCTGGCTTCTTGTCAGCCATTCTCCCTATGCTTGCTGGCGCGGCACTTGGCCCAGCAGGTTTAGGTTTATTTGAATCTGCGGGTATGGCTGGTCTTGGAGTGGGTGCTTTAACAGGATTAGCTACTGGCAGTCTTTCCAAGGGCTTGATGGCTGGCATGGGAGCTTATGGCGGCGCAGGCTTAGGTGAAGCATTAGCTCAAACAGGTATGGAGCAAGCTACACAAGCCGAATTAGCTAAGAATCAAGCATTCCAAGCTCAACAACAAGCAGCCCAACAACAAGCTGCTGATCTTGGAAAACTTGCTCAAGAGCAAGTCAAAAGCGGAACATTTAACGAACAAATTTTTAGAGATCAAGCGCAAGGTATAACTTCCCCACTAAACCAAATGCGTGCTTCTACTGCTACAAATGTTGCAGCTAATTCTGGTTTTGGTGGCCCTGACTTTGTTACCAGCACTACCGGTAATCGTTTGGATACAACGCTCCAAGGATTAAAGAGTCTTGGTTCAGAAGCTGGCCGCTCATCTTTTATGGGTAATATTGGCGGCGGTATGGGTTTGGCTAAGTATGGATTGGCTGCGGCTGCTCCTGTTATTAGTGATATAAATAAGCCTAAACCCCAAGCCCCAATGCAGACCGATAGCAACCCGGGTCAGCAATATAACTACACATTGGGTACGTTAAAAGGGCCTTATACAGCAGACACAAGTGGCAGAGAACAGCAATATTTCAACCAGCAATATATCCCAAGGTATGCTGATGGAGGTATGGTTGAGCCGGGTACTCCTACAAAGTATTCTTATGACCCAATGGGGCAGTTGTTTGCCAAGATTGAGTCAATACCATCAGATGACCAGAATAAACAAAAAGCTGAAATGCAGGCTCAAAGACAAGGCGGCGTTCATACACCAATGACTGACGCTCAGTTTGCCGCTCAAAAAGCTCAAGGCGAAGCAAATATGAATGGCTTTAATAGTTTTGGGGATACTGTTAGTAATGGAATTCTCAGCTTTCTATCACAACCGCCTTTGTCTGTTCAATTATTGCAATCCCTTCTTGGCCCAAGTGGTTTGGCTTTTGGAATAGGTTCAATGCCCGGCGCTCCCGGCACTGGTGTAGGGTATGGCGGTACTGCGGCAAGCGGTTCATCTAATATGGGCTTCACAAATAATGCTCCCACAGGTCAAACTCCCGCCAACTCAGGCTCTGGTGAAAGCGGTATGAATGCTGGCGGCGGCGGTCGAGGTGGTGGCGGCGGTGGCGGTGGTGGCAATTCAAGTGGTATTGGTATAGGCGTGGGTGGTGTAAACGGAAGTGCTGGCACAGCAACTTCTACCAGCAGTGGTAACGCTGCGGCGGCAAAAGGCGGTTTGATGGCAACCGGACATTTACGTCCTCCCCATGCATTTTTTCAAAACGGAAAATATAGTTTTCACCCCGCGCAAATGTATGCAGAAGGTGGTGTTCCAAATGATGGATACAACCTTGGCGGTTACTCTGATGGCGGCAGATTACTGCGCGGCCCCGGTGATGGTGTGTCAGATTCTATTCCTGCGACCATAGGTCATAAACAACCCGCACGCTTAGCAGATGGCGAGTTTGTTGTGCCTGCTCGGATTGTGTCTGAGTTGGGTAATGGATCGACTGAAGCTGGCGCACGCAAGCTGTACGCCATGATGGACAGAGTTCAATCCGCTCGCAGTAAAACTGTTGGCAAAGGAAAAATTGCTGCCAATAGCAAATCTGAGAAGTACTTGCCAGCATGAACGCAGTAACAAGAATCGTATACGCTAACGAAGACCCATCTACATTCATAGATGAGTTGCAGCATTTGCTGCCGGAGCATTACGACGAGTTATGTGTTACCAAGGATTTTCCGTTGCAACCTGACTATATTGCCTACGGCAATCTGGCTATGAATGATATGTTGCGGTGCATCACATGTAGATCTGAAGGCAACCTGATAGGTTACGTGATTTTCATTGTGCAGCCGCATTTGCATTACATGTCGTGCAAAACCGCCTTTGAAGACATATATTTTGTCAGGAAAGAATTCCGCCAAGGCCGGATTGGTATCAGGCTATTCCAATTTGCAGAAGATTCACTTCGGCAAGACGGTGTAAACAGAATCATCATGCATACCAAAATTCATTTGGATAACTCTCGGTTGTTCGAGTATCTTGGGTACAAGCATACCGACAAACTTTACACAAAAATATTAAGTACGGAGCAGGTATGAACTACTCACGCAGACAACTATACGCATTAGGTGAACCCATTGGAGATTCCGTAACACGTTTAAAGCCCGGCGGTCGTGTTTATGGAGGCGGCGGTGGTGGTAGCAGTACGCCATCATCAACTACCCAGACAGCTGATCTGCCGGATTGGGCAAAGCCATACGCCAAAGACGCTATGGCTAAAGGCGCAGCTTTAACGGATATAAATCAAAATCCGTATCAAACATATGGCGGCGAGCGGATTGCAGGGTTTACGCGAATGCAGAAGGATGCTCAACAAAGTGCTGCAAATATGCAGCCCTCTCAGCAGCTTGGGATTGGCTCTGGTTTAGCTGGCGCTGCTGGTATGGGGGCAATGAACACAAACTACCAACCCGGTCAGTTTTCAATGTCGCAAGTACAAGCACCCTACTTGCAAAACTACCAGATGCAAAGCCCGGGAAATGTGTATTCGCCAACAACAAGTGCCGCACAGCTAGGCAACGCGCCACAGGCAAATGCTGCCCAATTTAACGGCCCCGGTGCAGTCGGCTATGACGCAGTGCAAGGCCAAAGGCAGTACACCCCGATGATGGATACTGCCCGAACAGGGTATAACCCACAACTGCAAACTTATCAGATGCAAGGGCCGCAAAATGTGCAAACCCAAAGTTTTGCAAATCCATATTCTGCCCAAGCGTATATGTCCCCCTACATGCAAAATGTGGTGGGTATTCAACAGCGAGAAGCGCAACGCGCTGCGGATGTTGCAAAAACAGGGCGTAATGCCCAAGCTGTAGGCGCAGGAGCTTTTGGTGGTTCCCGCCAAGCTATTATGGATGCGGAAGCTGAGCGTAATTTAGCTACACAAAAGGGTGACATTCAGGCACAAGGCTTGCAGTCTGCTTACGGACAAGCGCAAGGGCAGTTCAACGCTGAACAGCAAGCACGTTTGCAAGCACAGATGGCAAATCAGCAAGCCGGTATCAATGTTGGTGGGCAAAACCTTAGCGCGGCTCTGGGCGTTCAACAACTCGGCGCTCAAACTGGCCTGCAAACATCTTTGGCAAACTTGTCTTCCGCACAACAAGCCAATGTCCAAAATCAAGCAGCCCAGTTGCAAACACAGGGACTGAATGCGCAGCAAGCCATGCAAGCAGCCTTGGCCAACCAGCAGGCCGGTATCAACACCAGCCAGTTCAACGCAACAAATGCGTACAACACCGGGCTACAAAATGCCCAGATGCGCCAACAAACAGGGCTTGCAAACCAAGCACTGCAAGGCCAGTACGGTCTGCAACAAGGGCAGTTCCAACAAGCGGCAAATGCGCAGAACGCTCAACAAGGCTTGCAGGCTGGCTTGGCAAACCAAACAATGGGCTACAACGTGGGCAATCAAAACCTACAGTCCATGCTTGGTGTGCAACAACTCGGCGCTGGCCAAAACATGCAAGCCCAGCTTGCAAACCAACAAGCCAATCAAGCCGCGCAACAAGCCGCTGAACAATCACGTCAATATGGCGCTGGGTTGGGTATGCAGGGTTTGCAAACAGCTTTACAAAGCGCCAACACCCTTGGGCAGTTTGGTCAATCTCAGTATGCTCAAGAGATGGGCATCAATCAATTGCAGAACCAATATGGCGGTCAGCAACAACAACAGAACCAGCGCCCGCTGGATATTGCTTATCAGGACTTCCTGAACCAGCAAAACTATCCGTATAAACAGTTGGGCTTTCAGTCTGATTTGATCCGTGGTTTGCCTTTGGGTCAAAAATCTACCGCTCAAACATACGAAGCTCCGGGCAGTTTGCTGGGTCAGCTTGGTGGTTTAGGTATGGGTGCTTATGGCCTATCCAAGATGGGAGTATTTGCTGAAGGTGGCGTAACTGATTCTCGCAATGTCGAATCAATTCTTTCAAAATTGAGCGATGCTCAATTGCAACAAGCCAAACAAGCCGCTCTTGACCGTCGTGATGCGGATGAAGCTCAGATGATTGACGCAGAAATTGCCAAGCGTGCAAGTATGCGTCAGAACATGCCGCCTGATATGAAGGGGATTGCTCCTGCGATTTCAGACGAGTTTGCCAATGACATGGAACAAAACATGGCGACCGGCGGTATTGTTGCCTTTGCCGACCGTGGCGTAGTCACAGAAGGTGATAACTACAGCCATGAAGGCATGAGAAATCCTGACTCCATTAATATGCCTAAAGCTAAACCCAAGGCTGGCATACCTGATGCTGTAAAGCAGGCAGTTCCTGCACTGGCTCAACAAACCGGAGTACCAGAAGAAGACCTGATGGCTAGAGTTCCCGGCCTGATGGATATGTTTCAGAAACAATATGCTCCTTTGATTGAACAGCAAAGGGCTATGGTTGAGCAATCTAAGCCCGATACAGAGGCTATGAAACAACAAGGTTTGGCTCAGGCTTTAACCCAATTTGGTTTCAAGATGGCGGCTAATGCCGCCCGTCCAAATGCTAGATTCTTGGAAAGCGCATCTGCTGCCGCTCCAGAAATTTCCACCGCAGTGCAAGACATGAATAAGCTGATGTCTGTTAAGCAAGACAACTACAACAAGTTGAAGATGGATCAGATGAAGTATGAGAACGCTTTGCAAATTGGCAATATGAAAGATGCCACCTTGCTGGCTGGTCAGATTCGTCAGGGTCAACAGGCAGATAAACAAATTAAGATGCAACAAGATCAACTTGCCGCAACTATTAGCCATCAAACTGAAATGGAAGCTCAAGGACGCAGAGGGCTTGATATTCAATCTGCTCAAGTGGCTGCAACTACAGCTCGCCAACCAGAAACCATTAAAGGTCTTTCTGAAATGTTACAAAACGCAACGCCAGAACAGCGTAAAGCGATTGAGGATGCCGCAAGACTTAGATACGGCATGTCGGCAGATATTCGTGCGGACGCTTCCTTGGCTGCAAGAAGAGCAACTGCTGTCGAGAAAGCTCAAGCCTCAATGGCAGGATCTTTGCTTGCCATGACACCTAGATCCGATCCAAAATATGCAGAACGCAAAGCGGCTTTTGATGAACAGGTTCAACGAGAATTGGATCAATTGCCAGTAGATACAAGATCTGGTTCCGCTCCAGCAACTAGCGCCCCATCTGGCGGAGGGACTATCATGCGATTTGACTCCAAAGGCAACCCCATTTAAACGAGGAAACTATGACCATTCAGGCCCAATTAGCAGATGGTCGTGTTCTTGAATTTCCAGACGGAACTGATCCGTCAGTTGTTCAAGCTACCGTCAAAAAGGTCATTGCTAATCCAATGGCGGCTCAATCCACAGCTTCTTTGGAGTCAGCCAAAGCCGCACCTTTCTCGTTTGGGGACATAGCTAAATCATTTGGCTCTGGTGTAGTTGGTGGGGCAAAGAGTTTGGTTGATGTTGTTGGCGCTGGCTCTGGTGTTTCTCAAGGATTGGGAGAAGCCCAAGATTACCTACAGAGAAGTCTTTCTCCTGAGCGTCAGGCTGAGATTGCACGCGATCAAGAACTGATGAACCGTGCGCAGGATAAAGGTATTGGCTCTGAAATCATGGCTGGCCTCAAGACTGTTGCCCATGCTCCGTTCCAAAGCATTGCGCAGGGCGTAGGATCGTCCTTACCTGCGATTGTGGGTGGACTTGTCACTTTGCCGGAATCAGCCCCTGCTGCGCTTGCATTGGGTGTCCAAAGGGCATCTAGCCTATTGATTGCCGCAGCCCAAGGCGTTGGTGAGACAAAGGGAAGTATCCATGATGAAGTTAAGAAAGCCTATAAGGATCAAGGCGTACCGGAAGATGAAGCAGCCAAGCTTGCTGTCAAAGCTCAGGAATACACCCTTGAGAAAGCTCCAATGCTTATTGGAAGTGCCGCCTTTGGTGCTTTAGATGCACTGACCGGCTTTGAGAAATCTACATCCCGGGCATTGAAAGATGCGTTTAAAGGCGAAGAACGTAAGCTTGAAGGTAAAGGTTTAAAGGATGCAATAAATTCTTTGGCAGAGAAGGCTCCAGAACTCCCAACACTTGCCAAGTCTGCATTACATACAGCGGGTGAAGAGAGTCTTACCGAAGCATTGCAAGGCGGATATGGGCAGGCCGCACAGAACATTGGCATGTCTCAGGCTGGGTTTGAGACTCCAACAATGCAAGGTGTTGGTGGTGCAGCCGCACATGATGCGCTGATAGGGGCTTTGACTGGCGGGGCAATGTCTCCCTTGCATTTTCAAGGAGCCAAATCTGACTACGCTGCAGATCAATTCCTCCGTCAAGTTAAAGGCCAACAGGAAGAAGATCAAAAGAACGCTAATGCTATTAAAGAACAGCAAGAAACGCGGGCCAAGACCGAGGAAAGTTTAAACGTCCCTAAAATGCTGGCGCTGCCAGCTCCTGCAAAGGCCGCAGAAGAAGAGAAAGATCCACTTCAGAACCCTGTTGGTCGTGTGACTGAGGATGAACTGGGTAAAGCGATTGGCAATAACACGGTCGTCAACTACTTAAATAAGTACCGCGAAGACAATAATCTTCCCAAACTGAAGTCATACAGCATCGAAGACATTAAAGATGCAATGACCGCTCAGAACCCGGAAGGTGAAGAGGGTGCTTTAAACAGCATTTTGGCGTACAAAACTAATTACCAAAACGAAACCTACACACCAGAAGATATCCAAAATCGTGCTGTAGCTAAAAATGTTGCCACAGAAACTAAAGGTTTTTCTGATTTCTTGACCCGGGCGACTGGTAAATCTGATTTAAACACCATGACGCAGCCGGAGTTGCACTCCGTTGCTACGGCCTTGGATGCTTTGCCTCGCACAGGTAAAGAGCAGCAGCTTGTTCTCCCTGAAGGCTCTAACGCTACACGGTTTACACAAGACCAATACAACCAAGGCGTAACCCAAGCTTTGATGAATGTCAAAGAAGGTAAGCCTGTAACTTTGGATCAAGCCAGAGAGGCCATCAAAGCCCAAACAGACCTCAAGACCGACAGAGATGCTGATCATCTTTTAAAGACAGCAGCCTCAAATGAAGATTTGATTGTTGAAAAAGGTACTGGCTTCCAAGCTGTAAGCCCCGGCGGCGTGGTTCTTGGCACATACGGAACAGAGGCTGAAGCCAAGCGTAACCACCGCAGAGCAGATATTCTTCCTGTCGATACCCAATTGGTACGTGCGCCACAAGAAGTTAATCAAGAGAAAGTTGCTCAACTTCCAGAAGGCTATGAGATTAACAAAAAAACCGTGGCTGGAGAATCTGGCCCAGCGGCATATGTCGTTCGTGAAGATGGCTCACAGACAAACGCATCGCAGACATTTGCTGATGAGGCTGATGCCAAGGATCGTTTAAACATTCTGTCCCGTAAACGAGAAGCCAATGCCGTTGCCGAAGAGGCTGCCGCCGACCGCATCCGTAAAGATTTAGAAAATAGACAGTCCAAAATTGCTCAAATGGAAGCTGATGGGCAAACCGACACTGCTGAACACAAGAACGCAGTCGCAGCATTCCAATCCGCCAATGTAGCTGGTAGCGCCAAGATTACCGATCATTTGGATAAAGCTGAAGCTTTCCGTAAGCCATTAAAGATTGTCCCGCTTGGCAAAAAGATTGCCAAAGTAGAAAAGCATACGGTCATCAAAAAAGGCAAAGAGGTTGCCAGCTTCCCTGATAGGGCTAAAGCTGAACAACATATTCTTACCACCGCCAACGATGCAGAACTCAAATCTATTGCCGACCGTGGCGGTTCATTAGGTAAGCGTGCTGAAGTTGAGATGCAAGACCGCCAGCGCACTGAGCCGGGCATCAAGGTCAAGGGAACAACTGAGGGTTTAGAGAAAGCTGGTGTCCGCACACCTGAAGTTGAAGCCCAACTGGCGGAGCTAAAAGCCAAGTTGCTTCCAATGCTGAAGAAGTTTGGTCTTGAGCAGGTTGGTTTAAACGTTGTTCGAGAGATTGAGAACGACGCAGACGGCGCTTGGGGTAAAGCAGACAAGCTGATCCGTATTGCCTTGCAGGCAACCAAACCAATTAAAACTATGCGCCATGAGGCGCTACACGCACTGAAGGAGCTTGGATTCTTTACCCCGCAGCAATGGGAGGCGCTAAAGCGCCAAGCCGAGAAGACTTGGGTGAACAAATACCTGAAGGGTGTTGCGTTCAATGACACCATGTCTAGGTTTGACGCATACACAGCAATGGGATTGTCTAATGAGGCAATCCTTGAAGAAGCTATTGCTGATGCATTTGGTGACTGGGAAGGCGGAGCAAAACCACCTCCCGGGATGATGGCTGCACTGTTTAAACGTTTGCAGCAGTTTTTTTCCGCATTGCGAAATGCATTGACCGGTGCAGGTTTCCAATCTGCGGATGAGATATTTGGCAAAATTGAGCGTGGCGAACTGAAGGCTGGCAAGGAATCCGCTGGTACTGAAGAGAAGATGAGCTTGTCCGGCATTGGAGTTCCAATGTCCACCCGCAATCTGATGGAAGTTCAAACCCCAGTGGCCCAGCAGGAACTTGGTTTAAACACTGAAATAAAACGCGGGCGTTTTAACAATGTCCGGGATATTGCAACAGCATTGAATCAGTACACCCTTGACCAGCTTGGTGCAATGGATCGCAAAGATTTAACGCAAGAAGATTCAACCAAGATTGCCAAGGCAATTGCTGATGAGGTTGCATTCCAACTCAACACCCTTACTAAGACAGGAACAGGACTAGGCTGGTACTCAACCAACTACCCCAACGCAGTCAAGCGTCTGGCTAACCGTTTTCCTGAGCTTGGAACAAGCCGTCACGCACGCTCAGTCTTTTCTGCGATTGTTGCTGTCACATCGAACGGTGAGAGAGTTGCCAAGAACATTGATAACGCCATCAAGCTTTACGCTAAATTGCGTGACGGCAAGCCAATGGTTGCTATGGGCAACCGCAGAGGCACTGCGCTGAAGAACAATCTGGCTCAGATTCAATACTTGCTTGCCAAGCATGGTCAAGACTTTGAAAAGGTATTGCTCAAAGAGATTACCGTCAAGGAAATGAACGCCAAACTCAGCGAGCTGGGTGAAGACACTGATAACAGCTACTTGGCAAACACTGTTGTTCCTGCTGCTGCCGTTTACTTTGGGCCTAAGCTTGGTGCTTTCTACGCCAATCTGTCAGGATCAGAAGGCTATCTGACAATGGATTTGTGGTGGACTCGCTCCATCAACCGTATGCGTGGCTTACTGATGCCTAAAGCGACAGAAGCCTCCATCAATAAGTTCCGCGACATGATGGACAGGCCAAGCGCAACAAGAGAAGAAGTTGTCTCTGCGACCATTCCTTTCCGTGATAAGTACGAAGAGTACGGGTTCAACACCGAACTTGAGCATTTGGCAGGTTCAAAAGAACCTCGGACAAACGCTAAGAAGCCTGCATGGTTTAAAAAGGTTGAAGAGAAGGCTGGAGATGCTTTTGAACAAATGTTGTTTGACCACAACATAGAAAAGATGGCAAACACCATCTACAAGAATGAGTTTGAAATGCTGGAGGAGGCTCCGTTTACAGCTACCGACCGCAAGTTCATGTATGACGCAGCACGCAAAGCACAAAGCTTGTTGCAAAAAGAAGGCATAGACTTAACACTAGCTGACATTCAAGCTGCGCTTTGGTATTATGAAAAGCGGCTGTATCAAAAATTAAGCGGAAGGAAAGCAGATGACATCGGATACGAAGAAGCCATCATTGCCCAAGCCAATCAGGGTAATGGACGAGCAAGACCAAGTGTGGTCTTCGATCAACAACCTAGTGGTGGGACTCAGCCCAGAGGAGCGGGCGCAGAAGCTGTCGGCGTTCGTGGACAGCCTGCCATCACATCAGCCGAACAAGGAGTAAGCGGTGAACAAAAATACAGCATTCCCACTGGAAAATTTACCCTTCGACCCAGCGGAAAAGGCAATAAAAGCGTCTCAAGAGGCAGAGGAGATACATTTGGCTTCGTTGGCCCAGCAGGACTTGGACAAGCGTTTAAAGAACATGACGTACGAACAAATAGAGAAATTGGCAAGCGACCTAATGTAGAAGTTAAGCAAGGTGATGGAAGAGGATTCACTGGATTCTTTTCCAACATCAGCCTTGGCTTTAAGGGTAAGCCAAACGCAAAACCGTATGAGCCTACATTAAATGTAGAGCCAATTGCAGATTTTGTGCGCGAATACAACAATCATCGCGGAAACTTTGACGATCATATTGCAACTTCTATTCCCGGCTTTAGGGAAGTTCAAACAATTGTCGGTAATGCAATAGCCAAAACATACAAAAACGCAGACATGTTGGACATTGGCGCATCCGAAGGTGCGTTAATTAAAGCCGTTACAAAGATGTCAAATGGCGGGGTTCGTACAGTCGCCCTTGACCCCAACTTTGCTATGGCAAAGCATTTCAACGACGGTGAGAAAATTGAGGGGTCTGTATACGATACAAGCGCATTTGGCACAAAAGCCGATGAAGGCCAGCTTGCATGGAATGAAGATGAAACCCTTACTGATAGGGATGGTCAAGTAACAAGTAACCCATTTGCTGGCGAAGAAGTGCGTTGGTTTAAACCAGACAGACAGTTTGATGTCATCCATGAAGCAATGGTCTTTCAGTTTATTAGTGGAAATAGAGCTAGTCAGATAGCTAGAGCCAAAGAGCTTATGAAGCCTGACGGTGTTTTAATTATTGAAGAAAAGTTTGTTGCTGGCGACCAACTCTCCCCTGAGCAATTTCGTGCAAATGAAGCCCAGAAAGATGCTTACAAAGAACAGTATTTTACCAAAGCCGAAATAGCTGCCAAAGCCAAAGCGGTTGGTGTTGCAGAGAAAGCTGCATTTCAGGAAAAACAAGAAAAGAAAGAGCAGCAAGTCACTGGCATGAATGACCTAATGGTTTCTCCGGGAGCCATTGAAGATGTATTGGGAAGTAACTTTGACCATGTTGCTCAATTTTGGGACAGCGGAAACTTTAAGGGTTACATAGCATCTGACAGTCCAGAGGCGGTTGAGCGTCTTATTAACAATATGCTCTCAACCGATTCAAAGTTTGCTAACGTCAAAACTCCACGGGCAGTCAAGTATTCCCTTGCTCCTTCCGATGATGGAATTGTTCTTGGTAGGCTTCAGCCTGATGCTGTTGAATTCCCCGGCGTTCATTACGGCAACGTCCAGACAGATGAGTTACAGGGAAGTAAATATGGAACTGGGCTAAGAGGCGCAGAGCGCCGTCGTCTGCAAAACACAGATGACGAAAGAATTAAAAACCGCGTTTACTTCTACATCAACAAGCCGGACGGCACAATGCCAATCCCGGAGTCTGGTGTTGGAAACCATGTTTACACGCAGAAGTTTAAAAACATCCTTGGCCCCGGTAAGAAAATGACGGAGATATCCAAGGAAGCTGGCGCTGACCTCAATTACTTTGAGGCAGGCATAGTTGATGCTGGTTATGATGGATATGCAGTTCCTGAAATGGGAATGATGGTTATCCTGAACCACAATGTGCCAGTCAACTACCGTGGCACAAGAGCAGAACTTTCCGAAAGCGGAGCAAAACTAAGCCTGCGTACATACTTCCCCACCGCAGAAGAAGCAGAGAATGCTGCGTATAAGGCTGCTCCGCCCGCCACACCAGAGTTTAAACGTTTCTTTGGGGCTAGTAAGGTCAAGGAAGAAGGTCGTCCGCAGGTTATGTACCACGGTTCGCCTAATGAGTTTGATACATTCCGTGACGGTATGCCAATCTTTATCAGCCCAGATCCAGAATTTGCTGAGCAGTTTGGTAGGGATAGAGCCAAAGATGATGGCAAAGATCCGGAGGAGGCAAAGGTCTATCCATTATGGGTACGGGCTGAGACACCGTTTGATTACGAAAATCCAGACCATGTAAATAAGATTGCTGAAGCAATTATTGCAGAACATTATTTAAAAACAGACGAATCAATTGTCCGCTTAAAACAATCAAGGCCAACAATTAAAAAGTTTCGTGAAGAGTTGGCTGATGGGTTGTGGTCTGTTATTGAAGATCCAATTGTTCAGACTAAATTAAAAGAACTTGGCTTTGACTCATTCAATGTCAAAGAAGGTGGCAACAAAAACCTTGCTGTCTTCAGCGCCAACCAAGTCAAATCCGTCACAGGAAACATTGGTGAGTTTGGTGAGAACAAGAACATTAAGTACAGCCTGCCGGTAGTTGCAGCAGACATTGATGCCCGTGTAAACGAAACAACGCAGCAGCGGGAACACAAAGGCTTTATTGATCGCATACTTGGTGTGTTTGCTCCTGAAAGCTTGGCTGACCTGCGTGCCAGCTTTATCCACCGCTATAACCAGCTTGGTGTTTACGACCGGATGCTTGCTGACAAGATGGGCGATAAAGTACTTATGGCTGACATGAGTGCAGAAGCTGCGGCAAATATGTCTGATCTGTCTGCGTCCGTCACCTATGCCGCATTTGGTATTGGCAACCGACAAGGCGGTATCCCTGTTTACAAGAACGGTATGACTACCGTCGATACATCCGCCAAAGGCCCATTACAGATCCTTTCACCGCTGGCGCAGTTCAATGATCCAAAGGCTTACCAGCATTACCAATTCTGGGCTGGTGTAAAGCGCGGCAGTCGTTTCATGGCTGAAACATCCGCAACTGGTGTTGTGTCGTACAGAGAGAAGAACTTTGAACCTGCCGACATTGAGAAAGCAGAGAGATTACGCAAGCAATACAAAGATAAGGGTGTAGATTTCAACGTCATCCAAAAGGAAATGAACACCTTTAACGATGGCTTGGTGGACTATATGAAAGCTACTGGTGTCTTAGCTCCGGAGAGAGCCGCAGAGTTTAAGAAGCATATGGACTACATACCTTTCTACCGTCAATTAGATGGTGAAAACACGGTCGGCCCAAAGATATTTAACTCTATCTCAGGTGTCAAGCCACCCAAGAAACTCAAAGGTAGCGAAGCTCCTCTTACGGATTACTTGGAATCGATTGTCCAGAATACTCAAGCGGCAATCAACGCTGGTATGAAGAACATGGCGGCTCAACGAGCGGTCAATGTTGCAATGCAACTTGGCAAGATAGCAGGTGCAGAAAAGATTGACGGTGTTAGTAGCGCACCAGACTCAGTGACATTCTTAGAAAATGGTAAGGCAGTGTCCTACCGGGTGGCTGATCAGTTGTTCATCAACGCCGTCAAGAGTTTAAACATGGCTGAGATTCCGTTCTTGGGAATGTTCTCCGCCCCGTCTAACCTGCTCCGTAACTTGGTTACCAAAGACCCCGGCTTTATGTTGGCTAACTTAGCCCGTGACTCCTTGTCTGCGTGGGTTACCAGCGGTTCAAACATGACCCCAATCATAGGTACAGCGGCAAACTTTGCCAAAGCCTTGAGTGGTAAAGACCCAATCCTTCAAGCCCTGTACAACGCAGGTATCTTGGGAGGATATGAGTTCTCCTCTGGCGTAATGAAAAGCGCAGAGACTTTGGAGAAAGATTTAAACAAGAAGTACGGGTCGTCCGGCAAGGCTGCACCACTCAAAGTGTTTAACGGAATCTGGGATGCTTTGGAAAAAGGCACAGAAGCATCTGATGCGGCTACACGTATGGCAGTCTACGAGCGTGTTTTGGCAGAGACTGGCAACGAAACAGAGGCTTTATACCGTGCGCTTGAGGTAATGAACTTCAACCGCAAGGGAAGCTCCCCTGTTGTGCGCATCCTGACTGCGGCTATTCCATTCCTTAACGCCAGAGTCCAAGGCTTGGATGTCTTCTATAGGACTGCATTTGGACGTAATGTTTCAGCTAACGCTGAAGCTATGCAAAAGGCATTCTTTGTCCGTGCCGCTACCTTGATGGCTTTGTCTGCGGCTTACTTCTTGGCTGTCTCTGACGACGACGAATGGAAGAAACAAGAACAGGAAACCAAAGACAACTACTGGATCGCCCCCGGCATAGGTAAATTCCCTACCCCGTTTGAGGTTGGCTTCCTGTTTAAAACAGTCCCTGAACGGATCATGGCCTACACCCTGAAGGACGACACTGGTCAGGATTTCATGGCTTCCATGCAGCGAGGTCTTTTAAACACATTTGCGTTTAACCCAATCCCGCAGATTGCCAAGCCAATCATTGAGTACAACGCCAACTACAACTTCTTTACCGGAAGACCAATCGTTGGTCAGGGTATGGAGGGACTAGAGCCTCAGTATCAGGTTGGCCCAAACACAACAAAGACCGCAGAAGCATTGGGCAAAGCATTGGGTATGCCACCCATCAAGTTGGATCAGTTGATCAACAGCTACACAGGAACAATGGGTATGTATGCAATGACGCTTATCGATTCTGTTCTGGATACCCAATCCAACAGTCCACATGCGTCTAAACGCTTTGAGCAGCTACCAATCATCAAGAGGTTTGCATCTGACCCAGAAGCCCGTGGCAACATTACGCAGTACTATGAGCTAAAGAAAGCTGTAGATGCGGCAACTCAGACCGAGAACTATCTACTCAAAGCAGGTAAACCTGATGAGTTTAGAGAATTTATGGAGCAGAACAAAGGGTTGCTGGCAATCAAGCCATACGTTGCCGACATTGAGAAGTCAATGAAGGAAACAAGAGAGATGAGGAAGATGGTTCAAGGCGCTGAAATGTCTGGAGATGAGAAGCGGGATATCCTGACAAGAATTGGTCAGAAAGAAAACAACTTGACCTCTAACATCCAAACTGTCAAGAAGATGATCAGCGAACTCCAATGATGTCGTTGTCAAAGAGCCAGCCTACCGTGGCCCGGTGGGCGTCCTCCCACATGTTTAAACGTTCTTCTCGGGACATTGCCCGGCCTTGATCCAGCTCTGCGTGGCAGGTAAAGCATAGCGCAGCTATACGATAGTCATGGGCTTTAAGACTTCTACCCTTACCGTCCCGACTCTGATTGGAATGAGCGGCTACAACTGTGCCGTCAGATTTACCGCAGTGTTGACAAGGAGATTCCCTAACAGCATCAAGCAGTTTCTGATTGCGGTACATCAATGTTTTTTGGTAATTCATTTAAACGTTTTAAAGGCCACCATTTAAGTAGCTCTTCTTGAGATAAAACATCTTTATTGTGGTTTTCTTGTGGGGTATTTACTTTAACATTCATTTGTTTGTCATTGATATGATTTACATTTTGGCAACTATGGAGTTGCCATGCCAAAACTATCTGATCAAGATTTTATCGAACTTTGGAAAAACCATAATGGCTCTTCTAATGAAGTGGCAAAAGCTGCCGGTATAAATGTAAGGTCGGTGCTTAAACGTAGACGCAGTATGGAAGTTAAATATGGGCAATCATTAGAAGCCAGCAAACCTAAACCAAATACATCCACAAAACCCAGCGCAGCTCGTAAAGATTTAGGAATTTTAAACGGTGTTGTAATTGTTTTTAGCGATGCACATTTCTGGCCCGGCATACACACAACCGCGTTTAAAGGTCTTCTCTGGGCTATAAAAGAGTTTAAACCAGTGGCGGTTATAGCTAACGGTGACATATTCGATGGAAGTAGCGTGAGCCGCTACCCCAGAATTGGGTGGGATTCCGTGCCATCCGTCATACAAGAACTCAAAGCCTGCGAGATTGCAATGGGTGAAATTGAAGATGTAGCCAAGAATACACGCCACAATACGCAATTAATATGGACGCTGGGTAATCATGATGCTCGTTTTGAGAACAGATTGGCATCCAATGCCCCTCAATATGAATTTGTCAAAGGCTTCAGTCTTAAAGATCATTTTCCTGCGTGGCATCCATGCTGGGCTTGCTGGCCTACAGAAAATACAATTGTTAAACACCGTTGGAAAGGTGGTATCCATGCCACCCACAACAACACGCTTAATGCTGGTGTAAACATTGTTACAGGACACCTTCACAGTCTCAAGGTAAGCCCCTTCGATGATTATCATGGGACAAGGTATGGGGTAGACACGGGAACATTGGCAGAACCAACAGGCCCACAGTTTGAGAATTACTTAGAACTATCACCAACCAATTGGCGATCAGGTTTTGCTATCCTGACATACCATGATGGTAATTTATTGTGGCCTGAGTTAGTCCATACTTGGGCGGACGGTCAAATTGAATTTAGAGGAAAGATACACAATGTCTGATTTAGTTACCTATCTTCGGTCTGAAATTAAAGAGTTGCACAAAATACTGCAAGAGACACAGTTTGCACTGGCGGTGGCTAATATTAAATTACAACGCAGAACTGAACCATTGTCTGAAGAAAAGGTTTACACGCTATACCGTAGAAGCTTAGATTGGCGGCAACTAGCTAGAGATATAGAATCTGAGCATGACATTTAATTCGCCATTCGCGAATAGCGAATAAAAAAGGGGGCATACGCCCCCTTAACTGCGAGGCTGATATATATCAACCGATCAGTTCCCAAACCAAACCATCATCATCTTCAACAATGTCGCCGACAGCGTACTCAGCAACTTCGTCTTCTTCTTCTTCAACTTCGTCTTCGACTTCGTCATCTTCGACTAAATCATAGTCGGCAGCCCAACCGTGTTCTTTTTGGAACTCGATGAATTCTTGAATGATAAGTACTTTATCAAAATCATCTGTTTCAATAGTCACAGTTTGGTCTTCGTCCCAAGACCAATTGCCAATGTCAATAACAACTTTATACATGGTGTACTCCAAAATTTGATGCGGAACAGCCCGCAAACAAACTTTAATCCAAGTCCATGACAAATTGAAATCTAATCTTTTGTATTAATTTTTACATTTTCTTTGATGCTTTGCGCAAGCATTTTTCGTAACCATTGCGCACCGCCAAGTCGTTTCCATTCCTCAAAGTGTGATTTAGTCAGTCTTGCACCTATGTGTTTGCTGCCATCCGTTAACTCACTCTGGGGTCTTGGCATCGGTATTCCCCTCATGGAATGGTGCGTTCTTTTTTAAATACTCTTCAAGCAACCTTAAAAACCCAACCTCAACACAAGCACTTATTTCTGCCGCAGTGAAATCGCAGGTAATTGTTGCTGTCCCATCTTCATTTTCCGTAATTGTTTTGACAATCATGTTGTTCCCATGTTAGTTTGGTTAAGAAAATAAACTGGCATTTGGTGCATCGCCAAAGCTTCCCTTGCTCGACTACCACATTGCCCCGTCTGCGTAATTTACCAAAGAATGTTCTGATTACTTCAAGCATTGTTCTTCTCCTTGTGTACAACTTTCATTTCTTCTTCAGTAGGGGGTAGCCCTGTGTCTTTCCAAACCCAACCAATAGAAAAACGGCGCTTAGGGTTACGCGCTAAAGTAATCTCTCTACCATTTAGAAGTCTGACTATGTTTTGCTTTAGCAAGTCCTCCATAGATTCATCACCCATTGTTCTTCTCCTTGAGTTTGTTTTTTAACTCTGTGTTCTGACGCAACAACTCCTCAATCACACGTAAATTGTCTTTGCGTCTATCCTCTATTGCGGTTATTACTTGTTGCACCGCAAAATTTAATGAGCTTATTTTGTTAGCCAAAACTTTGGCTTGATACCATGCGTAATCGTTCCCAGTTCCTTCTGTTAACACGCCATCTTCTTCCATGCTCAGATCTGTGATGGGCGGTGTAATAGGGTTGATAGGTTTTGTTTTCATAATTTCTCCTGTGTGCGGTCATGTGTTCTTCTCCTTGAGTTTGGCTTCTGCTTTTATCAGCGCCTCATGGATTGAGTGCGTATTAAGGATGGCTTCCTGTTGCTCTCGAAAAGTCAGCCCTACCCATGTGCGCTGTGATGGTGGAAAAGGCTTTGGGTTTCTATCTGCAATCGTTTTAAAAAAATCATCTGCCGAAGTCTTTTGCTCTGGTTGTGGTGGCATCGTGTATGCCTTATGCTCATACTTGACAGGCTCTTGGCCTTCCAACTCTGCAACGGCTTTGGCGGCTACCAGTTTTGCAAAGCGTTCAAGGTCTTCTAAACTAAAACCCCACATAGTTAATCTATGTGTATACGCCCCAGAATCCCAAGCCATCTTAATGATTTCATCTTTTGTCATAGCCACCCCAATGATTTACAAGCCACCGCAAAAAATAGGCCAAATCCCATCACATGACCAAAGAACGGGTGCATGTGAGGCGCAATGTAAATAGTTCCAAGTACAGCAAAAAATTGTTCTGTTGTCATTTGTCATCCTCCATGTTTAAACTCTCTTTTCTCGCTTTCAGCATTGCGTCTGCCAAAGCGTAAGCCTGTGTTGGTATCTCTGAAAATAAACCATCGTTGTCAATTAACGCTTGCATAGCCCTTGCCGCGAAGTAATCACGCACACTTATGCCCAACATATATTTAACGGTTTCTCCATCGTCAACAGAAGATGGAAATGCTGGTGGGTTTGTTGGTTTGTTAAAGTTACTCATTTCGTCCTCCGTTTTGCATATAAAAGATTGCGGCTATAAAGATTGCACCCATGACAATAACCATAAGCGCACCAAAGCCCATCAATATCACCGTCACAAGTACGTCCCACATGATCTTCCTTAATCGTTCGTTTCTAGCTCGGGTCTTGGCTCTCCTGCCCAATACCCGTCTTTGTTTAAACGGTAACCAGCAGCCTGCATTTCTTCGGTTGTCTTGCATCTACGGTTATCTCCAAACT
>Ga0209189_1000820_pt1 | contig 24216 bp, 21 predicted proteins | sample C_130820_EF_Meta_FD_187308 | JGI IMG/M metagenome (GOLD analysis project Ga0209189, IMG submission 187308) | Freshwater microbial communities from Lake Croche, Canada to study carbon cycling - C_130820_EF_MetaG (SPAdes) (version 3) | ecosystem: Environmental > Aquatic > Freshwater > Lake... | reverse complement strand
AACGAGGCCAAGAGGATGAAGGAACTGGAACGGGAGAACACAGAGCTCAAGAAGATGCTGGCCGACAGCCTGCTTGAAAACCGAGTCCTCAAATTCGTATGCGAAAAAAAGCTCTGAGCCCGGCCAGTCGCCGGGCATACGCACTCAAAGCAGCGGAAGAGGGACTGGGATCGGGCAGGAAAGTCTGCCGGATCCTAGCAGTGCCCCGATCGAGCTACTGGTATCGTCCCAAGGAGAAGACGCCCTTGGAGCAGAGGCTGCTGAAGCGGATGATCGAACTCAGTGATAGGCACCCCCGCTACGGATATCGCCGCATCGCCGCCCTGCTACGGCAGGAGGGATGGAATGCGGGCAAGAGGCACATCCAGAGCCTGCGGAGATCGCTTGGATTGAGAGTCCCGCCGACCAAGAGGAAGGTCATCCGCCGAGGCCACTCGACGGGACTGCCTGTGAAGGCCGAGTACAAGGGCCATGTCTGGACCTGGGACTTCATCTGCGATGGAACAACCAGAGGCGGAGCACTGCGGATGCTCACGATCCTCAACGAGTACACCCGTGAATGCCATGTGCTGCGGGCGGACCGAGCGCTCAAGAGCGGGGATGTCCTGGAGTGGATGAGCCGGGCGATCCAGCAGCATGGAGCCCCGGCGTTCCTGCGTAGCGACAACGGGAGCGAGTTCATTGCCAAGACGGTTCAGAAGTGGCTCGCCGATAACCGGATCAAGACGATCTACATCGAGCCCGGCAGCCCGTGGCAGAACGGCTACGTGGAGAGCTTCCACGGACGCCTCCGGGACGAATGCCTCAACCGAGAGCAGTTCTGGACGCTCACCGAAGCACGTGTGGTCATCGAGGACTTCCGCAGGGAATACAACACCTTCAGGCCGCATAGCAAACTGGGCTACCTCAGCCCGGAGTGCTTCGCGGCAAGGAAGAACGCACCATCCCCGTCTCCGGTCGGCCTACGGCCTTCCTCCGCCGGGGATGGACAAAACAACGCCAACAACCTACAACCCAAAACAACCCTCAAGGACTAACTCTCACACTGGCTCCAAATGCCGAGTCCGCTCAAGGCGTAGGGATTTTGATGCTATGTCAAGGCGGCCAAGCGACGCTGTATGAGACATACTGCGAGCGCAGGCCAACACAGCCAGAGCGCAAAAGACCAAGCCTCCAAGCCTAGAAAACAGAAGAGCCGGGCCTTGCGAACCCGGCTCTCTGTTGAGCTTTTTAGGCTTGGAGTCGGACTTAGTAGTCCATTCCGCCCATCCCACCCATTCCGCCTCCGGGCGGCATGGCAGGGGCCTTCTCCTTCTCGGGGACGTCGGAGATGACGGCCTCGGTGGTGAGGAGGAGTCCGCTGATGGAAGCGGCGTTCTGCAGGGCGCTGCGGGTGACCTTGGTCGGATCGACGATGCCGGCCTTCACGAGGTCGACGTATTCGCCGGTCGCCACGTTGTAACCTTCGTTGCCCTTGGCCTTCTTGACCTCCTGGACGACGAGCGCACCTTCCTTGCCTGCGTTAGCCACAAGTTGGCGGAGCGGAGCCTCGATCGCACGGCGGATGATCTCGAGTCCGACGGCCTCGTCACCATGAAGCTTCACGGAATCGAGGGCCTTCTGGGCGCGGATGAGGGCGACGCCTCCTCCGGGGACGATGCCTTCCTCGACCGCCGCACGGGTGGCGTGGAGGGCGTCCTCGACGCGGGCCTTCTTCTCCTTCATCTCGGTCTCGGTGGCTGCACCGACGTTGATGACGGCGACACCGCCTGCGAGCTTGGCGAGGCGCTCCTGGAGCTTCTCGCGGTCGTAATCGCTGGTGGTCTCCTCGATCTGGCGACGGATCTGTCCGACGCGGCCCTGGATGTCGGAGCTCTTGCCCGATCCCTCGACGATGGTGGTGTTCTCCTTGTCGACGGTGATGTGCTTGGCACGACCGAGATCCTCGAGGGTGATGTTCTCGAGCTTGATGCCGAGATCCTCGGTGATGCAGCGTCCGCCGGTGAGGACGGCGATGTCCTCAAGCATGGCCTTGCGGCGGTCTCCGAATCCGGGGGCCTTGACGGCGCAGATCTGGAGCGTGCCGCGGAGCTTGTTCACCACGAGGGTGGCAAGGGCCTCGCCCTCGACGTCCTCGGCGATGATGAGCAGGGGCTTGCCGCTCTTGGCAACCTTTTCGAGGAGCGGGAGCAGGTCCTTGAGGGAGCTGATCTTCTTCTCGTGGATGAGGATGTAGGCGCTGTCCAGGGATGCCTCCATGGCCTCGGCGTTGGTCACGAAGTACGGGGAGAGATATCCCTTGTCGAACTGCATGCCCTCGACGACGTCCAGGGTGGTCTCGATGGTCTTGGCCTCCTCGACCGTGATGGTGCCGTCCTTGCCGACCTTCTCCATCGCGTCGGCGATGATCTGGCCGATGGTGGCGTCCCAGTTGGCGGATACGGTGGCAACCTGAGCGATCTCGGAGCTGTCCTTCACCTTCTTGCTGATGCGGGCGAGCTCGGTGACGATGGCCTCGACGGCCTTGTTGATGCCCCGCTGGAGCGAGGTGGGGTTGGCACCGGCGGTGACGTTCTTGAGGCCTTCCTTGTAGATGGCTTCGGCGAGGACCGTCGCGGTGGTGGTTCCGTCGCCGGCGATGTCGCTGGTCTTGGAAGCGACCTCACGGACGAGCTGGGCGCCCATGTTCTCGAAGGGATCCTCGAGCTCGATCTCCTTGGCGACGCTGACGCCGTCCTTGGTGATGGTGGGACTGCCGAATTTCTTGTCGAGGATGACGTTGCGACCCGAGGGTCCGAGCGTGGCCTTGACGGCCTTGGCGAGTTTCTCGACGCCGCGCAGGAGGGCGTGGCGTGCGGTCTCGTCGAACTGGAGTTGTTTAGCTGCCATAGTGTTCTAAGTGTGTGTTGGTGGGTTAGAGTGGTTGATTAGCCGATGATGCCGAGGATGTCGTCCTCGCGCATGATCAGGTAGGATTCGCCGTCGACCTTGACCTCGGTGCCTCCGTACTTGGAGATGAGGACCTTGTCGCCTTTCTTGACGGTGAAGGGGACCTTCTTCCCGTCATCGTCGAGCTTGCCGGTGCCGAGGGCGATGACCTTGGCTTCCTGGGGCTTCTCTTTCGCGGTGTCGGGGATGATGATCCCGCCTTTCTTGACTTCCTTCTCTTCGATCGGCTGAACGAGCACCCGGTCGGCGAGAGGTTGGATGGATACTGCCATGGTGTGTGTTTCCTTGGGTTTGTTGGTTTCTAACAGGCGCCCTGTCCCGCACCTGCGGGAGGGCTTGTTGTTAAAGTGGTGAGTGTTGTCCGATCTTCGGGGCAAAGGGCTTACTTCTTTTTGTCCTTCTCCTCGTCGACGGACTCGAACTCAGCGTCGATGACGTCGGCGTCCTTCTTGGCTTCGGGCGCGGGGCCAGCTCCGGCTCCCGCCCCGGGACCAGATCCCGTCCCGGCGGCCGCCGCGTTCTTGTAAAGCTCGGCGCTGATCTCCTGGAACTTGGACTGGAGGCTCTCGTAGGAGGACTTGATCGCGTCGATGTCGTTGCCCTTGAGGGTCTCGCGCACCTTCTCGATCTCCTTCTCGACGTCGGCCTTCTTGGCCCCGTCGATCTTGTCGCCGAGGTCCTTGAGCTGCTTCTCGCACTGGTAGGCGAGCGTGTCGGCGTTGTTGCGGATCTCGATGCCCTCCTTGGCCTTGCGATCCTCGTCGGCATGGGCCTCGGCCTCGCGCTGCATGCGCTCGACGTCCTCCTTGCTGAGTCCGCTCGATCCGGTGATGGAGATCTTCTGCTCCTTGCCGCTTCCGAGATCCTTGGCGGAGACGTTGAGGATCCCGTTGGCATCGATGTCGAAGGTGACCTCGATCTGAGGGGTGCCGCGCGGTGCCGGCGGGATGCCGTCCAGGTGGAAGACTCCGAGCTGCTTGTTGTCGCGGGCAAGCGGGCGCTCTCCCTGCAGGACCTTGATCTCGACGCCGGGCTGGTTGTCGGTGTAGGTGGAGAAGATGTTGGCCTTCTTGGTCGGGATCGTGGTGTTGCGGGGGATCATCGGGGTGGCGATCCCTCCGGCCGTCTCGATCGCAAGGGTGAGCGGGGTGACGTCGAGCAGGAGGACGTCCTTGACGTCGCCACGGAGGACGCCGCCCTGGATGGCCGCGCCGATCGCAACGACCTCGTCGGGATTCACGCCCTTGTGGGGCTCCTTGCCGATCATGTTGCGGGCGGTCTCGACGACCTTGGGCATGCGTGTCATGCCGCCCACGAGGACGAGCTCGTTCACGTCGCCCTTCTTCCACTTGGCATCGCCCAGGCAATCCTCCACGGGCTTCACAGTCCTCTGGAAGAGGTCGTCGGTGAGCTGTTCGAGCTTCGCGCGGGTGAGCTTCTTCTGGATGTGCTTCGGTCCGCTCGCGTCGGCGGTGACAAAGGGAAGGTTGATCTCGTACTCCTGCGTGGAGGAGAGGGCGATCTTGGCCTTCTCGGCCTCCTCCTTGATGCGCTGGACGGCGTCGGGTTGCTTGGTGAGGTCGATGCCGGACTCGGCTTTGAACTCGCCGATGATCCACTCCATGATGCGGTTGTCCCAGTCGTCGCCGCCGAGATGGGTGTCGCCGTTGGTGCCGCGAACCTCGAAGACGCCGTCCCCGAGCTCGAGGGCCGAGATGTCGAACGTGCCGCCGCCCAGGTCGTAGACGGCGATCTTCTCGTCCTTCTCCTTCTCGAGGCCGTAGGCGAGCGAGGCGGCGGTGGGCTCGTTGATGATGCGCAGTACCTCCAGACCGGCGATCTTGCCGGCGTCCTTGGTGGCGTTGCGCTGGGAGTCGTTGAAGTAGGCGGGGACGGTGATGACGGCCTGGGTGATCTTCTCGCCGAGCTTGGCCTCGGCGTCGCTCTTGAGCTTGGCGAGGATCATCGCGGAGATCTCGGGCGGGCTGAAGCTCTTCGGCTTGCCGTCGACCTCGACCTGGATGTGGGCGTCGCCGTTGGCCGCTTTCACGAGTTTGTACGGGACGCGGTCCTGTTCGCCGCGGCACTCGTCGTACTTGCGTCCCATGAAACGCTTCACGGAGAAGACGGTGTTCTGCGGGTTGGTGATGGCCTGACGCTTGGCGGCCTGACCGACCAGGCGCTCGCCGCTCTTGGCAAATGCAACGACCGAAGGGGTCGTGCGGGCTCCTTCTGAATTTTCCAGAACGACCGGCTCGCCGCCTTCCATGACGGACATGCAGGAGTTGGTCGTTCCCAAATCGATTCCTAGAATTTTAGACATAACCCTTCAGAATTAGCAAAGGGCGTGCCTGAACCGGCATGTTTACTTATCTAATTTATAATAAGAGAGATATGTATTTTAAGCGCAATCCTGCGACGGTTAGAAAAGAGTCATTGTGACTCATTTATGAGACAGATGCCATGCTTATGAGTCTCTCTGTCTCATTCAGGAACTTGGCCGCCGCCATCTTGAAGAGGGGTGTGAAGTCCTGCGGGGAGCGCTCCAACCAGCGGGCAATCTGGTCCACAGGGAAGAAGGCGCCCGTCTCGACTTCCCCGGAAGCGAAGGCAAAAGGGCCATCATGCCGCCCGACCAGATACTCGACAAACTCGAATCCCGTCTCCTCGCTGGCCCCCACCTTCCAGAACTTCTTGAGCGGGCAGTCGGCCCCGATCTCCTCCCTCATCTCCCGGTGACCCGCCTCTTCGTAGGTCTCCCCCGAATCGACATGGCCGGCGGCACTGGAGCACCAGAGGTCGGGATGGTTGATCTTCCACGGGGAACGTTTCTGCAGAAACAACTCCCCCCTCCCGTTGAAGATCCAAAGGTGAACAGCCCGATGAAGGAGGTTATTCACATGCACTTCGGTCCGGAGCCTTGACTCAAGAACCACATCCCCGGAGTCGACCACATCGCACATCTCGCCGGGGTGATCATGCCCTGCCGGCGTGACATGGAGAGCAAGGTCGGCCCAATCATCGACCCCCAGATCCTCGGCACGCGCCGTGACAGGGTAGCCCTTGGAGAGAGACCACTCCTCCCAGACGCCTTCCGGAAGTTCCAGAAGTGAGCGAAGCTGCTTTCTGCGGGAGGAAAACCCCTGACGGACCAGTGAAGAGAAACGGCCGGGATCGCAGTTCGGGAGACCGGCAACGGGACGCTCACTCACCTCGATCACGGCCGATTCGACGGATGGGCGCGGCCAGAAGACATCCGGCGGGACGATGCGGAGCTTTCTCACCGACCAGCGACGTCCGAGTTGCACGGTGAGCGCGGCGTAATCCTTGTGCCCGGGAGTCGCGGCAAGACGCTCCGCCACTTCCCTCTGCACCATCAGAACCAGTCTGGATGCGGGCGAAATGGCCGCAGTGAAGTGTGAGATGATCGCGGTGGAGGCGCTGTAGGGGAGATTCCCGACCATCTTGACCGGACCGTGACCGTAGAGTGACAGGAGACCCGTTTTTGCCCCGTCACCCTGACGGATCTCAAGACGACCGGAGTCGATCTCGGCCGCATGGCGCTCACGCAACTCCGCGGCGAGACGGTGATCCCGCTCGATGAGGGTAATGCGGCGGGCGGGCGACTCAAGGATGTGCGTGGTGAGCGCACCCATGCCCGGACCCACCTCGACAAGGTGATCTCCGGGCCGGGGGTCGAGACCGGCGACGATCGCCTTGGCGAGGTTCGGATCGAGAAGGAAATTCTGCCCGAGCATCTTGCTCGGCCGCACCCCGATCTGCTCAAGACGGGCGCGGAGTTCTGCTTTGGACATGGGAAAATTCATAAAGCCTCAAGGCCGCTTGTGCCAGCAGTGATGAGGAACAACTTTTCCCCCATTGTCCCCAAGTTATTCACAGAGGAGCGCAGGGCACTCCTTGGAAACCTGAAAGCTGATACCTGAACAAAGCCCCCACCCGGGAAATATCCCAGCGTGCCAGCAACAATTCAGCCTTCAGGTTTGCTTGCTTGGCCGTTGCTTCGCATCCGTTGCATCAAGTTTCATCACTCTGACTTCGCTTCTTGAGCGCGAACTCATCTTCCTCCACGCTGGATATCCGATGAAGAAGTCCGGATGCCTGCCTCTGTTCCTGTTTGTGGTGCTGGGCTTGAGCCTGTTCGGAAACCTCCTCCTCTTTCTTGCCCTAGGCTCGCTGGGGTCGGACTCTTCCTCATTCATCGCTGAGAAAAAATTCCGGGAGACAACGCTTCTCCCAGGAAGGGATTCGACCGACAAGATCGCCCTGATCCGCCTCGACGGCCTGATCTCCTACGGACACGGGATCCGCGCAGACGGCAACATGGTCGACGAGATGAAGGAGGCCTTTGAGCAGGCCGAGAACGACCCCCATGTGAAGGCGGTCATCCTCTCGGTCGATTCGCCCGGCGGCGAGGTCACGGCCGGGGACACGATCCACCACGCCCTTGGGAAGCTGAACGCCAAGAAGCCGGTCGTGATCTTCATGAACTCGATCGGCACCTCGGCCGCCTACTACATCGCCTGCGCGGGATCCTGGATCATGTGCAGTGACACCACCTTCACCGGAAGCATCGGCGTCATCATCTCCACGCTCAACTACAAGGAACTCTTCGGAAAGATCGGACTGCAGTCCGTCATTTTCAAGAGCGGCAAGTTCAAGGATGCCCTCAACGGGGCACGGAACCTCACCGAGGAGGAGAAGGCCTACTTCCAAGGCCTCGTCATGCAGACCTACGATCGCTTCCTTGGCATCGTCGCCTCGGCTCGCAAACTCGACCCCGCCCAACTCCGCGAGGGGATCGCAGACGGCCGCGTCATGAGCGGCAAGGATGCCTTCACCGCGAAACTCGTGGACCAACTCGGCTACGTGGAGGATGCCTATGAGAAGGCCCGCTCCCTTGGCAAGGCTCCCGGCGCGGAGATCGTCCGCTACGAGAAGAAAAAGGGTCTCGGACGACTCCTGCGTTTCTTCGAGGACTCGGAGAAGAACGATCTCCACCTCGACCTGAATGTCGGTCCAGCAGCAGGCATGAAACTCGAAAGCGGACGCCTCTACCTGCTCCCCTCCTTCTACACGTTCTGATGCAAGCCTATACGCCCTCGGGGATCCTGCTGCCCCTGCTTGGATTTCTGCTCCTTCTCTCATTCTACGGATGGCTGGCCGTCAGGGTCTCCGTGCGCGCCGTCGCAATCACAAGGCCGTTCGGAATACCCGATGCGCTCTGCGCCGGCATCCTGGCCCTCTGGATGATCAATGTCATCTGGCAGTCGCTCGATGCCCCGAAGACCATCACTCTGGCAGCAATCCTAGCCAACTCGATCGTCTACTCCTCCCTGATCCTCGGCATCTTCGGGGTGATGGGTTTCCAGAGGGAATCGACCGTGGATTTCTTCGGCCTGCAACCCTCGCGCTTCCTTAAAGCCGCCGGAACAGGGTTGCTCTGGCTGGCGGCAACCTACCCGCTGATCCTGGCGGCACAGTCCTTTGTGCAGGGAGTCTTCGGAACGTCCGACGATTCGCAGTTGATCGTGCGCTACTTCATGGAACATCCCGATCCCCGTCACCGTGCCGCGGTGATCTTCATGGCGGTGATCGTGGCTCCCGTGGCGGAGGAGATTCTCTTCCGGGGATACTTCTACGGCGTGATCCGCCGCTTCGGAGGAAGGCTTCCCGCGATCCTGACCTCCTCGCTGCTTTTCTCTGCGATCCATGTCCACCTCCCCTCGACGCTCGGACTGGGACTCCTGGCCGTGATCCTCTGCCTTCTCTTCGAGCGCACCGCTTCGCTCTGGGCCACGATCACGATGCATGCCACCTTCAATGCCGTCACCATCGTGGCCCTGATCCTCTGGCCCGAGATGGCGGGGTGAGGCAAAAGGAAACTTTTTGCGAATATGGAACTCAGGAATTTTTAGGATTATTGTGGAAACATTGTTTGTTGCTGAATTGGTTCTTAGCCTCGTCTGATACGGAACAATTCCCCTGAAGTCATCTAACTTCGCTCATGCTTTTACTTCCTGATTTTCTGAGTTCCACATTAACCATGAAGTCATTGCCCTCATGAAAAGCTTGCCGAAATCGGAGCCCGAATTGCTGGAACTCATCCTAGCGGCCCTTCCGAAACCCTCCTCCGATGTGATGACAGGAATCGGTGATGACTGTGCCGTGGTCCGACCTTCATCAAAAAAGGGGATCCTCGAACTTCTCAAAACCGATGCCCTGGTGGAAGGAATTCACTTCGTTCCGGGAACCCCCTTGGAGTTGGTGGGATGGAAGGGACTCTGCCGTCCCCTCAGCGACGTCGCCGCCATGGGTGGGACTCCGCTTCATGCCATGATCACCGTGGCGGCACCATCCTCCTGGAAGGTCAGCGACTGGAAATCGCTCTACCGCGGCATCGGAAAGGCCGCTCGCGCTTTCGGCGTCTCGGTTGTCGGTGGCGAGACTGTCCGCTCACCCGGTCCCTGCTTCCTCTCGGTCGCCCTCACCGGGGAAGTGGAGAGGAAAGGCCACAAGCTGAGAAGTGGCGCCAATCCGGGTGACCTGATCTGCGTCACCGGAAAGCTCGGTGGTTCGCTCAAAAGCACCCGCCACCTCCGCTTCCGGCCACGTCTTGCAGAAGGGCGGTGGCTTGGCACGGAGCCGGGTGTCACCGCCATGATGGATCTCAGCGACGGACTCGGAAGCGACCTTCCCAAGCTGGCCCATGAGAGCGACTGCTCCTTCTCGATCGCCACGGATTCCGTGCCTCGCCATGCCGGATGCACGGTGAAAGAAGCCCTCTCCGACGGGGAGGATTACGAACTCCTTACCACCATTTCGCCGAAGGCTTGGCCCGGAATCATGACACGCTGGAGCGCCCGCTTCCCCGCGACATCGCTGACCTGCATCGGATCGATGATTCCTGCCGGTGACAAAGCGACCTCCCTTCCTTTGGGATACGACCATCTTGCCACGGCCCGACGAACGCTCTAGCCATTGCAACTTCCCCACGACCGTGAGCAAGAGAGCCATCCTGATCCTGACCTCCGCCTTCGGCGAGGGACACAATGCCGCCGCCCGCAATCTGGCCACGGCTCTCCGGACACTCGACCCGGAGCGGCAGGTCGCGGTGCGCGACCTCTTCGCCGAGGCCTATGGCCCGCTCTACAAGTTGGTGCAGAAGGGATACTTCCTCTTCATCAACCACTTTCCGCGGCTCTGGGGAGCCTTCTACAAGTACCTCGACAAGGACAAGGCTGCGCCCGGCCGCGTGGCGATCTACAAGAGGGCCATGCGCCTTCTGAAACGATCGGTTTCGGACATGACGCCTGCTGTCATCGTTTCCACCTATCCCGGCTACAATCACCTGCTCGATCACCTGCACGGGAGGACGGAACGGCCCTTCAGGACGGTCACCGTCGTCACCGACTCGATCACCATCAACTCGCTCTGGCACAGCGGACATTCCGATCTTTTCCTTGTCCCCAACGCAATCACAGCCGAAGTCATGGAAAAAGCAGGCGTTCCCCGGCAGAAACTGCGCGTGACCGGATTTCCCGTTCCCCAGGTCTTTGAACGCCTCCGTGGTCAGCGGACAAGCCCCGGCCCCGTGAGTCCGCCGAGAGTCCTCTATCTGGCCAATCCGGGACAAAAAAACGCCGCGGAGATCCTCAAGCAACTCGGCTCCGTGGAGGGGATCGAACTTCTGGCCGCCTGCGGTCGGGACGAGGATCTGCGCACAACCCTTCAGGTCATTGCCTCGGCCTTCGAGAGGCCGATCAAGGTCGAGGGCTGGATGCCCGATCTTCCCGAGAAGCTGGCATCCTGCCATCTGATCGTCGCGAAGGCCGGCGGCGCCACCGTGCAGGAGTGCCTTGCCGCCGCCACGCCGCTCGTGATGAGCCAGGTGATTCCGGGTCAGGAGGAAGGGAATGCGGAGCTTCTCACGAAGGCCGACTGCGGGTGCACCGCCACCACACCCCTTGCCGTCGCCGCGGCTGTCCGCCACGCCTTCGCGAGAGGAGCCATTGTTTGGAAGACTTGGGAGACCAATGCCTGGAAGACAGGCACTCCTGACGGGGCGAAGAATGCGGCGATCGAGGTCCTCAGAGAGGCCGGATTCAAGGTTGATTAGACTGAAGGCTGAACCGAATCCCGATTTATTGATCAGGAAACCAGGAGGAGATGAACTGAAGCAGATAGGATTGAAATCTACCCTATCCATTTTTTCCTCGTTCCTGATTTTCTGTTTTCCAGATTGACACTTTCCCCTCTGATCCATGTCCCAAATCCAGGCCGTCATCTTTGATATCGGGAATGTCCTGCTGACCTTCGACTACTTCATTGCCGAGCGGGCCCTCCTGCGGCACACGGGGCAGAAGGTCGCCCCCTCCATCGAGGAACTCCATCCCCACAGGATCGCCCACGAGACGGGAACGATCAGCCGCGGGGATTTCATTAGGATCGTGCGGGAGGCCTTCGAGCATGACGGCCCGGAGGATCACTTCATGGAACTCTGGACCCGGATCTTCGAGGTGAACACCCCGATGGTGGAATGGGCCCGCTCCCTTCACGGGAAAACGCCCCTCTATCTCCTCTCGAACATCGGCTGCATCCATCACGATCACATCTTCGAGGAGTACGACTTCTTCGGCACCCTCTTCCAGGACGGGATTTATTCCTACAAGGCCGGCGTGATGAAACCGGAGCAGCGGATCTTCGAGTTGGCCCGCACGCAGTTCGGAGTCGATCCCGCGCATACCCTCTACATCGACGACCTCGAGGAGAATGTCCGTGGCGCAGAGTCGGTCGGCTTCATCGGCCACCACTACGATCCGGCGAAGCATCACCTCTTCGAGGAGAGGGTCCTGGAGCTCATCTCCAGATCGGCCAAGTAACTTCCGTGAACTCCGGGAAGAGCTGTACGGTCTGGATCCTCGGGGACCAACTCAGCTTGGGCAATGCGGCATTGGCCACAGCCCGGAAAGGGCGCGACCGGCTTCTTTTCATCGAATCCCGGCAAACATTCGGAAAACTTCCCTACCACAGGCACCGTCTCCTCCTCATCCTCTCGGCGATGCGCCACTTCTCGGAAGAACGTCGCGCCGAGGGATGGGAGATCGAGTATCACCGCCTGAGCGACGCCCCCGACATGGAGAGCGTGCTGGCCCGACACTGCGCGCAACATCATCCCGCCGCGATCCTGCTTACCGAACCGAACAACCACGGGGAGCGCTCGGCCGCGCAGGCTCTTTCGTGCAAGCTCCCCGCACCCCTGACGGTGATCCCAACGTCGCAGTTCCTCTGCTCACGCGAGAGGTTTGAATCCTTTGCTCAAGGCAAGAAACGCCTCCTGATGGAAAACTTTTACCGGGAGATGCGGAGGCAGACCGGCCTCCTTCTGGAGTCGGATGGATCACCGACCGGCGGATCCTGGAACTACGATGCGGAGAACCGGGCCACATTCCGGGATTGGGAAAAGGCGGGAAAACCAACCCCGGAACCGCTTCCGAGGGAGGCTCCCGATCAGATCACACGGGAGGTTGCCGCCGATCTGGAGTATTTCTTTCCGGGGGCCATAGGGAAAGCGGAGGATTTTGCGCTTCCCGTGACGAGATCCGACGCCTTGGCATGGCTCAAGCATTTCGTCACCAGACGACTCCCGGAGTTCGGGACTTGGCAGGATCTCATGGTCAGTGGGGAAGCCGATATGTTCCACTCGATCCTCTCACCGTTGCTCAACATCGGCCTTCTGGATCCGCTGGAATGCGCGAAGGTAGCGGAACAAGCCCATCGCGACGGTAAGGCCCCGCTGCATGCGGTGGAGGGATTCATCCGGCAAATCATCGGATGGAGGGAATTCGTCAACGGCGTCTACTGGCTCAAGATGCCGGAATACGAACAGCTCAACGGACTGGACGCAAACCGCCCCCTTCCCCGTTTTTTCTGGGATGGAGACACCGATCTCAACTGTCTTCGACAAGTGCTTGGGGAGACCTTCCGCAACGGCTTCAATCACCACATCCAGCGCCTGATGATCCTGGGGAATTTCCTGCTGCTGGCGGGCATCCGCCCCCAGGAGGCCCTGCACTGGTTCAATGCCCTCTACATCGATGCCCACGAGTGGGTGATGGCGGCCAACGTGCTCGGAATGGCGTTGCACGCCGACGGCGGATTCATGGCCACCAAGCCCTATGCAGGCGCGGCAGCCTACATCGGACGGATGAGCAACTACTGCGAAGGATGCACCCACAACCCCGCGATCAAATCCGGCGAGGGAGCCTGTCCCTTCAATCTTCTCTATTGGAACTTTTACGAAACCCATCGGGAGCGCTTCGCCAACAACCCCCGCACCGCCATGATGGTCCGTTCCTGGATGAGGCGGACGGCGGAAGAGCGCGCGTCCATCATAGCCCAATCCAAAGCGTTTTTGGAGTCACTCCTCTGATCATCCTCAACCCCCATCGGTTGGATGGGGGTTCGTCTTGCTGGAATCGGACTTCAGGAAGGGGATGACTCTGCCGCCTCCATCATCCGGATCCGCCTCGATCACCACCGCCCCCGTCTCGTCCTGCCTGAGGAACGAGATCCCCTCCCCCCGAAGCATCCCCTTCCATTCCGGACTCGGGGTCCCCGACCTCTTCAAAGCATCGACGGTGGAGATCACGGAGCGTGGCGAAACCCTCCGGATCACCCCAAGCATGGTCGCCATATCCGAACCAGCAATGGGGAGAATCAAGACATCGGCTTTGAGCCCCTGCTCGGGGATTAAGGCGATAGACCCTACGATTCCGGCATCAAGTTTAGGAAGAAAAAGCACCTTCAGACGACCCATTTTCACCCTCACGATCACCGAGTCCGGATCCTTATCCGGAACACACGCCACGATCGATGCCGTCACTCCCGGAGCCAGTGAATACTCCTCGCCAGCCTTCAGGTGATTGAGATTTGCATGGTTCCCGTAGAACCTCCTGGCCACGATGGAGCGTCCGGGATCCGGAGGGCCAGCGATCCTCTTCACATGGATTTCGCGGGCTATCTCCGGAAGCCCTCCGAGATGGGCAGCATCAGACCTGGTAATCAATGTGTTCCTGATCGAGTTGGCACCGCTTGCTTCCAGGAAGGGGATGATCGTGCTCTGCGCATCACCTCTGCGCCCGGAATCGACAAGCGCAAACTCACCGGCGCTGCGGATGACGGCACACGAAGCACCGCGCAGATCAAGAATCGTCATGACGGGGTACGGTTTGCCCGGAGGACCGACAAACCAATGCCCCGCGGGAATCAACGCACTCGTCTGGACGACGAGCAGCAGGCACTTCGTTACAATCCAGTTTGCGTTGTTGAAGGCACCGGCCACCCAGGGCGAGAAGGTTCCGCCGAGAAGGGCAAGCACGCCCAAGGCGAGAACTCCGAAGGCCAGGGGAACGGCGAGCAGATTGGCCCCGATCGCCGAAAAGGAAATCAGGTGGAAGTAGGCGATCGTCGGCAGGAACGAGCCGATCCAAGCAGCCGCTGAGACGGAAAGGAGCGCCGAGCACTCCTTCCATGCCCCGAAACCGAAGCGCTCCCGCCTGGTAACCAGACTCGGGGGAAGGAACGGATCCCGGACATGGAACGCCTGCAGGCGCGACTGCATCGGCCCGGCCAGGACCAGGATCGCGAAGACCACCGCATACGAGAACTCCCAGCCTGCCGAGAACAGGGCGTTCGTGTCGACGGCAAGCTGCAGGAAAGCCGATGCAAAGAGCGTATTGATGAGGGGCGCACGGCGGAAGAGCAGCAGTCCGATCATCAGGATCGACGCCATGCTGGCGCTTCGGATGCTTCCGGACTTCAGACCGGTCACGGCGACGTAGAAAAAGAGCGCGGGTATGGTCAGCGCCACGGCCCAGACGCGGGGGATCCGCACCACCTTGAGCACGAACCAGATCAGGACCGCGAGCATCCCGACGTGAAGGCCGGAGACAGAGAAGAGGTGCATCGTCCCGGTGAAGCGGAAGTCATCGGTGAACCCCTCGGGCGTGTGATCGGTGACACCGATGCAGATTCCCCTGATGGCACCGAGTTCCTCCGGGGCCCCGGCCAGATCGATTGCAAGAATCTTCTCCACGCGACGCCTCGCGCTGTCCGCCCATGCAAGGATCGGATTCCCGTGACCATGGGACTCGACGGTTCCCGGCTCGGAGGGGTCGAGACGGAACTGCGTGTAGATGCCGTGACGCTCCAGCCATCGACGGTAATCCATGGCTCCGGGGTTGCGGGGCGATGCCGGCCGGGAGTTCGCGGCCCGAAATCTGACCCGGTCGCCATAGGTGACGGCATCGCCGTACCAGCTGACCTGAACGGTGGCTGGCATGGTGGTCACCTCACCGTTCCGCTCATCCGGGAAACCGATTCCCTCGACCTTCATCTCAAATGTCACGCTTCCCGAGGAACCGGTGCGGGGGATCTGTGAGACGATTCCACGAACCTCATATTCGCCCTGGTGCCGGTCGAACCACTCACCGAGGGTTCTGGCCGGGGCCTCATTCCAGTCCCAGAGATGAATCAGCGCAAAGGTTGCTACGGTGAGTGCCAGGCAGGGACCTCCGTGCCTGACCGTTATCAGAAGAATCCCGGCGAGAGCGAAAAGCGCCCCCGCAAGCCACCATGTCGACCCGAGCAGTTCCCCGAGAAGGATCCCGGTGATGGCGGCAAGGAGAAGGCCTCCGAAAGGAAAGCGCTGTCTCAGCGGGGAAACGTCTCGCCGGAGTTCGCGGGCCTTCACTGACCGCAGAACTTGAAGAAAAGGGTCTCCATGCGCCTTTCCTCACGGAAGTGGAACCGCAATGCCCCGTCCCGTCCCTCAAACGACTCCGGAATGGGACAACCCGAACGACGGCTATGGATCTGGTGCACCCCCGGCATCTCCCCATGGTAGGGAGCCCCAAAAACTTCAAGGAGGAGCGACTGATGCACCCGGTCGAGGATCATCCGCTCAGGAAAAACACTCTCATTCGGCAAAGAATCGACCTCCTTGATTCCCGGAATCTCCTCATAGCTGAAACGGTGGCATTCATAGATGCCCCGCTCGGGTAGCTTCTCCCAAGTGCCCTTCGGGATTCCAAAGCGGACTCTGGGGTCAAATCCCGCCTCGGCATTGGAGATCGAGTCAGTGTTCACCGAAATGATGACCCTGACGGAAAGACCCGCATTCATGCTGATCCAGACATGATCAGGCACGTGTTTGCGACCGACGAGTTCACCCCTGGCTTTGACATGATCCCCCACCAAGTGCATCAGCGGTGTACGCACATCACGGAAAATCTGCAGCCCCCGTGAATGCTTCATGCGGGAGGGGGAAACTCGCGGCAAGTGAAGCGCGGGCCAGGATTAGCCGCCGCCGCTGGTATCGAAGGAGAAGGGGCTGTAGCACGACTCCGTGTAAGCCGAATCATACCAGTCGTCGATCAGCGGGGCATTGTAGTAGAAAGGTTGCCGATCCTGATTCAGTTTGGTGTTGTCCTTCACGTCTTTGGGAACCTTTCCTCCCTGTCCGGGGGTGCGGTTGTCATCATAAAAGCCCCGGGTTTCGGTCAGGTAATTGAGCAGGTGAGGCTTGGCTCCCGCGGCCTTCAGACCGGCAAGTTGCGCACTGCTGAAATCGTAGACGCGCTGGGTCGAACGAAGGTAGCCGACAACAATGTGCGAGGGGACGTGGCCCGATGCCAGGTTCCGTATGTCCTGATAGTCGAGCGGTTGCGCGCTGGCCACTTTCTCGGCCGTTCCCTGGTTGACATGGGCGGCGGCGACCGCTGTCGTGATCTGGGGATCAACCTTGGGCCCCGAGGCGCATCCGACGGAGAGGAACGGAAGCAGGAGCGCCGAGGCGGCAACAGGGAAACGGAAAAACTTCATGACCGATGATTGATTACCCGCTCGCCTCGCTCTCTTCAATGAGATTCAGATAGTGGGAGACTGAACCCGTTTGGGCTGAAGACCATTGGACAAAAAGACGGGGATCTCGCCCCCACCTTCGCCCCCACCCCACCCCCACGGCGATGGGTCGCATGGTTTTTTTCTTGTCCAGCATACCATCGGCGGGCATTTCCATTCCATGTTCCTCCGCTCACTCAGCAAATACCGCGACACCGGCCTTCTCATCCTGCGCATCCTGATCGGCATTTCCTTCCTCGCCCACGGACTCCCTAAACTGACGGCCGGACCCGAACTCTGGATCAAGCTCGGGAAGTCGATGGAATTCGTCGGGGTGTCTGCCTACCCTCTCTTCTGGGGCCTGATGTCGGCGCTCACGGAATCCGCGGGTGGGTTCCTCCTCCTGATCGGCTTCTGCTTCCGCCCGGCATGTCTCTTCCTCGTCATCAACATGACCGTGGCCACGATCATGCACTTTCACACCACTCCCGGTGACCTCATGGAGAAATGGTTCGTCGCCTCACACGCCATCGAACTCGGTTCCGTCTTCCTCTCCCTCCTGCTGATCGGTCCGGGAAAGTTCAGCGTGGACAGGGATTGAAGCGTTGATGCTTTGGTCTCTCCCGCAATGGGAAAACACGGGAGGGAATCTTGCGCGGGAGGTTGGACTAATCCTTCGATGGAGAATTCTTCAACCTTCTCCCAGCTCCCAGTTTCCTCCCCACGATGGCAAGGAATTCCTGAAAGCCTTCGATCTTGAGTGCCCAGCTTGAAAGAAGAAAGAGGACGGCGGCCGTGCAGATTACGGTGAGAAGCGCTCCGGCGCGCAGGAAAGCGGACGCATGAGCCAATGAGGCGATCCAAGGGTGACTCAGCCATCCAACCAGTCCGATCGGAACCGCCGCGAGCAGGCATCGACCGAAGGTCGAGATCATGACGGTTGCATCGAGTGAACCGGAGATCCGCGTCATGAGGATGTAGAGCAGCGTGAAGTTTACGGTTGCCGAAAGGGCCGTCGAGAGAGCCAGACCCTTGTGGCCCATCCGGAAATGAAAAATGAAGAGCACGTTGAGGGCGAGATTCATCCCGATCGAGAGAAAGCTCACCATCATCGGCGTCCACTTGTGATTGATCGCGTAGAAGGCGGGCGAGAGCACCTTGATGCAGGAGTAACCGACCAACCCAATCGCGTAAAACTGCAGCGCCTCGGCCGTGTGCTGGGAATCGGCATCAAGGAATTTCCCCCGTTGGTAAATCAGCGCAATGATCGGCTCGGCCAGCACGATCAGGCCCACAGCTGAGGGGAGCGTCAGGAAGACCGCCAATCGCATCCCCTTGGCAAGGGTCGATCGAAACCGCCCCATCTCACCCAGGGCGGCCGCCTTGGAGATCACCGGAAGGGTCACGGTGGCCACCGCCACCCCGAAGACACCGAGCGGCAACTGCATCAGGCGAAAGGCGTAGGAGAGCCAGCTGACGGGGCCATCCCCGAGATAGGAGGCGAAGATGCTGTTCACCATGACGTTGATCTGCACCGCGCTCGCGGCAATGACGGCCGGAAGCATAAGGATCAGCACGCGCCGGACACCGGGATCACGCCAGTGAAAATCCAGCACAAAGCGACATCCCGCCTTGTGCAGCCCCGGAAGTTGCACCCCGAGCTGAAGCCCGCCCCCCAGCAGTGTGCCCATGGCAAGGCCGATCAGGGCACGCTCGCCGAAGTGAGGATCCAACAACCATCCGAACGCGACGCCCCCGGCAATGGAGCCGATATTGAAGAAACTGGAGGCTAGGGCAGGGATGGTGAAGCGGTTCGTCGCATTGAGCATCCCCATCACCAGCGCCGCAAGCGAGACCAGCAGGATGAAGGGATACATGATCTGCGTGAGCTGGATCGTGAGGGCCGCCTTTTCAGCAGGAAAGCCGGGTGCGAGAAAACCGATGAACGGAGCCGCAAACATCACCCCAAGAAGAGTGAGAAGGCTCATGAAGACCGTGGTCAGGGTCGCCATCTTGGAGGCCAGCTTCCAAGCCGATGCCTCTCCCTCGGTGGCGATACGTTGGGAAAAAACAGTAACAAAAGCCGTGGAAAGAGCCCCCTCAGCAAAAAGATCACGTAATAAGTTAGGTGCTCTGAAGGCTGTTAGAAAGGCATCCATTCCCCTACCGGCGCCGAAGAGTCCGGCAAAAATCAACTCGCGTGCAAGTCCCAGAACACGGCTGAGCATCACGGCCCCGGCAACGATCCCGGCGGCCTTGGTGTTCAACGCTTCTTTGGGTGGGCGATTTTCGTTCATTCGGGGTGGGTAAAATCAATCATGATGACCGGATCCATGATTGGATCCATGGCTTGCACGACGCAGGCGGTCCATGATGGCCACACCCATCCCCTCCTCGGGAAGAGGATCTGCATAGAGTATGTCCACTTTACTGTTATCAAGACGCCTCAGAGCCCCATAGAAATTAGCCGCCGCCTCGCACAGATCACCGGATGGACTCAGAACCTCGATGGCCGAGAATCGTTCCCGCATTTCGGGATCTGGGGTCGTAAAGGCTAGATAGCCGGAATCGGCCTCGGCAGCAAAACCCTTGATGTCCGTTTCTATGATTCGAAGTTTTTTTCTTGGAGCATAATGCCCCGGGAGACTTCCCGGAGTATTCACAATCTTCCGGGCAGTCCCTACATGTCCGAATTCATTCAATCTTTCTTTGGTGATCGGCCCTGGTCGGAGGATCTCAAGCGACTCCCCATCGAGGGCCACAATTGTCGACTCCATCCCATGCTTGCAAGAGCCCCCATCCAGGATCAATGGAATCTTATCACCTAGCTCTAAACGGACATCCTCGGCACTTGTCGGGCTGATCCGACCAAACCGGTTGGCACTGGGCGCCGCCACAGGTGATCCAAGCCGATGGATCACTTCTTGGAAAAGCGGATGGGATGTCACCCGAACGGCAACGTAGTCCGACCCCGCTGTCACCAGTTCCGGGAGATCAGGATGCTTGGGAAGAAGAACGGTCAGGGGCCCCGGCCAGAACGCGGTGGCCAGCCTTTCGACCATTTTACGCTGTTCCAACGAAGAAAATCGGACAACCCTTTCCAACCATCCAGCTTCCGGAAGGTGAACGATCAGGGGATCGGTCAAGGGGCGATCCTTGGCCTCAAAAATCCGAGCGATCGCCAGAGGATTCCATGCATCACCGGCCAATCCGTAGACAGTTTCTGTCGGTAGTCCGACAACACCCCCCCCTCGAAGACACTCCACGGATTTGGAGATCCCCTGCTCCCCAATGATCATCCGTGCATTCACAATCAATAAGAAATCCAGCGATGTTTAGCAATTCTACCGAAGCTTTTTTCGGAGTTTATTAGGTGGCTCCAGCACACTCTTGGCAGCCACCCTGGTCTGGGCGGCCCGGAACCTGCGCAGGCGAAGGGCCAACCCCTCGTGGAGCAGCGCCAACTGGGAGATCGCGAAGAGGGCGGCGTTCCTGGCCCCCGCCTCCCCGATGGCGAACGTGGCGACGGGAATGCCGGCCGGCATCTGCACAATGGAGAGAAGCGAGTCGAATCCCTCCATGGTGCGGCTCTTCACCGGAACCCCGAGCACGGGAACGGTGGTCTGGGCGGCGATCATGCCCGGCAGGTGGGCGGCGCCTCCCGCCCCGGCGATGATGGCATGAAGGCCCCTCGCCTCGGCTTCCTTGGCGTAGATGGCCATGGCGTCGGGCATCCGATGGGCGGAGACGACACGATACTCGCACGGAACCCCGAATTCCTCAAGGAGTTCAACGGTATGGCTCATGGTTTCCCAGTCGCTCTTACTCCCCATCACGACCCCGACGAGCGGAGCCTTCTTGGAGACCTTGGATTTCGGTTTTTTGGATGCCATCGGGGGATCGTAACCGGTTCCCACATGCGGAATCAATGCACATCCCGATCCCGCTGATCCGTTGAAACAATCCCCTTGTTCTTCAGTTTTATCCCGCAGAGACACGGAGGCGCAAAGATACAAGGGTTCCAAAGACTACACTCCAGCCCTTTGCACCGCGCCCCCATGTGTTAAGCAACACGGGACTTCCTTCTCCGCGCCTCTGGGCAATCCGTACTCGCCATCCATTCAGCTGAAACGCGGTGAAGTCAGCCGATTCTTTCGTGCCCTCCACGGCTCGGGAGGCGTAAGATCGGCCCCATGAGTTCGAATATCGTCCTGATCGGCTTCATGGGATGCGGCAAAAGCAGTATCGGTCGACGGTTGGCAACGCGCCTGGGACATGAGTTTCTGGACAGTGACGACCTGATCACCGCCAGAGCGGGAAAAAGCATCACCGAGATCTTTGCCACGGAAGGCGAGGAACGGTTCCGTGAACGGGAAACAACGGAGTTGGGGGAGCTTCTCGAATCCACGGGAATCGTTCTCGCCACGGGTGGCGGCGCCGTTCTGCGGGCTCAAAACCGCGATCTCCTCAGGGGCATCGGAACCGTGATCTGGTTGCATGCCGATCCAAGCATCCTCTTTGATCGCGCCACCCGTAGCCGCAAGCGCCCCCTCCTTGAGGTCGAGAACCCCCGCGCCACCTTCAATAACCTGCTGGAATCACGCCTGCCAATCTACCGGGAGACCTGCGACCTGCAGGTTGACGCATCCGGCCTCTCGCACGAGAGGACCGTCGAGGAGCTCCTGCGGAGGATCGAGGAAGGCGGGAGAAGCCGCATCGAATCACGGGATGGTTCCGTTTAAATTTGACGGGGGAACACCCGTCTTTTAGGAATCGATGTTTACGCGCAACCCCCCGACGCGATCATCCCAACACCACCAACATGCCAAATATCGCCATCAATGGGTTCGGCCGCATCGGCCGCCTTGTCTTCCGTGCCATCGTCGAACAGGGGCTCCTGGAAAAAGGATACAAAGTCGTCGCCGTCAACGATCTTGTTCCCGCCGACAACCTCGCCTACCTCGTCAAGTACGACTCCACACAGGGCGTTTTCAAGGGAGAAGTCCACAGTGAAAAGTCCTCCGCCGGAATCGAAGAGGACGACACGCTGGTGGTCAACGGCCACAGGATCAAGTGCCTCGCCGTGAAGGAGGGTCCGGCCGCCCTCCCCTGGAAGGAACTCGGGGTCGATGTTGTCATCGAGTCGACCGGGCTCTTCACCGAGGGGGAGAAGGCCAAGGGTCACATCACCGCCGGCGCCAAGAAGGTCATCATCTCCGCGCCCGCCAAGAACGAGGACATCACCGTCGTGATGGGCGTAAACGATCAGGATCTCGACATCTCCAAGCACAGCATCATCTCCAACGCCAGCTGCACCACCAACTGCCTTGCTCCTGTCGTCCACGTCCTCCTCAAGGAAGGTTTCGGCATCGAGGAGGGCCTCATGACCACCGTGCACAGCTACACCGCCACCCAGAAGACCGTGGACGGCCCCTCCAAAAAGGACTGGAAGGGCGGCCGCTCCGCAGCCATCAACATCATCCCCTCCACCACCGGAGCCGCCAAGGCAGTCGCCCTCGTCTGCCCCGAGGTGAAGGGCAAGCTCACCGGCATGTCCTTCCGCGTGCCGACCCCGACCGTTTCCGTCGTCGACCTCACCGTCAAGACCGCCAAGTCCACCAGCTACAAGGAGATCTGCGAGGCCATGAAGAAGGCAAGCGAGACCTACCTCAAGGGGATCCTCGGCTACACAAACGACGAGGTGGTCTCCAGCGACTTCATCCACGACACGCGCTCGAGCATCTTTGATGCGGGCTCGGGCATCGAGTTGAACGATAGGTTCTTCAAGCTCGTCTCCTGGTACGACAACGAGTGGGGTTACTCCAACCGCTGCGTCGATCTGCTCAGGAAGGTCAGCGCCTAAAGATCATCCGGCTCCCGGGGGCAGGAAATCAGGAAGACCGTTTCCTGACTTTCCTGCCCTCTCGGTTTTCCACACTGCACCGCCCCACACATCATGGCCAAGAAAACAATCCGAGACCTCGACCTCGCCGGCAAGAGGGTCTTCATCCGCGTCGACTTCAACGTCCCTCAGGACAAACAGACCGGAGAGATCACCAATACCCAGCGCATCACGGCGGCCCTGCCGACCATCCAGCACGCCCTTGACCAGGGAGCCTCCGTCGTGCTTGCCAGCCATCTCGGCCGTCCGAACGGGGAGCGCGTCGCCAAGTTCACCCTGAAGCCCGTTGCCGAAAAACTCCAGCAACTCCTCGGCCGACCCGTCTCATTCCTTGACGATTGCGTCGGGGCCGAAGTCGAGGCCGCCTGCTCCGCGCTCCAACCGGGCGGAGTCATCCTGCTCGAGAACGTCCGCTTCCACATCGAGGAAGAGGGCAAGGCCAAGGATGCCGAGGGAAACAGCGTGAAGGCGGATCCCGCCAAGGTGGCCGCCTTCCGCGCCAGCCTCACGAAACTCGGGGATGTCTATGTGAACGATGCCTTCGGCACCTCCCACCGCGCACACTCCAGCGTCACCGGTGTCGATCTGCCCGACAAGGTTGCCGGATTCCTCGTTGAGAAAGAGTTGGCCGCCTTTGCAGCCGTGCTTGAGAACCCGAAGCGCCCGCTGCTCGCCATCCTCGGCGGAGCCAAGATCGCCGACAAGATCCCCCTCATCAGAAACCTTCTCGACAAGGCAGACGACATCATCATCGGCGGCGGCATGGCCTACACCTTCCACAAGGTTCTCAACGGCATGAAGATCGGCAACAGCCTCTATGATCCGGCCGGCGCAGAGATCGTCGCGGAACTCGTTGCCAAGGCTGGAGAGAAGGGCGTCCGCATCCACCTGCCGGTTGATTTCATCACCGGCGATGCTTTCTCACCCACCGCCAGGACCGGATCCGCAACCGTCGAGGGCGGCATTCCCGACGGCTGGGAGGGATTTGACTGCGGCCCCAAAACCCGCGAACTCTTCGCCAAGGTGATCGCTTCCGCGAAGACCATTGTCTGGAACGGTCCCTGCGGCGTTTTCGAGTTCGATATCTTCGCCGAGGGCACCAAGGCGATGGCCCATGCCGTTGCTGAAGCCACGGCATGCGGAGCCATCACCGTCGTCGGCGGCGGCGATACCGCCACGGCAGCCAAGAAATTCGGCGTCATCGACAAGGTCACCCATGCCTCCACCGGTGGCGGCGCCTCCCTGGAGCTTCTCGAGGGCAAGAGCCTTCCCGGAGTGGCCGCGCTGAACGAAAAATCCTGATCCTAAAACCTCTCCTCACCATCACCCATGTCCATTCCCCGCAAGAAATTCGTCGCCGGCAACTTCAAGATGAACACGACCTCCTCCGAGGTCGCCGCCTATCTCGAAGCCTTCCGCATGGAGACCGACAAGATCAACGATGT
>Ga0209189_1000818_pt1 | contig 24249 bp, 15 predicted proteins | sample C_130820_EF_Meta_FD_187308 | JGI IMG/M metagenome (GOLD analysis project Ga0209189, IMG submission 187308) | Freshwater microbial communities from Lake Croche, Canada to study carbon cycling - C_130820_EF_MetaG (SPAdes) (version 3) | ecosystem: Environmental > Aquatic > Freshwater > Lake... | reverse complement strand
CAGGAAATACCAAATTGATTGCACAGACATTCAGAGAAGCTTGTGATGTTGCTGCCGATTTTGGTGAAAAACTTGCAGCTGAAGGCGAAATTTGTTGGGGTGGAATGCACTCATGGAAAGCAATGCTCGATACTTTAGAAGCAGTTGACCGCCCAAATATTGGTTTCCAAGCTGATATGTCGCACACTACGCTCTATTTACTTGGTTATAATGCCCCCGAAGCTCGTATTTTACCAGAAGATTTTCAATGGGGAGACAGAGAAACTTTCCTTGCAGGATTAAAAAAACTGACTGATGCCCTACGTCCTTGGACAATAGACTTTCACGTTGCTCAAAACGATGGAACTGTTCATGGCACAGGCTCACACGATAAAACTGGTCGTCATTGTCAAGCTACCGACCCAAATGGCAAACTTGATATTGCTCACGATGCAGGCCTTTGGCTTCGCAATAATTCGGGCGAATTAACCAAAGCTTTCCGACACATTTGTTGGGATGGCTGTATGTTTGACAACGCAGTAATGACTCAGCCAAAAACTTGGAATGATATTTTGGCAGCCATGATAAATGTTAGAAAACAACATGGGTGGTTTGAAGCGTAAATTTATATAAGATATTAGACAAAAGTCATTAGATAAATACAACTATTATCTTGTCTCTTGTCTAGCCTTTCCTGTCTAAAATTAATAAAACTATGTCAACGAAGAAACCTCTTAGAATCGGATTAATAGGAACGGGCCTTATGGGAAGAGCCCATTCTAATGGATATAATCGCATTACAAATTTTTTTCCTGAATTGGAATATACGCCAGTTTTGAAGGCTGTTTGCTCAAGAAATGCTGCAAAAGTACAAGCATTTGCCGACCAATGGGGTTTTGAATCTATCGAAACCGATTGGAAAGCCCTCGTTGCTCGTGATGATATTGATGCCATAGATATTTGTACACCTAACGATACTCACGCTGAAATTGCTTTGGCAGCGGCAGCGGCAGGAAAAATGATACTGTGTGAAAAGCCGTTGGCTCGTACTTTGGAAGAAGGACAAATAATGGTAGATGCCATCGACAAAGCAGGAGAGGACGGCGTTCCACTGAAAACTACTGTTTGGTATAACTACCGTAGAATGCCAGCCGTAACATTGGCAAAACAAATTGTTGACTCTGGAAAACTGGGTAAAATTTATCATTACCGAGCAAATTTTTTACAAGATTGGACTATCAGTGCCGACCTTCCGCAAGGTGGTGAAGGCTTGTGGCGAATGGATGTAGATTCAGCAGGTTCGGGTGTAACAGGTGACCTTTTGGCTCACTGTATTGATACTGCTATGTGGCTCAACGGAGCAATTACTGATGTTTCTGCCGTCACCGAAACTTTCATCAAAGAGCGTATGCATCAGCTAACTGGAAAAGTTCAACCTGTTGGAATTGATGATGCCTGTATTTTTCACTGTCATTTTGCGAATGGTTCGCTCGGCCTTTTTGAGTCTACTCGTTATGCTCGTGGACACAAAGCTCTATATACTTTTGAAATTAATGGTGCTGATGCTTCTATCCGTTGGGATTTACATGACCTAAATCGCCTCGAATATTTCGACCACCGTGATGATTCTATTGTTCGTGGATGGCGGTCAATTCATGTGACTGATGGCGACCAGCCTTATATGAATAAATGGTGGATTCCAGGTTGTGGTATTGGTTATGAGCATAGTTTTGTTCATCAAGTAGCCGATTTCTTGAAAAGTTTAGAAACTGGTGAAGATTGTTCTCCAACTTTTAAAGAAGCACTTCAAACCCAAAAAGTTTGTGCAGCAGTTATTGATTCTGCCAATTCGAGAAGTTGGAAAGATACCAATGTAGATGGTGATTTTGTATGAAAAAACTCGTAGGAACGTCCAATTTGGATGTTACTACGAGTTTTTTATTTTTTTTCAAAAAAATAAATTTAATGAATAGAAGTCCAATCCTCCAAGTACAAAATATCTCTAAATCATTCTTAGGGGTAAAGGCGTTGGATAATATTCAATTTGAACTCCGAAAAGGTGAAGTCCATGCATTAATGGGTGAAAATGGAGCAGGAAAATCGACATTTATGAAGATTTTAATGGGTTTGCTGATACCTGATTCGGGCGAAATTGTTTTTGAAGGAAAAATACTAAAAAGTATCAGCGTTCATGAAAATTTATTGAAAGGCATTTCTATGATTCATCAAGAAATCCTTGTCGTTCCAGAATTAACCGTTGCTCAAAATATTTTTTTAGGTCGAGAAGCTAACTATCGAAATTGGCTAAATGACAAGGCTATCAATCAAAAAGCCCAAGAATTGCTCGATTTGATAGGTGTGAAAATTAATGCTCAAACCAAGATTAAGCACTTGAGTATTGCTCAAATGCAAATGGTTGAAATTGCCAAAGCGATTTCAACAAATGCAAAAGTAATTATCATGGATGAGCCCACGTCAGCACTTTCAGACATAGAGGTGGAGATACTTTTCAAAATCATCAATGATTTGAAAGCCAAGGGCGTGGCAATTATCTATATTTCGCATAAAATGGACGAAATATTTAAGATTACTGATAGAATCACGGTTTTTAGAGATGGAAATTATATTGATACAAAAAATACCAAAGAACTAGATAAAAACGCTTTAATTGCTTTAATGGTGGGACGTGAAATTGGAAAACTTTTTCCTGAAAAAGTAACTTTAAAAGGTGAAAAAAAAGCAATTTTAACTATCAAAAACTTTTCTAAAAAAGGTAAATTCGAGAACATTAATTTTGAAGTTCATGCTGGAGAAGTGCTTGGTATAGCAGGCTTGATGGGAGCAGGAAGAACCGAAATAGCAAGAGCAATTTTTGGATTAGACAAATACGATAGCGGTGAAATTATACTAAAAGGTGATGAAATTAATATAAAATCGCCAAAAGAAGCGATTGAGAAAGGTATTGGCTATGTAAGTGAAGACCGAAAGGCATTGGGTTTTATTCCCGAAATGTCAATCAAGGAAAATATTAGTTTGTCGAGTTTAGCAAATTATTCAAAAGCTTGGTTTGTCAATTCAACCAACGAACAGGAAGCAACAGCTCAATTGTCAAATGATTTGAAAATAAAGTCAACGAGTATCAATCAAAAAGTGATGAATCTGAGTGGTGGAAATCAACAAAAAGTAGTAATTGGTAAAGTTTTACTGACCTCGCCAAGTCTTGTTATTTTGGATGAACCCACGCGTGGCATTGACATTGGAGCAAAATTTGAAATTTATAAATTGATTAATCAATTGACTGATAGACGAATAGCAGTTATTATGATTTCGTCAGAATTACCCGAAATTTTGGGAATGAGCGATAGAGTTTTGGTTCTCTCAAAAGGAAAACAAACTGCTTTACTCACAAAACAAGAAGCAACACAAGAAAAAATTATGCAATATGCAGTGGAGTGAAAGACGATTTTTTGAATGATGATTTACGAATTTTAGACTGAAAATAGCATTTTTAAATTCGTCACTCGTCATTTGTTACTCGTAACTCCTAAATGTAATTAGTAATTATGTTTTTAATCAATCGCCTAAGGCAGTACGGAATTTTTGTGGTATTTATCATTATTTGCCTCATTCTTTCCTTTATTTCACCCCAATTCTTAACAGTTTCAAATTGGACAATTATTATTACTCAAGCCTCTATCAACGCTTTATTGGCTTTTGGTGTAACTTTTGTGATAATTACGGGTGGAATAGACCTTTCATTGGGTTCGATGGTTGCCGTAACTGGCGTAACTGCCGCAATGTTGGCTCATCCCGATACATTTCCTGTGGCGTTGCCGATTTTTGTAGGCTTATTGTCTGGGCTTTTGATGGGTGTTTTCAATGGTTTTATTATCACTAAAAGCAAAATCGCACCTTTTATAGTTACACTCGGAACAATGACAATCGGGCGAGGTTTAGCACTGATTTTAAGTAAAGGTCGCCCAGTTTCAAACCTTTCTGATTCGTTTAACTTTATAGGTGGGGGTGATATTTTTGGCTTTCCATTTCCGATTATTGTATTGATTTTAATCTTTGCTATTTGTTCAATTACCCTTAAAAAAACATTACTCGGAAGGTATATTTATGCTGTTGGTGGCAACGAACAGGCAGCTAGAGCGTCAGGGATAAATGTTAATCAAGTAAAAATAGCAGTTTATTCGATTTCGGGTTTATTGGCAGGTTTAGCAGGAATTTTATTGACATCGAGAATCACAACGGGGCAACCCAACGCAGGAGCCGGTTTTGAATTAGATGCTATTGCGGCAGCAGTCATTGGCGGTACTAGCACATCGGGTGGAACTGGCACAATGATAGGAACTTTAATTGGGGTTTTATTAATTGGAGTTATCAATAATGGACTCGATTTACTTAATGTAACGTCTTATTATCAGCAAGTTGTGATGGGAATAATCATTATTGGAGCAGTAGTTTTAGATAGTTGGAATCAGAAAAGTAATGGTTAAAATTTACGTTTTTTAATTATAATCAGTTGGGTATATTTAATCGACAAATTTGTTTTTCATAAATAACTGATAGATAGTATTTTATTTTAGTGTGGACTGTAGACCGTGGACTTATCCAATTTTTAATGTTTATACATATTTCAATTGCCACCTGCTTTAGCTATTAAAAGTTGAATATGTTTAAATTGTCTCCTGCTTTAGCTGGAGGATAAAAGAAATAAAATTCCATATAGGCTTTAGCCAAATTATGCAATGTTTATTTAGGCAAAAGCCGAAAATTTTTCTTTTTATATATATCCATCAGCACAAGCAGGTGGTAATTGATTTTACTAAAATTTTAAAAATGAAACATATTTATTCAATACTATTCATCTCGATTTTCTTATTTTTCAGTTGCAGTAAGTCAAATAAAACTGAAAATGGAAGCGATAAAAAAATCAAAGTTGGTGTAACAATGCTCAGCATGCAAAATGAGTTTATCGTCAATATTAGCGATGAAATGAGCAAAAAAGCTAAAGAGTTGGGCGTTGAGTTGATAATTGTAGATGCAGAACATCAGCCCTTGAAGCAAATCGAACAAGTTGAAAGTTTTATTGCTCAAAAAGTAGATGTTATCATCATGAATCCTTGTGAATTGGAGGCAAGTTCGCCAGCAGTTACTAAGGCTTTGGCGGCTAAAATTCCGATTATCAATGTTAATTCGGCTACAAGTACACAGCCAACAGCATTTGTAGGTTCAAATGATGTAGAATCGGGTAGAATTGCGATGGAATTTATTGCTGAAAAATTGGGTGGAAAAGGAAATATTGTAATGATTCATGGTTTGATGGGACAGGCGGCTCAGATTCAACGTGAACAAGGTGCAAAAGAGATTTTAAAAGAATATCCTAATCTAAAACTTATTTCTCACCAAACTGGCGAGTGGGACAGAGCCAAAAGTATGGATTTGATGCAAAATTGGATACAATCTTATGGGACAAAAATAAATGCAGTTTTTGCTCAAAATGATGAAATGGGTTTAGGAGCATTAAAAGCACTACAAGATGCTGGTCTAAAAGATAAAGTTATTGTAGTAAGCATTGATGCTATAGCTGACGCTTTGCAGGCAGTAAAGAAAGGCACACTTGATGCTACTGTTTTTCAGAACGCTAAGCAACAAGGTGCAGGAGCAATCGAAACTGCTGTGAAAATTGCCAAAGGGCAACCTTACGAAAAAGAATTAATGATACCTTTTCAGTTGGTAACGAAAGAGAATATTGGAAAGTTTTTGAAATAATGTTTAGTAGGAAAAGAGATTTTAAGCTATAAATAGATAAAAGAAATGAAAAATACGAAGACTTTCAACCATGTTAGCTACTTGTGGGATGAGGAAAAAGCTGCTAAATTGGCGGGCGATGAAGTAGCCTTGTTCATATATCGATCAAATATTCTCGGTGCTGATTTGAGATTGACTAATTACGGTGGCGGAAATACCTCAGTAAAAATTATAGATAAAGACCCACTCACAGGTGCTGATGCTGAAGTAATGTGGATAAAAGGCTCTGGAGGCGATATTGGTACGCTCACAAAATCGGGTTGTGCGGCACTTTACATGGAAAGGCTTCTAAATCTAACCAAGGTTTATCGTGGAATCGAGTTTGAAGATGAAATGGTAGAGCTTTTTAATCATTGTATTTTTGATTTAGCCTCAAAAACCCCTTCAATTGATACGCCACTGCACGGGTTTTTACCCTTTAAACACATCGACCATCTTCATCCAGATGCGGCTATTGCGATTGCAGCAGCCAAAGATGGAAAGAAAATCACCGAAGAATTATTCAATGGTGAAGTTGGTTGGGTTGGCTGGCAACGTCCAGGTTTTGATTTGGGTTTACAACTACAAACTTGTTTGGAAGAAGCCGCTGCTTGTGGTATAAAATTGCGTGGAATCATGCTAGGTTCGCACGGGCTTTTCACTTGGGGAGACACTGCCTACGAAAGTTATATCAATACGCTCGAAGTAATCGAAAAATGTGCAGAATATTTAGAAAGTAATTATAAAAATGTTTTTGGTGGACAGAAAATAGAAAGTCTTCCAACCGATGCACGACAGTTGCAGGCCGCTAAAATTGCTCCAATTTTAAGAGGTTTTTGTTCATCAGAACGAAAAATGATTGGGCATTTTACCGACGATGCACGAGTTTTAGAATTTATTAATTCAAATGATTTGAACAGACTTGCTCCCCTTGGCACTTCTTGTCCTGACCATTTTTTACGTACAAAAATATCACCTTTGGTGCTTAAATTAGCTCCAAATCAAGATTTAAGTGATGTTTCGGTAATTAAAGATATACTTACACCAGCATTTGAAGCTTATCGTGCGATGTACACCGAGTATTATAATACTTGCAAGCATCCAAATTCGCCTGCCATGCGTGACCCAAATCCTGTTGTTATTTTATATCCAGGTGTTGGAATGTTTACTTTCTCAAAAGATAAAACAACGGCTCGTTTGGCATCAGAATATTATATCAATGCCGTAAATGTAATGAAAGGTGCAGAAGCTGTTTCGGAATATACTTCTTTGCCGCGTCAAGAGGCATTTAATATCGAATATTGGTTATTGGAAGAAGCAAAATTACAGCGTATGCCAAAACCAAAAGCACTTTCAGGACGAATCGCATTGATTTCAGGTTCGGCCGGCGGAATTGGAAAAGCAATTGCAAAGAAATTTGCGGAAGAAGGTGCTTGTGTTATCATCAATGATATTAATGAGGAGCGTTTGGAAAGTGCGAAAGCTGAGTTTATCAAAACCTTTGGACGAGATGCAGTTTCAGCTACTTTGCTTAATGTAACCGATGCCGCAAGCACCGAAAAAGCACTTGATGCTACCTGCGTAGCCTTCGGCGGTGTTGATATTGTGATAAATAATGCAGGAATTAGTATCTCAAAATCAATTGCAGAACATAGCCTCGAAGAATGGGATAGATTATATGATATTTTGGTGAAAGGACAATTCATTGTCTCGAAAGCGGGTATCGAAGTGATGAGAAAACAAGGTTTCGGGGGTGATATTGTGAATATTGTATCGAAAAATGCAGTAGTTGCAGGGCCAAATAATGCAGGTTATGGCTCAGCAAAAGCAGCTCAAGCACACTTAACTCGCCTAATGGCTGCCGAAGTTGGAGCAGATAAAATTCGTGTAAATACTGTAAATCCAGACGCTGTAATTTCTGACTCAAATATTTGGGCAGGAGGTTGGGCCGAAGGCCGTGCAAAAGCCTATGGAATTACTGTTGATGAATTACCAGCATATTATGCCAAACGTACATTGCTCAACGAAATTATATTACCAGTTGATATAGCCAATGCATGTTTTGCATTCGTAGGCGGACTTTTAAGTAAAACAACTGGCAATGCTATCAATGTAGATGGTGGTGTAGCTATGGGTTTTTATAGATAAAACATTTAGGCCGAGTTGAATCCAAATCGCTCGGCTTTCTTAGTTTTTAAATAAAAAAAAACAAACGCAAAAAATCACTTTTTTCGCGTTTATTTTTTTTATCTTAAGTGTAAACTATTACATTCCGTATTGTTTCTCAATGTTTGCTCATAATCCAATCGGTTTTATTTAATCTTTTAAGCCCTACGATAAGATAAATTTATAATACCTCCAAAGTCTATTTTTGAAGAGCATGAAGGAAAGTATAACCTTCAATTACTACAAGATTAATTTCGAAAGACTATCTTCCAAATTATGTAAAAAGTGGATTCAACTGCAAAGACTTTCGTCATTTATACCTACACTAAATTGAATCTTCTTCTATAAAATTCATTATTTTCGGTATTATTGAAAGTTTTTTGAGAATTCTTTTATTAGACTTTTTGAGTAAATCTTTTTTAAAAAGCGTTCTTTTATCATGGAAAAATAATTTTGACAATCCGCTACAATTTCACGACCTTCACACGTTAATACCTTCGAAACCTTTTTAAATCCTCAAATCGCCCATGAATGCTTCCTTTTCTCGTCAAAAAGCCAATAGCTTTGTGCGTGGACTCTTTTTCTCATATCTCATATTTCAAATCTCCTATTTATTTACGGGCTGTTCAAAACTAAACGAAGTTAGCGTAGTCGCCCGAAACTTTGAGGATGAAATTCAACTTGCCCAAAACTTAGTTTTTACATTCAACAAAGATTTGGTTTCTAATTCCGACTTAGAAACTTGGCAAGCTGTTGAGTACGTAAGAATAGAACCAAAAGTCGAGGGTGTTTTTAAATGGTCAGCCAAAAACGAATTGGTGTTTTCACCGTCGAATGGTTTCAAAGGTGCAACCAACTATAAAGCTATTTTGACAAAATCTCTTTTGAGCAAATCAGCTACAAAAAATTATGGCTTAGATAACGAATCTTTTGAGTTTCATACACCATACCTAAAAGCTCAGAAAATAGAAACATATTGGATGAAAGGTGCTGATAATAAACCAGTTGCCAAAGTAAAAATTGATTTTAATTATCCAGTTCAAGAAACCGACGTAGGTAATTTACTAAAAGTGCAGCTCGAAGATACTGATACAAAATTTAATCTAAATAGCACACCCAACGATCAAAAATTGGTTTTGTCTCTCGATAATGCACCTTCACTAAAAGATGAAAGTTCGCTAAAAACAATTATCGAAAAAGGTATAAAAATTGCAGGAAGTGCAGGTTTTACCCAAGAAAAACTCGAAATTGAAGGGGTTTTGCCTTCTCCGTATACTGTCAAAATTGCGGATATTGAAACTGGTTTCGAGAAAAATCAAGGTTTTATAAAAGTCATTTCAACCCAACAGATTTCGGGCGATAACCTAAAAGATACTTATAAAATCGAGCCAGCCATAGAAACTCAAACCGAATTGACCGAAAACGGATTTATTATTAAAGGCTATTTTAGTGCCTCAGAGGCTTATACGCTGACCATAAAAGATAATCTACGGGGTATACTCGGGGCAAAACTTGATGGAGAAGTAACCAAAGATTTGTTCTTCGGAGAAATGCCAGCAAGTATTGAGTTTACGAGTAAAAAAGGATTATATCTATCATCAAAAGGCAATCGAAATGTAGGAATCCGCATCACCAATATCCCGAAAGTGAAACTAAAAATCGTGAAGATTTATGAAAACAATTTACTCTCTTACGTACGAAATAACCGCTACGAAAATTACGATTATGATGGGGAAGAAAGTAAAGTAAATGGCTTCAATTATGGCTCTGACGACCAAGGAATTTATAGCGATATAATCGTTGACCGAACCATCGAAACAGGTAATTTATCTAAAGTTCACGGAGTTTCGGTGCTGAATATGCCAATGCCTAAACAAGACAAATTACGTGGTGTTTATTTGGTTAATCTCAACTCAAATGATGAATACTATCAGAATGCTACCAAACTTGTTTCGGTATCTGATTTAGGAATTATCGCCAAGAAATCGGCCGATGGCAACCAACTGATGGTATTCGTAAATTCAATCATTGATGCCGAGCCAATGGGTGATGTCGAGATAAAACTTGTTTCGACCAATAATCAAGTTATGGATACGCAAAAGACTGATAGTAAGGGTGTTATTGTTTTTGAGAAACTCAATGAAAAAGCCCCAAACTTCAAGTTAGCCATGATTACAGTTCGCACCGACGACGATTTTAATTATATGCTTTTGGAAGATACAAAGGTAGAAACTTCACGCTTTGAGGTGGAAGGCAAGCGAGCAAATTCAACTGGTTTCGATGCCTTCGTTTATGGCGACCGTGACATTTATCGCCCAGGCGAAACCATTCATTTCAATACCGTTGTGCGTGATGCAAAATGGGCTTCTGCTAGCGAAATTCCTTTGAAAATCAGGCTTATTCTACCAAATGGTCGTGAGTTTAAATCTTTCTTGAAAAACACCAATGCACAAGGGGCAATAGAAACTTCGATTCCGCTTGACCGTGCCGCAGTAACGGGTACTTACGCTATCGAAATTTTGAACGGAAATGATGTTTTACTTACTTCGAAATCTATCAGTATCGAGGAATTTATGCCCGACCGAATCAAGGTTGATGTAACGGCAAAAGACACTTATAAAACGGGTGAAACCGTAAGTTTGGTGGCAACGGCAACTAATTTATTTGGCCCGCCAGCATCGAACCGAAATTATGAAATGGATTTTTCATTAAAAAGAAAAGCCTTTTTTGCGAAAGGTTTTGAAGCATATTCGTTTGATATTCAGAATGACACCAAGTTTGAGGGGGCTGCCCTAAGCCATGATTTGCGTCAAGGTTCAACCGATGAAAACGGACAAGCCGAACAGGCTTTCCAACTCGTCAATACTTACCAAGACATGGGTCTGCTTGAAGGGAAGGTTTTTGTTACGGTTTTTGATGAAACTGGCCGTCCGCTCAATAGAGTAAAAAGTTTTGAAGTTTTCACACAAGATACTTTTTATGGTATTGGTTTGGCGGATTATTATGTCGGAACGCATGTCCCGATGAACATTCCGCTCGCTGCCGTTTCGACTGATAGAAAAGCTAAATCTGCTAAAGCCGAAGTTTTGGTTTATCGTATTGAGTATCAAACGGTTGTCGAAAAAACTGATGGAATTATTCGTTATAATTCTAAGCGACAAGAAAAACTTGTTCAGACCAAAGAAGTGAATTTTTCTGCTGGGAAATCTTCAATAAAATTCATTCCGCAAGTATCGGGCGAATACGAAATTCGTATTGCGAAAGCAGGAGCAAAAAGCTACGCTTCACAAGGCTTTTATGCCTATGGCTACGGAAATACATCGAGTAGTTCGTTTGAAGTCAGCAACGAAGGACAAGTATTGATGGAATTCGACAAAGAAAAATATGAGGTAGGCGTTAAAGCAAAGGTTTTGATGAAAACACCATTTGCAGGCAAAATGCTCATAACAGTTGAAAAAGGAACTGTTTTAGAACATTTTTACGTAGAAACCGATAAAAAATCAGCTGAAATCGACATCAAAATTACTGAAGAAATGTTACCGAATGTCTACGTAACGGCAACGCTCATTCGCCCAATGAACAGGACCTCGCCTGAAGGCACTGGTATGCCACTTACGGTAGCTCATGGTTTTGCTCCGATGAAAGTCGAAAATACAGCCAATCAATTACCCGTTGAAATTGTTGCGATGAAAGAATCTCGCTCTAAACGTAAGCAAAAAGTTAGGATAAAAACCAAGGCTAATACCGAACTTACGATTTCGGTGGTTGATGAAGGTATTTTGCAAATCAAAAACTTCAAAACACCTGATATTTATAATTATTTCTATCAAAAACAGGCTCTTGAAGTAAGTAGCCACGATTTGTATCAGTTCCTTTTTCCAGAATTATCATTGGCAAGCAGTAGTGTTGGGGGTGATGGGTATAACCTTGAAAAACGAGTAAATCCATTGAGCAACGGACGCACGAAGTTGGTTGCAGTTTGGTCAGGAATCTTGAAAACAGGCATTGGCGGCGAAGCCGAATTTGAGTTCGAAATTCCACAGTTTTCAGGCGATTTACGTATCATGGCAGTTGCATACAAAGGTAAGGCTTTTGGTTCTGCCAATGCCAACATGAAAGTAAAAGACCCAATTGTAATCAGTACGGGAGTTCCCAAATTTTTGAGTCCAAACGATGAAGTGCTGATTCCTGTAACGGTGACTAATACTACTAAAACTGCCACAACTGCTCAGGTTTCGGTTAATCTTACTGGTGGATTGGCTTTGCAAGGTGCTAATAATCAATCTATTACAGTTCCTGCGGGCAAAGAAATACGAGTAATGTTTAGCGTAAAAGCACCTGCTGCTATTGGAACTGGAAGTATTTCGGTAATGGTGAATGGTTTCAAAGAGCAGTTTTCGGAGAAAGTTGATTTAGCAATCAGACCTTCAACTTCATTGCTCAAAACCTCGTTATCGGGTGTAGTTTTGGCAGGAAAAACCGAAGTTGTTAACCTCGGAAACGATTATATTGCAGGCACAGCACAAGCAAGCTTATTGTTGAGTCGCTCGCCGATGGTGCAGTTTGCCAAGCAGTTAGATTATTTGTTAGGCTATCCGCATGGTTGCGTTGAGCAGACGATTTCAAAGGCTTTCCCACAATTATATTTTGCTGATTTTACGAAAACGATTGCTAAAAATTCTCGCTCGCTCAAAGTTTCGGGCGAAAATGATTGGAATCCGCAATTTAATGTCCAAGCGGCTATTCGTAAAGTAGAAAGTATGCAATTGGCCAATGGTGCGGTGAGTTATTGGCAAGGTGGCCATAGCGAAAGTTGGTGGGGAACGGCTTTTGCAGTTCATTTTTTATTGGAAGCAAAAAAGGTTGATTATGAAGTAAACGAAGTGATATTGAGTAAAATGTTAGATTATCTGACTACCAAAACTTCGATGCAAGATTTGACCGAAACCGATTATATTTATAATGAAACAGGTAGCTGGACAACTCGCACTATTGCCAAACACGAGATGATTTATTCACTTTACACGCTCGCAATGGCAGGAAAAGCCAATCAGCCTATGATGAATTATTATAAGGCAAATCAAACTTTATTGACAACCGATGAGCGATATATGCTCGGTGCAAGTTTTGCCCAAATTGGTGATGAGGGTAGTTTCAAACAACTTTTACCGAAAGATTATGTGATAGAAAACACCCAAAAACAAACCGGCGGAAGTTTTGCTTCGCCTATCAAAAATTTAGCTATCTCGTTAAATAGTTTGGTAGAATCTGACCCTAAAAACTTGCAAGTGCCAAAATTGGCAAGAATACTTTCTCAGGCCATTAAATTGACGCCTTATCTTTCTACGCAAGAATCAGTATTTAGTTTCTTGGCTTTGGGAAAAATTGCTAAACGTACTGGCGAATCGACTGTAAGGGCTTCATTATCAGTCGATAATAAGATTTTGGCAAATTTTGCAGGAACAGATTTGAATGTTGAAAAAGGTATTTCAGGAAAATTGGTCAATATTACAGCTAAAGGAAAGGGAGGCTTATATTACTTCTCTCAGCAAGAAGGGCTGAGTGCTACAAGTAATTACACAGAAGAAGATAATTTTTTGAAAGTTCGCCGACAATTTTTAACTCGAAACGGAGAGCCGATAGGAGGGAGTCTAAAACAAAATCAGCTTGTAGTTGTAAAAGTAACTATAAGCAGTACACTTGGCACACCCATTGAAAACGTTGTTTTAACCGATATGTTGCCAGCGGCATTTGAGATTGAAAATCCTCGTTTGAACGAAGACAGAAATATGACTTGGATAAAAAATGCATCAACACCTCAACATTTCGATATTCGTGATGATAGAATCAATTTCTACACCACAGCCGATGCCTCCGAAAAAACTTTTTATTATTTAGTAAGAGTTGTTTCTCGGGGTAAATTTACTCTTGGTCCAGTTTCAGCTGACGCCATGTATAATAGTGAGTACCGAAGTTATAGCGGTGGTGGAAATATGGTAGTGGAGTAAACTAAAAAGCCTCAAAAATTTAAATTTTTGAGGCTTTTTTATGAATCTTTGTTTTATTTCCTTGTTCTAAATTCAACTCTTGTAGCTCCGTGGCATGGACGAGAGGTTGGTAATATGCCAGGTTGTGCTTGTACATGGGCTGGAAATGCAGTGATTTTTCCCGTAAAGGTTGTCGCTGTTTTTGAAATCGTTTCTACATTTTCGTTATACCATGCTAAATCTTGTCCCGAAATTAGAGTACCCGTCCATGAGGCAGTAAAAGTTTCGCCTACGCTATAATATTCTTTATTTAAAATTACATCCCGATTATTTTCGGGGCAGTCAATTGGAGCGTTATCGTGTTCGCACGTACTAGTATAACTTTGATATTCAAAATCTTCATAACCTTCTTTAGAAACTTTCACTACAAAATACGCATTGCTATTATTTGGTAGGTTATTCTTCGTTATGAGGGTATTACCATTAAAACTAAATTCAATTTTCGGGTCAAGGTTCTGAACCGAAAATTTATATTGACCTAAATCAGTGTTTGGCGTAAATGGCATGAATTTAAATTTCATACCACCCTCACGGCATTCATTATTTACCTTGATTTGGATTGGTTCAGCTTTAATTTCTCCAACGGAATTACAACCCGCTAAATTAAAATCTATAGTTGTTCCAAATTCGCTATCAAAACCATTTGTTAAATCAACATTTTTAGTTGCTCCGTAGTGGATTGATGAATTTTTAGTTACTTTATCTGATGTATTAATGCTTTGGGATGCCAGTACTTCTGAATTAACTGAAACCAAATCAATCGAGGTTACAACATCAGCATCGCATTTATAATTGATTTTTGTAAACCAAATGTCTTTGTTATTCTGAGAACTATAATGGTTTCCCGCCACATCTCCATTAAATGATTGAGTTGTAGCGATACCGATAAAAGCTCCCTCGTTGGTTTCAACGATACCGTTCCCTTCATCATCTGATGAGCCACCGAGTGTTTTTGACCAAATAAAATCAAAATTATTGCTCACTTTCATGAATAGCACATCGTATTGCCCATTATTATTTGAAGGGATTCGATTACGGTCACGAATGTCCCCATTATTTGATCTTGTTGAACCTGCAATCGCAAAATTACCATCACGAGTCGCTATTAATTCATTGATAATATCACGACCTGCACCCCCAAACATTTTTTTGTTTTGTGTATCCCCATTTGATTTGAGTTTCATCAACCAGATATTTTCTTCATAATTATTGGGAAAAATATCTGACGATACAAATTGAAAATCATTATCCGAGGAGTTAGAGGTCAGGCCAATTATAATATCTCCGTTAGGTTGTGCCAATACTTTGCGAGCTTCATCTCTTTGATTTCCACCAAAAGTTTTTTTCCAAACAACATTGATAGACTCATCAATTTTTACAGCTAAAATATCTTTACCACCTTTATTTGGACCAAAGCCACTATCATTTGATGTAGAGGAACCAACTAGAATAAAGCCGCCGTCTGAAGTCTTTTTCATATCAAAACCTACTTCGTCACCACTCCCGCCTATACATTTTTTTGAAAGTAAAGAACCGTTTTGGTCTAATTTAGCAAGCCATAAATCTTGATTATACCCAGATGGATTTTTTTCAGAATTAGCGATATCACCATTGGAAGAACCTGTGTAGGCTAATAACATCAGATTGTCATCGTTGGAGGGTAATATTTTAATAGGAATATCTTCACCATCACCACCAAAGTTCTTAAACCAAGTCATACTACCATCTTCTTTAAGTTTAGCTACCAAAATATCAGCGTTTCCTTTATTTTGTACTGGAGAAATCTTGAGTGAATTGGTATTATTAAATCTGAGATTTGAATAACTATTGATTCGTGCTGCCAAAATGTAGCTCCCATCAGGATTTTGAATTACATCTTGAGCCTTAAAACCAGTCCAGGCATTATCACCAGATACAGTTGTTTCCCAAATCATGTTACCCAAGTAGCCTATTTTTGATACCCATATAAGCTCAAGGCCGCTTATGCTTTTTTTTCCTATCGCAATGTAATTTCCATCTTGGGTGGGAATTATTTTTGTGCCTTCATCTCCATAGTAATCGTTCCAACCGTAGCATTTCTGCCATTCAAGGTTAATCGGAAAACTTTGTCCAACTACTTGCAGACTACCAATCAACAGAAAGATAGATAATATAAACTTGGGGCTGATTTTTTTCCTAAACATATTAAATCAAATAATTTTATGATTGAAAATAACAATCATTTATAAATAGCGAATTGTCTACATAAAGTAAAATAACAAAATCAGTGCCAAAATGAGGCCTTACTGATTTTTTATGAGTAGAGGATTGATAAATCGACCGAAAAGTACCGTTTGATTATAATAAAAAAATAAAGAGTTTAAAATTGTACAAACAATTTTAAACTCTTTATTACTAAACCTATATATATAAAGCCTAAATTTGAGGCTAAAAGTAATTATTGAGAGATAAGCTCTTTTATATCTCTTATGATTTTGTCAGCGAGATTAGAAGCAGTTGTTTCAAATTCTGATTCAGCATAGATTCTTATGATAGGCTCAGTATTTGATTTACGTAAATGTACCCATTCTTTATCAAAATTAATCTTTACACCGTCTTCTGTATTGATTGGATAGCGGTCGTATTTTGCTTTTATTTCCTCCAAGATACCATCAACATCTAAATCTGTTGTAAGTTCGACTTTCTTTTTTGAAATATAGTAATTTGGGTAGGTGTTACGCAAGAATCCTATTGGTTTGTTAACTTTTGCCAAATGACTCAAAAAGAGAGCAATACCTACCAATGCATCACGACCGTAGTGAAACTCAGGATATATAATACCCCCGTTTCCTTCACCACCAATGATTGCACCAACCTCTTTCATTTTGGTCACAACGTTTACTTCTCCAACTGCGGCTGAATGATAAGTTCCGCCTGCTTTTATTGTTACATCTTTCAATGCTAAGGTCGAAGAAAGGTTTGAAACAGTTGTTAAACCTTCTTTATTAGGAGCATTTTGCAAAATATAGTCTGCAACGGCTACCAGGGTATATTCTTCGCCAAACGGTTCGCCATCTTCGTTGATAAAAGCTAATCTATCTACGTCAGGGTCAACAACAATTCCTAAATCATAGCTACCTTTGCGAAGTTCATTCGAAATTTCTCTTAAATTTTCTTGCAATGGCTCAGGATTATGAGCAAAAATCCCCGTTGGTTCACAGTTTATCTTCTTGATTTCACTTACACCCAAAGCTTCCAATAACATCGGCACAGCTATCCCGCCTGAAGAATTTATGGCATCAACACAAATCTTAAAATTTGCTTTTGCAATGGCATCTTTATCAACCAAAGGCAAAGCCAAAATAATTTCTATATGTTTTTGTAAATAAGAATCGTTGGTTTCAATTTTTCCTAAACTTTTTACATCAGCATATTCTGCACTATCGTTATCGGCTATGACCAATAAAGCTTCTCCATCAGCTCCAGAAATAAATTCACCTTTTTCGTTGAGTAGTTTAAGGGCATTCCATTGAATTGGGTTATGACTGGCCGTGAGAATGATTCCACCCAAAGCATTTTCAAGAGGAACCGCAATTTCGACAGTAGGAGTAGTAGATAGGCCTAAATCAATTACATGAAATCCCATTCCAACAAGTGTGGCAGATACCAAATCGGAAACCATTTTGCCTGATAAACGGGCGTCTCTTCCAATTACAACACGAAGTGGTATTTCTGAATTTTTGTTTTTAAGCCAAGAACCATAAGCAGCAGTAAATTTTACAACATCTAATGGGGTTAAGGAATCGCCACTTTTTCCGCCAATAGTTCCTCGAATACCCGAAATTGATTTAATAAGCGTCACTGTAGATTGAGTTTTTGTTTACTTTTAACCCTCAAATATACGAAAAACATATTAATGTTTAAGATATATTTGTTTTAAGTGGTTGGACAGATATGATTGACAATTGTAAAAGTGGATAAGTAATTGATTATAAGTAAATTACCTGAGAGTGGACTTTCAATTAATGAAACTGCACTTGGTATTATTATGAAAGAGCCATTATATAGAATTTGAGACGGTTCGCCACAACGATAAAAGTTTGATTATAAGCAATTTAATTTTTGTCGTAGTACTTAGTTTTAATGCTAAATTGAATTATGATGCTGGATAATTTAAGTATGATTATACGAAATTTGTATAAAAAATGTTTAATTTTTATACTAATTTTACGGTCGAGGGAGTTTATATAAAATTAAAGAATTATGGGCTTATTTAAGGGTTATTTTCAAATTGTGGTGGTATTGGTAACAATAACATTAACCATTTTTTTGTGGGAAAAATTTAAAAACTTTAGTCCATTTGCTATCAAAGATATTCAGACAACGCATAATTTGGTATTGAAAGAAATGACAGTACTCGGTAAACTCGAATTATCAAATTTTTCTTTCAGAGATGTAGTAGAACAAGAATTAGTACGAGATTATCTGCCTAACCCGAAGGCAATTTTGATAGTGCAAGGCGAGGCAATTGGCTGTTTAGATTTAACTAAAATTAAACTTACGGATATTGCCACCAAAGATGACATATTGATTGTGCATCTACCTGACCCTGAGCTTTGTAGCTACCGAATCGACCACAGTAAATCGAAGATTTATGATACAGAATATGCCTTTATGAACGAGCAATCGTTGATGAATGAAGCCTATGCTAGTGCTGAAGCAAAAATTAAGCAATCGGCACTCGATATGGGGATTTTGGAACAAACCAAGAAAAATGCTGAGTTAGTATTGAAGCCTTTACTCGAAAATATTACCGGCAAAAAAGTGGTACTTCAGTTTGAAATGAAAGCCACTTTAGAACGGCTCAAGTAATGATTACAGGTGAAATGCTAATTGGTAAATTGGTGGTTTTCTTTCAAAATAATCAATTCATTAATAATAAATTCTCTTTTAACAAGTAATAAATTTCCCAGTACCCAAATCTAAATCTTTTCTCCAAAAGCTAAGTCACCTGCATCGCCTAGACCTGGAACAATATATGATTTTGAGTTCATTTCATCATCAATATCACCCACCCAAAGGTGGCATTGTGGTAATTGTGTCTGTATGAATTTTACTCCATCTTGACTCGCAATTGCCGAAACAATATGAGCTTTAGCTGGAACTCCATATCGTAGCATTGCATGATAGGCTTTTTCAATTGATTTGCCGGTAGCCAGCATTGGGTCGCTAATAATCAACACTTTACCGTTAATGTCTGGACTCGTGATATAGTCCATTTCTATTTCAAACACCTCTTTTTCGTCATGTTTACCTCTATAAGCCCCAATGAAAGCATTTTCTGCTTTATCGAAGTAATTAAGCAGCCCTTGATGCAGTGGCAAACCAGCCCGAAGAATCGTTACCAAAACTACGTCTTGAGAAAGATGATATGTTTTCTTGATACCGAGTTGAGTAGAAACTTCTTGCTTCTGAAAATTTAATGTCTTTGAGATTTCGTAGGCAAAAACTTCACCAAGACGCTCTAAGTTTCGACGGAATCTCATCGAATCTTTTTGTATTTGTTCATCTCTCAACTCAGAAAGAAATTGGTTGGCTAAGGAGTTGTTTTCGGTTAAAATCAACATGATAAATGGAGAATTTATAATTGAAAATGACGAAATGTAATTGCATAAATATTCAGATAAGTAGTCCAGCGTCAATAGTCGACAAGTTCACAGAAAGGTAATTAACTAATAGATAGCCTTTTAGCTGTTTCCAAATTTTTCGATTAATTTAATTCTATTACTAACAGCCTAAATTATAGAAATTCAAAACAAGAATTGTCGTTGACTTGCGTTCCAGCGAAGACCAAACGAAAATATGGTATTTTTCTTTTCATCTACATTGTCAAAAAGATTAGTATTTCTTTTTTGTACTTTCAAATCAGCAAAAAGATTGTGTACAAGCATGTACGATACTCCCAATTGATAATTTTTAGTAAAAACCTTTTGTCCTTGTCCGATTTTGTTGCCGTAGTCTGAAGGGCGGGTAAAGTTATAACTTCGTAGAATATCACCACCCCAATTGATAATATTTGAGTCTTTGCCTTGTTGGGCTATCATTGCCGTAAAGTTCAGAAATAAACGTCCCTTGGGCTGATAACGTCCTACCAACAAAAGTTCTTTAAAGTTTGCTCCAAGCGGATGAGCTAATGGTAAATTATAGTTTACATAATTGCTGTAAGTAGAATTATGACTATACATATACGGTCGCACAATGTTATATTCTGCCTGAAAATCAAGGTTTTTTATATTAAAAAGGTCAATGTATCGTGTACCGATTTGTGCGGCGTACTTTTTTGCCCACCAACCATCTTTCTTAAAATATTTTAGATTAAATTCATCAATCACAAATTGCCCATAAAACGAGAAATGACGTTTGAAATTATACTTAAAATTTACCCCAGCAATTGAATTATCGGCACTACCGAGATGCCCTTCTACAAAGCGTAGGAGTATTATAGGATTGAGATAATTTACATCAAAACCTACTTGACGTTTTCCAAAAACTATAGTTTCAAACAGACCAATATTTAAGTTTCGAGTAAGATTAATGCTTAAGTGATGCAATGAAAAGTATTTTGGGGGAAGTTGCTCAGTGCCATCAACCGCCACCTGAATTTGTTTGTTTATCAGCTGGGCAAACAAGTTCATGTATTGAAAACGCCCGATATTAGTCAGCACTTTTAGATGCAAATATGGAGCCGAAAAATCAGACAAAATCATTGAACGAATACCCGAACCAATGAAGTTCTTATCGTGTCCAAACTGTATTTGTACACTTTTTAGAGCTTGAAATGTAATATAACCTCTAGCCGAAAAGAAATCAGCTAAATACTTGCTCGAATCGGCATCCGGGATTTTCGTAAAACCCTCGTAGGGATTGGCTTTATACTGACGCCCATACTCTCTCACATATTCAGGATAAAGCATCTGATTTTCAGTAAACATCGAATAGAAACCCAGCTTTTTATTTAATGTGCCACGTATTTCAATTCCACGCGTATTAATATAAGGCGTTTCTTTTGTAAGATTATCGTTGGCAACTGAAAACTGGAATAAAGGACTTACATGAATATCAAAGTCTTTGTTTTGAATACTATAAAAATCAGGTTTTTTTGTGAAAAGGTGCTTCCATATTGCTTTTTTAGAATCACTTTGAGGGAGTTTGGCATCATCGAGCCACTCCCAGCTGTCGTTTTGTAGATATGCTAAATTGAAAAGGTCGGTTTTTGAAAGTTTGACTTTTTCTTCGGTTTCTAAATTGACAGATAGTTTTACCAAATCTTTTCTTCTTACTGGTTTTATGTTTGAATGAAGATTTAATAAACTGCCACTTTTTATCTCGTAACGTTCGATTAAGTTCGAATAATCTTCGTTTAGTGGAGCAAAATTACTTTGTGCTCTACTACTAAACTGATTAATAATGCATAGAATAGATAAAATACTAATTTTCCTAACTTGGAATATAGTATGTTTATAGATAGTCGAAATTTTAAAATATTTGAGCAAACACAATCCCATTAAAATATGTTGTTTTTGACAGAAGCACATTTTTACTGTTTTCCGTAACTGAAAAGTTGTGCGAAAATACAGATAATTTCGCATTATATGTAAATCATCTGTTAGATTTGTAAATTAATAATTGATTGGCTTCGGCTACTGGCTTTTATCATTAATAAATATGAAAACATTTGTCATTCCAGAGATTTATAAGAGTAATATCATCGGTAAAATCAAAGAGGCTCGTAGAACAAAAGATAAGCTAAAGAAAGATTTTACACCAACTGTGCTTGATTTTGGTTCGGTTAAGATTCTAATTGCTCGACATTTTGGTTTTTGTTATGGCGTAGAAAATGCCGTCGAGATTGCCTATAAAACCATTGCCGAAAATCAAGATAAACGAATCTTTTTCTTGAGCGAAATGATTCACAATCCTGATGTAAATGCCGATTTGCTCTCGCAAGGAGTGAAGTTTTTGATGGATACAAAGGGGAATCAGCTTATTGATTGGAAAGAACTAAAACCCGATGATACCGTGGTTGTGCCAGCATTTGGAACGACGATTGAAATTCAGCAGCAGCTGGCATCACTTGGTATCGACCCTTATAAATATGATACAACTTGCCCATTTGTTGAAAAAGTTTGGAATCGTGCGGGGCAAATCGGTGAGCGTGGATACAGCGTTGTGTTACACGGCAAGCCCGCTCACGAAGAAACCCGTGCTACGTTTTCGCACAGTAAACAAAATGCCCCAACCATAGTCGTAAATGATATAAAAGAAGCCGAGCTTTTGGCAAAATACATTACTCGTGAGCTATCGAAAGAACAATTTTATATAGATTTTGCTGGACAATATTCGGAAGGGTTTGACCCTGAACGAGATTTAGAGCGAATCGGAGTGGTGAACCAAACCACAATGTTAGCTTCTGATACACAAGGCATTGCCGATTATCTGAAAAAGATAATTGTCGAGCATCATAAAGCCCAGCCATCCGAAGTTGAGCGTTATTTTGCCAATACACGTGATACACTTTGTTACGCAACAAACGATAACCAAGAAGCAACTTACGCTTTGCTACAAAATGAGGCCGATTTGGCAGTAGTTGTAGGAGGCTACAACAGCTCAAATACCACGCATTTGGTTGAACTCTGCGAAGAAAAGCTGAAAACGTTTTTTATCCAATCGCATGAAAGTATTTTAGATAATAATCTAATAAAAAGTTATGATTTGCATAAAAAACAAGAAATAACTGGCGATTTCTTGGTACAAAAAGAAAAAACTAATATAATGCTTACTTGTGGAGCATCTTGTCCCGATGCAGTTATGGAAGCAGTTTTGTTGAAAATTTTATCATTTTTTAACACTACAAAAGAAATAAATGAACTCATTTTGGCGTTATGAAATAATAGCCAAAAAAGGTTGTAGGAAGAAAATAATTTATCAATAAATATCTTTAATAATCTTAGGATTATACAAAAATATATTTATAAATTTACATTAGGTTTTTCACATAACCCATCAGTTCATTATAAAAAGTAGATGTTCTATGAAGATGATTGAATATGTAAAACTGATTTTAGAAAAAGTCAGTTTTGAGAGAGAATTGTTTGAAAAAGAATTAAAAAAAGGCCTTAAACTATTATCCTTCAAGGAAATTCGAGAACTAAGGAAATGGTGCTACGAGCGTTTCGGAAGTATTTACCGAGGAATTCTTAATCGAACATTTCGTAAAACTCAAGTTACGGTTATTACTTAAATAATGAAGCCCTTCGACCTAAATCGAAGGGCTTCTGTTTTTTAACGATTGCTTATAAATAAAATAAAGCAGAGCGAAAATCTCCCTGCTAATTCTTTAAATTACTAACCTAAACAAAACTATATGAAATTCTTTAAGATGATTGATAAAATAGTTTTTAAAACTATTAAAATAAATCGTTTATATATTTATATTTTTAGACTGGCACTAAAATTTAAGCTGCAATTGAGAAACTCTCCTTGGATAAATTATCCGAAATTTCGTCAAAATCATCACTTTCAAAGCCATCATCGTAAGAATCTTCGTCGGTGTCTTCATATAATCGCTCTTCGTTGAGTCCGTTTGTGGTTCTCAAAGAATATTTCCAATGAGTTTGTTTTAATCTGAGTTTACTCTTAAACATTAACTTTTATTTACTTTGGTTTAATTTTTAATGTAACAAAGTTCGTTTATTACTATGAACTAAAAATTGTGTCATTGTTAAGAAATCGTAAATAAAGGTTTGGCTTTGATTTTAGATAAACTTTACCTTTTCTTAATATTCTGATAAAATTTTCTTAACATCTGCAAACTAAATTTGTTATTCAAATAACATTAGATGCAATCAACTTCGTCTCATCAAAATCATTTTCAAAATCTGCTAGCCTTAGCAGTATTTATGATGATTATATTCTACTATGCCTTCAACGGTATTCCAAAAAGTTATAATCATTTTATACACGATTTGCCTGAAGAAAACAAAACTGTAGTTTTGGAAACCAAAATAAGTAAGCTGCGTGCTGCCGTGCTAATGGACGCTGATGTTGTTGAAATAAACGGAAGTTTATACGCTACGGAAAATGCTTTAAAAGATATCATTGGTGCAAGAAAAACAAAATTAGCTATCTTGAATATTCACGATAAAATAATATTGGGAGATAGAAAAACCGCCCTAAAGTTGATTAATCAATTGCCAACTTTACTGTTTTTGAAGTAAAAAAA
>Ga0209189_1000817_pt1 | contig 24267 bp, 22 predicted proteins | sample C_130820_EF_Meta_FD_187308 | JGI IMG/M metagenome (GOLD analysis project Ga0209189, IMG submission 187308) | Freshwater microbial communities from Lake Croche, Canada to study carbon cycling - C_130820_EF_MetaG (SPAdes) (version 3) | ecosystem: Environmental > Aquatic > Freshwater > Lake... | reverse complement strand
TAATAACAAAATTAATACACAAATTAATAATATAAATAGAAATAAAAATAATAAAAATAATAAAATTAATCCACAAATTAATAATGTAAATAGAAATAATGAAATAGTTATTCATGATAATTGTGAATATACATATCCACAAATTAATTATTTAAGTGGTAAACAATATACTGATAATCAATTTATTGAATATTTACCAAACAGTATAATTTATAATTATACGAATAATCAACAAATAATTTTAGTAGATAATTCTTTAACAAATCAATATCAGTTATTTTATTATATTTGATAAAAAATATTTGTAGTATTATATTATATTATAATATTTAGATGTATATTTCTGTTTATAATAATAAAGAAAATATAATTAATGCAACATATAATAATAATAAATTTAATAATTTAAGAGAAGATGATAAAAATAGTTATATAAAAGGTTTATTTAATTATTATAAGAAAACATTACCACTAGTCAAATATAATGAAGATGATGTAAAATTATGTTATAATAATTTAAAAAGTGAACAAAAATATTTTTTATATGAGAAACCTGAAAATATTCATATTTTAAAAAAGTATAATTTAAATAATTTGATAAATTTTATTAATATAACTGAAACAAAAAAAATATTAATAAAAAATAATTTAAAAAAATTTTTAAATTTTAATTTAGTAATAAATGATTATGATTATAAAAAAAATTATATAAATATATGTTCACTTTCAGATTTTTATACTAATAAAGATAGAATGTCTTGTGAAGTATTAAAACACGATATTCCAATAAAATATTATGAAAAAAATTATCATAAGATATTACGAAAATATTTTGAAAATTTGAAAAAATATTATGAATATGGTTTAAAAATTAATAAGTTAGAGTTTAAAAACAATGATGAAGATTTTAAGAAAGCAATTAATACAATATATTTACAAAATATAATGTATGAGGATAACAAATATTGTACAGTATATAAACCATATCTATTCAAATTATTTATAAATTTATTTGGTGCTAAAAAAATAATAGATTTATCATCTGGATGGGGAGATCGATTATTAGCATCAATATCTAAACAAGATGATATAGAATTATATATTGGAATAGATCCAAATAAATCATTATTTAAAGGTTATAATAAAATGATAGAAGATTTATGTGAAAAGAAAAATAAAAATAAATATTTTTTAATAAATTCAGGTGCTGAACAAGTAGAATATAATAATTTTGAAAATGATATAGACATGATATTTTGGAGTCCTCCTTTTTTTAATATAGAAACATATACAAAAGATGACAATCAAAGTATAATGGTATATAATAAATATAGTGAATGGGAAGATTATTTTTTAATACATGTAATAAATTTAGCAACAAATAAGTTAAAAGTCAATGGTGTATTAGTTTTATATTTAGGAGGAATAAATTATAAGACATTTTTTAATAAAATGAATAATATATCTAAATTAAAATATTTAGGAGATATACATATTTATTCTGAAAAGATAAAGAGTTATATAATTTTTATAAAAATAAAAGAAAATGGTAAAATTAAATTATTAGATAATAAAATTATAAAAGATAATAAAGAAGTAAAAGAAATTAAAAAGAAAATAAAAAATCAAGAAATAAATCCCAAATTAACAGTAATAGAATTAGAATTAGATAATAAAAAAATATTATTAGTTCAAGAAGGTTTATTACTATCTGGTACAAAACAGCGTGTAGCTACAAAATTTATTGAAAAAATACAAAGTAAAAATAAAGAAATAAAAACATTAGTATATGCTGGAGCTTATAATGGTTTTGGTGCAGTAGCGACAGCATATGCTGCACATAAACTAGGTTTAAAAAGCAAGGTATTTTTATCAGAAATGAAGAATGGGATGAAAGAAAGATCACTATATGAAGATATAATAAATTCCAGACAGATAATAACACTACAATTATTAGAAAGCGATATATATTTATGTGAAAATTACCGAACAGCCAAAGAGTTAGAATATGATTATTCTACAATACCAACTAAAAATCGTGAGAATTGGCTTACAAAACCGAATTATTATATAGTACCGATGGGTTTAAATGATGAAGAAGGTATAATGATAGAATTATTACATAAACAGATAATAGAAGCAATAAAAAAAACTGCTAAATTAAAAATAGATATAAATACATATAATGGTACAATATGGTGTGTAAGTGGATCAGGTGGAATAGTTCAAGCATTACATAAAGTATTTAAAAAAGCAAAATTTTGCATATATTTAACTGGAGGAGGAAAATATTATAATAAAGTATTACAATGGGTAAATAAAAATAATATAACTATATTAAATAATAATAAAGATTATTATATAAAAGATATAATATTTTCAAATGATTATAAAAAATATTACAAGAGTGTAGATAATTATGATTCATTAATATGGCCTTGGGTAAAGAAATATAGTAAAAATGATGATATACTATGGAATGTTTCAAGCGATTAATAATTTACCTTGCTGTAAAATTAAAAAATTATTATTATTATTATTATTATAATAAATAAAAAAATATATTTAAGCTTCTTCACACCAAAGATTTTCTTCTCTAATTTTTGCTTCTTCTTCTGGAGAAACAGAAATATTATTTGACTCAATACCAAAAGTTTGGCAAATTTCTTCAGGAGTTTTACCTTTAATTTTCAAAGCAACAGCTGCGCATGTAAGATTTAGAAGAGAAGTAATATCTAAATAATTAGCAGCATTAATTAGTTCAAAAAGAGTATTATTATCTAAATCAACAAATTCAGCATACCATTTTGAAACTACTTTAGTAATATCATTTTCAGGTATTGGTTTAGGAATTTCAGTCATTGGTTCAATATGATAATGGTTCATAAACTCTATAACTTTAGAAAGAGTATTACTTAAAATATTTAGAATAGGAATTTCTTGTTTATCATCTTCATTATCATCTGATTCATCTATCATATTATTTAATAAATTTGATTGTTTAGCAATATTAGAATTAATTTCAAATTGATCACCATCTTGGCTAATAAGTATGACAAATTTATTTGAAGAAACAAAATCAGTCATATTTAAATAATAAGATTATATATGTATTTATAAAATATAAATTTCAATTTTTTATAAAATAAATTAAAATAAATTAAAATAAATTAAAATAAATTAAATGTATATTTATAAAAAAGTAATATATGCCATTTATTACTTTTATTTATAGAATAGGAAATAATAAGAAAACATATTATGGTAAATATACAACTAATTATATATCAGATGATCATGAAGGATTAGATGATGAAATTATACCAATTATAATAGATGGATTAAATAAATATAGAAATAAAAGAAATTTTCCTAAAATTAGTAAAATATATGTAGGTATAATGTCTTTTTCTATAAGTGAAAATATACCTACATATTCGAGTGATAAAGAAATAAGTTGTTTTGATTTTTATTATAAAAATTATAAAGAGAGTAAATTATATATAAATGGAAATTTAATAGAATAATACTAATAAATAATTAGTTTAATTAAAATATTTAAAAGGGATGTTAATATATAAGATATAATATAATGTTAAGTTATACAACATACATTACAACATGGGACAGAGATCCATTAGAACAAGTTCAAGAAATGATAGATAAATCAGTATTACAAAATAACACAAGAGTAGTTTTAGCATTTGCTAGTTTTAATTTTTCATCAACTGATTACATACCAGGTTTTGGAAATGTTTCTATGGAGGAAGTACAACAAATAACTAATTTAGTTCATTCTCATGGTGGTAAAATAAGTTTATCAGTAGGAGGAGCAACTTATCCATTTAATGGATCAGATTTATATTCGAAGCCAGGAGATTTAGCAAACAATATAAATCAAGTGTTAATAAAGTGTGGATTTGACGGAGTAGATTTTGATGTGGAAGATTATTTTGGCAATGTACCAAATGATTTTGCAAATCAAACTGGATCTTTAATAAACACATTAAGGGGTATAAATTCAGGATTATACATAAGTTTAACTACACCAGCACAAGCATGGGGTACAGGATGTTATCAACAAAATTTATTAAATTTAACGATAGGAAGTATAAATGCATGGCAACCGATGGAGTATGATTTATGGATAGAGTCTGGATCAACATATTATGAGCAAATATTATATGATTTAAATTTTTACATAAGTAGTTGGTTTGTTAGTCCTAACAAGATAATATTAGGTTTAATGCCAGGAGCAGATGACAGTGGACATATATTAAGTTTACAAAATGCTTTAGATTTAACAAGTTATGTAATTGAAAATAATTTAGAAGGAGTGATGATATGGGATGCAAATAATGATAGTAAAGGCGAGGATGGAAATGCTCCCTATGCCTATTCAATGGGTATAGAAAGTATGTTAAATAAAAGTAATAATAAAAATAAAGTTAATAATAAAAGGAAAAAAATAAATTAATTTGTAAATTAAAATTAAAATATAATATTTAAAAATTGAAAATATAACATTTAAAAATTGAAAATATAATATTTAAAAGTTATTAAATATAATAAATATTATAGAAATGTTGTTGACAGAAGAAACTCCATTTATTAATTATTTGATATCTAAAAGACACAAAAATAATATAATTGAGAAGAACATGCATATTGCGGCATTTGTTCCATCTATAATAAAAAAACGGCAGTGTTTTTTATGAATCTAATTATAGTAAAATTATAACTGGTATGAATTTATCAGATATAAATTATGGAAAGATGAGAATTAAAATACATGCAGAAATTGATGCATATATTAAGATGAGTAAATTTATTAAACGTAAAGAAATTAAAACAAATAAAATGAATTTAATAGTAATTCGTACTAATAAATCGGGTACATTGTGTAATTCAGCACCATGTTACAATTGTACATTATTTCTATCTAAAAATAAGGAGATAGAAATAGATAAATTGTATTATTCAACTAGTGATGGAAAAATAGATTGTATTAAATTTAGTGATTGGAAAAAAAACGGTACAAATCATTTATCTGAAGGATGGAAATTTATAAAAAAAAATAATTTGTGTTATACGTGTAGTATATAATTTATTTATGTAATATATAATTTACTTATATATTATTTAATTATTTTCGTAAATCTATATGCCAAAAATTATCATAATTGAATAATAAACATTTTGGATGTATTTTACCTGTACCCAAAATATTAAATGTAATTTCATCATTATTCAATGTTCCAAAATCATCATTCCAATAAGAAGAAGATACTTTTACAGAATTTGTTTGCTTATTAATTATAATTGTAATAGGTTTAGTATAATCATTATGATAGTAATAAATTAATTTAGAGAAAATAGATTTATGCATATAAGAATCATCCCATTGATTTTCTTTTATATATTCATATCCATTTGAAGTTAATAATTCTCTAATTGATGTTCTAAATGGTTCTAGATAATTATGTTCAATATCTATTACTCCAAAAATATATTTATTATAATCTACAGATTTCAATATTTCTAATTCACTACCTTCAGTATCCAATGAAAGATAATCAATAAAAGATGGAGCATTATATTTTTCTAATAAATCATTTAATGTAATTGTATTAACTATAATTTGAGTTTTATCAGAATCTACAATATTTTTATGACAAGCAATGTTCTTACTAATACCTGAAAATAAATCAGAAGAATTTGAAATATCAAAAATAACTTGTTTATTACTTTCATTATAAACAGCATCACTACAACATATAGAATTTGGTCTATTATTACATAATAATTTAAATTTTTCAGGTATTGGTTCTACACAAATTCCTTTCCAATTATAATCTTTTTCTAATAAATAAGTGTTGGATAATTCAATACCATCACTTGCGCCAATTTCAATAAAAAATCCATTTAATTTATAATTATAAAATTTTAAAACCTCTATATCTTGATTTAATTGTGAATAACTCATTATGAATAAAATAATATAATAAAAAAAAATATTATTATAAACTAGAAAAATATTTATATTTAAAATATAAAATAATTTAAAATAATTTATCTATAAGTTAAAATTTAAAATATAAAATAATTTATAATATGTGTAATTGTAAGTGCTCAAAATTATCATTTTATTTTGACATAAATGATCCTGAATTTTTTTCTAAAAAAGTTATTGTAAATCCATCTCCAACAAAATTAATTGAACATGTTTTTATAACAACACCAATTTATGATAAGAATGGTATTAAAATAGGTTATAAATCAAGTGATGACATATTACAACAAATTGGAACAAATAAATATATTGTTAAAATAAATAATACATATTTTATTGATGGTGAAGGAACAATTGATTGGAAATACAACTTTATTACAGATAAACCAAGTGTTTATTATCCGATTGGTGTGGAAGCTAAATCAACAATTATATCAGGCACTGGTGAATATATAAATGCAAATGGAGTAGTTTCATTAATACCATTATATACTGGTAGAAGAAATGTAACAATAAAATTTAATAATTAATTTTTATTATAAGCTTAAATTAAATTATAATTTAAGTTATAGCCTGAATTATATTTCAATTAAAAATTAAAAAAAATTGAAAAATATATAAATAAAGTTAAAGGGAAGTTATAATGTCATCATTAATTAATTCTATTTGTTTAAAAAGAAAGTTAGAAGATTTATATGATAATACAAATGAAATTAATAATATAAATTATGATAAAATTATAAAATTATTTATTTTAAAAAATGGTTTATTACTAGAATATTTACCAGATAATATTAAAAATAATAGTGAAATAGTAAATATAGCTGTATCTCAAAATGGTTATGCATTACAATTTGCATCAATGGAATTACGGAATGATTGTAATATAGTAAATACAGCTATAAATAATAATGGAATAGCATTATTATATGCATCTGAAAAATTTAGAAATGATTATATAATAGTATATAAGGCAGTATCAAATAATGGATTAGCATTAAAATATGCATCTAATGAGTTAAAAAATAATTATTCTATCGTATTAGAAGCAGTTAAAGAACATGGTTGTGCATTAGAATATGCATCAGAAGATTTAAAAAATAATCTTACAATAGCGTTAACAGCTTTAAAAAATAGTAAATGTAAATGTGATGATTCATTACCAATTCAATATATATCAAATGAGTTAAGAAATAATATATCAATAGCAATAGAATCTATATTAATGAATGGTTATTCTATTGAATATTTACCAGAAATATACAAAAATAACAAAAAACTAGTATTATTAGCAGTATTAAATAAAGGTTATGCAATAGATTTAGTATCCGAAGAATTTTTAGATGATGAAGAAGTAGTATCAATTGCTATACAAAATGAACCACATGCTTTAGAAATAGTATCAGAAAGATTAAAAGACAATGAAATAATAGTTTTATCAGCAGTAATAAATGATGGTTTATCATTAGGTTACGCATCAGATAGATTAAAAAACAATAAAATTATTGTCAATCAAGCTATAGAAAACAATGGATTATCACTAGAATATGTATCATATGAATTACGAGATGATTATAATATTGTAATTAAAGCGATAAATAGAAACAGCATGGCATTAGAATTTGCATCATATAGATTTCAAGATAACATAGAACTAGTAAAATATTGTATAAAAAATAATAGTTATTCTTTAGCGTATGCATCACCCAGATTACAAAATAATATTGAAATAGTAAAATTAGGATTATTAAATAATGGTAATGCATATCAATTTGCATCAATTGAATTAAAAAATAATGTATCAATAGCATTAAAAGCAATACAAAATAATTATCCATTTAATTATTTAACGATAGAAATGAAAGAAAGAATAAAAAATTACCGATCATATAAAAATATAATAAATAAAAACAGTAAACAAAAAATTATAAATATTTTAATAAATATATCTAATGATATAGAAAAATATTTGTAAGTAAAAATTTAATAATTAAAATGCTAATTTTACAAATGTCTAATAAATTTTTTATAATGTAAATATATATTATAAAATTAAATATGCCAGATTTACAAATATATTCTCTTACAGATTTTTCGCAAATTTCTTCAAATGATAAAATAACAATAGAAATTATAAATACAAGATATAGATTTTCTGCGGATGCAGAATTATGTGGAAATGATGAACGATATAATCCAATTTTTGGAAGTATTGTATATATTAATGATATATTAATTAACAGTATATCATATGGACTACCGCCATTATTATTTCCACAAGGAAGTGCACCAATGATTAATTTTTTAAATAATACAAAATTTACAACTAATTTACATTTTCATGGTTTAGTAAATACAGGTTTAGTTGATGGTTCATCATCTTTTGGAACATTTGGTCCGAGTACATCATTAGGAAATAATATAAATATTCAGTTTCCAATGATAAAAAATAATTCAGCATTAACTTGGTATCATTCACATAGTATGTTTCGTTCGGTTGAATTAGTTTATGCTGGAATGGCTGGATTATTATTTATTACAGATGCTATATCTAAACCATTAAATGATTTATTTATATATGGTGACAATCATGTTCCACTTATATGTATTGATATGGATTTAGATGCAAGCGGATGTCAAACATTTTCAAATATACCAGTAGATGTAAACAGATCATGTTTTACAATTGTGAATGGAATATCTTGCGTTCAATGGTATACTGATCCAAACACATCTGTACCTTTTACGAATATTCTTAATCATAATACGAATAAAAACGTAGTAAAAATTGATATTTTGAATTCAAGTGGAAACTGGCGTGTATTTTATTTAGGTGTATGTGATAGTGATAAAAATATTATATCATTTTATGTTATTCAAACAGATCAGGGACTTTGTGCACCAGTAGAAACTACTATACAATTTATACCAGTAGGTGGACGGATATCTATTCTAGTAGATTTAACTATTATAGGAAACGCTTATTTATTTTTTTACGATTATGATTTAACTGAGAATTTAGGATTAATAGATCCAACAACAGGTATTTTTCCTGATTTTTCACAATCATCAGCTACTCCATTTCCTAGTCCAATTCCAGATTCTGATCCAAGTAATCCACAAGAAATACCTAGTAGTTTAAGATATCCTAATATAAATTTTATTACACAAATAAGTGAAACAATGGTTAATGGTCATTATCCTATTCCGAATACAAATTTAATACGTCCATTTTTATATATAAATAATGTTTCTAATAATAATGATGTTTCAATGGATAATATATTATCTATTATAGATAATATTATTTATATAAAAGGAATTCCACCTTGTAATAAAAATTATTATATTAATAAATTAAATCCAAAATATTATTATAATATACCAAATGTAACATCAGAAACTCCATCACGTACTATATGTCTTTGGGGAGAAAGTGATATTAACTATATAAATGGTGATTCTGGAAATTCTTATATAGTAGATATGAATGGTAATAATGTTAATGGAATAACTGAATATTGTTGTGATGTAAATCGTATTTATGCTGATTTATGGAATTCAGAAGAACTTGATTTAGAGGATGCACTCATTAAATATAGCAATTCACCCAATAATTATAAACCAAGTATACTTCCAACATCTGATTTTAGAGTTACACCGACAAATGATAATTATATAAATATATCAATGATATCAAATGATAATTATACAATTCAATTATTTGAAAATAGTATATCATATGGAGATGTTATATCTGAACCATTATTTAGTGTTACTATAACTCTACCTCCAACACCTCAAGTTATTAATTTAAACATTCAAGAATGGATTGATTTATTAAATAGTAGTTTGATTGGAATAAATATTACAATTAAAGAAGAAATAATTAAAGCATCTGAAATACTATCATTTGATTGGTCATTTTTTCCATATGGAATTGATTTACTCGATGGAAGTACGAAATATCTTAAATCTGCTATTATCAAAACAAAAAATAATTCTAATTATTATATACGTTTAGTTGGTCGCTGGGCTATATTACAAATGATGGGTAAAACAATGATGGGTGGTAAAAATTTAACTCCTCCTACACCTGGTTCTGGACCATGTTGTGGCGTAGATACTCCATGTGATGAAGAGAATCTATATGGAGTTTATGATAATTATATTCAAGCATGGTATCCCTATTATGCAACTGATGCTCTAGATATACAAAATCCCATTCTTTGTCCTAGACGAGATGCACAATTAATTATTTCTCCAAATCAAACCTATATTGGTTTATATGACGGATTTTCGAATGATAATTTAACATCATTTTCTACAAAATTAAGATCAACAGAAATTTGGACATATCTAAATGCAGATATAGGAGATTCACATCCTCTTCATTTTCATCTTACATCTGGATTTTCTTATAAAGCATTATCAAAAATAAATAGTGCTACAGGAAGTCCAGGAATTGAACCAAATGTTGGTTTAACGCATACATATAGTCGTGATATATATCAAATTGGCCCCCAACAATCTTTATCTTTTGCTATTACATGGCCTTATTATTCTTCTGATGAAACAACTAGCTCTCCATATATTCCAAATATTTCAGCAGTAATACATTGTCATTTCTTACCACACAATGATGCGAATTCAATGATGTTATCATATGGAGTTAAACCATTAAGTAACATTATATCTAATATTTGTTTTCCAGCAGGAACTCTTATAACAACAGATCAAGGTGATATTCCAATAGAAACAATAATTCCGGATATTCATACAATTCGCAATAAAAAAATAATCAATATAATCAAAACAATTTCATTAGAAAAGCATGTAGTTTGTTTCGATAAAGATGCTTTATATAATAATGTTCCATCAAAAACAACGTTATTAACAAAAAATCATAAATTATTTTACAAAGGTAAAATGATAGAAGCATGTAAATTTGTAGGACATTTTGATAGTATATATGAAGTTAAATACAATGGAGAAGTATTATACAATATATTGATGGAAAATTACGATAAAATGCTAGTAAATAATTTATTATGTGAAACATTAGATCCTGAAAATAACATTGCAAAAATATACAAATATCTTAAAAATTGCAATTATACTGAATATGAAAAATTAATAAATAAACATAATCAATATTATATTACAAAAAATATTTAGAGATATTATCTTAAATATTTTTTAATATATAATTATTTATATATTAAATTAGCGGTTATATAAAATTTATAATAAAGTATTTACATTTACCCAATTATTTAATGGTTTATGCCACCAATTAATAAAATCTTCTAAATAATATATAATATTTGTATTAAGTAGAGCTGCACTATATGAGAAACTACTTTTAGATATAACTAATATTTTAGCAGAAACTAAGCTATGGAATGTTTCCATTATATCTATATTTAATTTAAAATTCGTTTCATTTAATCCAAGATCACTAAAATCTTGATATTTTCCTTGAGAAAATATAGTAATTTTATAATGTGGATATTTTTTTATAAGTTGATTTATTAATTTAAAATAAATATTATTATTTGTAAAACGTATATTTTTTTTATTAACATCTCCTCTACGAATATGTATTGCAATATCAATATTATTGATAATCTTTTTTTCAGTATTATAATAGAAATCTCTTATGATTTTTAGTGTTTCCTCTGTATAATATAAACTTGGATTATTACTAAAATGAACTTCTTTAGAAAATTTCTTATTAATTATTTTGTCATATTTAGATGGTAATAAATTATTTTTAATTAAATAATCATTATTAATACCAATAAATTTATTTAGTTTATTTGCATCTAAATTATGTGCTATAATTATAAATGGTGTATGTAAATAAATATAATTATTATATTTAGAAAATGCTATTCCTGATAAAATTGCATGATATTGAGCACCAAAACCATCAGTTTTATCTTTTATAGTATAATATATCATAATAATTATAATTTACAAAATTTATAATTAACAAAATTTATAATTAATAAAATTTATAATTATAAATTATTATTTATGCAAAAACAGCCGATGCTTTAATAGAATTTAAAGTCATACACCATGCATTCCAAGGAGGACATGCTAACCAAATTTTTACAGTATCTCCAATTTTAACTTTATCAGGTCCGATAGTAAATTTATAAATATTATCAGGTACTTTATCTCTCCAGATAGAGAAAGCCGGTATAGAAGCTTCTTCATTAACTTGGAATCTAACTTGCGCATGTCCAGTTCCACCAAATCCTTGATCAATAGCATTACAAATAACATTAATACCAAAGAATGTTAATTCATCTGAAGAATCTTCAGTAGAGATATTAGGAACAACAAATTCGCATGCAACTTGAGTAGGCCAGTCACAACCATATCCTCTAAATTTAGTTTCTAAAATGGGATGAGTATGATTAATTTTAACAGGTGATTCAAATGGTATATTAATTTGTTTAAATATTTCATCATTAGGTTGTTTAACGATACCTAATAAAGCTTTAACTGATAACGAGTTTTCAGGCGTAGTTTTAAATTCGCATAATTCAGTTATACTAATTCTAGAGTCAGATGAAGTTCCAGCTAGAGTATCAATATATCTAATAAAATTTTCAATCATTTTTTTACAATATTCTTCACGTTTAAGATTACCATTTTCTTCTTTTTTAAGCATAACATATAAAGATTGACTTAACATATTAACAGATATATCATTATCATTTAATTGATTACCACCAACATTAACCCAAGCTCTTTTAAGTATAGGATGTTTAATACGAATAGCAGTACCAAGTATATCATGTTCTAATTTAATCATATCTTTAATCAATGGTATAATTTTTTCAAATCCAATAGTTAATTTTTTTTCTATAGATGTTGGTTGATCAACGATTATAGTTTTAATTCTATATACATAGCAACAAGCATTACTAGTTAAATTATCATGCCAATTTAAGCAATATTTAAGAATTTTACTAAGAGAATTAATTTCAATATCTAATGTTTTAAGTAAAACAAGTCTTAATTCATGTTGTGGAGGTATTTCAAATATGAGTATAGAATATAAATTTTCAATAGAATTTTGTAAAGCAATAACAGATTCCATATAAGTAGGTAATTGAGTTAGTGTTATTGTATGAATATTTTTTAGAGAATTAATTTCTTTAATAATTTCAGTAATTCCAGTTTTAAGGTTATTTAATGTTCCAAGAAAATCCATAATATATTATAAATGAATTTTATAAAAAAATAATTATTTTTAAACATAAAAAAATAATATTATAATAAATTTACATGATTTGTTTAATTTCTTTAGGATCTAAATAAACTTTATTGCCATTTTTATCAATTTTATAAGTATTAATTTTAGAATCAACTTTATCATTATTTACAGTTTTATTAATTTCTTGAACATATCTAACACCATCATTGCCAATAACTGATTTATAACTTTTATAATAACCTGTATTATTTGAATTAATATTTTTATCTAATTTATCAAATGATGAAAACATATTGTTAATATTATTAATATGATTAGAATACATATCATTAAAATTAAAAAGTTTATTATTAAAATTTGTATCAAAAATATTAATAGGATTTAATAAATTATTTTGTTTGTGTAATAAATCATTTTTTCCTTCAATATACATTTTATTAAGTTGTTCTAACCAAAATTTTTTATCAATATTACTTAGATTATTATTAGAATTAATTTGATCTACTTTTTTAAGAAAAGCTAATTTAAGTTGATCTTTAGTAAAATTATCTTTTAATTGGAACAAAGTTTTATAATCAACAGACATATTTTTTATTATATTAATATATATTAATAAAATATAATTATATTTTATTAATTAAAAATTTATAGCAAGTTAAACAGGTTCATTTGGTTTAACAGGTTCATTTGGTTTAACAGGTTCATTTGGTTTAACAGGTTCATTTGGTTTAACAGGTTCATTTTGTTTAACTTTATCTTTTAAAAATTCTTCTAATGATTTTAGATCTTCTGGTTTTGATAACCGACCTATATATTTTTCAAGTTCTCCTGGATGTTTAATTTCTCCTTTAAAATACTTTAATATATTGTAATAATCAACATTGCTTCCATTAGATTTTCTTAAAATATAATTTAAATAGTTTTTATCTTTGTAATATAATTCTTCGTTTTTACATTCAACACATTGTTTATCAGAGAATACTTGTATATTAGTAAGTAAATTACTCACACCTTTATACTTATCATATTCTTCTTTTTTTTTTTTATTAAGTTCAATTGCATGATTAATTTCTTCATTAAATTTTTTTAGATGATCATTATATCTCTTGGTCCCTTCTTCAACATATTTATTATATCTATGTAAGTAATTATTATAATTAGCTAAATATTTATAATATTCAAATATATCAGGATTATTACAATCTTTTTTATCTTTATTATTTTTATTATCATTATCACATAATCCTTTAGCATAATTTAAAATTGCTTCATCATGTCTTCTTTCTCTTATTATTTCTGCATAACTTCGCGATGAACCATACATTTCATTTTGTAAATTTAAATATTTATTTTTATATTTTAAATATTTTTCATAATAATTTGACATTATATATAAATAATATTTTATATTTTTTTTATATAAAATTTAATAAAAACAAGATAATTTATAAAAAATATTTTTCTAATAATAAAATTAAAAGAGGAACAGATGTAACAGCCAAACACCAAATTTCACCAATATTTTTATGAAATTCAAGGATACCAATAATTAAAAATGAATAGCTAATAATAACAGTAAGAATTAAATTATAATTTTTATAATAATTAACAATATTAATAAAACTAATAATAAAATAAAAATTGTAATTAAAATCTTTTTTCTATATCTAATTAAGATGATTTTCATCATTTAATTTAACACATAAATTTGAATTTTCATTTATGTATTTATAATATTTATAAAGAATATATATAATATATATAATATTAGCAGAAATAACAATATTAGTAGGAATAATATTAGAATAATCTAAAAATAAATTAGCAAAAAATAATAAAAAAATGGTTGCAGATGATTGAATAGAGGTCCAACAACACTTGCAAAATTATTTAATCCTGATGTACAATTTAGATCGCAATAAATAAAATATTCCAAATAAAAAAGAAGTTAACTATAAATTTTTAGAAAAACACATTATAATATATAATAATATTTAATTATATATAAAATAAATTAAAGACGCATAATTTTTTAAACGTAAGGAGGTTGAGGAGGTGGTAATGAATTATTGACTTGAACATCGAGTATATCACAACCAGAACCACATATAGAATGGTTATTATAAAATACATTAGTTCCATAATCACTTTGTACTTGTAATCCTGTCCAATTAACAATAGTACTATATAAAGAATTATATAATTCAATATTGCTACAATTTGAGCCAAAATATCCTCCAGCAAAATTACCATTTATAGCTCCAGAATTATAACAACAAGCTACAATAACATAATTTCCACTACCATCTTGACAAGATGCATTTGATCCATAAATACCACCTGCACCATTACCATTGATATCACCACTATTAACGCAGAAACTAGCAATAGGTAAATTAAATGAAGGATCAGGATAATCTGTTTCACTATATGGTACTATTTCTGGATTTGAACTAATAGCTCCTTGTCCAATAATACCGCCAGCGCTGTTTCCGTAAATAATACCAGTATTACCGCAGTTCTCAACAATAGCAAAACTAGAATTAGCTCCAACAATACCGCCAGCATTATCTCCGCAAATATTACCAGAATTTAAATTATAAGTAAATTTATTACCTAAATTAAAATTATAAAGTATATTATTATTAATTATTATAGGTAAACCATTATTTGCACCAGCCATACCTCCTGCACCAACACCTGAAATATCACCAGAATTTGTGCAATTTTTTATAAGACATCCTAAAGCATTACTACCAAGAATACCACCAGCTTGATTACCAGATATTTTACCTTTATTATTTGAATTAGTGATAATACAAATTAAAGCAGATAAACCAACGAGACCTCCAGCATTATAACCAGCTACTTCACCTGTATTATTACAGCTAATTATATGTACACGTTGATCATTAGATATATCAGAACCAAGAGGTGCAATATCGAATATTCCAATTAAACCTCCAGAATTTTGTCCATTAATATTACCTGTATTAATACAGTTCTTTAATGTGCAGGCAATACTTAAACCGCCGAATATACCACCAGAAGAGCTACCATTAATATCACCATTATTGGTGCAAGTAGCTACATTAATAAAGAATGAACCAAATCCAACCATTCCTCCAGCAGCTGATCCACAAATTTCACCATTATTAGTGCAATCAAATATTTCATAGACAGGATTATTACTAGCATCAACCGCACAAGATCCTAATAAACCTCCTGCTTTATTACCTTTAATTTCTCCATTATTTATACAATTAAATATAATTGAATTACATGATTTGCTAGCAATAATACCACCAGATTCATTACCAATAATTGCACCATTATTTATACAGTTAGATACAACATTAATAAATGAATTTTCTGCAATAAATCCTCCACTACCATTACCAATAATATCAGAATGATTTACAGAAGATTTAATAGTAACTTTTAAATTATTAAAATTTATATCTTCTTGTTCATAATCAACAGCATTTAAAGAGAATGCACCAATAAATCCTCCAGTATTATCTCCTAATATTTTACCATAATTTTCAGAATCAGTGATGCTCATATTAAATGAAACAGCACCAACTAAACCACCAGCTCCATAGCCAATAATATCACCACAATTTTTAGTGTATGTGATTGCGCTAATTAATAAACTAAGTAATGAATATGGATTATTAGTTTCATCGGTGAAACTTCCAAAAATACCACCAGCAAATTTACCAATAATTTTACCTTCATTAGAACATTTATGGATAGTAACATTAGATGAATATCCAGCAACTAATCCACCAGAAAAATGTCCAACAACATCTGCTTTATTTTTACTATTGCAAATAGTAATATTAAATGCACCACAACCAACAAGGCCACCAGTATTGCAAGTATGTATATCTGCTAAATTAATGCATTCATAAATTTTATTACATTCGTTACCATAAAACCCTGCTTGAACGAGCCATCCAGCATATCTAGCTAATGTACCAATTTTATAAAAATAAATGCATTTATTTTTGCATTTGCAACTACTTTTACATTTATTTTCTTTATCAAGTTTATTAGAAATAATAAAATTTTTAATAGTAATATTATTATAACCAATTGATTCAGATGATTCTGTAATTAAACCAGGATAGCATTCAGATACGATAGTAACAACTTTTGAATTTCCATCGAATTCAATATCATTACCACTAATATCAAAGTATTGATTATTATTAGTTATTATAATATTTTCAATAAATTTAACACGCGTTGATTCATAAACAGTGTAAGGGTTTTTTAAATTGTTAATAAAGTGTTGGTTAATAAGTAAAGTTGTCATTTGTATGTATATATTATTGCGTTATATATTAAATTTATATTGGTGGGGGTAATATAGTAATATAGTATAAACACTTAGAAATTTATATTATTGTATTATTATAAAAAATTGAATATATTAATTTATATTAAACTTTTAATTATAGGTAAGAGAGGTAGCCAATCAACTATCTAGACACCTTATAAAGTCGAAAGGCTTTAAAGTCTAGAGTACACATATTGGACAGCGTACATATATTAAACGTATATGGGGTTACTTATTGAAAAATAGGGAGGCGTGTCCTAGGTATAATCAGCAATGATTGTATTATTAGTGATAATAATACATTATTAATATTTATAATATTAGAAATAATATGGTATGTATTAGTAATTATACTGAGAAAGCACTGCGGTATGTGTGGATCTTTAATAGAATGATAGAATAATCGATTTTTATAAAAACAAATTACATGGTTTCAAAAACCATATTAAATATAAAAATTTTTTTATAAGTTTTTATTTTTTATAAAAAATTTTGTATAAAAATATTTATATATTATACAATATAATGGATCATCAAGATTGGCAGAAAGTTGAAATATATTCAAAAGTACCAAAAACTGTAAATAAAAAAATAGAGAATAGAAAAGGCGATACATCAATTATTGATAGAAATAATAAATTAGAAAATGATAATACTGAAGTATTTAAACATGAAATTATTCCAAAAGAATTATCAAAAGAAATAACACAAGCAAGAGTTAGCATGAAAATGACTCAAAAAGATTTTTCAAATAAATTAAATATTCAAACTAACATATATAATGAATTAGAAAATGGTAAATCAAAATATAATATTGAAACTAAAAAATTAATAAATAAAATAGAAAATTTATGTAAAATAAAATTTATAAATAAATAAAAATTATAATTTTATGCAATTTTTAATATACAGATTCTAATCATATATGAATTAGTATCTGATCCAGTTTGTGCAACACTAGTTATATTAGAACCAACAGTAGAAATACCTAGCATAGTTGTTTGTGAAAAAAATTGAATAGATGTTCCATGAATCCATGTACCAGGTGTATTAGAACCAGTTGTAGTAGATGTATCAGCAGTTAATGGTTCACTCAAACCTTTATATATTGAAATTGGATCAGTAGTAGTTAAACTAGTTTCAAAATCTATTAAATATGTTCCAGCTTCAATAGTAAATATTGTTCCACTAGCATCAGTAGTAACTACAATATCACTATTATTATTATGAATTTGATCTGAAAATGTAAAGTATTGTCCAGGAAATATTTGAGAATTTTGACTTGGACCAATATTTCTATATTCAAGATAACCAATTACTGAGTTAGGACCAGTAGGACCAGTTGCCCCAGTTTCACCAGTTTCACCAGTTTCACCAGTTTCACCTGTAGCACCAATTAAACCAGTTTCACCAGTTTCACCAGTTTCACCTGTAGCACCAGTTTCACCAGTTGCACCAGTTGCACCAGTTTCACCAGTTTCACCAGTTGCACCAGTTGCACCAGTTTCACCAGTTTCACCAGTTTCACCAGTTGCACCAGTTGCACCAGTTTCACCAGTTTCACCAGTTTCACCAGTTTCACCAGTTGCACCAGTTGCACCAGTTGCACCAGTTGCACCAGTTTCACCAGTTTCACCAGTTTCACCAGTAGGACCAGTTTCACCAGTTGCACCAGTTTCACCAGTTTCACCAGTTTCACCAGTAGGACCAGTTTCACCAGTTTCACCAGTTGCACCAGTTTCACCAGTTTCACCAGTTGCACCAGTTGCACCAGTTTCACCAGTTTCACCAGTTTCACCAGTTGCACCAGTTGCACCAGTTGCACCAGTTGCACCAGTTTCACCAGTTGCACCAGTTTCACCAGTTTCACCAGTTTCACCAGTTGCACCAGTTGCACCAGTTTCACCAGTTTCACCAGTTGCACCAGTTGCACCAGTTTCACCAGTTTCACCAGTTGCACCAGTTGCACCAGTTTCACCAGTTTCACCAGTTTCACCAGTAGGACCAGTTTCACCAGTTTCACCAGTTGCACCAGTTTCACCAGTAGGACCAGTATCTCCACCAGGAGATCCAGCAGGACCAGCAGGACCAGTAGGACCAATAAATCCATTAACACCAGCAGGACCAGTGGAACCAGTAGGACCAATAAAACATTTATATTTTGGACAACAATTTGATCCTATATAAATTTTTTTATTAGATTCTTCTTCTGAATTGCATGATTCTGATTTTAAATAGTCAAATAATTTAGACGATCTTGACATAATGATGTATATAAATATTTTATATAAAAAATAAATATTGAGTAATAAAAATATAAATTAACTAAAAATTTAACAAATATTTCACATTATTATTTATTAAAAATATTTTAGATTATTATAAAATTTTTAATTGTTTAAGTAATAATATAACCTGTGTATCAACACAAAATAAATAATGAGAAATTTCTCCAACAATAAAAGTAATAACAATAGTTATAAATAAATCTAATTTAAAAACTAATGAAATTATAAATGCTAAAACAATAGTTAATATTGTATCAACTATAGCAATATTCATAAATCTATAAGAATGAGGTCCTTGTTTTGGTTTACCAAATATATCTTTATATTGTGCTAAAAAATTAACAGGACATTTTTGTGTTTCTTGATTCATATATTAATATATAATATATAATTATAATTATTAAATATAAAAAACAATAAAATATTTATTACCTAAAACTAATATATAAATTTACTAAATGAACAAACCATGTATTACATGTCAAAGCAAACCAATAAAAAATGGTTATTATAAAGCAGAATTATTACATAATTTTATAAAGTTTATTCCTCAAACAAATAAAGAATTTCATAATAAAACAAATCAAAAAATAAAAATGGAAAAATTAGAACCAAATACTGAAATTTTTTATTTTGCAACACATTATCGTGATTTTACAAAATCTATTCAAATGCGGGCATTAGCATATAAAAAATTAGAAAATAGTGGTATAGCTAAAGTTAATTTAAAAGGAGAAGCAACAATATATATAGATTGTCCGCAAATTTATAGAAATGATGATGGAGAAGTTTATCATCGTCATTTACATTTTGTATATTGGGATAAAAAAAATAATATATGGGGTAATAATTTATATACACAGAAGGTGATATGTAATGTAGATGAAGATTTTGTTAAAAAAAATATTAAAAAAGCAATAATAATAGATGCATTACCAACAGATCATTATGAAGAAAAACATATTAAAGGAGCATATTCATTACCATTTAATAAAAGATGGAGCGAAAAAGATGTAGAAAAAATAGTAGGAAAAAATAAATTAAAACCAATTATCGTTTATTGTTGGGATAAGAAGTGCAACGCAGCAGAAAAAGTATGCAAAAAATTAAATAAATTAGGTTATTACAATGTAGTTCATTATCTAAATGGAATTAGTGAATGGAGTGGATTAGTTGAAGGTAATAATTTACTTACATAAAGCGTATTAAGATGCTAAATGCATTTAACAAGACTTTTCAGTCTTATTATATATAAAAATTGAGATAATCGGGTTTATTCTTTTTCGCGAAGTAGATTTATTAGTTGCAAACCTCGGAGACATATTTGTTCTAGCTCATCGAGCGGATTTTGAACAATGATCTCGCCGGTAGCGAGTTGGCGGAGACCCTCGCGAAAAGCTCTTTCGACTTGTTCTGGATCACTAGGAGAGCAAGCAATCGGTACCAATCCAGCGGATAAGGTACTGACACCAACACCGTTTGGATTTGCCGCAGACATCCAAACAAGACACCGTTTGGACAAACGACAGGGAGCTTCATCATTGAGATAGAAGGTAATGCCAGTTTTAAAACATCCTTGGTGGATAAATTTAAACTTGCTAGTGATGTCACTAGGAAGGTTGTCGAAGACACGTACGATGTATGTGGAAGTCATTATATCTCAACAGGTTTGTAATTAAAAATATATAAATTATAGAACATTCAGATATTTTTTTTTTCAATTTTTTAGTATATGTTGTAGAATTTAATATATATAAATAATATTAAATTATTAAAGGAACTATAAGTTATTGATTTTTTAGTTACCATTATATTATCATTTAATTCATTTAATAGATAAAATAAAAGATTAAAGATAATGATTTAGTTTATATAAAATAATTATTTAGTAATGGACTCATCATTATTACTAATAATGGATTCATTACATATATTATTACAATCATTAGAATTGATAAAATATGCCTTATTATTTTTAAATATAATTCTTCTTTTAAAATCAGAGCAATTTTTATTAATATGCAATTTAATTAGATTTGGAAGACCATTATTAATACAATCGGGACATTTATTAACATAAGCTTTATTATTCTTAAAAAACATAATATCTAGATCATGGATACATTTTTTTTTATAATAACCAACTTTAACAAGATTAGTATTCTTATTGTTCTTCATATTATTCTTAATCAAAAAAAGAACCTTTAAGTTACCTTTAAAACAAAGAATTATATTTTCAATTTTTATTAAAATTATAAAAATTGAAAATATAAGGTGCTGGATGTTCCCCTTTTATAAATGTTACTTAAACATACATATCAAACTACAAGCAAACATGGCCATGCCTATAACTGAGGAGGGTGTTTTTCTTGATGAAGAGACAGATCCTTACTATGGTGGATTATGGGTAGATACCTGCACTGGTTTCATCTACGTGGAAAATCCAGAAGGAGAAATAGTTAGAGTCTTCTTACAACAAGACCCAGAGTACGATGAAGTTTTGAACGGAATCGATGTTGAAGACATTGATGACGATGACGCTGATGACGACGCTGACGATGCTGAAGACGACGCTGAAGACGACGCTGACGATGCTGAAGACGACGCTGAAGATGACGATGCTGAAGACGACGCTGAAGACGACGCTGAAGACGATGACGCTGACGCTGAAGACATGCATATCGAGATGCACGTTGATGAGGAAAACGAGGTAGTATACAACATTCTACCGTCCCGACACGAATGGGATATGCAACGTGCTGGTTACGAGTCTTCATAGTAATCAGAAAGTTTTCCCGAGGTTCGATAAATCATTCGCTATTTTTGCCGATTACCAGCAAAGGAAATACATCGTTTTTTTATACATAGTCCGATCAATCAATTAAATTTGATAGTTCTCAAAATGATAAATAAATAATAATTATAAACATAATTATAATTAAAATAGATAAAAAAATTAATTAACAACTTGTTGAACTACAGGTGGAGTATTTCCAAGAAAAACGTTAGTTGGTAACTGGTTACCCCAATAAACCATTTCTGTTTTATCTGAGATTGCTTCAAACTTCTTAACATTTGCATATTCTGGAATATCAAAAAGTAGACGTAATCCTTTTGCTTCAAGCTCCATTTTTTCAGCATTAGCTTGAGCTTCTAATTTGATACGCTCAACATTTACTTTAGTAGCTTCCAAAATGATAGCATTTTCGACAGATTTTCTTTTACGTTCAGCTTCAGCATGTTGCAATAGTCTTTCGTTTTCCATACGGGTATTTTCCATCTTAATATCATTATCTCTTTTAGCGACAAGAGCTTCAGTTGCTTTTTCAACTTCTTTTCTCTTCATTGCTTCTTCAGCCAAAATTTTATTAGCTTTTTCTTCGGCGAGCTTAAGACGTTTTTCCTTAATTTGTGGAGGAACGATTACAGATGTTACTCGAACATAATCGATAGTTATACCTGAATCGATAGAATCGACTTGCCGTTGAATTTCAGTTTTAAGTAGATCATCGAGCATATGAAAATCCTCAATTTCAATCTGATCAACAGTACGAGCAGCACAAAGTTCTCTCATATGTTGAGCCAAAGGTTTCACAACAAGTACATTATCATATGTGGGTCCGTATAAGCGGAGCATTGGAATCACTTTTTCTTTTTTGATTGTATTTGCGATCTCAATATCAGGAATATTGATGTCAACTCCTTCTTTTGAGACGCATTTGATATTTGTAACATGATCTGTATCTTGAATATACTTGACCAAAATAATATCAGAATAAATTGGTAAATATGTTGTAAATTTAGTAATTAAATTATCTTGAATCTGATTCATAATACGATATACACCGACATGTCCTTCCGGAACTGAAGTATAAAATGCAAAAATTGCATTAATAAGAGTAAAAAGTAGGACAAGAAATAGTGTATTCATTTTCAACTTTAATAATTCTAATGTGAGATTATACAAAAAATATTTTTTTCAATTTTTTTATATATAATTTAATTTTACTTTTTGTTAGAATATAAGTGAACATATATTAAAATGATATAATATAAGGAATAGGATTTTTAACAATTTCTGAATCACCTTCCATATGTTCCAAAGTAACTTGAGTAAGATCTGTATTTAATATTTGCATTTCATTTTTGAATAGTTTTTGAAAGTTTAATATTAATAGAATAAATTCATCTGTATTAACAAATTTATTCCAAACATCATAAACTTCTTTTAATTCATATCCAATAATATATTGTCCTTTATCAGTTCCAAAAATTTTAATTTCTAAAGATTGTTTTTCAAAATAATTATTTATACCTTCAATAATATAAGGATCTAAATATTCGCCAATAAATTTATATTTATTTTTAATTTGATTAACTA
>Ga0209189_1000816_pt1 | contig 24323 bp, 27 predicted proteins | sample C_130820_EF_Meta_FD_187308 | JGI IMG/M metagenome (GOLD analysis project Ga0209189, IMG submission 187308) | Freshwater microbial communities from Lake Croche, Canada to study carbon cycling - C_130820_EF_MetaG (SPAdes) (version 3) | ecosystem: Environmental > Aquatic > Freshwater > Lake... | reverse complement strand
GCCAGAGGCACCAGTTGTTCCAGATGCACCAGTAAAGCCAGTTGAGCCAGTGAAGCCAGTTATGCCAGAGGCACCAGTTGTGCCAGAGGCACCAGTTGTTCCAGATGCACCAGTAAAGCCAGTTGAGCCAGTGAAGCCAGTTATGCCAGAGGCACCAGTTGTGCCAGAGGCACCAGTTGAGCCAGTGAAGCCAGTTATGCCAGAGGCACCAGTTGAACCAGTTGTTCCAGATGCACCAGTTTCACCACTTGAGCCAGTTGAGCCAGTTGAGCCAGTAAAGCCAGTTGTGCCACTTGAGCCAGTTGTTCCACTTGACCCAGTAAAACCAGTAAATCCAGTTGTGCCACTTGAGCCAGTAAAGCCAGTTGTGCCACTTGAGCCAGTTTCACCAGTTGAGCCAGTAAAGCCAGTTGAGCCAGTAAAGCCAGTTGTGCCACTTGAGCCACTTGAGCCAGTTTTACCAGTTGAGCCAGTTGAGCCAGTAAATCCAGTTGCACCAGTAAATCCAGTTTCACCAGTAAAGCCAGTGTGCCCTGAGGCACCAGTAAATCCTGTAGAACCAGTTATACCAGAGGAACCAGTAAATCCAGTAGGACCAGTAAATCCAGTGAAGCCAGTGAAGCCAGTAGGACCCGTTTCACCAGTTATGCCAGAGGACCCAGTAAATCCAGTAGGACCAGTAAATCCAGTGAAGCCAGTGAAGCCAGTAGGACCAGTAAATCCAGTAGAACCAGTAAATCCAGTGAAGCCAGTAAATCCAGTAGGACCAGTAAATCCAGTAAAGCCAGTTGCACCAGTAAATCCTGTAGGACCAGTAAATCCAGTGAAGCCAGTAAATCCAGTTGGACCAGTAAATCCAGTAAAGCCAGTTGCACCAGTAAATCCTGTAAATCCAGTAGGACCAGTAAATCCAGTAAATCCAGTTGAGCCAGTAAATCCAGTAAAGCCAGTAAATCCAGTAAATCCCGTTTCACCAGTGAAGCCAGTGAATCCTGTTGCACCGGTAAACCCAGTGAACCCAGTGAAGCCGGTAAATCCAGTAAATCCAGTTGCACCAGTAAAGCCAGTGAAGCCAGTAAATCCAGTTGCACCGGTAAATCCAGTAAATCCAGTTGCACCGGTAAACCCAGTAAAGCCAGTGAAGCCTGTAAATCCAGTAAAGCCAGTGAACCCTGTAAATCCAGTTGCACCAGTAAAGCCAGTGAATCCAGTAGGGCCAGTGAAGCCTGTAAAGCCAGTAAATCCAGTTGCACCAGTAAAGCCTGTAAATCCAGTAAAGCCTGTAAATCCAGTAAAGCCTGTTGAGCCAGTTGAGCCAGGTGGGATTATTGCTTCTAATATATATGGAACATCCTTTAATAAACCGTAACTAATTTTTCGAATTGAATTATTATTAGTATCTGATACAAATACATTATTGTTAGAATCTACAACAATACCATATGGATTATCAAATTGTCCAGGCAATTCTGTTTGTCCTGGAACAATTCTAGCATTGCCATCTACAAATCCACCATTAAATCCTCCAGCAAATGTTGTAACCATATTATCAGATAATTTACGTATACAATCTGTTCCTAATTCTGTAACATACAAATTACTACTAGAATCTATTGTAATTCCAGCGGGTATAAAAAATGTTGAACTTGCATAAGTACTATCTATTTTATTATATGCATTTATCCATGCGGCTCCTGCAAATGTTGAAACTATATTAGTTGCTGGTGAAAGTTTCCTAATAATATTATTTCCAGTATCCGCAACATAAAAATTATTATTAGAATCAATTGTAATACCAATTGGACTATTAAATCTAGAGGATAAAAGTGTTCCATTTACCAATCCAGGTGATAATGGCTCAGTTAATCCACTAAATGTAAAGACTGCAAAGTTAGATCCTGAAATAAGACGAATTGAATTATTACCAGTATCTGCAACATAGATATTACCAATTACATCTAAACAGATACCCTTAGGTCCATTAAACCTAGCATCAGTAGAAATACCATCTACTTTGCCAGCAGTGCCTAAACTAGAACCAGCCACCGTTGATACAATACCATTAGCTATTTTTCGAATTACATTATTTCCACTATCAGCAACATATATATTTTCATCTATATCTAATGCAATCGCCCATGGTGAATTAAACCTTGCAAATAAAGCGGAACCATTTACAAAACCAGAGCTAGATGAACCAGCAATTGTAGTAACAACGCCAGCACTGCTTATTTTACGAATCGCATTATACCGTGTATCTGCCACATATATATTATTATTTTTATCAATTGCCATTCCAGATGGATTAAAGAATGTCGCTGTAGAACCTTGACCATTAGTTAAAGGAGGAATTGTAACCGGTGTAGGCATAGCTGGTGTTATACCAGCAAAGGTGCTAACAATATTATCGTATATTCCTTTTACAATAGATACTGCATTATTGTAACCGACAATATCATTTACTGAATAGTCACTTATAATTCCACTATATATACCTTTCCAAGTAAATGAGTTTCCAGTAGCTCCAGTAAATCCATTACCCCCTGGACCAGTTGGTCCAGGAGGACCAACCGTTCCTTCTCCACCTGCTCCAGTAAATCCAGTTGCTCCTGGGGTTCCAGTATCTCCTGTTGCCCCAAATCCAGTATGTCCTGTTTCACCTATACTACCCTTATTAGCAAATTGTTGAAACTGAAGTGTATTTATACTATTTGGAGTAGCCTTGCGTATAAGTTGATTATTTGAATCTGTTATATATAAATTACTAGATGCATCTATAGTTATACCATTTGGAGAGTAGAAACTTGCAAAAATTGGAGTTAATCCAGTTGCATTTTGTGAACCCCTATTATAGGGGTCAGGTCCATTCACTATATCTCCTGCAATTGTTATAACTTGTGAGGAAGGTGTAATTATGCGTATACAGTTATTTCCTAAATCAGTTACATATAAATTATTTGCCTTATCAGATACAATTCCGTATGGTTGATTAAATAGTCCAGCGATTCCAGGCCCATCATTATTACCCCTTATACTTCCTGCAATTGTAGTTACAAGTCCACTACTTGCAAGTAATTTTCTAATTGAATTATTTTGTGTGTCTGCAATATATAGATTATCAAAAGAATCTGTACATATACCAATTGGACTATCAAAGAGTGCATTTATTCCTATTCCATCCGCATAACCAGAAGTAATATAATTACCTGCAATAGTTGTAACATTTCTAGCAGTATCTATTTTTCGAATTACATTATTATTTGTATCTGTTACATATAGATTTCCAGCTGAATCCACTGCTATATCTGATGGTTGATTAAATAATGAACTTGTTCCATTTCCATTAGCAAATCCACCAATCCTTGAACCAGCAACGGTGGTAACAGTATTTGTAGATAACACCATTTTACGAATAAGGTGATTTCCTTTATCAGCAATGTATAAATTACCTGAAGCATCTAATGCTAATCCATATGGCGTATTGAATAAAGCTGCAATTCCAACTGCATCTATATTTCCTGGAATTCCCGTATTTCCTGCAATAGTAGTTACTTGTCCAGTACTTAGAACAATCTTACGAATAGTATGATTTTGTGTATCTGCAATATATAAATTACCTGAAGTATCTACTACAGTGCCAGTTGGTGTATAAAATTGTGAATTAAGACCAGCACCATTTACTGACCCACTTTGTCCAACTATTCCTGCAATAGTTGAAATCGCATATGTTGATGGAACACCAATAGTAAATATATAGGAAGAGCCATTAATTAATACAATATCATTAATATTATATGCTCCAGTTGGAGAATATAATCCTTTCCATGTAAATCCAGAGCCAGTAAATCCAGTTGTTCCACTAAATCCAGTTGTTCCACTAGAGCCAGTTTGACCAGTAGAACCGGTAAATCCTCCGCCAGTAGGACCAGTAGTGCCAGATGCACCAGTAGTGCCAGATGCACCAGTGACTCCAGTACGCCCAGAGGCACCAGTTGAACCAGTAAAACCAGTAAAACCAGTTGAACCAGTAAAGCCAGTTGAACCAGTAAATCCAGTAAAGCCAGTTGAACCAGTAAATCCTGTTGAACCAGTTGAACCAGTAAAGCCAGTTGAACCAGTAAAGCCAGTTGTTCCTGAGGGACCAGTAAATCCAGTTGCGCCAGTTCCAAAATTAGAGCCAGGTTGTCCAGTAAATCCAGTAAATCCAGTAAATCCAGTCGGTCCAATCGGTCCAACTGCTACAGGGGTTTGTCCTGAAAGGGTATTTACTAAGAGTTGAATATTCTGTTCAAAAACTGTGAACTGAGTATTCAAGAGTGTATTTAATGAATCAAGATCGCTCATATCTACATGTAAATTATCTTTAGTAAGCTAAAAATTAGCTGGTCCTATTTTTATATCAGTATCTCCTAGCCCGGAAACTGCATTACTGCTTACAAGAGTTTTTTGTAAATCACCCGCCGTAGACGTTATTACACCCTTGATTTCATCAAAGGATTCAGGTATAAGGGGATATAAGAATCCCGTAAAAAGTGAGCCTATAATAAAATCTCTAGATAATTGCTTATTTGTAGGGGTTTCATTTAAATAATATACAGAGCCTGCTCCAAGTATAGCGACAAAAAGGCCGCCTATAATAATCCATAAAAATACTTCAAGAGACATTTGTTAACTTCTGAGCTCACATATTAGAAAAAAATACGCTTTATACCGCATGTATTTAATTTATAAGGATTCATAATCATCTGCACCGAGCGGGGTTGCTGCTGCTTGAGGTGCATCTAATTCTTCTATATCCCCCATATCTAGCTCTTCAAGTTCGCCTACTATCTTTAATTCATCGGATTCGTCACTGCCCTCAGTAGAAGGGCGTAATTCTGCTTCTCCGCTTGTTCCAAAGACTGAATCGATGCCAGTAAATCCGACCGATTTCTCAGTATCAACAAATAGAGTATCCTGTTTTAGAGCCTTGGATTTCTCTAGGGAATTTGTTTCAGTGGCTGCAGTTTTAGCATCAGTGTCATCGGTAGCTATGCCTTTACCTTCTGTTGTTTTACCTTCTGTAGCAGTGGCTGCGCCTGTGGCTGCGCCTGTGGCTGTGCCTATTATTTCTTCATTGACAGTTTCCACTTTTTCCAGTTGTATTCCATCATCTTCATCTTCCTGCAAGCTATCCCTTAAGATAGATTTCACTGGTAGAAGATTACGAATTGCCTGCAAAATACCTTCTTCTAAGAAGTGATTTACATCATTCATATTTTTCTGACGCTCAAGTGATGGAACTGAATCACTAAATAAATAGACATTTGACCATAATAGACGACTGCATTCAGACATTGTTCTGTGCATAAAATGGTCAGGCTTTGGCACTGTAATATTTATCTTACGCCGGGGCTTTGAATGAAGACGAATAGCAGACAAAATCTTAGTGTGAGCAATGAATACTGCTGTGATTAATTCTTCAATATAATCACATTGGATTGTCTGTAGAAGCGAGGTTGTCTCAGTTCTCACCTTATCCAGATTCCACTCGGGTATCTGGCTCAAGGATTCCTGGAATTCAGAAAGGGCAGATTTTGCCCTGGACACTACAGATGGCGCTTGCTTTACTTCCGTAAAACGGTCTAAGAAAAATCGGAGTAAGGCAGGTTGGAAATTATATACAAGCTGCTTTGTATATTCCGATTTTGCCTCACTGTAAATCGCGGCAGATGAATCTTGAATATCCATTATTATGCTACCCAAAAGAATTAGATTAAATTAAAGGAAAAAACGCTAAGTAACTGTAGGTTGTGATAGAATCCATGCACTCAGAATCCATGGACTCATTCCCATTGTTGAACGTTTTAATGCTTCACGCTCTAAAGGATGACCCTTTGCAATCTGAGTCATAATTTTATAAGGGTCTGCTCCAGAAAGACGGGCACTTCGTAATTCACTCAGTGTCTTAGGAGTTTTGACTACAGGAACCTTATAATCATCAGGCTGACCCCATTTTATTTGAATATTTTTCTGACGCCAAGTTGTATGATTTGAATTTGTTAGTCTTTTCAGAATACAGCGTGATTGTATTGGCTCAGCCATACATTCAAGTCTACGAACTTCTAAGGCACATGTAACTTGCACTGATGCTGTTTCTAAGATACGACGTAAGAATGCTTGGGCATCTAGAGTAATATCATCCGCACCTTCTAACCATACCCACGTGGGCTCTCTTGTTCTTACGAGGCCATGAAGAAGTTCGCGTCCTTGCCTTAAAGCACGGTCATCGCGACAATTCCATCGAAATAGGGTTTGCCCTGCCTTTTCTGCTGCTTGTCTGATCCATCGGGATTTACCACATCCTGGTGGGCCAACAATTAAATAGCTTTTTCCTCGAGTCTGCTGCATTCTGACTTAGGATAGAACAGGGGCTTAGGCCTTTCTACGCGGCCTAGTTCTTCCTATGCGGCCTAGTTCTTCCTACGTGGTCTACCCCTCGTCTTTCTAGAGCGATGTCTATTTCTTGTTCTACGTCTGCCTCCGCTTTTAGTTAAATTTTGTAAATTTAAAAAATCAATAAGTTCTCTTGCAGCAGTAGCATTTGCTTGTTCAACCTCCGCCTGATATTCTTCTTGTATTCTGCGCAATTGTCCTGAAAGCTCATCAACTTGAATTTTAGCATTGCTTGCATTACTAGAAGCTGCACGTTCTTCATTGCTATTTGGTTCGCCGGCGTTTCGTGCCATTCTTACTTTTACATTCGCATTTTGTGCAGTAATGCTTAATTTATTCATTTGTTGTATAATTGGTTGAGCCTTCTGTTTATACGTATCATATGCGGTATTCAAGTCTGCAGTATGAAATTGCATTTGAACGTCATTTTTATACTTATTAGTTAAGGCTTGTTTTTCCCTAGCTAATATTGCATCTATACTTCCATCATTTTTACCAGAGTCCCGTAAGTGTTGAATAATAAGTGTAACTAATGGACCAATTAATGCCTTTGGCGGCTCTAATAAACTCATCTAATATATAGAATATTTTATCTCCTACTTCCTTGCAATTGCTCTAAAGCCAAGGAATCGCGAATTGCATTCTTTCTTAGACTCTGATTCAGCGGGTTGTTTTCAACCGCATCTACCATAATTTGCATGTTGCGTTCCATACTCACATCTAATTTCAGAGGTGCCCTGTATTGCACACGACCTAGGTCCGCCGTTCCCGGGGTCATTCCAGATACACGATTCACTGCTAGTGCACGGTCATTCAAGTCATCCGCAGTTAAGCGATTAGACGTCTGGTTAATCTCACCCTTAAACACTGGAAGTTTTCCATTCCCTGCTAGAGGTTTACGGAGCTTAGCAATCGTTGTCTTAGATTCATTCTTTCTCATATTATAGGCAGACTCGTGGCTGGTAAAGTCCTTATTTACAGAAATTGCGGGACCAGCAATACGAGAATCATTAGACAGCTGTGATTTCTGAGTTGGTTTGGCAATATCATTTGGATCATAGACCTTGAGGCGTTCAGGTCCAGCGCCGGGTCCTGAAATACCGCGGTAATCGAAATCCACCGTGGTTTCTTTGATTGTTGTGCGTGCAACATCTGACGGGTCCCATGTGGTAATGGAAGGTGCACCTGCCGCGTAGCCCACTGGCGTTCCAGTTTGCCGGATATTACCCACAGTCTCACCGCGACGTGTTGGACGAGCGTCGTCTTCATAGTGCACTGCTACTAGACCAGTATCCGCTGGAGCCAGATTTAATCCCATTACACGGTCCTGGGTGCCATTGCGTTCATTAGGGCGAATTTCAATAGCAGAAGCACCATAGTCATCACGGGTTCCAGCACCATAGGAAGATGCATCATTATTACGGTATCCAGCGCCACCAAATTGCTGACCCATAGGGGTCCTGTAATCGCCGGCTACGTAGGACTTGAATGCTTCCTGGGATGCAGGAGTTCCTAGGAGTTCATCGGTAGTATCGGTACGTGTAGTATATTTAAGAACCTGGGTAGGCCTTGAAGTTTCCTTGGTTACCTCACCAGTAGCAACACCATTACGCTCACCTGTCTCATTAAGGAAGAAGGTATCTGGTCTGTATTTCCTGACTTCTCCAGAATCAAGGGCGGGTGCAGTAATAAAATGAACACCTGGAACTACTTGATTATTGTAGGACAGCTTGGGATTGGTAGCTACACGGAGCTTATCAGTGCTAGGCATGGCACGTTTCATGATTTCATTTACCTCAATCTGCTGGAATCCACCTTTTCCAGTAATACCACCCTTCTCACCAAGGGAAGGGCCAACACGTGTAGGCTCAAAGGGCTTCTCATTATTGCGACGACCAGGCTCTACAATACGACTGCGAACAAACTCTGCATTTGCCTCATTACCAAGAGGTTGGCCAAAGGGTTGATTGTGATTAAACATAGGTGCCATTTCTTGTTTCTTAATTTGTGTAGTACCTGCACCAGTGAACATATCGAGTTTACTCGTGTTTACGGTTGAGGTCATGTTTTGTTTAACACGCCCTCCAAAGAACGGTTGCATATTATTGTGCTTAAAGTCATCAACTGGCTCTCCTGTTAATGAACTTATTATAGTATTACCCCGTGTCCAAGCAGCTGAAGCTTCAACGCCAGAGCTTACCATTTGCACAAGGGGGGTTGCTGATTCAATGGGCTCTGGCATTGGCCCTTGGCCTTGGTCATTTTGCTTACGTATCGGGGGCATACCAGTTGCATATGAAATGGGACCTCCATAATGAGGCCCAGGATTGGGCTCAGAAGGATATGTTTGGCCGCCGGGTGTTCTATACATGATATCTAGCTCAGTAGCAGCCATTGCAGTATTAGAAGCAGCCTTAGTAGAATCCTCGCCCCTAGCCTCTGATCTACGTGTTGCTGCTTTTCCTACAATTGTTTGAATTTGAGCCTTTAATGCTTTAACACCATCAGTAGAGCCAGCTGCGGAAAGAGAATTTAGGCGATTATTGAGCTCTGTAATTTTGGAAGATTCATCTTTAGTCAGGTATTGCTGAAGTCCAACTGTATAGTACTCGGTTGGAAATGGCACTGCAGGCTCTGAAGGTGGAGTAGGCTGAGGTAGGACACCTAGCCCAAGTGCGCGAAACCCCTCGGTTTTTACCTGATTAGTAGGCTTTGAAGGAGATGCTAGTTGTGAAACTGCATAACCAATTGCCATTAATCCTGATAAGGCTGCTAACTCCATACTACCGTTTACTATAAAATATAATAGACGGTATTATGACTTATATGCTTAGGCTAAAGGCCATTAATCCTTATGCAGGATTCCTTCAATATTTTTATAACACGTCTGCTTTACCCATTCATCCTTAGATTGTGTGCGAGAAGGAATTAAGAAATCAAAGGGTGTTTCGAAATTATCCTGAGGATTGTGAGGTAAGGTCTCAAAGCGATTCCATCCAGTTGCTCTTAGGGTGCATGGAGGATTATACAGCCTCGGATACGTTACTCCAAGTGTTACATCAGCTGCATTGACCATTGAATTCTGATTTATCTTATTTGTAAGAGGATTATATTGAATTGCATTATTCTTTACACGATTTCCTAGGCGATTTATATTGAATAAATCTGATTCAATATCCGTTTTCCATTGACCTTGAAGCCATGATACTCCAGAACGCTGTAGGCGAACTGATGGCTCTGCCGGAAAGCTAGATGGGCAATTATGCTCAGGTTTATCAAGCTGATAACGTATAGAGTATGATGTGATTCTCATATCATCTTGTTGATGGAAATTATCGTATTTTGACCTAGTAGAAGTCATATCTAATCGTAATATTTAAAAAACATTCTGATTAGATATGCCCGGTGTATATACGACTGGAACCTATGATACTAATGAATGGGAGCCAGTTGATATTATTACAGTTGCACACAATGAATCGGTTAGTTTTGTGCGTGCTATTGGTGTGGGATTTGGGGAAATGCTTGGTGGTAAATCTAGTTTATTAGAAAAGAAGATTATGGACTTGCGTGAAGGATTAATAAAAGAGGCGGAAAAGTTGGTAAAGGATAAGGGTGATAATTATATGATTGTTGGATTTGATATGGAAACTTCCGGTTTTGGTCAAACATTTATAGTTATTGGGTCAGGGACACTTTTACGTAAAAAGGAACATAGTGGTGGTGCATCTCGTTCCTCAAAAACAAGAAAACGACGTTAATACTTTTCAGGATGCCCGCATTGTGTGACCTTCATGGGCACAGGGGCAAAGGTAGCAGTATACGGCCACATTTGCACTGCGGGCAAATGTCTCTGGGTTACATCTATTCTTACAGTCCCCTTGGTTGACTTGCGATATAGACTAGATTGCTTTGTTGCAGGTGGTTGATACTCACGTGCTGCACAGTATGTCAAGGGATAGTTCAGACGCCTCAAATCAGATTCCACATCCACCATATTTCCCCTAGGTAGGCTGACCTCATTACCACCGACGAGTCCTAGCATATGCCGGGCAGGCTCCTTATGAACCTTGGTCCATACATCTTCAGCATACGTTTGAGGGTTTTCAGAACGCTCAAAGGGGTGCTTTAGGATTGCAAAGGGGTCATCCATTTTCTAAGAGTAGAAAATGTTTTATCTATTAATTTATCTTTCGTAAGATTGTTAGGCCATTATTATTTGTATAACGAGCATCCAGAGCCCAATCGGTATTATCCCTCAGAAATTCATCAATTGCCTTTTGTAAACCACATTTAATTTCTTCAACTGGAAATCCAGAATCAATCGATTGCTGTTCAGGATTCCATCCACACCGTATAGTTTCACCATATATAGCATCAACAGTTGTATCATGCATTATAATATATTTATTTGTTACCTTACTGAACTTGCTTAATTCGCGCTTTAGTTGCCCATAGATATGCCATGTATCAATAAATGTCATATCTACTGAATAGGGTAGCTCTAGCTGCAGGTTATTAATCCACTTATACTCAACCGTTATAGGTAGGCTCTTTGTAGAATTTAAGAGGGCTGAAATATTGCATGGAGAAATATCATTTAAGAAAAGTTTCTTTTCGGATTTTCCACTATCGAGTAATCCTTTTGCCAGGGCCCAGCTTGAAACACAGCCCCTTACACCAGTTTCAAAAACACTTTCACATTCTCTTGCATATCGGTAGAGTGTTGGAAGGTGTTCGTTTATATCACTTGGTCTATTACATAGTTCAGTAAATTTGGAATTTACTTGCTCCATTATATTTCTTAGAAACCTTATAATTCTCTAACAAAAACGTGATGCCCTTTATTCGTCCATTTCATATAATCACATGTATGAATATCTTCACCACATAGTAATATGATATCAGATGCATTATATATACTTGAAATTTTATCATAATAAGGCATACCACGGTGATAACTGCCGTAGATTATAATATCGTATTTTTTCTTAGAAATATCTTCTTCTAATGTCGTATCAAGGGTATCATCCCTCATATTAGGATTAAGTAGATTAGTATAGGTTATGCCCTTTCCATAAAGCCCTGAATAATTTATGGTAGATGACCTGTATATATGTGGAATTTTTGGATAGTCGTGGCACATTACACCGAATGTAGTTTTAAATCCATGTAGGGTTACACACCGCAAATAGTCAGGTGATGGGTCTGCAGATAAATATAGAATAGATTTTACGTCTTTTTTCGTAGTATCTAAAATATATCTTGCCATCTTAGTCGTTGTCAAATGGTTTCGTAAGTATGTTAGTAGTTTTATACTATGCTCCTTGCATTTATCAATATCTGTAGAAGTTAGTTCGCTTAGTTTAGTATTCTTATATTGTTCATGTAGCAAATTTCCTTCTTTTAGTAGATCTTTTGGCAGAAGCGCCATTGTATTTGGGGGGCACTGTTCAATATTAGGGAAGTATGGAATGCATCCATTTGCTATTATCTCATAATGCCTCATACAATCCCAGCCTCCCTTTTTGGTAGTTAGTGCAAAGAGTGATTGCCTATATTCATTATAATAATCGGTTTCATTTGTATAAATATATGTTCTAAGATTACCGGGTATTAAACTAGACATCAGCTTGGTTTTTACAGGATATTCAACTATAATCTTTTCTTCTGGAAAGGAAAAGGTTATAGGATATAACATATATACTATCAATAATATGATCTATTTAAATGCCTAATTATATATAATTTTATATGTATCTTATAGTATCAGCAACAAATAAGTATAAGAGTCAGGTTACATTTAATGGCGAAGTAATTTATGCTAATATGGTAGGCCATGAAATACACGTAACAAGGCCTATACTAATGAAATAATAACGTGGAAATATTAGCAGTTAATATCACGCATATAGCTCCTACTGGGAATACCAGCACGCATCCACCCTGCAGCAGCGATTTCGGGAATTAGATTCTTGGGATTCTGGATATTGTCTGCTAGAGAAGGCACCAGGGGAGTAAAGACGCCAACAAACTGAGTCTCAGTTACAGTGCCACACTCCTTCATCTGCTTTACCTGCTCAGCGTGCAGCAGATTACTTTCCACATCCGGATTACCACGTCCACCTGCCATGTAGGGGACCGTTAAGAAGGGGCGGGCCTGTGCTCTGATTTGGCATCTGTTGCTCTTAAATGATGACTCATTACGTAGCATAGAATCAGAATCAACCTGGGCATTATTCAGACCATACCCCTCACGAGGATACATAAGTTGCTGCTCAGAGGCTAAGGGGTTTACACGTCTAGAATCAGGCACTAGATTCATAGTGGTATACTTGCCCGGACCTAAGCTTTGAGTATAATATTGCTGAATTCCACAAAGGTCATCGCGAGTCTTTGTTAGACGGTTGATATCCATATCTGTTCTCTTTCAGGAAAAAAGAAAACACATATGTAGTAAATGAAACAAGCAGACCGATTTTGTCGATGTATCAAGTCAGTCAGTAGAACAGTAAAGCTGAGAGCAGGGCAGCGTAGTAAAGATGCAAGGGAGAAGGCTGCAATTGCAATCTGCGTTAAATCTGTTCTTCAGGGTAGAGGTAGGACTCTGAAAAAATTCAGTTGCCGGAAGGGTGCTAAACTACAAACTCAACGGCTAAGGACTTAGGAGGTTAGCCTAGAAACGATTCCACTATCAGTTCCACCAATGCATGCTTCACGCCCCCCCTCCTTGCATGTCTTACCAGGAATCTTATACAACCAGTCCCGATAACTCTTTATATCATTTGGTATAGTGGTAGAAGGCATTGTGATAAACTGACGTTGACCTTGAGATTTACCAAATACATCGGTTGGATCTGAGAACCAATTTACTCTAAAAAAATCATCAAGTGTAGATTTCACAACGGGGTCTTCTACAGATTTTGCCTCACCCCTTTTCGGATTATACTTTATTTCATCAATAAGAACATTCATAAATGGATTTCTAGGGCTTGGTAGTGTTATTGGGTTACTCTCATCATATGTCTTGTCAGTTCCTATTTCACCAACCGGAGGTGTTTTCCATGATAGAGTAGAAGGCTCATCTGGCTTAATACGAGCTACAAATTGCTCTTGAATATAGGGAGCCTTAATCATGTCGATAATATCTGGAAGAGTAATCATAAGACCAAGGATGATAGAATAAGATAGAGTTGTTATTACATCGTGGGTAAAGAGTGAAAATAAGAAAGCAACCACAAGGGTAACAATGGCAGTTCGGGTTAGAGCATTTACGCGCTCACTGAAACATGGGGCATGTGGGGTTGAACGTCGTTTCCATTGTGCTAACCACGAGTCTGTCAAAAGAATCATAGGGTTTTCCCACCATATAGGTGTGCATAAAGGCACTTTGACCATCCTACTTCTTACCATGTTTCTTATTGTTTCCTTGCTTACCCAGTAAAATAGATGCAAATTCGTCCATTGTATTTGTGGATGCTTGCTCTTCTGAAACAACTAGAGGAGTTGATGCACTTGCGGGGGGTGCCCCTGAGGATTTAGCAGTAGCAGTAGCAGAACTAGAAGCAGCTGCAGCTTTCCTTCTTGCTAGTTCCTTTTTCATGCGCTCCTGTGCAACATGTAATTTAGCACTCTTCTCCTGCCCAGCGGCCCTTGCTGCATCCATGTCCCCCTCGAAACTAAATGCCTTGCGCATAGAATTCATCATCTCGACGAATGCCGGGTTCCCTGAAAATTCATTCATCATCTCTTCTGCCTCAGCAGCTAACTCCTGGGGCTTGAATTCACCCTTCTGAAATTTATCTTGAAGTCTCTTCATGATACGCTTCATAGCATTCTGAAGCTTCTCTGGATTCCTCAAGGTTGAGTTCATAATCACTTCAAATGCCTTGCTGGGGTCAGATTCGCATTGTTTTACAGTCTCAGGATCAATTCCAAATTCTTCAGGTTTCAGCTCCCTGACAATTTCTTCAGCGAGCTTTACAAGCTTGCCATTTTTTAGCTTCTCAGGGAATGGAGGGAGTCTCTCGCCTGATGCAGCAGTATTTCCAAAGAGGTCTGCAAAACGTTGAGTGAATGAATCGAATTCAGTGCGATTCATCTTTCCACGCCAGTCATCCATGAATGTATCAGCCCACTTACGGAATGCATCTGAATTGTAACCAAAATCATTAGATTTTCCATTCTTCATTGTAACAGAAAAGGTTAGTAGGCCTAGGAACTGATTGATTGCATCCTTAGTTCTCTGACTTGATGATGACCACATTGCCTCATTAATGTAAACCCCCGGAAGCACCATTCCAGGGCATTGCGTCATATCTCTCTTAGGATTTCCAGCATTTGGCATTACCATTTGCTTATATGTATTTTCACGCTCATCGACTGCTACTGACTCTGCAACCTTCATCACTTCAGCTAATTCAGGAAATGTCTCTAGGAGGCTATTCATGAACTCATTGTATTTCGACTGAAATATAGAATCTAGGGGGGAATCCATCTAACCGAGATATATAGATGCTCTGTGAAATCTTTACGTATGCTTTTTCTAAAAAAAGCTACATGCATTTTCTTGTAGTATATATTAGAATGAATACTACAAGAAAAGTAATATGTTACACGGGCATTGGTGCTAAGAAAAATGCTAAACACACTGTTAAAAATTTTAGAAAAATTATAAAGAAACAATATTCTAGAGCTGAATGCAAGAGACTGAAGAATTTAAAAAGAAATTTTGGCTTTAAATCTGAATGTCCTAAAAAGGGAAATACAAGTGGCTGGATTGATTTTTTTGGGGCTGAATATACAAGCCCAGAAGCTTGTAATTCAATTGTTAAAAATAATAAACTGCTATATAATCAACTGATTGCTAAATAATAATCCTAGCTTTCTATATGGCTTCGCCTGGTAAAGCCTAAGGTAGAGCTAAGCTCTAGCTTTCTCACATAGTTTACAGAGGACCTCTAAATACTGCCAAATTACATCCCGATTTGTCTGGGTCATTGTCGGCCAATACTTATCGAAAATCATTAATGCTGGCATTAGCTCATTAAATCGAGTAGCCATCGTTTTCTTAGCTAGCTTAATAAGCTCTTCATCATTGCGAGTTGCAATAAGATCATTTGCTGGCTTGTAAATGTATTCATAGAACATATCAAGGATTAGTTTTGGATTGGATCTCTTTGCAGCCTTAATTGCTTCTAGGGCCATAGAAATACTCTTTTCCTCGGGATATGACCCCTGTAACTCCTCAAAGAAGCGAATTAGTTGATTACAAAAGGCAGCGAGTAAGGACATCTCTACCTTTTGTAAGTGCGAATTGTTTAGGCAATTTTACTAGTGCTTGCGAGTTTTCTTAACCTTGTGCTTGCGAGTTTTCTTAACCTTGTGCTTGCGTATCGTTCTACCACCATCTTGTTCATTATTATTATTTTCAAATTCAGGGTCTAGCAACTCTATTGCACTTTTTAATGATTTTACACTCTCTTCCGAAATTCTCTTTATTTCCTTAAAATTTGCTAAAAGTGGTTTAAGAAAATCACCACCATCCTGTGCATTAGCCTCGTGATTATTTTCAAGATATTCTGTAATTTCTTCTAATTTGCTTTGTATGCTTGATACTGCTTGCCTTTCAGATGGTCTGCTCATTCTATTATACACTTAGATTCGCCCCCCATTAGGAGCCACACGTTTCTGAGGAAGTCCAGTATCACGATTTTTCTGATAGGCTTCCATTTGCCGGTCAAACATTTCTTCCTTCTTAGATTTTGTGCGACCAGGCTCTTGCCTCATTGAAGAATCGCCCATTCCTTGGGCAGTGCGGTCCCCTTGGCTTGCACCCCCATTAAGAAATCCAAAATCCCAGTTCTTCGTAGAACTATTATCTACAGATGCACCAGTTCCTTCAACCAAGTTACCATAAGATTCACTGAGTTTTCCACCCATTTCTGCCATATTCCAGGCTTCTGGCTCTTCAGCAAGCCCTGCAGGTAGTGGACCTCTTGGTAATTGTTGGCTTTGCGATGGATTTCTCGTAGTATCCTTCAGTTTCCTCTCATAGAGCCAATTGAGGACTTCTGAATTAGTCTTAATTGGCTCCTTGTCATCACGAATTAAGAGAGTGGGAACTTGTTTGAGCCATGTCGGAAGGTCTGAGCGCATGGCTGTATCAACGCAGACAAATTGGAATTCAGATTTGTAGGATGTCTTAGAGAGTTCTTTTAGGAACGCTTCGGACCAATCGCATTTGTTGCTATAGAAACAAATGTTGTTGGGTTGACCTTGCCGTAGGGCCATTCTACGCATATTGGTTTTTAGAAAAAATCTGAATTTAGCGTATGCAGGAATTTGCGCGGATCTAATGGCGTCTGCGCGACTTCTTTGCCTTCTTATTTTTCCTGTGAGTCTTACCACGCCTTCTGCGACCACCTGCTAGGGGCGACTTTGTTAGATTAGAACTAGCAACGCTAGGAGTATAAGGAGTAGATGGAGAACTTGGTAAACTAGAACTAGAGGGGGTGGTAGGAGTGCTTGATGCAGATGGTTTATTAGTATTACCAAAAAACATTTTAGAAAAACTATTAAAAAAACCAGGTTTAGCCGGAGTTGCAGCCGTACTAGAAGTTAGTGGGGTCGTGGTCAAAGTGGAACTCATCTAATCTTATTAAGAAAATTAACGCATCTGCCGACTTGGTAAAATCTACGGTAAAAATTGAATTACTATCCATACATTAAGTGTATATAGCCATGTCATTCGAAGATATTAAATCCATTTCTCCTCGTAAGATTCAATTTACTCTTGCAAATACTTCATACAGTTATGCAAATAGCCTACGTCGTGCAATTATGACCCTTGTTCCAATGGTTGGATTCCGGTCAGACCCTCCAGGTGTGGTAGTAGAGGATTCTCACATTAAGATTCTAAAGAATGACAGTAATACTCAACCTAATGAACTTCTGGCTCACCGCCTTAGTCTGATTCCTATTCATGGTATTGACCCTCAGACCTTTGACGAGAATAAATATGTCTTTAAAATTAATCTTGAGAACGGTGCAGCAATACAACGTGATGTCACTGCATCTGATATCAAGGTCTATGAGAGGCGTAAGGCCGCTGACCTTTCTGAAACCCTTGTAGAAATTCCCTCCAGGGATTTCTTTGTGCCTAATCCTATGACTGGAGACAGTTGCCTTATTACAACTATGCCTGCAAAGCGTTCTTCCCTAACTCCAACCCTTGAGGTTATTCTTAAGGCTTCGGTGGGTAATGGAAAGGAGCATGCCCGCTTCATCCCGACATCTCAGGCAACGTATGGTTATACGCTAGATACTAATTCGGAGAGACGCAAGGCATACTTTGAGAAGTGGCTAGTAACCCATAAGAATGTGGAGCCGGCCAGCCTTGAGCAAGATGAGGCAAGATTTAAGGTGCTTGATGCCGAGTTTAAGACAATGCAGATTCAGCGAATCTATAAGCTCAATGAGGCTGGTGAACCCAATAGCTTTGATTTCCAGATTGAGTCCATTGGAACAATGGCACCTCGTGCAATTGTAGAGCGTGGTCTTCTTGGCCTCATTAATTTGTGTGAGCCCTATATTGGAATTGATACTGGCGACCTGCCTGGTAGAATTAATGTGATGCCCTCCAGTGCACAGTTGCCCGGATTTGACTTTCTGATTGAAAAGGAAGACCACACTTTTGGAAATATGATTCAGACATGGCTTGTCGATAATCATGTTGAGGGGGATGCCATGCCGAGAATTTCCTTTGCAGGCTACAAAATCCCACATCCGCTCAGGGATGAGATGCTTCTACGTATTGGTGTTGATGATGGGAGTGAGGTAACTGCAAGAGAAGCTATTGCCATGGCTGCGCGTGGTTGCAAGGCAATGTTTCAGGAGTGGTTGCGCATTTGGACTGGCGGCTCAGGCCCAGGTGCAGGTTCCGCACTTGGCAGGGCAGCCCCATCTACAGCGGCTTCCGTGAAGAGAACACTAGGAAAGTCTAGGACAAAGGTTTCAACTGGTGGCCCATAATTTCAATACTAGAATAGATGCAAGGATATCAATTATTTTTTTTATTCTTGAGGTTAATGGTTATTTTACAAGTGGTTCTTATAATTTTTAAAAAACAGACTAGAAGCTCCGATATATATATTATACTGGAGGCAGTATCCAGAGGAACAGTTGGTATTTTCTTATATCTCTTTTTTCTTTTACATCCATTACCGGGCTTGGAATATGGAGATGTATTGATTTTACAATTTGCAGGAATTTTACTTATTGTTGATATAAATTTCGGTGATATTCTGGGTGTAATAAGAAAACGATTTCCAAATTTCTTACCTTTTATAAAATTAGATTCCATAAAGAGAACGTAACATTACAAGATGATTTGACCATTTCTGCCATGGGTTTAATGTTATGCCAGAAAGACGAATTGCAACTTCTATAAATGGTTTCATAGACTTGAATACTATGACTATATTGGTAGAGCCGTATGTGCTAGCAAGAAGAGTCTTATCAAACGATGATTTTCCAGTGCGCCTATTTACGTCCTCGTGGAAGGTGTAGACCCAGGTAGTAAGCCAATCATACATTTCGGCATTACTAACTTCTTTTATGGCCGTAATGGGATGTCTAAGAATCCACTCTTGAGCATGCTCACGGCAATTGGGGCAAGGGATAATTTTGGGTAGAAGCTCAATTAAAATAATCCATTGTCGTTTTTCATCATCTTGGAATGATGGGGTAATTGTTTTTCCACCTCGTTCAGCAAGGGAATGCATAATTTTCCAAAGTGATGGACCCCAATTATCTGTAACAGGATAATCGGGCTGATCTCCTTTACAGGCACAAGGCATCTATTTTTTGCATTTTATCTAAATGTAAAAAATAGGCGCATGAGTATAATTTTTTTTATTATTTTAAAAGATATTCACAAGCAGCCTTGTCATTAGTATCTTTCATACATTGCTCATATTCATTATTCTTACTAACAGATGGAATTTCTGCATTTGCTGCATTTGCAGGCCCTAGTATAGAACCGACTATTCTATGTCCAATTGAACTTCCTACACCAAGAGCAACTCCTTCCTTCATTGTCTGTAAAAAAGAGGGTTTCTGAGCTACTATAACGGCCGGTAGATTTTTCTTATAGTCAATGGCTAAGGGCGTTGTTATCTTTTTCTGAGATAAAGATGGACTGGATGATCTGCGTGGCATTCTATTTTAGATATATATTTTACGCCTTAAATAATTGTATTATAATAGATGTTATCTGCTAATGCACGAACTCGTAAATGTGATAAGATTTTTGAAATACATCGGCAGTTTAGAAGAGAAAAAATAGCAAAAATGACAAATAGACAATTAAAAAATTATACTCGTAAAAAGAAGAATGAATGTTTAAAAAATCCTAGATTAAATACGTTATCACTTAAAAAACTAAAAGCCAATACGGAAAAGTTTAATATTGCACTTTATAAGAGATTTCCGGATTAATCAACCTCCTCAATCTTGGGACCAGGTGCAGGGGTCTCTGTTGCTCCTGCGCCATCCGCAGCAGGCTCTGTAGCTTCGCTTGTAGCGTAAAGCTTCATAAAGAAGGGTTGGAAGTCAGCCTCTGAGGCCTTCTTCTGAGCCTCATACTCCTCCTTAGATGCACCCTGATTTGCCTCCAGCCAATCCAGGTAAGTCTTGGTCTTCTCAAGATACGAGTCGCATGCCTCAGCTCCCAGCTTCTCTCTAGTCTTCTCGTCATTCAGAGAATTACGCACATTATAGACATAGGACTCCAGGCCATTTCTGGCCTCCACCTTCTCCATATGCGCCTTGTCCTCAGCCTCAAAGGATGCAGCCTCATTCACCATGCGCTCAATATCATCCTTGCTGAGACGACCCTTGTCATTCGTAATGGTAATCTTCTGAGACTTTCCAGTAGACTTCTCAGCGGCTGAGACATTCAGAATTCCATTGGCGTCCACATCAAAGCTGACCTCAATCTGAGGAACTCCACGAGGCATTGGGGGAATACCATCTAGCTGGAACTTACCCAGAGAGCTATTATCCTTCGTTAGAGCACGCTCACCCTCGAACACCTGGATTAGAACACCAGGCTGGTTGTCAGCATATGTAGAGAAGGTCTGAGTCTTCTTTGTGGGAATAGTGGTATTGCGCGTGATAATCTTGGTCATCACGCCCCCAGCAGTCTCCAGGCCTACAGACAGAGGAATGACGTCCATGAGCAGAATATCAGAAGTTGCATCCTGAGAACCCTTGGGTGCAGTCAGAATATGAGCTTGGACGGCTGCACCGAAAGCCACGGCCTCATCGGGATTCACTGAGTCATTCAGCTTCTTCCCGCCAAAGTAGCCAGAAAGAAGCTCACGAATCTTGGGAATGCGAGAAGAGCCACCAACCATTACAATTTCATGAATCTGGTCCTTGGACATCTTGGCATCCTTCAGAAGCCCATCAAGCGGTGCAATACAACGCTTGAAAAAAGGCTCACACATACTCTCAAACTTTGCACGAGTCAGAGTAGCAGAGAAATCATTACCCTCGCCGAGACTATCCACCTCAATCTGAGCCTGAGTGGCTGAAGAGAGAGAGCGCTTTGCGCGCTCACATGCCGTCCTGAGTCTTCTAAGGGCCTTGGAATTACTGGATAAATCAAGCTTAAACTTCTTCTTAAACTCCTGCACACACCAGTCAACTAGAGTATTATCAAAATCTTCTCCTCCTAAATGTGTGTCTCCTGCCGTCGCCTTTACCTCAAAGACACCATCATCCAGTGTGAGCACGGATAAGTCATGAGTCCCGCCTCCGCAGTCGAATATCAGCACATTCTTCTCACCATTGGTCTTCTTCTCAAGCCCATATGCCAGAGCAGCCGCAGTAGGCTCATTAATAATACGAAGTACATTGAGTCCTGCAATTAAACCGGCATCCTTAGTCGCCTGACGCTGAGAGTCATTAAAATACGCAGGAACCGTGATAACCGCATCAGTCACCTTGGTCCCGAGATAGCTCTCAGCGGTAGCCTTCATCTTCTGGAGGACCATGGCTGAAATCTCCTCAGGACTAAAAGTCTTTGTCTCACCTGCAAAGTTCACTTCAATGAGCGGCTTGTCGGCAGTGCCAGGCTTCACGGTAAAAGGCCAATGGCTCATATCAGACTTGACAGATGCATCACCGAACTTACGACCGATAAGACGCTTAGCATCAAACACCGTATTTGCAGGATTTGCAGCAGCCTGTGACTTTGCAGCATCGCCAATTAAGCGCTCATCTGCAGTAAATGCTACATAAGAAGGTGTTGTCCGGTTTCCCTGGTCGTTGGCAATGATTTCCACCCTATCATTTTGCCAAACGCCGACACAAGAATACGTAGTTCCAAGATCAATTCCAACTGCAGACATCACTATGATTAATAGTGTTGATACGTTTTTAGACCACCAAGTTCTAAGAAAAGTGAAAAAAAATATCTCTAACAATAGATGAGTAACAATAGAAATACATATGTTCCAACACGGGGTGTGGGGCGCACTTCTTATATTTCTCAGCCCTGTAATGATGATGAGGATGACGAACAACCGCCTCACGTATGCCATGTATATGAACCCCCACGGCAACTAGTTCCACTCGTACCTCGTTCTAATATTGTTCTACATCCTCCAAATAATACTTATATATTTAGTCAGAATCAAGGTCCAACTGGTGCAACAGGATTCACTGGCTTTACAGGATTTACGGGATTTACGGGATTTACGGGCTTTACAGGTTTTACAGGTTTTACAGGTGCCACAGGCTTTACAGGCTTTACTGGCTTTACAGGCTTTACAGGTGCCACAGGCTTTACAGGTGCCACAGGCTTTACAGGTGCCACAGGCTTTACAGGTTCAACAGGCTTTACAGGCTTTACTGGCATAGGTGTTAGAGCTGCGACTATACAAAATCAATCTACAAATACACTAGTTTTACTTAATACAATTCGTGCCGCGATTGATACATCTGGTAATTTATTACTAGGATCAGCAAATACTGGCACCTCAATTGACATACGCGGTCAAGCAACCTGGTCATATTTTGGAAGCAGTTCTTCTTCTACTTCAAGGATAAATCTAGGTTCACAGTCTTCTCTAGCATTAGCATCGACAAATCCAGGGACTAAAACTCTAGGCGATTTAGTGGTTGCAATTGTTACAGATACATCAAATGGAAACACATATAGGATAACTGGTCAGCTTGTTGAATCAGGAAATTATACCCTTGTTATTGAACAGATTGCATAGAAATATTAACTAGTTAAAGTATTTATTCTCTAATTTTATAGATGTCTGAAATTACAGAACAAATTTGGCTAGGTTCATATGGAGATATTTCAAATGATGCATTCTTAGGCGATCGTAAGATTACACACATTTTATGTTGTGCAGAAGAATTACCATTGAGGGTAGGGTTTCCTTATTCTCAACTATACCAAGGCCACAAGGTGCCTATCGTAGATGATAAGGCGGATGAAAAAACCAAGCCATATTTTTTAGAGGCTGCCACAGTTTTAGATGGTTGGATAAACGATGGAAAAAAAGTATTTGTTCATTGTTTTGCAGGTATAAGTCGTTCTGCTTCTGTGATAATTACATATTTAATGGTCTATAAAGGCTGGTCATTTAACCTGGCATTTCAACATTTGAAACTTAGACGGCCAAGGATACATCCTCATTCTGATTTTATTCCTATTCTTAAGTCAATTGAGACTAAACTGCATCCACCACTTCCTGATTCTCCTCTCCTAGAGGACTTAGGGGTGCAGTAGCACCTACTGCGGTATCATTGTCAATGCTTACTGTAATAGTATTACCATCGCTGGTGACCCTTCGCCTTGACGAAGTTACAGACGAAGTTAGTAGCTGCTCTACCTCATCTGTGAATCGAACATCTGTGAAACGAACAAAGTTGGAGATACCATACTGTGTCTTGAAGTGCTCAGGAACCCATGCAATAATCTCGGCCATATGCAGGCTCTTTCCTGCGGGGCGCAGGGTAGTTAGGTAGAACTTATGCAAGTCAAACACTAGAGGCTGCACTGCCTTTGGTAGACTCTTAAATGCGATAGAGTGCTCCTTGTGACACTTGCAATAGAAGCCATAGAGAGCCTTAGTCGCACTACGAAAGTCTTGCTCATATCCCTGGAAATCCTGATTGTCCTCCTGGTAAATACGCAGATACTCCTGAACACGCTTCTGAGAACGCAACCTTAGGAAACGACTATAGGAATTTGACTCTGTTCCACGAAGCTGACGGCGCACACGGTCATGCTCAGAATTACGGAATCGCCATCTCTGCAGACCAGAGTGCACAACCAGTCCTTGCCAATACCAGGGCTTCGTTGCCTTAATCTCATCAAACTTTGCCTTCAAGTCTGCAAACTCCCCCTTGAAGGTGAGGCTATACGTCTTTGGACGCCAGGCTACGGGGAGGTCCTCGGTATAGAAATTTACAGTGCCATCATTTTGAACAGTGCCACGGTAGATTGCCCAGAAATTGGCCTTCTCTACAGTGCGAACCACACGATGCTCTGGATGAGCAAGAACTAGCGTAATGAATGTTGCAGCCACTGAATCATCGGGTGCACCAATCAGCTTCTCAATCTCATTGAGCGAGGTGCCCTTTGCATCCATGGCCTCCTCAAAGAGCTCTCGGAAAGAACGCTCGGAATAGAAGGTGCCATCAGCATCGAGCTTAGAGCGTGTAGTCACATGAGTCTCAGCATCACCGCGAGCACGAAAGACATTTATCATTACACCCTCTACAAAATCCTCAATGCGTAGGGCACAGGTATCAGAGCTATCGTCTGCCCCGCTAGAAGGAATCTTCTGGTCACGGCG
>Ga0209189_1000815_pt1 | contig 24327 bp, 26 predicted proteins | sample C_130820_EF_Meta_FD_187308 | JGI IMG/M metagenome (GOLD analysis project Ga0209189, IMG submission 187308) | Freshwater microbial communities from Lake Croche, Canada to study carbon cycling - C_130820_EF_MetaG (SPAdes) (version 3) | ecosystem: Environmental > Aquatic > Freshwater > Lake... | reverse complement strand
TTTATAATAGTTGTCGTAATATTGACCAAGATGGTCACCAATTTCGGTATACACATCAGTATGTTGACCAGATTCCGCTTTTTTGTTTAACTCAATTACTTCATTTTTTTGTTTGATGTATTGGTTGCGTTGTTCGGTTGTCGCAGGTTTTTCTGGTGGGTGTAGTTTATGGAACTGGTCGTCAAGATCCTTGAGGACGTCCTTGACTTCCCCAGCGGCACCTTTTATATCTTTGTAGAGTTTGCATCCAGCTTTAACGGCAGCTACAGCGCCATTAGCCAACGCAAATAGAGAAATTGGATCCATCTAATGGTATTGTACTTTTATGAAATATTATGGTAAAAATTTCAAAGACGCTTGACCATCTAGACGAATTCATATATAATTATTTATGTTAACACTTACAGGGAATTACAATGAACATCAAAGCATTTAAATTGATTACTGGAGAAGATATACTCGGAGAAGTGGAATCCGAATCAGAAACAGAATTCGTAATAGAGAATCCAGTCGGTATTGCCGTGGTCCGTGACCCCGAGACTGGTCAACCCAACATTGGATTTGCACCATTTCCAATCCATGCTGAACAAAAATCTGGTTCTACGATTGCCATCAGCAAGAAGAATATAGTATACTCCTACAAACCAGCAGAAGATTTCATTACTAATTACGATAGTATCTTTAGTGCAGGTATTATTGTTCCACAACAAAAATCTATAATCACAGGCTAAATTGAGTAATTTTTATACAAACGTACAAAGTTTCGGTAATAACATTCTATACCGAGGCATCTTAGACGGTAAGAGGGTGAAGCAGAGAATTGAATATTCTCCTTCACTCTATTTGCCTTCCAAAAAACTAACTAACTTCACCTCACTAGATGGTGACTATCTGGACCAGAAAATCTTTGGTGACATTCGTTCTGCCAAAGACTATATTAAGCAATTTGAAGAAGTGTCTAATGGTCCTAAAATCTATGGTCAAACTCGTTTTGAATATGCTTTCATTGCCGACCAACACAAAGGTATGGTCGATTATGATTTTGATAGAATTTCAATTGCTGTAGTTGATATTGAGGTTGGTTCAGAGAATGGTTTCCCAGACCCTTATCTTGCTAATGAACCTATTACTGCCATTGCCATTAAGTATTTAAATGGTCCAATCTATGTGTTTGCCTGTGGTGATTATGAAACACAAGGTAAAGAAATCTATGTGAAGTGTAGAGATGAACATTCTCTATGTAAACAATTCATGGCTTTGTGGACTAAGAAGTGTCCTGATATTCTAACTGGCTGGAACACCAAGTTCTTTGATGAACCGTATTTGATTAATCGTTTTCGTAAAATCATCGGTGAAGAAGAAGCCAAGAAACTATCACCATGGAATTATATTGGTGAACGTAAGACTGTGATTAATGGCCGTCAGATGATTGCCTATAACATTATGGGTGTTGAATCACTTGATTATATTGAACTCTACAAATGGTATGCTCCTGGTGGAAAGTCACAAGAGAGTTATCGTTTGGATGCTATTGCGCAAGTAGAACTTGGTGAAGGCAAGATATCATATGATGAGTATGATAATCTCCATGCTCTGTATCGTTTGAACCATCAGAAGTTTATTGAGTATAACATCAAAGACGTTGAACTGATTATTAAATTGGAAGATAAACTGAAGTTACTTGAATTGGCAATAACTTTGGCATACGACACCAAAACAAATTATGAAGATGTGTTTGCACAAACCCGTATGTGGGATTCATTGACTTATGCCTATCTGTTTGAGAAAGGCATCATCGTACCACCAAGAGAAATCAAAGAAAAAGATTCTGCCTTTGAAGGCGCATATGTTAAAGATGTACAAGTTGGCAAACACGATTGGGTTGCTTCGTTTGACTTGAACAGTTTGTATCCGCACTTGATGATGCAATACAATATCAGTCCTGAAACATTAATTGAACCAGAAGATTACACACCTGAAATGCGTGAAGTACTTTCTTCTGGTGTTTCTGTTGATGGCTTGTTAATGAAACAGGTAGACACTTCAAGGCTGGTTAATGTTACACTTACACCTAACGGCCAATTCTTTCGCACTGATATGCAAGGTTTCTTACCTAAGATGATGGAAGAAATGTATACTGACCGTAGCAAATTCAAGAAGATGATGTTGCGAGCAAAGCAGACGTATGAAGATGAAACAGACGAATCGAAAAAATATGAAATTGAAAAACGAATTGCCAAGTATAACAACATACAACTTGCAAAGAAGGTTTCTCTTAATTCTGCTTATGGTGCTCTTGGTAGCCAGTATTTCCGCTTTTATGATTTGCGAATGGCTCTTGGCGTTACTTCTGCTGGCCAGTTGTCTATTAGGTGGATTGAAAATAAGATAAACGAATACATGAATAGGTTATTGGATACAAGTGACAAAGATTATGTCGTTGCTTCCGATACAGATTCAATCTATCTCCGTATGGGTGAATTGGTCAATAAATTCATCAAAGATACCTCAGACAAACAAAAGGTAATCTCACTCATGGATAAAATCTGTGAAGATAAACTACAACCTTATATTGACAAATCGTATGAGGAGCTGGCTGTTTATGTTCACGCCTATCAACAAAAGATGGAAATGAAACGTGAAGGTCTTTCTGATAAGGGTATCTGGACTGCCAAGAAACGATACATTCTAAACGTATATAATAATGAAGGTGTTCAGTATAAAGAACCACAGATGAAGGTGATGGGTTTAGAGATGATTAAGTCCTCTACACCTGCCGCTATCCGTGAAAAGATGAAAGAAGCGGTACAAATTATGGTGAATGGTACAGAAGATGACATTCACGACTTTATCAATAAGTTTAGAGAAGATTTTAGAAAATTACCACCAGAAGATATCTCTTTTCCACGGGGCTTGAATGGTTTAAATAAATACTCCGATGCTCTAACTTTGTATAAATTGGGTACTCCAATTCATGTAAAGGGTGCCATTTTATATAACAATTTTCTAAAACAAAACGGACTTACCAAAAAGTACCAACTCATCCAAGAAGGTGAAAAGATTAAGTTTACCTATCTTAAAATGCCAAATCCATTTAAAGATACCGTTATTTCTTATCCAACAAGACTTCCTACAGAACTTGGGCTTGACAACTTCATAGATTATGATTTACAATTCGACAAAGCATTTTTAGAACCTATTAAAGTTATCTTGGATTGTATGCAATGGACAACTGAGAAGGTAAGTACACTAGAGGACTTTTTCACATGACATTTCTAACATTACTATGTGCGTTAGCACTTTCTGGTATTGCCGCCTATTATTCAATTATTGGATTGGCGGCTATTTTTACTGGCGCATTCTGGCCAATCGTTTTTATGGGCAGTGTTCTTGAGGCCAGTAAACTGGTCACTACATCATGGTTATATCGTAATTGGAAGACCTGCCCATTTTTATTAAAATCATACCTTACTACTGCTGTGGTTATCTTAATGTTAATCACCAGTATGGGTATCTTTGGTTTCCTATCTAAGGCACATATTGATTCAACACTAGATTCTGGTGCCAATATGGTTGAAGTAAAAACACTCAATGCACAAGAGAAGATTACCAAAGAAAGATTGGAGTATTTACTGTTGCGAGCCAAGGATCCATCTACGGCAAGTAATAGGTTAGATAAACAAATTCAGGATACACAAAAAGAACTGAATGAAATTACTAAGAAGAAATTACCACTATTAAAAGAATCTAATAAATTGGTTGCTGAAGTAGGACCAATCAAATATGTTGGTGATATGATTTATGGTGTAGAAGATGATAATGCCTTAGACAAAGCAGTTCGTCTGGTAATCATGTTAATCATGGTTGTATTTGACCCATTGGCTGTGTTATTATTGATTGCTGCCAATATGAATATCAAACAAAAGGAAGAGACTGTCGTAATAGAAGATACGGTTGTTGAAGTTAAAGAAGAACCATTACCGGTTGTTGAACCTGTTGTGGAAACACAAGAAGTGAAAGTTGTTGTACCTGAAGTTGTCGTTGAAGAAGATACTGGTCCGCAGTTGACTGAAGAATTCAAACAACATATGGCTAAATGGAAGACAAAAGAAGATACAGTAGAAGTTGCTGCTGAGAATATTACAAAGATAGAAGAACCACAACCTATTGTTATTGATGATATTACGGGTGAAACAATTCCTCCATTAGAACAATCTCCAGGAATACAAATTAGGAGAGAAGAATTAATACCTGGTATACACGCAGAACACCATGAGGAAATAGAAATTCCTCCTGCTAAAAAATTAGAACCTAAGTATGATTATAATGAACCATTTGCATTTAAAGAGAAGGATAATAAATGAGTATACTTGATAAAATTAAAAAGAATAGTTCGATTAAAGATTCAGCTATTCTTTCAAAGTCTAAATTCTTTACGAATAAAGATATGATTCAAACCGCAGTGCCAATTATTAATGTGGCACTTTCTGGTAAGTTAGATGGTGGTCTAACTCCAGGTCTTACAATGTGGGCTGGTCCATCCAAGCATTTTAAGACAGCATTTTCTCTATTGATGGCCAAATCTTATTTGGACAAATATCCTGATGCTGCACTTTTGTTTTATGATTCTGAATTCGGAACCCCACAGTCTTATTTTGATAGTTTCGGGATTGATACTGAACGTGTACTACACACTCCCCTTACTGATATTGAACAACTCAAGTTCGACATAATGTCACAGTTGTCCAATCTTGAACGTGGTGATAAATTAATTATCGTTATTGATTCGATTGGTAACTTGGCCAGTAAGAAAGAGGTTGATGATGCACTTGATGGTAAATCAGTTGCTGATATGAGCCGTGCAAAACAAGTTAAGAGTTTGTTCCGTATGGTAACACCACATCTATCACTAAAAGATATTCCAATGATTGTTGTCAATCATACATATATGGAAATTGGTATGTTCCCTAAAGCAATCGTGGGTGGTGGTACAGGTTCTTATTACTCTGCTGATAACATATTTATTATTGGCCGTCAGCAAGAAAAAGAAGGCACAGAAGTTGTAGGTTACAATTTCATAATCAACGTGGAGAAATCTAGATATGTCAAAGAAAAATCGAAAATCCCTGTTACTGTTTCTTTTGATGGTGGTATTTCTAAGTGGTCTGGTTTACTTGACCTTGCACTTGAGTCCAAGCACGTGGTCAAACCAACGAATGGATGGTACAGCAAAGTTGACAGCGAGACAGGGGCTATAGAAGATAAGAAGTATCGCATTAAAGATACAGACAGTAAAGAGTTTTGGTTGCCTATTCTAAAAGATAAAACATTTCAGAAATTTATTGAAGACAAGTACCGTGTTGCTTCAGGCGATATTATGTCTAGTGATATAGATGAAACATTTGATTTGGAAACAACCAACGGAGTAAAGTGATGAGCCATGAAGATGATAAGGTCAAGCACAGCAAGAGGCTTCACCAAGAAGAATCGGCAATTACTAAACAAGTAAAAATTGCCAAGTCACATGGCATGGAAGTAAAAGAACCACATAAGTTGGCTAAACACCATGCCTTAGATTGTGGCCATCCGAATTGTCCTATATGCTCTTCACCACGTAAAGTAACTGGACAAAAAACAAAACAAGAACAATCTTTTGAACAAACGGAGAAATGGAATGATTGAAGGCTTAGATTATTGTTTCATCTATCCGAAAGATGATGGCACCTCGGTACATATTAAGTTCTTGGAAGGACCTTATAAAAGTACCGTATTCAAATATGGTAAAGTAAAATTTAAGGAAGAAGATGAACAGGTCTATTTACTTTTTGCTTATGATGTGTTAGAATCACCAGTTATGAAGCCAGCCAAATTGGAAAAAGATGGTGACTTTAAAAACTACATCGGTGACTTATTAGTGGAAATAATGTCATCTAATATTGAACAGGAAGTGATTGATGAAACTGGAACAAGCGATACTAAAGAATTTGGTCTATAATGAAGAATATTTAAGGAAAGTATTACCATTTTTAAAACCAGAATATTTCTCAGACAGAACTGAAAAAACATTATTTAATGAAATTACATCATTCACAGAAACTTACAATACTACACCGGCGATTGAAGCAATCGGTATTGCCATCAAAGAGAGGAATTCTCTTACAGATGACGAAGTGGAAAAGTGCCAAACTTATCTCAAAGAGATTGAATCTAATAAGGAAACAAGTACCGAGATACAATGGCTTATTGACAAGACAGAAAAGTTTTGCCAAGAAAAAGCCATATACAACGCAGTATTGGGGTCCATTTCTATACTTGACGGAAAAGACAAGCAGAATGAGAAAGGTGCGATTCCCAAGATATTATCGGACGCCTTGGCGGTAAGTTTTGATACGACAGTTGGCCACGATTATTTGGAGAACTCTGATGAACGATACGAATTCTATCACAGAAAAGAAGAAAGAATCCCCTTTGACTTGGAATACTTTAACAAGATTACAAAAGGCGGATTACCTGCTAAGACCCTTAATATTGCTCTTGCTGGCACTGGTGTGGGTAAGTCTCTTTTTATGTGTCACGTTGCCGCTGGCGCTATGGTCCAAGGTAAGAATGTCTTGTATATCACACTTGAAATGGCTGAAGAAAAAATTGCAGAACGTATTGATGCAAATCTCCTTAATGTTACATTGGATGATTTGATTGAATTGCCGAAAGATATGTATGATAAGAAGGTTGCCAGAGTCCGTGAAAAGACAACTGGTAAATTAATCATCAAAGAATATCCAACAGCTTCAGCCTCTACAACTCACTTTAGGACTTTACTCAATGAACTTAATCTCAAAAGGTCTTTCGTTCCTGATATTATCTTCGTGGATTATCTTAATATCTGCTGTTCTTCTCGCATTAAGGCTGGTGCGAATATTAACTCTTACACTTACGTTAAGTCCATTGCAGAAGAACTTAGGGGTCTTGCGGTTGAACATAATGTTCCTATTGTATCTGCGACTCAAACTACCCGCAGCGGATTCACTTCGTCTGATCCGGGTTTGGAAGACACAAGTGAATCGTTCGGGTTGCCTGCTACCGCCGATTTGATGTTTGCTTTGATTTCGTCTGAAGAACTAGAAGAACTCGGACAAATTATGGTGAAACAATTAAAAAATCGTTATAATGACCCAACATATTATAAGAGATTTACAGTTGGTATAGACCGTGCTAAGATGAAACTATTTGATATTGAACAATCGGCTCAACAAGGACTTACTGATGCTGGTCATGATAAACCATTAAACACATTCGGTAACCGTGAAATACCCAAGAAGAAATTTGAAGGATTTAAAGTATGATTTTAGAAAGAACGGATGCTTTGTATTGTGCCAAAGCATTTAATGATTACTTTGCCAACTTTGGTGATATTGAACAGTACATGAGAGATGAGAAGTTGAAGTCTGTGGCTGAACTTCCTTCTTCTTTATTTCCACCTGAAGATGATTTATTTTCAGATTTCTCCATGCATCCAAATGATATGGATATTGAAGTGTGTGAGATACCAAATGATACATGGGAAACATTGCTTGCCATCACCAGTTCCCATGTCAACAAGGCACCAGTTGGAAGAAACATTCAACTGGCAGTCAAGGAAAAGAACTCAGGAAAGATTCTAGGATTCATTCGTTTGGGTTCACCAGTAATCTATATGAAACCTCGTAATGAGATGCTTGGACAGGTCTGGATTCAAAATCCTGACACATCCAAACGATTCAATGAGTCCACTATCATGGGATTTGTAATCGTACCATCACAACCATTTGGTTTTAATTATCTTGGTGGTAAACTTCTATCTGCTATTTGTACCAGTCATACAGTAAGAGAAATCTGTAATAAGAAATATGGTATGAACCTTTGTTTGTTTGAGACTACCAGTTTGTATGGTTCAACTAAACAAGTATCACAATATGATGGTATGAAACCTTATATTCGTTTTAAAGGTCTTACAGAATCTGATATGGTACCAATGATGCATGGTCCGAGATATACTGAATTAAAAGATTACGTGGAAGGTAAGGTTGGTGATTTGTTGGGTGGTGATGAATCTACCACCAGTAGAAAACTCAGGACATTTACCAAGATTATTGCTTTGACTAAAGCAGCACTTAAAGGTACACCTGAAGGAGAGGCATTCCATTTAACGATTGAGAACGCTAAAGGGTTGACAGAAAAGAAAAGATATTATGTTTCCGATTATGGTTATAGTAATATGGTAGATTATATGGGTTGTAAGACCGATACACTTTTACCTGGAGAAAATTATCATAAACATGAACTTGAAAATATCGTTACGTGGTGGAAAAATAAAGCTATAAATAGATACGAAACTCTCAAAGCTGAGGGTAGATTACGTACCGAACTAGAAGTTTGGACTTCAGGAAAACACATAGAAATTATAAGGTGAAAAATGTTAACTTTAGCAAAGCCAAGTGCAAGTCAATTAACCAGGATGCAAGAATTAACTTCTGCTTGGATTTTTCGCCGTGCTTTGAATGATAACATACACTATAAAAATGTTGATGAATTAATTAATGATGATAAGTTCAAAGAAGAAATTATTGGTAATAAAACAAAAAAAGGAATATATCCTTTTGTTGATAAAGACAGAGAATGGTTAGAAACTTTTCTAAAACAACAACAACGTTTCTTAAAAGAATTCTCAAATGCTAAATTTAAAGAATTTAGTGTTGAAGGTGGATTCATGGATTGGGTATCAAAATTAGTTAATCAAAAATATCATATTGCTAAAAAAGATGCATGGGATCCTGCTGACGTATGGTGTGTTCAAAATGAAGCAGAAGTTAAAAAACAAATAACAAATGCAATTAATGAATCATTAAATATTGAAGTATTGAATTCGGAACTTAGAACACTCTTTAAAGAAAGAAAAGTTGTTGGTATTTCTTTAAAGAAAGTTTCTTTAAAAGTTGCAGACGCTAGATATCAAGAAGTTAATGTTAAAGAAGGTGTGTTATTCTCATCAGGTAAACATCCTACTTTTAAAGTCAATGAGATTCGATGTGATTTAAAATTGTTACCAAACGGAACAATTAAAGCTAATGATTCTAAAATATATTTTATTGTTGAATACACAAAAGAAAAATTAAATTATACACTAACTATAAGAACATCTGGTAGAACATATAGACCAGGCAACCAGATATTTGAATTTCAAGAACCTGGTGCAGCCGCTCAAATTGGTAAAGCTCCGGTTGACCTCGTAGAGAATGCTGCACAAAGACACAAACATATGAATTTTGACAATGAATGGAAAAATTATCCAACTACTATGTTAGAATTCAATACACAAGAAAAAGAATGGTGTGGTATCTTTAATAAGATTAAAAATAAAGTTAAAACAAATATTAATTCAGAAGAAGAATTTGTCAAAACTATGACAACATTATTAATGGACAAAGAAAATTATGGTACGGCTAATTCTAAATTGATGCAATTAAATTTTTTATACAATTTAATTGACTTAGGTGAAGTTGAAATGGAAAAGTTTGTTACAGACCTATTTTTCTTAGCAGAAAAACGTGGACCAGGTTTTGGTCCTTTTGGAAAGATTTATTGATATGACAATCCAACTAGATGATGATTTTGGTTTCTCTGCCATATCAGCAACAGATTATGAAGCGAGAATAAGTAAAGCAGTCAAAGATGCTGAATATGATGCATCTTCATTAACTGCTAGTAATTATCAAGCTCAACTATTGGAATTAGAGAAGATGATTCTTCCGTTCTTGGAAAAACTCCGTGACACTGGAGATAAAGAATATATATATTGGCCTAATCGTAGACCTGCTATAGATAAACAAATAGAAAAGATATTGAAACTAACCAGAGGAAATTAATTATGAAATTTTATGATGATGTGAGAAACAGGCTAGGACACAGACAGCCTGGATTTGATTATATTTTTAAATATTTAAAACTCAAACAAGACCCACTAATAGTAGAAACTGGTTGTGCCAGACAATTAGATAATTATGAAGGTGATGGACAGAGTAGTTTACTATTTGACAAATATATTAATGAATACGGTGGAACTTTTTGGACAGTAGACCTTGCTGAAGAATCGGTAGAGTATTCTAGAAGCAGAATGACAAGTAGCAATAGTTCTGTTACTTTAGGTGACAGCATTACAAAACTAAAACAACTAAATGAAATTCTATTAGAGCAGAATAAGAAAATTGATTTTCTATATCTGGATAGTTTTGATGCACCAAGAGATGAACCTCAGGTTGTATACATGAGTGCTTTACATCATATGTATGAATTGTTAACAATTAGTCCTTCATTGAAGAAAGGTACACTAATTGGTGTTGATGATAATTGGGTAGAGTATAAAGATGGCCAACCTGTATTAGCAGGCAAAGGCCAATTTATTTTTGATTATATGAATAAATCTGGTCGACCAATAAAACAAAATGGTTATCAGTTATTTTGGGAGTGGTAATGTCTGCTACCGTGATTATACCAACTACTGGTTCTCCAGAGTTACGTAAAGCTATTGATTCTGTACTGAAACAAACATACCCAACAACTTGTTATGTTGTATCGGATGGTTTAAAAAATCATTCGAGAACAAGAATGATTGTTGATGATTTTCCTGCCAAACATATAGAAAAATGTTATTTGCCTTTGAATGTTGGTGCCAATGGATTTTATGGCCACCGTGTCTATGCCGCTTTCACACATCTAATTGATACCGAGTATGTTCTATATCTAGACCAAGATTGTTGGTTAGAACCAAACCATGTACAATCTTGTATTGAAACTATTGAGGAGAATAGCCTAGATTGGTCCTATTCATTACGTAACATAACAGACAAAGATGGTAACTTTCTATGCCAAGACAATTGTGAATCTTTAGGTAAATGGCCAGTATTTTCTGGTGATTATAATCACATAGATACTAATTGCTATTGCCTTAGGACTGACCATGCGATAAAATTAGCGTCTGTATGGCATGGCGGTTGGGGACAAGATAGAGTTTGGTTCAATGTATTGTCCCAAGCATTCTCTGACTATAATTGTACAGGTCAATATACTGTAAATTATCGTGTTGCTGGTAATGAAGGTTCGGTTAAACCAGAATTCTTCAATTATGGTAATAAAATTATGTATGAAAGATACAACAACGGATCTTTTCCATGGAGAAAATAATTAATGACCGTAATTGGTTTGATTTGAGTGAATCATTTTTCGAAGCGAAACCATTTAATCATATTATAATCGATAATTTTTTTGTCGATTCGTTTGCACGAAACATATTTGCTGATATGCCTGAATATGAATCGGACACAGATATGAGATATGATAATGCTATTGAAAAGAAAAGAGCAACACAAAATTGGGCTAAGTTTCCAAAAAATATTTACAAAGCTGCATCTTACCTAGTTGGCAACGAATTCACACTCAATCTAAAACAATTAACATGGCAAAATGAATTAGTGGCTGATTTTGGATTACATGGTGGTGGTATTCATATGCACCAGACTGGTGATTATTTGAATACACATCTAGATTATGATATTCATCCAAAGATGGATATGAAACGTAAATTAAATCTGATTATATATTTGAATCCAAATTGGCAAGAATCTTGGGGTGGAAATTTGAGTTTTTGGTCACATGATGAAGAAAAGAATCGAGCAAAAGATTTAATTAAATCTATACCTCCTTTGTTCAATAGAGCCGTTCTATTTGATACCACACAAAATTCTTGGCATGGTGTTACAGAAGGTATATTTGCACCAGAAGGACAGTATAGAAAAAGTCTTGCTTTCTATTATTTGATTCCAACAGAAGATATAAGTAATAAGAGACAGAAAGCATTATTTGTTCCGAGAAAAGAACAAGAGAGTGATGAAGATGTTATGAAATTAATTAAAGTGAGGTCAGGTTATTAATATGCAAAATCTAATTATTGGTGGATTCACCAACTACAATTATAATCAACTTAAACCTTGGGTTGAATCAATCTGTGAAGTGATGCCGGATGCACATAGAGTTATGTGTGTTGGTAATGCAACAGATGAAACAAAATCAATCTTAACAAATAAGGGATTTGAATTGGTCGATATGCCAGAGGCCAATAATATTCCCATTCACGTTCTAAGATTTCTTTCCATCTATGACTATCTTTCCAAAAATTGGAAGAAGTTTAATTATGTTATTACAACAGATGTGAAAGATGTTTATTTCCAGAAAGACCCATTTGAGTGGTTAGACTACCACAATATTGGTGTTAAAGATATGAAACAGCTTGTGGCAGGTTCAGAATCTATCTGTTATAAACATGAATCGTGGGGTAACCAAAACTTAATGGAAACTTATGGTGGTTACATCTACAGCAAATTCAAAGATAATGAAATCTATAACGTAGGTGTACTCGCTGGTTCATCTGAATATGTTAAAGATTTGGTGTTCAATATCTTTACTAATGCAATCAACAGGCCTATTCCTATCGTTGACCAGGCGGTCTATAATGTGTTGATTCAAACACAACCATATAAGAATGTTATTCATTATACCAAACAACATGAGGCTTGGGCTGTACAGGCTGGAACAGTTGCTGACCCAACCAAGATTGATGGTTTCAGACCAAATCTAACAGACCTAGAACCTGTATTCTATGATGGTATTGTTTACAATTCATTGAATCAACCTTTCTGTATTGTACACCAGTATGACCGTGTACCAGAATGGAGAGAATTCGTACAGAAGAAATTCAAACAGGACGATCCATCACAATTTTTCACATATAGAGTTTAAAGGAAATAAAATGTTACAACCAGCAATATCAGGTTATGTTCCAATCCATGAGCCATCTGGTCGTGGTTTAGGAGAATTCGTTAGTCTTTTAAGTAAGCCGGTCGTATTGGAAATTGGTTGTGATTCCGGAGAAACAACACAATTTTTACTGGAATCTAATCCTAAATTAGAAATACATTGCATAGACCCGTATATTGAATTTACAGATTGGGGTGGTAATGTTGTTACTAATAGACAACAGATGTATGAATCCGTTTTAGCTAGATTTTCTGGTTATGGTGAAAGATATAAACAATATCGATATACATCAAACGATGCACTCTTTCATTTCCAAGATGACCAATTTGATTTGATTTTTATTGATGGTCTACACACTTACGAACAAGTTTCATGGGACTGTGAGAACTATTATTCAAAAGTAAAAACTGGTGGTATATTCTCTGGTCATGATTATGAAACTATTCCTGGTGTAAATCGAGCAGTTAATGAGTTTGCTGCAAAGATTGGCAAAACTGTTTTACGTACCAATAATGATGTTTGGTATTGGATCAAATAATGAATGAGATAACAATTGTAACGGCCTTCTTTGATATAGGTCGTGGTGAGTGGACTCCTGAAAAAGGATTGCCTCACTATTTACAGAGAACTAATGATACATACTTTGAAAGATTTGCCAACATGGCAAGTTTGGATAATACTATAGTTGTTTATACCTCTGAAGATTTAACTGAAAAAGTTTGGCAAATAAGAAAAGATAAGATTGACAAGACTGTTATTATTACGATAGACTTTGAAGAAGAATTTGGTGATTATAGAGAAAAGATTAAGAAGGTACAAAACAATCCAGAATTTTTAGCAAAGATTAATCCGAATCAAGTTAAGAATCCAGAATATTGGTCGGCAGATTATGTACTTGTTAACTTTCTTAAATCACACTTTGTTAATCATGCAATTGGTGCTGGTATAGTTGAAACTGATTTGGTTGCATGGTTGGATTTTGGATATTGCCGTGAACCATCTACATTAGGTGGTGCCACCGTTTGGAAATATCCTTTCAACAAAGATAAAATTCATTTCTTCAATATCAAAGAATTTAATTCCGATACTTCAATAACTAGTATCATATCTAATAATGATGTACACATTACTGGACCATGTATCGTATCTAGTAAGAAAATGTGGCCAGAATTGGAAAGATTGATGAATGAAAGTTTTAACGAACTAATATCTAAAGATTTAATTGATGATGACCAGACACTATTATTGTTATCTTCATTAATTGAACCAGAAAAATTTGAACTACATCCAATCTCACCTAACGATTGGTTTATTGCTTTTAGGAAATATAATGAGAATTTATCTTAATGGAACTGCCAATCTTGGCGACTTTTTGAATGGACTGCCTGTCATGTCCGGCATTAGTAGAGAATATGGTAAGTATTCTTTGACAATCAAAAAAGAAATGAGAAAGTTTAAAGGACTTACAGAGTTTCTAATGTATCAGGACCTATTCACGGATGTTATGTTTGATGATGAAGTCTTTATGTATGGTGATATCATGCAAATGAGTTCTTGGCCTATCAGAGAGGATAAGAACAATCCAGATAGACCAATTGAAACTTGTCGTTATGAAAACTTTATGAAAGATAACTTTGGATTGATGTTTGATGTAGATGATGAGTTTATCATTAAGACACCAGAATACAATATTGAAGTTAAAGATAAGTATTATGTTGGTGACCGATGGGCTGTCGGTGAAATTGATACACGTAGAAAGACACACATTCTATCACACTTGAGTGATTGTGAGTTTATTGATTTCAACAATGATATGTTGACAAATGCCTACATCATTAAGAATCTAAAGAAACCATTTATCACCAACTTTACGGGTGTTGGTATGATGGCTGACTTATTGAATAAAGAATTGTTTTGTGTCTGGAAAGCAGAAGATTGGAATCCAGAATTTAGAGTTGGTAATGATGTGTCGTGGGACAACGGCAAGAATATTGATAAGGTATTTGAGAAACATTTCTACCTGAATCGTAAAGGTCGTTTAGTTCATGCGAATGATTTGAAAGGATTAATGAAATGAATATAGTATCAAAAGATACAGCAATATTGGTTGTCTCATATACAGGCGGTAATGATCCTGAACATTATAGTTGTGGCGATTATACTATTGTACAAAAGAAACTTAGAATGCTTAGAACTCTTATGAAGAAATTAAAAGAGACTGGTTATTATGTTTGTTTGGCTTCACACTCTATTTTGGATGAAGAAACTCAAAATAGTTGTCATCTATCCATTTACGATTCCGACAACTGTTGGCAAATTAATGGTGTTCCAAAAAGACCAAGTTACAGTATTGCTGAGATGACCTCTATTCATAATGGGTTAGACTTATTGCGTGCTCGTGGTTTTAAGAATGTTTTAAAATTGTGTTATGACCAACGACCAGACATTGATTATGGAAAACTGATTAAGAAGTTCGAAACGTCAGATAAAAAACTTATAACACTACAAGATGATTATGGCGTTGGTACATTATTCTTTTTTGCTGATATGCAATTCGTTAAAGATACACTTTCAATGGATGAAATTCACCGAATCGATTATCTTCCCGTACAAGCTATAGAAAGAATGTGGTTCAATTCTATCAGAGATAAAGGATTGACCCACGAAATTCAAAAATATTCAACATATGAAGAAATGATGGAAATACCTTTAGGTTCACCTGTTCACTTTTCTTCTATGGATGGCGGAAACAAATTATATGACTACAATTATTGATATTAAACCTGGAACTTTTGGTGGTGCATTACGTAATGGTGACATGATTGGTGTCGCTAACGTTGTAGAGTATCTAAGGAAAATTAGAAAAGACCCAACAATCAAATTCAATATTATACAAGAATGGCCAGGAATCAATTCGGAAAAATATTGTCAAGACTTCTACCAGTTTCTGTTAAACGCAACAGACTATTTTACAATTCTTCCTGGCCGAGAAACTTTACCTTGGCGTAGAGTTAACTTATGGGACTTTAGAGATATATCTGGTGACTTGGTTAAAATACCAAACAAAGTGGAAATGAAAAAAAAGATTGTTGTATTTCCACTATTTGATGCTCCCTATAATGTATATCGTAATTGGCCAAATATTCTGTTTGAAGATATTATTGATAAGTATAGTACAGAGCAGTATGATGATTATGAAAAAATTATCTGTATAAAAGATAGACACAATAGACCTAATTACAGAAAATGGAAGTATTCACATGATTTCATGGACAATATTCACCACATCCAAGAAGCAGAAATTTTTATTGGTGGTGATACTGGTACTAGCCACTTTGCATGGGCTCTTGACAGGGGACCAGAAGAACTGATATACTATAACTCTAGTCGTGGTCTTGTCCACACTTTGCCATTTTATCTGACACAAGGTAAGGGTAAATTAAATACATATTGGTTAGATTTTGAAAGCACAACTTGGTAGGAGTTAATTATGAGTAAAAATGTTTTGATTACAGGTGGTGCTGGCTTTATTGCTCACCATGTGATTGATAAGATGCTTAAAGAGACAGATTGGAATATTATCTGTTTAGATAGATTAGATATTTCTGGTAATCTAAATCGATTACATGATATGTTACAAGACCATGATATGAAGGTTGTGTCTAAACGATTGCGTATTGTATTCCATGACCTCAAAGCAGAACTAAATGAAATGATTGTCAAGGACATAGGTCCTGTCGATATCGTCTTACACTTGGCTGCTGGTAGCCACGTAGACCGTAGTATTGAATTTCCATTAGAGTTTGTACAAGACAATACTGTTGGTACAGTTAATATGCTTGACTATGCTCGTAAACATTTGCCTAATCTGGAACGATTCGTATATTTCTCCACAGATGAAATCTTTGGTGTCGCACCTCCTGGTGTTTCATATAAAGAATACGACAGATATAATTCTACAAATCCATATTCAGCATCCAAGGCTGCAGCAGAAGAATTCTGTGTTGCCTATGAAAATACCTATAAAATGCCTATCGTTGTAACACATACGATGAATGTATTTGGTGAACGTCAGCATCCAGAGAAGTTTATTCCTATGTGTATTCAGCGTGCTCGTGATGGCGAAAAAGTTTATATTCATGCCAATCCAGATTGTACAGAAGCTGGAACAAGAATGTACATCCACGCTAAAGATGTAGCCGAAGGTCTAATGTTCATTCTCAATAAATTACCTAAAAATTATAAACATACTGGTGATTATGGTTGGGCTCATTGTCCAAAATTCAATTTGGTTGGTACAGAAGAAATTGATAATCTATCATTGGCACAAATGATTGCTGAAGCACAAGGCAAAGAACTCAATTATGAAATGGTCGACTTCCACGGCAGTAGACCTGGACATGATTTGAGATATGCATTAGATGGTGGTCTATTGAAGTCACTTGGTTGGGAACCTAAAATCAAACTGAGTGAACGAATTAAAGAAATGACATTATGGACACTAGAAAATAAAAGGTGGTTGAAATGATTAAATCTGTAGGCAAACATACATATGGTACCGATGGTTATACAACAACGGTAAGAGAATTTATTTCGTATGCTGACCCAACAAGACCTTCTGTTCACATTGGTTCTTTTACTGGAATAGGTCTTGGTTGTAGATTTTTTCCGTCTGAAGGTGTTGCACATAATCCTAAAGCTTGTACAAATTATGCATTTGGTAATTTAGGACCAAGAAACGAAATATTCAACAATATTGCAATTCCACCAAAGGTCCAAACTAAAGGAGATATCAACATTGGTTCTGATGTTTGGTTTGGTGAATCCGTTACTGTCATGTCTGGTGTTACTGTTGGTCATGGTGCAGTTGTTGCCACAAACTCTCATGTATTTAAAGATATTGAACCTTATGCAATATATGGTGGTAATCCAGCAAAATTAATAAAATTCCGTTTCGATAAAGAAATCATTGATGCTTTTTTAGAGATGAAATGGTGGGATTTACCTGATGAGATGATTAATAAAATTTTGCCATTGTTGCAACAAGAACCTACTATGGACATTATAAATCAAATGAATCAAATAATCAAAGGCGGAAACTAATGGCTTCATTAGGAATTTATCATTGGAATAAAGATAATAAATCTGGACTAGAGGCATCAATTGCTTCTTTCCGTAAATACAATCCAAGTATTCCTTATTTTCTGGCTTGTGATGCCTCTGGTGGTTCACAATATGATATCTGTAAAAAGTATAATGTAAATTATCTTCATGCAGATTTTGACTTAGGTTATCCTTCTCCTCATTGGGGATTTGATAAATTACGTGTGTATAATTTTCTCAAACGGATGATGATGGCTGCCATATGTATGGGTACCACACATTTTATGATATCCGAAGACGATGTTATTTGTTTGAATGAAATTCAATTTGATGAAAGTTGGGAAATTTCATCCTATGATATTACTGTAGGTAATTATATTAATCAGGAAGTATTAGATGTGTGTGAAAGAATCTCTGGTGTCAAACCAGACAGAACACAATACGGTGCTGGTGCTGGTACAATTATGAAAACTTCTACATTCATACAGAACTTTTATAAAGTTGTTGAATTCTTAGATAAAGATTTTGATAGATTACACCAGAATCAACCACAACTAGGATGGAATGATTGTTTCCTACAAGTATACTTCTTCCTGTGTGGTGCTAAATATAGTGTGAATCCAAGATTACACAATATTTTTCCAGAGAATCCAAATCTGGATTTAAATGAAATGAAGAACCATTACGACATGGTTCACAATTATAAAAATTTTTATGAGGGTAGATAATGGACTTAACTGAAATTAAAAGATGTTTGGCTTGTGATTCGGACCAATTAGTTCCGGTACTTGACTTAAATGACCAGCCGTTGGCTAATTCTTACAAAAAGAATAAAGATGACCACGAAGATTCATACCCATTAAAAATTCAAAGGTGTGAAAATTGTTATCATGTACAGTTGACTCACGCTGTTAATCCAGACCTAATCTATAAAAACTACCTGTATGTGAGTGGAACTACCAGTACCTATGTTGAATATATGGATTGGTTTGCTGATTTCTGCCTTGAGAAGTATGGTAGAATCACACCATTCACAGTATTGGATATTGGTTGTAATGACGGTTCACAGTTGAATAAATTCAAAGCCCGTGGTATTAAAACATATGGTGTTGACCCAGCTGAGAATTTACATAGATTATCTTCTGCCAACCATGAAGTTGTGTGTGGATATTTTGACGAGACTTATTCAAATAAAGCCGATATCATTGTTTGTCAGAATGCTTTTGCTCATAATCCCAATCCAGTTGAGTTTTTAAAGAACTGTAAAAAGAATTTAGAACATTCGGGATTAATTTTTATTCAAACATCTCAAGCGGATATGATTTTGAATAATGAATTTGATACAATCTACCACGAACACATTTCATTCTATAACATTCATTCGATGAAGTTATTGTGTAGAAGAGCAGGGTTGAACCTGATTGATGTGGTGAAAACACCCATCCACGGTATAAGTTATGTATTTATTATTAGTGCAGATAAAACTGCCGAAGCTACTGTTAATAATCTAATTGATATGGAAGCAGTTGCTGGTTTGTACAAAACAAAGACTTATTGGCAATATGAAAGTAAATGTTTGAACATGGTTAGTTCGTTCAGCACGTTTGTTGACTATTGTAGAGACCAAGGATATAAGATTATTGGTTATGGTGCACCAGCCAAAGGTAACACACTATTGAATTTCTCTAAAGTGGCAATGGATATGATTATTGACGATAATCCATTGAAACAGGGGCTCTATACTCCAGGTTCCTCTATTAGTATAGTCGGCTCAGATGTATTGAAATCTTTTACCGAATCCGACAAAATACTATTTATACCATTGGCTTGGAACTTTTTCGATGAAATTCGTAAAAGAATTCTCGTACATAGGAACAATCAGAATGACAAGTGGTTGGATTTGAGAGAACTATAGTCCAAAAGCCAACAATGTTGGCGCTATGTATCTAACCGAATCTTTTTGAAGTTTCGGTGGAATAGGTTAAATGTTATATAAATAAGTAACCGGCAACCAAAGTGTGTTGCATATCTGAGGACAAAATTAATGTTGACATTTCAATCTTTCCTAAAAGAAGAAGCCGAAGGCGGCGAACTCAAACACATCCATCATGCGGAAGATAGACCGTTAATGCACGGTCATGCTGGTTTTGAGCACGCTCATGCTGCTTTAATGAAGGCTCATGCTCACATGACGGCTGGTGCCAAAACTAGTAATCTGACTATGAAGTATGATGGTTCTCCATCTATTGTATTTGGCCATCACCCAAAGACTGGTAAGTTTTTTGTGGCCACTAAGTCAGCCTTCAATAAGAATCCAAAGATTAATCATACAGAAAAAGATATTGAACGAAACCATGGTCACGCACCAGGCCTTGTAACATCACTTAAACACGCTCTCAAACATCTACCAAAAGTAACACCTAAGACTGGTGTTTATCAAGGTGACTTGATGCACCATGCTGATACCAAGGTACTGAAAGAAGAACATTTGTTTGAAGCTGCAAAAAACAAAGTTTCTTTTACACCAAACACAATCACATATACCGCTCACGGTCCAGAAGCAGCAAAGATTAAGAAGTCTAAAGTCGGTGTAGTAGTTCATCACAAATATAATGCTGACATGACTTCTGCTTCTCCTCATGTTGACCATGAAAACTTCAAGGAACATCCAGATGTTCATATTCATGGTGCAGAACACGACACATCTAAGGTCAAACATTCGGCAGCAAATGAACATGGTTTCCAAAAACATATGGCTGCTGCCAAAGAAATCCACGACACCCACGGCCACAAGATGTATGATGCCATCCATCCATCACATTCTGGTGAGACTGGTCATTTATCTACCTATATTAATAAGACAGTTCGTACAGGCGAAGTTCCAAATGTCAAGGGTTTCAAAGAACACCTAAAAGATGTCCACGAAAAACAAGCAGCCAAAGTTAAAACACCAAAAGCAAAAGCTGAAAAGACTGGTGAAGGCGCCAAACAAATTGCTCATGTAGAAAAAAATAAATCACATTATGGTAATCTGTTGACTATGCATCATCATTTGCAGCAGGCCAAAAATCACTTGGTCAATTCATTAGAAACGCATGAAGGTAGTTATCAACATCATATCGCTGGTAAAAAATCTAAACCCGAAGGATTTGTGGTTCACCACGAAAATCAACCAACTAAATTGGTAAATCGTGCTGAGTTTGCTAGACAAAACTTATTGAAGGTGAGGAAATGATAACTTCTTTTAAATCTTTTTTAATTATTGAGGGTCGAGGTAAAATCACTGGTTCTGGTGCTATAGGTGCAGAACATCAAAAAAAATATATTGACCCTCATGTTGGGTCGGGAAAATTCTCACACAACTTAGCTTCTGAACATGACGATTTACCAAAAGGTTCTGCGGTAAAAATACATAAAGTTGAACATATTAATAATAAAATCCATGTTCACGCAGAAGATGAAACTGGAAATCATCATGTCATTCCTGCATCAAAACTACATAAACCAGGCGAAGCTCCTCCTAATAAAGGACATGATTATGAAACCAAATTCGTTGAAAGAATGAAACACCATGGTTTAATGCCAAAAGAAATGAGTGGTGCTGGTTCATCATCAGGTACTGATTTTGCTGTTGAACATAAAAGAAAACACGCAAAGAGTCATTTCCATGCTGGTACAGTTTCTGGTCATTTACTAAATGGTGAAACTAAAAATGGTGTTACTGCTGCCATGGGTCAATTAACTATTCATCACACCAAAGAAAAAGGCTGGCATATCAAAGATTCACAGAGAGCCAAAAGACCAGAATATGCACATCATATTGAAAAAGCTGGAATATTGAAACATATGAATACACATCATCCTGATCCAGAAAAAGAACCAACAACAGCTTCTGGTCGTGCAAAGACAACAGAGATTGAACATCCAAACTTACATCCAGCAGAAGGTTATTTAAAAGACCATCATGTTCATGTTTTACAAGTTGGTGGACATGGAACATATCGTGTTGGTGAGAAAGATGCAACAGGTCATGGTTTACCAAGAATTTCCGGTAAAGGTAAATGGAGAATAAGAGAAAAACAAAAAGGCAACAAGACTGCAAGAACTGTTGCTTTTCATCCTGCTGGAACAAAAGGATTAAATAAGAGTCATGTTGACTTGGATAACGATACACATTTAAATGCTTTTAAGAAAACTTTAGGACATTCATGAAATCCTTTTTAGAAGTTGTACAGGAAGATAAAAGTGGTGATGTTCACCACGTTATGGCCTTTGGTCGTATGAATCCTCCTACAACTGGTCACCTAAAAGTAATCGATAAGGTCAAAGAAGTTGCTGCTAAACATAATGCCGGCCATACTGTTGTAACTTCACATTCACAAGATAAGAATAAAAATCCATTATCTGCTGCACAGAAAATTAAACATCTAAAGAGATACTCTCCAGGTACTAACTTTGCTGCATCCGACAAAGAACATCCGTCTTTTTTACATCACGCAGCCAAATTACACAAACAAGGTGTAACTCATCTTCATATGGTAGTTGGTTCTGACCGTGTAAAAGAAGTAAAAGAGAAATTGAACAAATACAATGGTACACATCCTGGTGCTTTGTATAACTTCAAAAAGATTCACGTTCATTCTGCTGGCCAACGTGACCCTGACGCAGAGGGAACAGCAGGTATGTCTGGTACCAAGATGCGTGAACACGCTAAGAACAATGACATACATAAATTCAAACAAGGTGTTCCTGGCCACGTATCAGACACCCATGCAAAAGAATTGATGCATGATACTCGCAAAGGTATGGGCATACACGAATCTTATAATCATGGTCTATTCAGAGCAATATTTGTAACGGGTGGTCCAGGTTCTGGTAAAGATATTATTATCCGTGAAGCCATTGCTGAATCTAAGATTGTAGAATTGAATTTTGTACAAGCACAAGAATATTTAAATGATAAACAGAAGTTATCTGAGAAAACTAATGACCTCCGTAGAGAAGGTATTCGTAATCGTGGTCCTTTAATCATCAATGGACCAGCAGACGATAGAGAAAGAATTTCTTTTATCAAAGAAGAACTGGAAGAACTTGGTTACGACACAATGATGATTTTTGTTGAAACTAATAATGAAACCAGTCAAAAAAGAAACTCATTATTGTCGAAAATGATGTTAGAATCAGTAAGACAAGATAAATGGTTGAAATCACAAGAAAATACTAAATATTTCAATGAGTCCTTTAAAACATTCATTTATTTTGATAATACTGGTGACCTAGATAGTAAAGAGGAAGATATCCATTCAGTATACGAATCAACAAGTGAATTTTTGGGTTCTGAAACTTTAGGAGAGACAGCCGAAGAATGGTTGAATCGTAGAAGCAGTTCTTTATTTAAGGAAATTAAAAATGTTAAAAGCAATTTTAGGAATATTCAAGAAGCAGCTCCAGGCCAACAACTCCAGCGAAAGCTCGGAAAAGTCGATAGTGTCCGAGACGGAGACGTTAAATACAACTCCAGTTACACCTTCAAAGCCTACAGCGAAGACTCCGGCCCGAAAGTCCAAGTCCTCCCCAGCCCCAAAGAAAGCAACTTCTCCAAGGACAAGGAAAAAATAAAGTCGCAGAAGTTTTCTAGTAGAATGTTTGCCACAAATACTCAAGGAGTTGGAGTTGGTCCTACATTCAGTTCACGTTCTGGTTTACCAGCAGGTCTAGGAGACCAAACGTATAAAGAACAAAAAGAGTTTAGGAATTTTAGAAAAGTGATAGAAGCGATTGATGACCCAGGAGCAAATGATATGGGTGTCGGTGGCGTTCTTAATGGTGGTAGTAATAAAGAACCTTTAGTTACACCAAATGATGTTAAAGTAAAAGTTTCGGATATAACCAAAAAGAAAAAGAAATAAACGGAGAACCATATGTTTGCAAAAGCCAAAGTATCACAATCAATGATTGATGCAGTTAACAAAGTACTCGGTGAACAACCAGTACAACCAGTCGAAACCAAGGAAGAACTTCTTAAAGAAGGTTGGGACGATATGGTCAAAGACGCCAAAGAAAAGGTCAAGTCTGGTCCTAAACCATCAGGTGGTGCTGGTAAAAAAGAAGGCACACGTTATGGTGGTTCCAAACAAAAAGATGAAAAAGAACCAGTTAAAGAAGAACTAAAAGGTAATCAAAGTAAGATTGATGCCAATCACAATGGTAAAATTGACGGCCAAGATTTTGCCATTCTCCGTGGTAAAAAGAAGAAGATGAGAGAACATCTAAATGATATGCCTTTTGCCAAGAAATTGATTGAAAAAGAGTTGGATGAAGGTCTGATGAAGAAAGCATTTAAGGCTTTGACTGGTGGTTCAGATAAAGACCACTTAG
>Ga0209189_1000813_pt1 | contig 24345 bp, 21 predicted proteins | sample C_130820_EF_Meta_FD_187308 | JGI IMG/M metagenome (GOLD analysis project Ga0209189, IMG submission 187308) | Freshwater microbial communities from Lake Croche, Canada to study carbon cycling - C_130820_EF_MetaG (SPAdes) (version 3) | ecosystem: Environmental > Aquatic > Freshwater > Lake... | reverse complement strand
GGGACAGGGTGGTGCATGAACGCTGGGAAGCGGACACAGTGCTCCCCTGGCAGCACCTCAAAGGCCCGTTGGAGGTCGAGACCCTCTGGCGCCACCGCAACGGGGCCGGAGTGATCGTTCCCCAGGGCGAAGCCGAGGAACGGATCGGACCGCCTTGAAACGGGCCGCCTTGAAAGCAGTCAGCCAGCCCGGGGCCATGGTCCGCCGGGTTGGGCCCGGGCCAGGTCACGGCAGGAAGGGTCTGCAGGCCGTCGTAGGCCCCGGCCTCAGCCGGAGAGCGGCCTGGCCGCCAGAGCGGACTCGGCCTGATCGGGCCGCACCATCGCCCGCAACCCTGCCAGCAGAATCCAGCCCGCCACATTGATACGGCTGTCATAGAAGGGCATGTCGGTGGCATGAAGCGCCACCAGCACCAGAACAGCGGTCCACCAGCCGCGATCGAACACCCCACCCCGCAGCAGCGCTGGACCGAGGGAACGGATCAGAAGCGCCAGCACGAACCCCACCAGCAGCAGCGCCACGGGCACGCCGTGGCTCAGGGCCATATCGATCGGCAGGTTGTGGGGATGGCCATGCCAATGGCCCGTGCGCAGGGGATAGATCAGGCTGAACGCCGCCGCCCCCCAGCCCAGCCAAGGGCGCTCGGCGATCAACCCAAGGGCCACCCGCCACTGGGCCAGCCGGGTGATCTCCTGGGGCCGCTGTCCGGCGTAATGAAGGTCGCTGAGCCGGCCCCAGACCGCTTCCGGCACCAGGGCCCGGGCCGGAGCCTGGATGACCTCCGGCGTCCCCACCAGGCTGGCGGCGGCGATCACCGCCACGGCCAGCGCCAGCAGGGGAAGCAACCAGACCCAGCTCAATGGACCCGCCACCAGGGGCACGGCCAGCAGCAGGGCACCCCAGGCATTGCGGGAATCGGTGAGAAACACGGCCGTCACCAGCCCCAGGACCAGCAGCAGCACCACGGCGCGGCGGCGGGGATCGAGGCGGGGCTGGAGCAGGGCGGCCAACAGGAGGGGCCAGGCCAGAGCCAACCAGGACCCGGCGATGTTGGCGTAATCGAACAGGCCCGCCAGACGGCCAGGCGGATTGCCGCCGGGCTTGAGGTGCCAGATCACGAGGCCGCCCAGGGCCTCAAAGGGTCCATGCCAGCCCCACCAGAGCTGGCCCAGCCCCGTGAGGATCACCGGCACGGTGGCGGCCACCAGCATCAGGGCCACCCGGCGACGGGCCGCCGCGGTGGCGAGATAGGGCTGGTAGCCCCAGAAGGCCCAGAAGAAGGGCAGCCAGTTGCCCAGGCCCACCCAGGACAGCCAGCCGCTGTACGCGCCGAAGCAGCCGAGCACCATCAAGGCGGCCAGCAGCAGAAGCAACTGGTTCGCGCGGTTGGCCAGGAGCGGAGGGCGGCCGCGACTGCCGAGGATCAGGGCCACCAGCAGGAACAGGCCGCCGAGAAAGGCACTGGCGGCCAGCAGGAGCACACCGATCTGGAAGCAACGCCAGCCCAGGGGAGCCGCGGCCGCCGGCCTCTCGGCCACAAGGCGACGATCAAGGGCGTGCAGATGGGCAATCAAATCGGCGCGGCAAATGGAAGGTGGCTGGCGGAGCGGGCCAGTTCCCTGGCGGCCATCCGGTCTGGTTGCAGGATCGCACCGGGTGGCTCCCTCAGGCGAAGACGGCGGTGCGCCCCCGGTAGACCATGACCTGGCGGCGCAGGACCAGGCGCACGGCTCTGGCCAGGGCCAGGCGCTCGGTGTCGCGGCCAAGGCGGATCAGGTCCTCCACCTCATCGCGGTGGCTCACGGCCATGGTGACCTGCTCGATAATCGGCCCGCCATCGAGTTCCTCGGTCACGAAGTGGGCCGTAGCGCCGATCAGCTTCACCCCCCGCTCCCAGGCCCGGTGATAAGGCTGGGCGCCCTGGAAGGCGGGGAGGAAAGAGTGGTGGATGTTGATCACGGCAGGGAAGCGCTCCAGGAAGGAGGCGCTCAGCACCTGCATGTATTTGGCGAGGATCACCAGTTCGATGCCGTTGGCAGCCAGCAGCTCCAGCTGCGCCGCCTCCGCCTCGGCGCGGTTGGCTGCACGCACCGGCAGGTGCACGAAGGGAATCCCAAATCCGGCCGCCACCCCGGCCAGATCGGGATGGTTGCTCACCACGAGCGCCACCTCCATCGGCAACTCGCCAGCCCTGGTGCGCCAGAGCAGATCCACCAGACAGTGGTCTTGCCGGCTCACGAAGATGGCCACCTTCACGATGGCATCGGAGAAGTGGAGCTGGCCTTCACCGCCGAGCCGGGCCGCCAGGGCCGCCGTGGCCGGGGCGATCGCCGCCCGGGGCAGGCCGAATCCCTCCAGACCCCATTCGATTCGGCTGAGAAACAATCCGGCACCCGCATCGGTGTGGTGGTCGGCGTGGCGGATGTTGCCGCCATTGGCCGCCACCCAGCCCGAAAGCTCACTCACCAGAGCGGGGCGATCGGCACAGATCAACTGCAGGATCGCCGAAGGGGAGCCCATGGCCGGTTTCACACTCGCCCCATTGTGATCAGAGCGATGAATGGGCACCCAAAGAGCGTGCCCGCCGCCGAATCGCCAGGCGCCTGTTGAGCGCGGGGGGTAGGGGGTGCTGTTGCAACCGGCTAAGGAGCGATGCCCGCCAGAGTCGGCCTGGGTACAGTCGCGCCATTGCCCTGATCGGTTCCATGGTCCGCCCCGCCAGCTTGGCCGCCCCGGCTCCCACTCCCGCCCTGGAGGGCCCCGGCCTCCTGCGCCGCCTGGCTGCCCTGCTCCTGGCCCTGGTGCTGAGCGTTTCCGTGGCGGCCTGCAGCGGCAGCCGGGCGAGCACCCCGGCCACCCTCTCCCCCGAGGCCATCAGCGCCATCACCCGACAGGCCGAGGGTTTCCTCGCCGCCCGCGACCGGCTGCCGGATCTGGCCGAACTCGTGAACAACCGCAACTGGGTGTTCACCCGCAACCTGATCCACGGCCCGATGCAAGAAGTGGGCCGCGAAATGCTCTACATCAACAGGCTGCTGCTGCCGTCCGAGCGGGTAGAAGCCACCCAACGGGCCAACGAGCTCAAAGCCTCCCTGGCCGACCTCGATGAGGCGGCGCGGCTCCAGGACGGCGAAGCCCTGCGCAAGGCCTACATCAAGGTGGCGAGTGGCTTTGGGCTCTATGCCCAGCTGCTGCCCCAGGAGGTGAAGGTGGCCCTCAATCAGGCCTGATCCAGGCGGCGCCCCTGCCCCAGCCGTGCGGGCTCAGGCCCCGGGCCCTGGGCCCGCAGAGGATGCCGCCAGGCTTCAGGGCTTTGGTGATCATGGGGTTCAGCGCTCCACCGTGATCGTGCTGGGAGCCGGTCTGGTGGGGCTTGCGGCGGCCTGGTGGCTGCAGCGGCACGGCCACCGGGTTCTGCTGGTGGATCCCGGCTCCGGTACCGCCCAGACCAGCGGCGACGACCCCGTATCCAACGGCAGCGGCAGCCAGGCTGCCCTGGGGGTGCTGATGGCCCGGGTGTTTCACCGCAGCCGGGGCCGGGCCTGGAGGCTTCGCCAGCACGGCCTTGAGCTCTGGGGCCACTGGCGCCGGATCCTTGAGGCAAGCGGTCACCCCGTTCCCTGGAGGCCCGGACTCCTGCTGCTGGCCGGCGACCCCGCGGAACTGGAGCGGCAAAGGGCCCTGGCGGCCGACCCGATCCGGCAGGGGATGGGCCTGAGGATCTGGACCAGGGACAGCCTGGAGCGGCTCAGCCCCATCGGGCCCGAAGCGGTGGGCGGCCTCTTCTCGGAGGCCGACGGGCAACTGGATCCCGGCGTGGCCCTGCGGGCCCTCGCCAGCGATGGCCTCACGGCAGGGATGGGCCGCCTGAATGGCCGCGCGGTGGCGCTGGAACCCAGGGGCGCGGGCTGGCGAGTGAGGCTGGCGTGTGGCGGCGTGGAAGAGGCGGAATGGGTTCTGGTGTGCGCGGGCGTGGCCTCCGGATCGATCCTGGAAACCCTCGGTGTGAAGAGGGCGATGGAGCCGGTGCTCGGCCAGGCCCTGGAATTGGAACTGGCTCCTCACCCCACCCTGCGAATCCAACGGGATCCCCTCTGGAACTGGCCCGGGGCCGTGGTGCGGGGCGGAATCAACCTGGTGCCACGGCCCGACCTGCCCGGAGGGCGGCGCTTCTGGCTGGGGGCCACGCTGGAACCTGGGCAGAGGGCGGAACCCTCGCATCTGGAGATCCTGCGGGGGTTAGCCGGTGCCGCGCCGGCCTGGCTGGCGGAAGCCCAGGAGCATCGCCGCTGGCAGGGGCTCCGCTGCCGACCCGTGGGCCAACCCGCTCCGCTCCTGGAGGAACTGGCGCCGGGTCTGCTGCTGCTCAGCGGCCACTACCGCAATGGCGTTTTGCTGGCACCGGCCAGCGCCGACTGGGCGCTGCAGAGAATGAAAATCAAATCGCTCACAACATAGTTGTTACAGCATTCGCAATCGCCTGACCCTCAGGAGCAACAAAGGACGAATTGCTGATGGTTAACTGGTAGAGCGATCACCACCTACGTCCGGCCCATGGAGCAAACGCGACCTGGGCGATGACTGGCGAAAGTGACAAAAAAGCCCCCACCAGGGGGGCTCGTGTCAGTCAGGCAAGCGATCGCACTGGGCAATAACGCCAGCCGGCTCACTTGCTCTCGGTGAACTCAGCATCGATCACGTCGTCGGCGGCGCTGCCTGCAGAAGAGGCGCCGTTGCCATTGCCCGCCGAGGCGGCGGAGGCGGCGCCATCGGCACCGGCCTGCTGATACACGGAGGCACCGGCGGCGTAGAGGGCCTGCTGAAGTTGCTCCAGCGTGGCCTTGATCGCATCGGTGTCATCGCGCTCAACGGCAGCCTTGAGGTCGGCAGTGAAAGCCTCCACCTTGGCCTTGTCGTCGGCAGCCACCTTGTCGCCCAGTTCGCCGAGCTGCTTCTCGGCCTGATAGATCAGGGTTTCCGCCTGATTCTTCAGGTCGATCTTCTCGCGCTTCTCCTTGTCGGCGGTGGCATTGGCCTCGGCATCCTTCACCATCCGATCCACTTCGTTATCGGAAAGCGTGGAGGCGCCGGTGATCGAGATGCTCTGCTCCTTGCCGCTGCCCTTGTCCTTGGCGGTCACGCTGAGGATGCCGTTGGCGTCGATGTCGAAGGTGACTTCGATCTGGGGTACGCCACGGGGGGCCGGCGGGATGCCATCGAGCCGGAAGGTGCCGAGCGACTTGTTGTCGCTGGCCATCTCGCGCTCGCCCTGGAGCACGTGGATCTCCACATTGGTCTGGCCGTCGACGGCGGTGGAGTAGGTCTCCGTCTTCTTGGTGGGGATGGTGGTGTTGCGGGTGATCATCTTGGTCATCACACCGCCGAGGGTCTCCACGCCGAGGGAGAGCGGCGTGACATCCAGGAGCAGGATGTCCTTTACTTCGCCGGCCAGCACACCACCCTGGATGGCGGCGCCCACGGCCACCACTTCATCGGGGTTCACGGTCTGGTTGGGATCCTTGCCGGTCACGCGCTTGACCAGCTCCAGCACCGCCGGAATGCGGGTGGAACCACCCACCATCACGATCTCATCGAGCTCGCTGGTGGAGAGCTTGGCGTCCTTGAGGGCCTGCTCCACAGGCACGCGGCAGCGGTCGATCAGCTTGGAGGCCAGCTCCTCGAACTTGGCGCGGGTGAGGGTGAGATCGAGGTGCTTGGGACCCTCGGGGGTGGCGGTGATGAAAGGCAGATTGATCTCGCTCTGGGTGGCGCTGGAGAGCTCGATCTTGGCCTTCTCGGCCGCTTCGGTGAGGCGCTGCAGGGCCTGCTTGTCGCTGCGCAGATCGATGCCCTCGTTGGCCTTGAAGGAATCGGCCAGGTAATCCACGATCACCTTGTCGAAGTCATCACCGCCCAGGTGGGTATCGCCGGAGGTGGAGAGCACCTCAAACACCCCATCGCCCACCTCGAGCACCGACACGTCAAAGGTGCCGCCGCCGAGGTCGAAGACCAGGATGCGCTCATTGCTCTTCTTGTCGAGACCGTAAGCCAGGGCTGCCGCAGTGGGCTCGTTGATGATCCGCAGCACCTCAAGGCCGGCAATCTTGCCGGCGTCCTTGGTGGCCTGACGCTGGGAGTCGTTGAAGTAGGCGGGCACGGTGATCACCGCCTGGGTGACCGTTTCACCGAGGTACTTGCCGGCGTCCTCAGCGAGCTTGCGCAGCACCTCGGCCGAGATCTCCTCAGGGGCGAACTGCTTATTGAGCACCGGGGCCTTGATTTTCACATTGGAGCCGGCCTTCTCCACCGTATAGCTCACCTCCTTCGATTCCTCGTTCACCTCATCGACGCGGCGGCCGATGAAACGCTTCACGGAATAGAAGGTGTTCTCGGGGTTCATGACCGCCTGACGCTTGGCGATCTGACCCACCAGTTTGTCCTGGTTCTTGGTGTAGGCCACCACCGAGGGAGTCGTGCGGAACCCTTCGGCGTTGGCGATCACCGTGGGCTTGCCGCCCTCCATCACGGCGACGCAGCTGTTCGTGGTGCCGAGGTCAATACCAACAACCTTTCCCATGGGTTCCCAACTCCTGGAGTGGATGAAAAACGGACTGAGAGCATCTTCAGCAGGGCCCCTCCCCCAAGGCGAGGCGTGGTTCCCGAACCGCTGGCGGGGCGGCGACGGCCTGAAAGCCAGTGTCCAACTACGGTTTCAGGGACTGAAACGGACGCGGACCCAGACCTGGCCGAGCTCAAAGGGCTCCCGACAACGCCGATCCGCCGACCCTCCGGTGCCGGAGGTGCCCTGCGGCCGTGTCGATCCATCCACCCCCGCACTCCCTGACCCTCCATGCCGTTGCCGCCTTCCGACCCGCAGCAGGACCGAGACGTGCTCCAGCGGCCCTCCACCGCCCGGTGGGGCCCCGGGGGCTCCACCGCCCTGGTGGGGGTGCTGGGGGATCCCGTGCGCCATTCCCTCTCGCCCGCCATGCACAACGCGGCCCTGGCGGGCCTGGGCCTCGACTGGATCTACCTGGCCCTGCCGGTGGCGGCCCCGGATCTGGCGGCGGTGGTGCCGGCCCTGGAAGCCCTCGACTGCCGCGGTCTCAACGTGACCATCCCCCACAAGCGGACCGTTGCCGCCCTGGTGGCCGAACTGAGTCCGCTGGCGCAGCGGCTCGGGGCGGTGAACACCCTGGTGCGGCGGCCCCAGGGGGGCTGGCTGGGCACCAACACCGATGTGGAGGGCTTTGTGGCCCCCCTGCGCGACGGCGACTGGCGGGGCCGGCGGGCACTGGTGCTGGGCTGCGGAGGCAGTGCCCTTGCGGTGCTGGCCGCCCTGGAGCAGCTGGGCTTCGGCTCGATCACCGTGGCGGGCCGCAACACCGCCGCCCTGGAGGCCTTTCAGGCCGGCTGCCGCGGCTGGCTGCCCAACCTGCGAACCCTCCCCTGGACCGCGACCGAAGCGGAGGATCTGCTCCTGGCCCTGGCCGAAACTGACCTGGTGGTGAACTGCACGCCGGTGGGGATGACCTCCAGCGGCGACCCCGGGGCAGCGAACCGGTCGCCGCTCAGCGCCTCGGCCCTGGACCGGTTGCGGCCGGGCTGCGGGGTGTATGACCTGATCTACACCCCACGGCCCACGGCCCTGCTGCGGGAGGCGGCGGCGCGGGGGTGCCGCACCTGGGATGGCCTGGAGATGCTGGTGCAGCAGGGGGCCGCCGCCCTGCGCCTCTGGAGCGGCCTCGACTCCGTGCCGGTGGCGGCGATGCGGGAAGCCGCCCTGGAGCGCCTTCAAGGCTCCTAGCCTGGCGGTCAGCATTCGCATCTGAAGGCAACACTGCCCATGCAGGACTCCCCCCTCTGGCACCGGCTCCTGGGGGCCCTCGCGTACCTCCTCCCCTGGAGCGACGCCATCCCCTTCGGCCAGGCTCTCTACGGACCGCTGCCCTGGCTGCGCTGGCTGGCGTTTCCTGCCCTGCCCGTGCTCCAGCTGCAGCAGACCGTGCCCCTGGGCGGCCTGGTGCTCTTTTTGGTGCTCTTCCTGGGGGTGGTGCGCAATCCCCAGGTGCCCTACCCGATCCGCTTCAACGTTCTGCAGGCGATCCTGATCGACATCGTGCTGGTGCTGCTCAGCCTGGCCTTCAACATCCTGCTGGGCCCCCTGGGGGGCAGCTTCCTGGTGCACACCCTGCAGAACACGGTGTTCCTGGGAGCCTTGCTGCTGGTGCTGTTCGCCGTGATCCAGAACCTGCGGGGCAAGGAAGCCGACATCCCCACGGTGTCCGAGGCCGTGCGGATGCAGCTGTTCTGATCCGGAGCCGCGCTCAGAGCGCGTGGTCGCAGGGGGTGGGACCCGTTGCGATAGGTTGTCGGATCCGTCGCTGGTGGGCCCATGCCCGCCGGCCCCTGCGGCTCCCCCAGGCCATCCCTGGCGACTCCCCCATTCAGGCGACCATGACGCAGCCCTATTACGAAACGATGTACATCCTTCGTCCGGACATTCCGGAGGAAGAGGTGGAAAGCCATGTGACCAAATACCGCGACCTGGTGGTTGAAGCCGGTGGCGAGGTTCTGGACAACCAGATGCGCGGCAAACGCCGTCTGGCCTACCCGATCGCCAAGCACCGCGAGGGCATCTATGTGCAGCTCAACCACAACGGCGACGGCCAGCAAGTTGCGCCGCTCGAGCGGGCCATGCGCCTCTCCGAGGATGTGATCCGCTACCTCACCGTGAAGCAGGACGGGCCGATGCCAGCGCCGCGCTCCCTGCCGACCGGCGGAACCGAAGCGGTGATCGCGCCGACGGAACCGGCCCTCAGCGCCGCCGAATAATCAGCGCTGCATCCATCAACGGGGAAGCCGCTCGGGTGCCAGCTCTGGCCTGCACCCCTGGGCCCAATCCCCGTGGGCCCAATCACAGTTGGCCCAATAAAAACAGCCACCGATCCGATCTAGAGCATCGGCACGGTGGCTTTTTTGCTTCGGAAAGCGTAACTCGCCTAAAGTCGCGGGCTACAAGCCGGCGGTCCTACCGAGGTGTACCCGTGACGATCAACCCCACCGACCGCGGAACGCCTGGAGGCATGGGCCAACCGCTGCGCTTCCCCCCCCCTCCGCCCCGATCCCTGGGTCGCCCGCTTCATCTGGTTTCCCTTCCGGAAACGGAGCCCCTGGCGGCAGGCGGTGGCGGTGGCGATCCCCAGCGTCCCGCCGCGGCTGGCTCGGCCAGTGCTGCGGGGATGTCCGATCAGCCGCTGGCCGCCGCCAACCGCCGACTGGAGCGGGAATTGGCAGAAATGCAGGACGAGGTGGGGGCCCTGCAGGAGATGCTGGAGGAACTCCCCGCCATCTTCGAGCGGAAATTCCAGGCCCGCCTGCAACAGTTGCTGGACCACCAGCGCAGGCTTCAAGGCGATAACGGCGCCCTGCGCCAGAAGCTGCTGGCGATCGCCCCTGGCTCCGACCAGGACCCCCTGCCCCTGCGGCCGCGGGGGCTCCTGCCGCCGGCGATCCGCACCGCCCTGAAGATGCGTGCGGAAGCCGCGGGAGGCAGCAGCGACCTCAGCGATGCCGGGCCGACCAGAGCCGGGTCGGAAGACCCCACACATAGATGAAACCCTCAGCGGCACGGTGGTCGAACCGGTCGTCGCTGCCGTATGTGGCCATGGCGTCCACATAGAGGCTGTCGGAACTGCTGCTGCGGCCCACCACGGTGGCATTGCCCTTGTGGAGCTTGACCCGCACGCTGCCATTCACGCTGGCCTGGGTGCGATCGATGAAGGCGTCGAGGGCCTGCTTGAGGGGGCCGAACCAGAGCCCCTGGTAGACCAGATCAGCCCAGCTGGCCTCGATCTGCCGCTTGTAGCGCTGCACGTCAGCGGCGAGGGTGAGCGATTCGAGCTCCTGGTGGGCGCGAATCAGCAGCAGCAGCCCTGGGGTTTCGTAGATCTCGCGGCTCTTGATGCCCACCACCCGGTTCTCGATCATGTCGAGCCGGCCGAACCCGTGGCGCCCGGCCAACGCATTGGCCCGCCGCACCAGGCTCACCGGATCCAGCCGCTGGCCATCGATCGCCACGGGATTGCCGGCTTCGAACTGGATCTCCACGATCTCGGGCTCGTCGGGTGCAGCGTCCACCGAGACGGTCATCGCGTACACCTCCTCAGGCGGCTCGACGTTGGGGTCCTCCAGAACACCGGCCTCGATGCTGCGGCCCAGGAGATTGAGATCCACCGAATAGGGCGACTTCTTGCTCACCGGCGCCGGAATGCCGCAGCGCTCGCCGTAAGCGATCGTTTCTTCCCGGCTCATGCCCCATTCCCGAGCCGGGGCCAGCACCTTGAGTTCCGGCGCCAGGGCTCCGATCGCCACATCGAACCGCACCTGGTCGTTGCCCTTGCCGGTGCAGCCATGCGCCACGGCATCGGCGCCCACCTCCCGGGCCACCTCCACCAGGCGCCGCGCGATCAGGGGCCTGGCCAGGGCCGTGGAAAGGGGGTAACGGCCCTCATAGAGAGCGTTGGCACGAATCGCCGGAAAGGCGAACTCGGTGATGAAGGGTTCGATCAGATCCCCCACGATCGACTGGCTGGCCCCGGCGTCGAGGGCCTTGCGGCGGATCGGTTCAAGTTCATCGCCCTGGCCCAGATCGGCGGCGAAGGTGATCACCTCCTCCACGCCCCACTCCTGGATCAGATAGGGAATGCAGACACTGGTGTCGACCCCACCGGAATAGGCCAGTACCACCCGGCGGGCCCGGGGCGTGGCGCTCTGACCGGAAGGATGGCCCTGGGGCGTCGCCGTCATCACCGCTGCTCCTGTGACAATGCCTCCGATTGTCCCCCCTCGCCGGCAGGGGGCAGGGACCAGCGCACCAGCAGGGCCAAGGCCATCACCAGGGGTGGGACCAGCAACAGGATCCAAACGGGTCCGGAGGTCGGGGTGAGGGGATCAGGCCAGCGACGGCCGGCCGCCACCAGGGCGGCACTCATCGCGAGGGCCAGCAACCAGAGCAGAGCGATCTGGCGGAGCTTGCCTGGGGTGGTGGTCATGGCTCCAGAAGGGCGAGAAGGTAGATTGATCGATCGCCCCATGATGGGATCAACCCAAGGCATTCCAGCCCTGGGAGCCTGCCCGCTCCGCCGGTGGGCCCTTCCCTTGCCAACGGCCCTTGCCAGGGCCCTAGTCAACGACGGCTCAAGCAGATCGGGGAACGGGCACCAACTCCAGGCTGGCCCACCCCTCCCACGAACGGCCACGCCGCATCGGCCTGCCGCCTGAACCGTCCACACGGATCCAGGCCGAGCCTGACGAATCACCGCCCAACAGCTCCCCCCAGCCCCCCGGCATGAGCATCCTCGACACGATCAATCCCTCCCTCACCCGCTACCGCCGCGACGAGCCCGCCCCGGTGCTGCCCCTGCGGGATGAGCCCGACCTGCTCAGCCTGCTGGAGGCCAGCGGCCGTCTGGTGGCCGACGAAGAGACCGCCGGCACCGACGTGAGCACGGTGGAAGAGGAAGAGCTCTCGGCGCTGATGGGTGAGAAGGAGGATTACAACCAGCCCGAGGAACAGCCCGAAGAAGACTGGGAAGACTGAACCGCAACCAGGCCGATGCTTCTCAACGACGGCAGGATCTCCGCCTCCCTTCTGGCCGTGATCCTGCTGCTGGCCACCGTGGCCAGCGATGGTCTGGTCGCCAACTCCAGCCTCACCATCCCCCTGGTGGTGGCCGCTCTGGTGAGCGCCGGTGTGGCCCGCTGGGGTGTGCCGCGGCTGCGGGAGCTCAAGCTGGGGCAGGTGATCCGCAGCGAGGGTCCCCAGGGCCACCACAGCAAGGCCGGAACGCCCACCATGGGCGGCCTCCTGGTGGTGCCTGTGGGGGTCCTGGTGGGGGCTCTCACCAGTCCAGGAGATCCTCGGCTGGTGGCGGTAGCCGCCGTGACCCTGGCCTTTCTGGCGATCGGCGCGGTCGACGACTGGCGAAGCCTCACGAAACGCACCAACACCGGCCTCACCCCCCGGGGAAAACTGCTCCTTCAGGCGGGTGCGGCCCTGCTGTTCCTGGTCTGGGCCGCCCTGGGAGGCTGGATGGGGGGAGGGGATCCGACAGCCATCTCCCTTCCCTTCGGCTGGTTGCTGCCGGTGGGTCTGCTGATCTGGCCCCTGGGCCTGTTCGTGTTCATGGCGGAGAGCAACGCCACGAACCTCACCGACGGACTCGATGGCCTGGCCGGCGGTTGCGGCGCCGTGGTGTTCTGTGGCATGGCCCTGCAGCTGATGCTGCGTGGTGAGGGCGGGGATCCCTCCCTGGCCGCCTTCTGCGCGGCGATGGCCGGCTGCTGGCTGGGCTTCCTGAGTCAGAACCGCTACCCCGCACGGGTGTTCATGGGGGACACGGGCTCCCTCGCCATGGGGGCAGCCCTGACCGCCGTGGCCCTGCTGAGCGACAGCCTCTGGCCCCTGCTGCTGATGGGTGGCGTGTTCCTGGCCGAATCGGTGTCCGTGATCCTGCAGGTGTGGGTGTACAAGGCCACCAAGGACGAAACCGGCAAGGGCCGGCGCCTGTTCCGCATGGCCCCGCTGCATCACCATTTCGAGCTGGGCGGCACACCCGAACAGGGGGTGGTGCTGGGACTGTGGGGGGCGAGCCTTGTTCTCGTGGCGCTGGGCCTGCTGCTGCGGCCCTGAAGGGCGGCCAGCCCAGCCGCTGCCTCCGGAGCGAACCGAAACCAGCCCGGCACCCGGCTCGATGCCGGCGCCTCGCTCACCACCAGCGCGATTTGGTTTCACAAGGCTGACGGCCACGGCCAAGGCCCTTCCGCAGCCCTGATCCACCGAGGTGGGACCGATCACCCTGCCTAAACTTGATTCACCCACGGGACGGGGAGAGGTTGGCCTACTTCACCTGGAAGGAAACGGGCCTGACGGCGGACTGCGCCAGCCTCGACGCCATGGCTGCACGGTTCGAGGAAGCGGCCGCGCTGATGCGCCGCATGGCCGCCGAGGGCTTCTGGCTGGAACGTCAGGCCGATGGCCCGCACATCAACCATGCCGACCCGGCCGTGTTCGAGGCCTACGGCTTTGTGAGCGAGGAATCGCCCGAGCGCCAGCTGACGCTTCTCAATCCACCGCAGTGACCCTCGCCCAACCGGCCATGGAGGGTCCACGGTGGCCCGCCCAGGCTGATCAGCGGCGCAGGTAACCCACCACCCACACCACCACGAAAGCCAGGGAGGACAGACCCAAGTACACCAGGGTCCAGGTCTGCAGTTCGCCCATGGAGAGCCCGAAGGGGAGGGCTTCAGAGGCTTCCCCGGCCGTGCTCAAGGCCAGGGGCAGCAAGGCCATCGCACCCATCCGCACCGTCCAGGCAGTCGCCTGCCACGTTAGGCGAGCCACCAACGCCACCACGCGGCAGGATCGGAACGGTATGGGGCACCGATCGGATGGCGGATCCATCGCAGGAACCAGCACGGCAGGGGAACCCACCGGGCGTGGGGCCAGGAACGCCTTCACTGCCGCGCACCCTGATGCTGCTGGGCAGCGGTGAGCTGGGCAAGGAGGTGGCGATCGCCGCCCAACGCCTGGGTTGCCGGGTGATTGCGGTGGACCGCTACGCCGAGGCCCCGGCGATGGCGGTGGCCCACACCGCCGAGGTGGTGGCCATGGGCGACCCCGAGGCCCTCAGGGCGGTGGTGCGCCGCCACCGGCCCGATCTGGTGATCCCCGAAATCGAGGCCCTGGCGGTGGACGCCCTGGCGGACCTGGAGGCCGAGGGCATCACCGTGATCCCCACGGCCCGGGCCACGGCGGTGACCATGAACCGCGACCGCATCCGTGATCTGGCGGCCGGCCGCCTGGGGCTGCGCACCGCCCGCTTCGCCTACGCCGAAAGTGCCAGCGAGCTGGCTGCCGCCGCCGCGCCCCTGGGCTGGCCCGTGGTGGTGAAACCGGTGATGAGTTCCTCCGGCAAAGGCCAAAGCGTGGTGGAGGGCCCGGAGGGGATCGGCGCGGCCTGGGAGGCAGCCCAGGCCGGGGCGCGGGGCCAGGGAACGCGGGTGATCGTGGAGGAGTTCCTGCGCTTTGAGCTGGAGATCACCCTGCTCACCGTGAAGCCGTGGAACGGACCCACCCTCTTCTGCCCGCCGATCGGCCACATCCAGGAACGCGGCGACTACCAGTGCAGCTGGCAGCCGGCGGTGCTCGGGGAACGGCAGCTGGCGGCGGCCCAGGCGATGGCGAAAGCGGTGACCGACGATCTGGGGGGGGCGGGGCTGTTCGGGGTGGAATTCTTTCTCTGCGGCGACCCCGCCGATCCGGAGGTGGTGTTCTCCGAGCTGTCGCCCCGTCCCCATGACACGGGCCTGGTGACCCTGGCGGGGCAGAACCTGAGCGAATTCGAACTGCACCTGCGGGCCGTGCTGGGCCTGCCGATTCCCGAGATCCGCTCACTCGGGCCGGCCGCAAGCCGGGTGATCCTGGCCCCGGAGGAGGCCGCCGGGGTGCTCTACACCGGGGTGGAGCGGGCCCTGGCAGTTCCGGACACCCAGGTGTTGCTGTTCGGCAAACCCGACGCCCGGCCCCAGCGGCGCATGGGGGTGGCCCTGGCCAGGGGCTCCTCGGAAACCGAAGCGCGCGCGCGCGCCGATCAGGCGGCCGCGGCGGTTCAGGTGCGCGCTTGCGGCTGATCTTGCGGCACCCCCTGGTAAAGGGGGAATCCGGACCTTAAGGTTCGGCCAGCATCCGCCGCCATGAGCCAGGCCCCGACCCCCTTTGAGTCCACGGTTGAGCCTTCGTTCAGGCGGAGCCAGAGAAACAAGCGGGCCCGCCCCCGCCGTGAACCGATCAACACGGAACTGGCGGAGGTTCCTGAATTCCTGAGTCGGCGTCAGAGTTCACCAGGCCGCGGGCGAGGCCGGCCACCGCTGCGGAGCTTCGCACTGGGGATCGCCCTGGGTTTCGCGCTGGGCCATCAGCACGGTCTTTCCCTGCACCTGGGCTCCCCGCTGGCGGCGCTGACACAGCTTCAGCAGCCGTTGTCGGCCCTGCTCCAGCCCCTGGGCCTGGGCCAGCGGCGCGTTCTGGTGCTGGGGAGCGACATGGTGGGGGGCAATACCGATGTGATGGCGGCGGTGCAGGTGCAGAACGGCATCACCCGCATCACCCAGGTGCCCCGCGACACCTATGTGAAGACCAGCGACCATGGCGTGCTCAAGGCCAATGCCCTCTATGGCGTGCTGGGGCCGAAGGCGGTGAAGGAGGAAGTGAGCGCGCTGCTGGGGGCGCCGATCGAGAAGCACCTCAAGGTGAACCTGGCGGCGGTGAACAAGGTGGCGGACGCCCTGGGCGGAGTGGAGGTGGAGGTGCCCAAACGGATGGTGTACCAGGACCGGACCCAGGGTCTCTTCATCGACCTCTACCCCGGGCGGCAGGTGCTGAAGGGCCAGGAGCTGGAGGGCTTCCTGCGCTTCCGCCATGACGCCATGGGCGATCTGGGTCGGATGGAGCGGCAACGGCAGGTGATCAACCAGGTGTTCAGCAAGCTCACCCAGCCCGCCAGCTTGGCTCAGCTGCCAGCGCTGCTCAAGATCGCGGGAGAGGACATCCACACCGACCTCTCCCCCCTGGAGATCACCCAGCTGATCGGCGCCATGGCCCACACCAAACTGAGCACCGCCCGACTTCCCGGCCGGGAGTACTGGGAGAGCGACCTGAGCTACTGGATGCCCGCCTCAAACACGGAGCATCCCAACGGCAGCGGCGACCTTCCCACCCAGTGAGACGGGGTCGCTGTGGCGCGCGGCAGGGCCGGGACCGACCGATCCCGAGACTCCCGCGACCGCAGGATCAGGGCCCTGGCCTCCTGGAGATAGGTGGCCCCATGGACCTCCCAGCCATAGATGCGCCCAACCGCCTCAAGGCCATTGCGGCTCCACTGCCGCCAGCGGACCGAATCGAGCAGGCTCCGCTCCAGGGCAAGCCGCAGCGCATCCGGACGGGTGACATCCACCAGAAGGCCGTTGCGGCAGTGACGCAGGATGTCACGGGGCCCTCCGTCGTCGGTGGAAACCACCGGCAGGCCGGAGGCGGCCGCCTCCAGCAGGGTGAGCCCGAAGGGCTCGGTGAGGGCCGGATTCACGAACACGCCGCCCAGGCGGGCGGCCCAGCGGTAGAGGTGCGGAATCTGCTCCCTGCGGAGCTGGAGCGGCAAGGCCACCCGGCCCCGCAGATCGGGATGGCACAACCACGCAGCCACCGCATCCAGCACCTCGCGCGCCTCGTCCCCACAGGGAACAGCGGCCGCCCGATCCCCCATCACCAGCACCAGGTTGTGGTGGCGGTGGAGGGTGCTGGAGCGGCTGAAGGCCTCCAGCAGGGCCGGGATGTTCTTGCGACGGTCCGGACGGCAGATCGCCAGGAGGGGCGGCCGCAGGGGCTCCTGGAGATGGGCCTGGAGCCGGGCCTGCAGACCGGGGCCCTGCTCCCGCACCCCGGGCCGGGGAGGATGGAACAAGCGCCGATCGACCCCCGGCGGAATCACCCGGGCCCGCTCGGGCCGGAAACGTGCGTACTGGGCGTACTGCGTTTCGAGCTCCTGGCGGCTGCTGGTGACCACCAGCGCGGCCTGAGAGAGGGTGAACTCCTCAGCCTCAATGCGGCGGCCCAGGGCATAGCGAGCCTCGATGGCGCAGGGATCAAGACCTGAGGCGAGCAGCCGCCGCCGCTTCTCCCGTCCCAGGGAGTGGGCCGTGAACAGCAGGGGTACCCCCAGACGCTGGTGGAGCCTGGCCCCCACGTAGCCCGCATCGGCGTAGTGGGCATGGATCCAGTCCGGCAGTCGCGGTGCGGCCTGCAGGGAAGCGGCCAGGGCGGCCACCAGTTCATCGAGGTGGGGCCAGAGCCTCTCCTTGGGAAGGTAGGAGCGGGGTCCGAAGGGGAGGCGGCGGATCGACAGCTTCGGAGCCAGGCGCTCCAGGGGCTCGGCGTAATCGGGGGCCACGGCGGCATCGTGGATGCGGCGGGTCACCACCTCCACCTGCTCCACCTCCGGCCTCAGGGCCAGGGCCCTGGCCAGATCCAGCACGTAGATGGTCTGGCCACCGGTGTCGGAATCACGGCCCAGCTCCGGATCATGACCACGAAGCAGGCCATGCAGATGGAGATGGAGCACCACCAACCCCATGACAACCCATGCTTGATCCCTCCGCGATAGCCGGATCAGGGGTTGTCGTTGGCCCAGGGGGACCAGGGCAGCCCGATCGGGTTCGAAACGGAAGCAGGGTGCGGCGTCAGGCCATCACCTTCTCGGGTGGGTGCTGCTTGAGCACCTGCTTGAGGTAGCGCCCCGTGTGGGAGGAGGGGTGCTCCGCCACCTGCTCAGGGGTGCCGCAAACAACAATCTCGCCGCCCTTATCACCACCTTCAGGACCCAGATCGATGATCCAGTCAGCGCAGCGGATCACATCAAGATTGTGCTCGATCACCAGGATCGAATTGCCCTTATCCACCAGGCGCTGCATCACATCCATCAGCTTGTGCACGTCGTAGAAGCTCAGGCCGGTGGTGGGTTCATCGATCAGATAAAGCGTCTTGCCGGTGGCGCGCTTGGAGAGTTCGGTGGCCAGCTTCACCCGCTGGGCCTCACCGCCGGAGAGAGTGGGTGCACTCTGGCCAAGCTTGATGTAACCCAGACCCACATCCACCAGCGTGCGCAACCGGTCGGCGGCCTGGGGAATGGCGCTGAACTCACCGGCGGCCTGCTCCACCGTCATCTCAAGCACATCGGCGATCGTGTGGCCCCGATAGGTCACCTGCAGGGTCTCGCGGTTATAGCGAGCCCCCTTGCAGACATCGCACTGCACATAGACATCCGGCAGGAAGTTCATCTCGATCACATTCACGCCCTGACCGCCGCAGGCCTCGCAGCGCCCGCCCTTGACGTTGAAACTGAACTGACCCACCTGATAACCCCGGGCCTTGGCCTCCACCGTGGCGGCAAACACCTGACGGATCGGATCGAAGGCGCCGGTGTAGGTGGCCGGGTTGGAGCGGGGCGTGCGCCCGATCGGGCTCTGGTCGATCACGATCACCTTGTCGATCGCCTTGATGCCCCGCAGTTCCTCCAGGCCCGCCGGGAATGGCACCTTCAGACCCAGCTTGTGCTCCAGGGCCGGGTGGAGCAGTTCATTCACCAGGGTGCTCTTGCCGCTGCCGCTCACCCCGGTGACACACACCAGCCGGCCCAGGGGAATCTCCACATCCACGCCGGTGAGGTTGTTGCGGCTGCAATTCACCAGGGCCAGGCGGCGGCTGCCGGCGTCGCGACGCTGGGGTGGGGTGGGGATGGAGCGGCGGCCGCTGAGATAGGCGCCGGTGAGGGAATCCTCCGCCTCCAGCAGATCCGCGAGCGAACCCTCGGCCACGATGTGGCCGCCATGGACCCCCGCCCCCGGACCGATGTCCACCAGGTAGTCGGCGGCGCGGATCGTGTCTTCGTCGTGCTCCACCACGATCAGGGTGTTGCCCAGGTCGCGCAGCTTGACCAGGGTGGCGAGCAGGCGGTCGTTGTCGCGCTGGTGCAGGCCGATGCTCGGCTCATCCAGCACGTAGAGCACGCCGGTGAGGCCTGCGCCGATCTGGGTGGCCAGGCGGATGCGCTGGGCTTCGCCGCCGCTGAGGGTCATCGCCGGGCGGTCGAGGCTGAGGTAATCGAGCCCCACATCCAGCAGGAACTTCAGGCGCATGCGGATCTCCCGGAGCACCAGATCGCCGATCTGGATCTGGCGGGGCGTGAGCAGGGGTTCGGCATCGGCGCTGGAGCCCACGCCCATCAGGGCCTCAATCCGGGCCAGGGTTTCGGCCACGCTCACGGCCGTGAGCTCATGGATCGCGTAAGGACCGATCCGCACGGCCAGCGCCTCGGGCTTGAGCCGCAGACCCCGGCAGGTGGAGCAGGGCACCAGCTCCAGGTACTTCTCCAGTTTCTGGCGAATCGCTTCGCCGCCGGCATCGCGCAGCTGGCGCTCCAGGATCGGCAGGATCCCCTCAAAAGGCCGCACATAGGTCTGGCCCTTGCGGTAGCGGCTATCCGCCTGGATGGCGATCGGCTCGCGGCTGCCGTTGAGCAGCACATCGCGCTGCTCATCGCTGAGCTGATTCCAGGGGGTCTTCAGTTCGAAGCCGAAGGCCTCGCCCACCGAATAGAGAAGGGAGAAGTAGTAGCTGTTGTCCTTGTCGCTCCAGGGGGCGACAGCGGCGTACACGGGCTGGGAGGGATCGGGCACCACCCGCTCGGTGGTGAACTGACGCAGATGGCCGATGCCGTGGCAATCGGCGCAGGCGCCATAGGGGCTGTTGAAGGAGAAGAGGCGCGGCGAGAGCTCCTCCATCACAGCGCCATGGACGGGGCAGGCAAAGTTCTCGGAATAGAGGCGCTCCCGCTCCACCCCCTCGGGCAGCTCTTCGCCGCTCTTGGGCACCACCTCCACCAGGGCCAGACCTTCACCCCGCTTGAGGGCGGTGCGCAACGAATCGGTGAGACGCTCCTGCACCCCCTCGCGGGCCACGAGGCGGTCGACCACCACCTCGATGTTGTGGGCGTGGTTCTTATCGAGCTCGATGTTGTCGGCCAGCTCACGCACCTCGCCATTGATGCGAACCCGGGCAAAGCCCTCGGCCACCAGACCGCCGAGCAGCTTCACGTGGGTGCCCTTCTTGCCCCGCACCACCGGCGCCAGCAGCTGATAGCGGGTGCCCTCCGGGAGCGTGAGAATCTGATCCACCATCTCATCGATGGTCTGGGGACGGATCGAGCGGTCGCACTGGGGGCAATGGGGTTCGCCGGCGCGGCCGAAGAGCAACCGGAGATAGTCCTGAATCTCCGTCACCGTGCCCACGGTGGAGCGGGGGTTGTGGCTGGTGGATTTCTGGTCGATCGAAATCGCCGGCGACAGCCCCTCAATGGCATCCACATCGGGCTTGTCCACCTGGCCGAGAAACTGGCGGGCGTAAGCCGAGAGGCTCTCCACGTAACGCCGTTGGCCCTCGGCGAAGATCGTGTCGAAGGCGAGGGAGCTCTTACCACTGCCGCTCACGCCGGTGAACACCACCAGGCGGTTGCGGGGGATGGTGAGATCAACGTTCTTGAGGTTGTGCTGGCGGGCGCCCCGCACCCGGATCACGTCCTCCAGGCTGCCGCCGCTGAGCTGGCGATGGATCGCTTCGCCCTGCCGGGCCGCTGATGAGCCGGCGCTGGCCTGGGGAGCCTCCGCAGGGGGGGCGGTCACCGCCGCCGGGGTAGACCTGGAGCCGGCGCTGGCGCGGGGCATGGGATGCTCTGGCAGCCGCTGAGTCTAGAAGGGTCGGACCTTCGGGATGTCCGCCACGGCATTCAGCCTGCTGCGGCCCACCACTGCCAAGGGCCCGGTTCAGGCCGCCAGGAAAAGGGTGATGGCCTCGTGGTGGTCCAGGGGCTGGTTCTGCAGCTGGGTATCCACCTGTTCAAGAAGACGACGCACCACCGGATCAGCCTGCTGATCGGCCAAAAAATTCCAGAAAGCCGGGCTACCGAGAAACGCAGGCTGATCGTTGCGGACCATGGAAGCGGACGGCTGCGATGCCATCAATCATCGCGCAAAAACACAGGCCCCAGCCTTCCGTGCGCGAACGAAGAAAAAGCCTTCTGGAACAGCTGATTCCGTAGTTTTAACTACTTATCTGCAGCCAAAAAGGTCCGGATTGGCCTCAGCGTCCCTGAACTTCACCCTGGGCATCCGAGCTGTTCTGATGACCATGAAGATGCTTCTCACAGGCTCTGGCCTGGCCGACTGCCAGCGTGATCAAAGCCAAGAGGCTGGCGGCGGACACAACAAGACGGGCAGCCATGCGGAACTCTCAACACTGGCGACAACCTAAGGCGATTCGGTCCGCCTGACCTTGCCGATGGTGTTTCGCGGTTCAACATGGCCCCGCGCCTCTCTGGAGGCGGTCCGAATTCAGGCGCTCGCCTTGGCCACAGGGCTTCTGATGGCCCTCCTGGTGGCCTCGGCCAGCGCGACCCACGCCAAGCCAGCTCCTCCGAAACCCGTGCGCAACAGCCACACACTGTTCGTGACCGTCAAGGACAACGACAGCACGCTGATCCTGCACCAGGGGGAAACCCTGCGGGTGGTGCTGAACGGCAACGCCGGCACCGGCTACGGCTGGGACCTGGAACGCCTCGACCCAAGCCAGGTCGAGCTGCTGGAAATGGAAAGCCGGCAGGCTCCCAGCCCGCTCCTTCCCGATGGGCGCTCGCTGCACCTGGCCGGCGGCCCTCAGCAGGTCTCCTTTGTGTTCCGCATGCTGAAGCCGGGACGCAGTTCCCTGGACCTTCGCCACTGGCGGCCCTGGGAAGGGACGGGATCAGTCGTCGAGCGCTTCCGGCTGCAGTTGGTGATTGTGCCGGCTCAGGCCGCCGACTGACCGCTGCGGGGCGAGCTGGCGAGCGGCTCCAGCAGGCTGGCGGCGTAGCTGAAGGCTTCGCCGGAATCACCGCCGGCCAGCTCGGCGAGCTCCACCTGGCGCTCCTGAGTGTCCCGCAGGTGGGACACCCGCGTGTGGGTGTGGCCGGCCACCACCTCCTTGCTCACACGGAAGTGGTGGTCGGCGGCGGCGGCCACCAGGGGCTGGTGGGTGACACAGAACACCTGGCGGCTGGCGGCCAGGCGTTTCAGCAGGGCCGCCATGGCACCGCTCACCCGGCCGCTGACACCGGTATCGATCTCATCGAAGAGCAGGGTGACATCGGGATCAGCTGCGGCCAGACAAGTTTTCAGAGCCAGCAGAAAGCGGCTCATCTCGCCGCCGGAGGCCACCTCCGCCAAGGGCGCCAGGGGTTGGCCGGGATTGGCCGAGAACAGAAAGCGCACGCCATCGGCACCCTCCTCACCGGGCTCCGCCGGCTCAATGGCCACCGCGAAACGCACCTGGGCCAGACCCATCGGCCGCAGCGCCTCCATCAACTGGTCTTCCAGGCCCCGGGCGGCCCGTTCCCGCGCGGCGCGCAGGCCGGCATTGGCGGTGTCCCGGCGTTGGCGTGCCGACTTCTCCTGCCGCTCGAGCGCCGCGAGCGAAGCCGCGAAACCGCCCGGGGCCAACTGCTCCCGCAGGCGATCGCGCAGGGCGATCAGCTCAGGAAGGTCGAGACCATGGCGGCGCTCCAGGGCCTTGAGCTGGGCCATGCGCTCCTGCAGCTCCGCCAGGGAAGCCGGATCACTCTCCAGGCTGGCGCCGTAGCGGTCAAGGTCGCGGGCGAGGTCCTGCAGGCTGGCCACACCATCGCTGCACGCCCCGGCAAGAGCTGCAACGGAAGGATCCAGGCAGGCCATCTGGTGCAGCTCCTGCTCACACGCCGCCAGGTGATCAAGCACCGCAGGAGCCCCCTCCGCCCCTTCCACCAACCGGCCCAGCAGCGCCATCACCCCCTGCTGCAGCCGCACCCCGTGGGCCAGGCGGTCCTGCTCGATCTGGAGGCGTTGGCGCTCCTGGGGATCTTCCAGGGCCGCCATTTCCAGATCCTCCAGCAACTGCTCCTGGCGCTGGCGCTCCTGCTCCAGGCGAGCCTGATCGGCCAGGGCGGCGGCCAAGGCGGCGGCGGCATCCCGCCAACCGCGCCAGGCCCTCGCCGCGGCCTCCAGCAACGGCAGCTGATCAGGCCCGGCGAAGCGGTCAAGCCAGCGGCGCTGCTGGCCGGGGCGGGCGAGCTGCTGGGTCTGGCCCTGCACGGTGAGATCCAGGAGCAGGGGGCGCAGTTCGAGCACCTGGCTGCGGCCGATCGCTACACCATTGAGCCGGTGCCGGCTGGTCGGCCGCCCCTCCTGCAGGCGCCAGTCGCGGCTGAGCAGCAGCTCTCCCTCCTCGGCTTCGAGCTCCTGGTGGTTCAGCCAGGCCTGCACCGATGGTGTGAGAGCGAAATGGGCCTCGATCCGGCCGCGCTCGCTGCCCCGACGCAGCAGCCGCGCCCCCTGGGCCCCCTGGGCCCCGCCCAGCAGGGCGTCGAGGGCATCGAGAAGAATCGATTTACCAGCACCGGTCTCGCCGGTGAGCACGGTGAAGCCTTCGGCAAAGCCCAGCTCCAGCCGCTCGATCAGGGCGATGTTCTCGAGGCGCAGACCCTTGAGCACCCCGGCCTCCTGCGAGCGTGTGCGTGCAGGCGCCGACCGTAGCGGCAGCGCGACCGTTGGAACAGACCCAGGGCCGTGCGACGGCGCCCACAGCCGGGAGGGAGATCACGGCAGCGCGTCCGTCACCGCGGCCCGACAGAATCAAAAGCCACCCGCGGCCTGGACGACGCCAACGATGCCCTCTCCCGCCGCCAGCACCGCCGCCGAAGAGGCCATGGCGGCGATGCATTCCTCCGTGTTCGGGGCGGAGCCGCTGGACCCGCCAGCGGCCGTTCAAACCGCCAACGAGGCACCGGGCGAGCCACCCTCCCCGGGGACCCCCAGCGGGGGCGCCGATGCCACCGAGCTCAGCGATTTCATCGAGGTGAGCGGGCTGCTGCGCTACGACCCAGCTGCGATCACCCGCATCTACGCCGGCCACCCCCAGCGCCTGGTACGCCGCCTCTGGCAAACGCTCGTGCCGATCGGCCTTTACCTGGTGGGCGTGGGCAGCGACTGGCTGCTGGGGCGGCTTCGGGGCGAACGGGTGCGGGAACGGTCGAAGGAAGCCGCCACCCTGGTGGCCTCCCTGGGCCCGGCCTTCATCAAGGCCGGCCAGGCCCTCTCCACAAGGCCCGACATCATTCCGCCGGTGCTGCTTGAGGAGCTCGCCCAGCTCCAGGACCAGCTGCCGGGCTTCGATTCGGCCCTGGCGATGGCCTGCATCGAGGAGGACCTCGGAGCACCGGTGGACGCGATCTACGAGGAGCTGGAGCGGGAACCAATCTCAGCGGCCTCCCTGGGCCAGGTGCACAGGGGCGTATTGAAGGGCGGCCAGAAGGTGGCGGTGAAGGTGCAGCGGCCCGGTCTGCGCGAGCAGATCACACTCGATCTCTACATCGTGCGCAACATCGCGGCCTGGCTGAACCGCAACGTTGGCCTGATCCGCAGCGATCTGGTGGCGCTGATCGATGAGCTGGGTCAGCGGGTGTTTGAGGAGATGGACTATCTCAATGAAGCGGGGAATGCGGAAAAATTTGCTGAGTTGCACAGCCACAATCCCCGTATTGCCGTGCCGCGCATCTTTCATGAGGCCACCAGCCGGCGCGTGCTCACGATGGAGTGGATCGATGGCGTGAAACTCACCAATCTCGATGCGGTGCGGGCGATCGGTATCGACCCCGATGACATGGTGGA
>Ga0209189_1000811_pt1 | contig 24369 bp, 19 predicted proteins | sample C_130820_EF_Meta_FD_187308 | JGI IMG/M metagenome (GOLD analysis project Ga0209189, IMG submission 187308) | Freshwater microbial communities from Lake Croche, Canada to study carbon cycling - C_130820_EF_MetaG (SPAdes) (version 3) | ecosystem: Environmental > Aquatic > Freshwater > Lake... | reverse complement strand
TAAAGCATCAGCCGATGGAACGCTTACTTTTGCAGTAATTACGTTTATACCGTTGATATTTACCGCTGTTTTTGCCAATTCATTCTTCAATTCTTGCAGTTTCTCGTTCTCTAAAACCTCAACTTTTTTCTGTAATACAGCATTTTCGGCTAAAAGATTTTCAACGGCTTTTATCAAATCGTTGTTTCTAAGAACTTCTTTTAGTTGAGTATTAATTGATAATTGCTCATTGATTACTGAAATCGCTTTTCCACCTGTCAATGCCTCAACACGACGAACACCTGCTGCTACCGAACCTTCAGAGATAAATTTGAATAATCCAATTTTGCCTGTAGAGGAAGCGTGCGTTCCTCCGCAAAGCTCAACCGAGAATTTTGGGTCGAAAATCACGACCCTTACGAAATCGCCGTATTTTTCACCAAAAGTTGCAGTTGCACCCAAAGCAATTGCATCAGCAATCGGAATGTTTACTTTGGTTTCTAGCTGAATATTTTCACGAATTTTCTCATTGACAATATCTTCTATTTGTCCTAATTCCTCGTCTGTAACCTTAGCAAAGTGCGAAAAGTCAAAACGAGAAATATTATCATCTTGGAACGAACCTTTCTGTACGATGTGCGTACCCAAAACCTTACGCATAGCCGCCAACATCAAGTGTGTTACCGTATGATTAGTTCTGATTTTCTCACGACGTTCTTCGTTAATATGTGCTACAACTGTTCCAGCATTTTGCAAGATTTCGTCGATATTTTTATCAGTCGAAATATGAATGAAAAGATCGTTTTCTTTTTTAGTGTCTTTTATATTCACCGAATGATTGCCAATCATAATGTGACCAGTATCGCCTACTTGTCCGCCCATTTCAGCATAAAAAGGCGTGCAGTCAAGTACAATGTGGTATTCTTCCCCAGTTTTGGTTTTTACTTTTCGGTATTTGATTATTTGTGCTTCTGCCGAAACTTCATCATAACCTACAAAGCGGAACGCTGCACCATCTAAATCGTTGCCTTCGTTCAGTTCAACCCAATCGGTTGCTTCTTTGGCAGAATCTTTTCTTGACCTTGTTTTTTGCTCTAATAATGCTTTTTCAAATCCTGCTTCGTCTATTTTTAAACCTTTTTCTTTTGCTAAAAGGGCAGTTAAATCAACTGGAAAACCAAAAGTGTCAGATAATTCAAAAACAACATCTCCACTGATAATTCCACTTTCTGGATTGAGTGCTTCAAATCTTCTGATACCAGTTTCGAGGGTACGTAAGAAAGATTTCTCTTCTTCTTCCACCACTCGTGTAACGAAATCTTGTTGAGCTTTCAATTCTGGAAAAACGTCGGTAAATTGTTCTGCTAAAACCGGTACAAGTTTGCTCATTAATGGCTCATTGAAACCTAAATAAGAATAACCATAACGCACAGCACGACGCAAAATACGACGAACAACATAGCCAGCTTTCGAGTTAGATGGTAGCTGCCCATCAGCAATTGTAAAAGCAACCGCACGCAGGTGATCAGCAATTACACGCATTGCCACATCGATGTAGCTATCTGATGAAAGCGTACCGTTTTCACCATATTTTAAACCCGACATTTGCTCGATTACTTGAATAGTATTTTGGAAAACGTCGGTATCATAATTTGATTTTTTGCCTTGAATCGCCATACATAAACGCTCAAATCCCATACCAGTATCAACGTGTTTGGATGGAAGTGAAATCAACGATTTGTCAGCTTTACGCTCAAACTGCATAAATACGTTGTTCCAAATCTCAACTACTTGTGGATGATCGTTATTTACCAATTCTTTTCCACCAATTATATCAATTTCGGCTTGGTCACGCAAATCTATATGTATTTCCGAGCAAGGGCCACATGGACCTGTATCGCCCATTTCCCAAAAATTATCTTTTTTATTACCGAGAATAATACGGTTTTCATCGCCAATTAGTCTTTTCCAAATATCAAACGCTTCTTGATCGAATGGTACGCCATCTTCTTCGCTACCTTCAAAAACCGACACATAGATTCTGTCTTTTGGCAGTTTATAGACTTCAGTTAATAACTCCCACGACCATTCTAAGGCTTCTTTTTTAAAATAATCACCAAAAGACCAATTTCCAAGCATTTCAAACATGGTGTGGTGATAGGTATCAAAACCCACATCTTCCAAGTCGTTGTGCTTGCCACTCACACGAAGACATTTTTGTGTATCTGCAATACGTTTTGATGGTGGTGTACCATTCCCCAAGAAAAAGTCTTTGAATTGAGCCATGCCTGAGTTATTAAACATCAAAGTTGGGTCGTTTTTGGCCACAAGCGGTGCAGACGGAACGATTAAATGTCCTTTACTTTTGAAGAAATCTAAAAAAGCCTTACGTATTTCGTGCGAAGTCATTTTATTGGTTATTTGTTACTTGTAAATTTGATACTGATTATTGGGAAACTGGTTACTTGGAAATTGGTTAATCGTAAAATAGGATTTAAACCAATAAGTAATATTTTGATAAATATTAACAAAAATTAAGGTGCAAAAATAGCTTAAAAAATGGATTTTTTGAAGTGTTTTTAAATAAAAAGGTTTTTTTAGTATTGGACAGACTTGTAATCTGAATGGATTATTGAGGGTTCGGAAATAAATGAATATAACGTAAAATTATGTAATAACTTAGCCTAAAATGCTATGAAATATGTCTTATAATTTCAGGTAAAATCTCCGATAAAGCACCTTTTGGAAGTTCATGCCCCATTCCTTCAATCAATAATAGTTTTGAATTTGGTATAAGCGGAGCATAAATTTCAGCATGTTTTGGATTGACAAGTGGGTCGTCAGTGCCATGTATTATTAAAGTTGGTGCTTTGATTTGACCGAGTTTTTTTAATCGTGAGCCCGAAGCTACAATCGCACAAAACTGTTGATACCTTGCTCTTGGATTTTGTCCTTTTCGCCCTTCGATACTTTCTGTAAAAACTTCTCGAAAATAGGCTTCATTAAACTCAAATCGTTTTCCACGTAAGCGTCGATAAGTTGCCACATAGCTACCAACGCTTACTTTATGTTCAGAATATTTATTTTTGAAAAAAAACCTTTTAATAAGAAAAGGTACTAATCGAAATATTAGTTTGTGGCTAAATTTACTGGCAATTGTTGGGTTAAGCATAAAACCCGAAGACATAATTGATGTCAAACTCAAAACTTTTTCAGGAAAATCAATAGCAATGTGTTGAGCAATCATGCCACCCATTGAAACTCCGATAATATGAGCGTGTTTAATTTGTAGAAAATTTAGTAATTCAACGCTATCTTTTGCCATATCTTCGAGCGAGTAGGGGCGGCTTCTGTGCCAATTATCGTTCATCCACGTCGAAAGTCCAATATCTCGGTTATCAAAACGTATCACATAAAACCCAGCATCAACTAAAGGATTGATGATGTTTTCGCCATAAATTATACTTTGAGCATCAAGTCCCATGATGAGTAAAACCGCTGGATTTTGTTTATTTCCGAAGGTTTCGTAATAAATCTCAATACCGTTTACAGGTGCTTTGCCTAATTGTGTAATTATCATAATTGAGTAAATATTTTTCTGAATATCAAAAATACTTAAAAAGAACTTGAATTGAGAAGGAAAAATTTAGCTAGAAAAACAATTTACAACTAATTCTTTGGTTATATTCATATATATTCATCTAAATCTAACAAAGCACATGAGAAAGCTACTAATCATTCTAAGTGTTTGTTCATTTTCTTCATTTGGACAACAAAAGGTATTTCAAAGAGATAAATTTGAAACCGAAATTTTAACTATAAAAACTGCTAAAGTTAAATATCCAACTGCATCTATTAGCCGAACAATTGAAAGATCTAATGACTTAAATCGATTTGAGGTGGATGAAAAAAGGATTAATAATGATTTTATGCGTCAAGCCATAAAGAAAAATAATGCTTTTGTCTCCCTCATAGAAACTAAGAATATTCCTATTGAGATTTTCTTAAATCAGAGTGGGGTGATAGATTATTTAGTATATGGTTATAGTGCTTTTGATAATAGAGTATTTAATGGACGAAAATTTGTGTTTGATACCTTAAATCCAAAGCAAACTAAATTATTTCTGAACGTTGCTGAAGATTTCTGTAAAAGTTATAAATATTTATTTGCTGAAACTGGAAAGAATGTAAGCTTTAATTTAGGATTCGGTTTTGGGAAAGGACAAAAAAAAGTGAGTAAAAAATATATCTCAACGCTTGAAATGGCTGAAAACTGTAATCAACCTGACACCGTTAAAACCTTGATGTTAAATCAATTAAACTTACTTGATTTTCCCGAAGTTGTTTTTAAATTTAAGAATTTAGAAAAATTAGATTTATCAGACAATTATATTAAAACTATTCCGAAAAGCATTTGGACTTTGCAAAAACTGAAATTATTGAGTTTAAGCGGATGTTATATTGAGTATAGTAAATTAAGGTTCAAGAAAAATAAACATATTAAAGACCTAAATATTCAATTTACAGGACTTACTAAACTTCCTAAATCTTTGAAAAAAAATCAAAATTTAGAAATTTTATTTGTTGGTAACAACCCAATAAAATTTGCAAAAAATGATTTTAAGCGAATGACAAATCTGAAAGCCCTTAATTTATACAATGTCCGAACTTCAATACTTCCAAAGTCAATTGGAAAGTTAAAAAACTTAGAAGAACTCGACCTTTATTACAACGATTTGCAGGTTTTACCTAAAGAAGTTTGTAAATTACTTAAACTAAAAACGTTGGCGGTTGCCAATAATCAACTTTGGAATTTACCCGAAGAAATCAGTAAAATGCCCAATCTTCAAACGCTTTATGCACATCATAATCGTTTGAATACTTTGCCTAATTTACCTAATCTAAAACTTTTGGATATTGGATATAATCTTTTCAAAGTTTTCCCAAAGCAAGTTTATCAATTGAAAGATTTAGAAGAATTTGATATTACGCATAATGAAATTATGGAAATTCCCGAAGGTTTAATTGCTCTCAATAAACTCCAAAAAGTCTATATCCGTGGCAATGAGTTTGATAAATTCGAAATACTAAATGAAAAATTGGCCAAGCTTACTGATAGTTTAGAAAAACGTCAGGTGTTAGTTAGATAGACTTAAAATATAGTTTTTTGATAAAAAAAAGTTTAGTTTTGGGCATTAAAAAATTATTTTGCTAATATCCGATGACTAAACTTTATTATAGCACTTCAGAAGTTGCTGAAATGTTGGATGTGAATATCTCAAGAATTAGATTTTATGAAAAAAAATTTAATCTCAGATTCAAACGAAATGGGCAAGATCGCCAAATTACGGTAAAAGATATTGAGATTTTGAGAGATATAATCTTAAATGCCGATAAGGGTGGACTAACGTTGAAGGGCGTAAAACGTAAAATCAGTAACAAAAGCGACGAAAACAAAACTAAAAATGCCCTAAAAGCTAAGTTATTAACCATTAGGGCATTTTTGGTTGAAACACTAAAAGAAGTTTGAATTAGAAGAACGTGCCAACCGAAATTACAAAACTCTTTTGGCTATTAGTGATATTTGCTGATGCATAATTGGCTGTATTTGCCAACTCATAAGGAGTGTAGGCAGTTTTGTATGTATTGTATACACCCGCTAAATCTACAAAAAATTTGGCCGAACGATAACCAACGCCACCACTAAAAATAATCTGTGAACGGTCGAGATTATTAGCTTTTTGTTTGTAAGGGTCAGGCATAAATTTCGCACCGAGTCTTAATCTGATATTTTCAATACGATATTCAGCTCCTGCCTTAAGGTTTACGGCATCTTTATAAGTGTTCTTTATCTTATTATCTTCTTTTGTTACTTTATCATAAGCAGTTATGTAGCCATTGTTATCATAACTCGCATATTTAATACTCATTCCTGTATATGCCACGTATTCTGCATCTGCTGTAATAAATCCTTTTTTCCCAGGAAGAAAGAATGTAGCACCTCCACTTGCTTTGAGAGGAGTTATAATTTTATACGAAAATTCATTCTCACGAGTTTTTACCTCCGAATAATTAGGTTTAAAGAATGTCGTTTTAATAGAAATACTCGAATTAAAGACCTCATTGAATGTTATCCATGAAGGAGAAGTGATATTTGCACCTAAGCTGATATTATCAGAGACCTTGAAAATTCCACCAACACCTAAATGGATTCCACTACCATTTGTAGTCAAATCTTCTTTATAATCAAAGCCATTAAAAACTTTTCCTTTCGGAAACTGCTCTGAATAATTATTTAAATTCTCGTAGTTGAGTCTCACTAAGCCCAAGTTAAAACCGAAATAAGTTTTGTCATCATAGTTTACACCATACGCCAAATTCCATTGACTTTGATTACCTGTACTTGAATTATTACCTGTTTGATTGACTGGCAAACTTATCTCTGCTGTTGTATATTTAGTATCGTTTTTACTATCAGGATCTATCATATATGTCCAATAATACATTCCTTCTGGGTAATAGGCTGTTGCAGTATTTTTGTCAAATTCATTGTCGAGTATTTTGGCACTGACGTTTAAAGAGTTTGCTTTTTCAGTGAAATAGTTACCCATCGAACTTCTATTATTCTGCCCAGCATAATTAAAATTCGATAATAAATTTACTTGTTTTGAATAAGTTACGGCAAAACTTGAACGCTTTTTACGTGTTCCGTTTCCGCCACTATTCATAACAAGCCCTAACTGACCAATATTTGCATTGGAAGTATTTGCCTTGCTAGTAGAACCAGCATAGAGCGAAGAAGTATTAATTGAATTAAAAATAGGCGTGATGCTCAACTCCGAACGATTATAAAAACCCAAACCGGCAGGGTTCGACGAAGCATTTCCTGCATCGGCTCCCAATGCCGTATAGCTTCCACCCATACCCTGCATTCGAGCTGAACCGGTTACTTTAGATTGTGAATATCTAAAAGCGTCTTCTCCATAAAAATGCCCACCCAGCGTTAATTGTGCTTGTGCTTCTATTCCTCCCAAAATCAAAGCAGAGGCTATAAAAATTCGTGTAAGTTTCATTGTAGTAATACTGAAGTTTGAAGAAAAATAAACCAGATTTTTAATCTTTAGTATAATTACTTCATAGAAAAGGTATTGTTTACTTAGGTTAGTTTTAATAGAAAACCTCGCCAAACGCTATGATTCAGCGAGGTTCTCGAATGGATTCTTAAAATATCTCAATAAAGAGTCTGAACAAACCTAAATCAATTATCTTGGCCCACGGCTACTTCCGCTACTAGCACCACCGCCACTGCTACTTGAGCCACTGCTACTACCAACAGAAGAACTTGAGTTACTGCTTCCGCTATTGCTCCAACCAGATGATTGTGTAGATGAACCTCTTGAATAGTTTGAGTTTGAAGAGTTGCCACTTCCATTTGACCAACTACTTTCAGATGAACGACTTGTTCCCGAAGGACGTGAATAGTTATATCCACCAGATGAATTGCTATTTGTGGTGTTACTATTGCCCGAATTTGAATATGATCCTCCTTCTGAATTACCATTTCTGCGTGGGCGTGCATAGTAAGTATCATTTGTGGTACTTGAACTATTGGTGCTTCCACCAAAGCTGCGTGAGTTACCCCTATTATATTCATTACTTGCCGAACTTCCATTCCATGATGAACTTCCATTACCTCTTCTTGAAGATGCGTCCGTATTACCAGTACGACCGTTTGAAGTGCCATAACGACCATCAGCTGTGTTTCCACCGTTGTTTACAGCTGAATTTGTAAATCCACGATTATATGTGCTTGAACCACTTCCACCATCACGTGGGCCATAAGTACGTACACGACTATTACTTACACCATTTACGCTTGATGTGATATTGTTATAGTAATTATTTGTATAATAATTATTGCCAAAACCACCGAAACGGTCATAATAGCCACCATACGAATAATAGCTATATGGACTATAGAATGAGCTATAAGGACTATAGAATGAGTTAAAGCCAAACGGACTATTAAAAGAGTTATAAGGACTATAAAATGAATTATATCCATAACTTCCACTTAAGAATGGGTCATAGAAACGATTGAATCCTCCAAAGCCAAGGCTCGAGCCAAAACTATTTCCAAATCCACTACCATAACCACCAAATCCACCACCATAACCACCAAATCCACCACCATAACCGCCAAATCCATTCCCATAGCCAAAACGATTGAAAGGACTTGACCAACCAACAGGCTGACTCCAAGCGTAATCATTCCAACCTGATTGATAGCCATTGGCAAATCCAGAATTGTAGCCTGCACCGCCATTATTAGTACGATTTACTTTGCGAGAATTTAAATAATTCTCATCGTAGTATTCGTCAGTCCCAGTGGCATTTTCTTGGTCTTGTATATGCTGTGGCTCTTCAGGTTGATAACGTTGATTTTCGACGTATTCAGGCGTTTGTCGTGGTGCATAAGCTAATTGGGGAGCATCTTTTGACGAGCCATAAGTATCGTCATATTCACCTTTGGTAGTAAGTTGCTTGGTTGAAGTACATCCCCATGCACTCAAAAGAACTGCTACCGATAGATATTTTATTGATTTGAAAGTGTTCATTTTTTTGAAATTTAAATATGGGCTTTAAACATTTCTATGTATATGATGCGATAGTATAGGAAATGGTTGTATGTCAAATAAAATATTTTTTTCATTTCCTAAAATTACATTTTATTATAAAATCACCATTTGAACAAACTGTTATTGAATAGTAACATTATTTTACAAACTTAATATAAAAACCTATATTTGCAATTGGTTTGAGCATTAATATCTTATTATAATTTTACCTAAACTAAGTTTTAAGTTAATTTACTTAATAATAAAACGCAATAATCACATCAAAAATTCAATTTTATTATAACTACTTATTGAAAATACGAAATGTGATGTTGAACGCTTATTAAATTTGTTCAAATTTATTCATAATTCTTAATTCTACATTCTTCAAAAAAATATGAGTAAAGGACTTCCAAAACGTAGTGAAAACTACTCGGAGTGGTACAACGAACTGGTAAAACGTGCAGATTTAGCAGAAAATTCTGCTGTACGTGGTTGTATGGTGATCAAACCTTATGGTTATTCTATTTGGGAAAAAATGCAAAGAGCATTGGATGATATGTTTAAGGAAACAGGTCATACAAATGCTTATTTTCCGCTTTTTGTGCCAAAAAGTTTATTTGAAGCAGAAGAAAAAAATGCAGAAGGTTTTGCCAAAGAATGTGCAGTAGTCACTCACTATCGTTTGAAATCAGACCCAAATAATCCTGGAAAACTAATAGTTGACCCCGAAGCAAAATTGGAAGAAGAACTAATCGTTCGTCCGACAAGTGAAGCCATTATTTGGAACACATATAAAAATTGGGTTCAGTCGCATCGTGATTTGCCAATTTTGATAAATCAATGGGCAAATGTTGTTCGCTGGGAAATGCGTACACGCATGTTTTTGCGTACTGCTGAGTTTTTATGGCAAGAAGGACATACCGCTCATGCTACCGAAAAAGAAGCAATGGATGAAACAAAACAAATGTTGAATGTTTATGCCACTTTTGTTGAGGAATGGATGTCAGTGCCAGTAATCAAAGGTTTTAAATCTGCCAATGAGCGTTTTGCTGGTGCAGAAGAAACATTGTGTATCGAGGCTATGATGCAAGATGGAAAAGCTTTACAAGCAGGAACATCGCACTTTTTGGGTCAGAATTTTGCAAAAGCGTTTGATGTGAAATTTCAAAACAAAGAAGGTAAACTCGAACACGTTTGGGGAACTTCTTGGGGCGTCAGTACACGTTTGATGGGAGCATTAATTATGGCTCATTCTGATGATTTGGGCTTGATACTTCCACCAAAATTAGCTCCGTATCAAGTAGTTATTGTTCCGATTCCAAACAAGGAATTAGAACCCGATGCATTCAAGATTGCATTAAAACCTGTCATTGATGAGTTGAAATCTTATGGCGTTTCTGTCAAATATGATGATAACGAGAATTATAAGCCAGGCTGGAAGTTTGCCGAATATGAGTTAAAAGGAGTTCCAATTAGAATGGCTATTGGTATGAGAGATTTACAAGCTGGGCAGATTGAAGTTGCTCGCCGTGATACGCTCACCAAAGAAACGCGTCCATTGGAAGGGGTAGCAAGTTATGTCAGAGATTTACTGGACGAAATTCAATCGGCTATTTATCAGAAAGCGTTTAAATTCCGTCAAGAGAATATGTTTAAAATTGATACTTGGGAAGAATTTGAAGAACAAATTGAAAAAGGTGGGTTTTTACTTTGTCACTGGGATGGAACTTCGGAAACGGAAGAGAAAATCAAGGATTTGACAAAAGCAACTATACGTTGTATTCCTTTAGATGCGGAAGAGGAAAAAGGGAAATGTATACTTTCAGGCAACCCTTCCAATAAGCGTGTGGTCTTTGCTAGAGCATACTAAAAAAAGTTTTAACGGGGCCGCCCGTGCGGTTCTGAATGATGAGTTCTAAGTTTTATACAAATTTAGCATTCAATTCTGAACTACAAATGCGGAGTGTTTACATCTCATAATTCATAATTTATATCTTATATTTAACTAAAATAATGGTAAAATCAGGCGATAATGTAGCGGTACATTATAAAGGAACGCTAACCGATGGTACGGTGTTCGATAGTTCGGAAGGGCGTGAGCCTTTAGAGTTTCAAGTTGGTAGTGGAATGGTTATCGTTGGATTCGATTCGGGCGTAACTGGCATGGCTATTGGTGAGAAAAAAACGGTACATATTCCAGTTGAGGAGGCATATGGCCCTGCATCCGAAGAAATGATTTTTACCTTCAATCGTTTGGATATTCCTGATGACATTCCTTTGGAAGTTGGTGGAACGCTTAATATGCATAATGGCCAAGAAGCAATGCCTGTAATTGTGCGTGAGGTTTCGGCTACAAATGTAATACTTGATGGAAATCACCCATTAGCTGGACAAGATTTGATTTTTGAAATAGAATTGGTTTCGATTAGCTAATTGCACCAAATACTTTTTACAAATATTACTTTGTTCTCAATCAAAGTGCAGAAAATAAATGGCTATTTAAATAGTTTTCATTGTAAAATAAAAACTATAAAGTTTATGGATGAACACTGATAAGCCTTAGTCTATAAATCTCCTTTTTCAGGCAGGCGAGGGAGATTTATAGACTTTCTCATTTAATAAAAAGGTAGGATCGCCGATTAAGCTGCGATAAGGAAACTTTCTCTCGGTGATTTTGAGGAATGTTATTAGTCTAATTTTTATTTTTAATACAGCTTCTTTTGTTTTAAGCAATTTTTTTTCAAATGAGGCCAGTTTAGTCTTCCATACTTGCTTCTTTTAGTATGATGGTTTTCTTTTTCATCGAACCAGCTTCTAAATCTGCTAAATCCTTGCGATTTTTGGCAATATCAATGGCCATATAGATGGCGTTCAACATTGAAGATTCGTCAGCAATATTTTTCCCTGCAATATCGTAAGCTGTTCCATGGTCAGGTGAAGTACGCACTTTTGGTAAGCCAGCAGTGAAGTTTACACCATTTTCAAAGGCAATCATTTTAAATGGCATTAAGCCTTGGTCGTGATACATTGCCAAAATCGCATCATAATTTTTCCAAGCCGCTGTTCCGAAGAATCCATCGGCAGGAAATGGTCCAAAAACTAAATTTCCTTTTTTCTTAAATTCAACTAAAGCGGGTTGAATGATATCTTTTTCTTCCATACCCAATAAACCATTTTCACCAGCATGTGGATTAAGCCCTAAGGCAGCAATTTTTGGATTTTGTTTGCCAAAATCACGAATCAAAGATGATTTTATTTGCTCTAACTTGCTAATTATCAGTTCTTTATTGATATGTTTCTTTACTTGATCTAAAGGGACATGAGCGGTAGCTACACCAATTTTTAGCTCTTCGCTGATCATAAACATCAATTCTTTATTTACTCCAAAAGCATCAGCCAAAAACTCAGTGTGTCCTGGAAATTTGAAATCATCACTTTGCATGTTGTGCTTATTGATTGGGGCAGTCACCAAAGCATCAATTTTTCCAGCTTTTAAATCTTCAACTGCTCTTTTTAATGACTCAAATGCCAATTTACCTGCTTCGGGGCTAACTACGCCAGGCTGAACATCCAAAGCTTGGTCGTTCATACAGTTAATTACATTTACTTGTTTATGATTTACTTGTTCGATTTTATGAATCGTAAAAAACTGCCAGTCTTTGAAGTCGAGTAATTGACGATAACGATTGATAACTTTGCCAGAGCCATAAATTACAGGTGTGCAAATTTTGTTTAGTCGATTGCCGCCGACTGCTTTTAGGATTACTTCAGGGCCAATACCATTAAAGTCTCCGATGCTTATGCCAATAATTGGTTTTTGAATTTCGCTCACTTTGCTAAATAATTTAAATGATTTTAGTACCAGTAAGATTATTTCTGATAAAAAAGAATATAAAATTAGGTGTATCCCAATAACGAACCTTAATTTTGTTGCAAGTTACTGACAATCAAATTATAAAAAAAATCCTGTGAATACAAACAATATTATGAACAAAGGTTTGGTGTTAATAGCAGATGAAATACATCTTAGCTTACTGCCAATGCTCGAAAAACTTGGTTATCAGACGGACTACCAACCCGAAATTACAAGAAAAGAAATTAGAGAAAAATTAAATAGTTGTGTTGGACTTATTATCAGAAGTAAAACTTTTGTTGATGCAGAATTATTAATAAATGCACATCAACTCAGATTTATAGGTAGGGCAGGAGCAGGACTTGATTTAATTGATATTGATATTGTGAAGGCGAAAAACATATCACTTTTTGCTGCTAATGAAGGAAATCGTGTGGCAGTGGCCGAACATGTTTTGGGCATGGTATTGTGTTTGATGAATAATATTTTGACAGCTGACAGTGAAATTAGAAATGGAGTTTGGCAAAGAGAAAAAAATAGAGGATTAGAGTTAATGGGAAAAACAGTTGGCATAATCGGCTATGGAAATAACGGAGCAGAAACGGCAAAAAGATTCAAGGCTTTTGGTTGTAAAGTATTGGTTTATGATAAATATAAAACTGATTTCTCGGATGAATTTGTAGAGGAATCGTCAATGGAAAATATATTTGAAAACGCCAAAATCTTGAGTTTACACATTCCACTGACAAATGAAACTAATTCTTTGGTTAATAATGTTTTTTTCTCAAAATTTAAAAATGATATTTTCTTTATAAATGCTTCTCGTGGAGAAATTGTTTCTTTATCCGATTTAGCTGGAAATATTGAAAAAGGTAAAGTTCAAGGTGCTTGCTTGGATGTACTTGAGAACGAAAAACTACAAAAATTTTCAGAAGAACAAAAAATAGTTTTTGATAAACTGGTCACTTCTAATCGAGTAATTTTTACACCTCATATCGCTGGTTGGACATTTGAGTCTTACGAGAAAATAAATGAAGTTTTAATAGAAAATATCTCGAATTTGCGTTGATAAATTTAGCACGGCCTATTTCAATCTCTAATGTTTACTCGATTTATAGGCCGTGCTGATTTTTATTTTTTTATGTCGTTTATTATTGTCCTTTTATTTTTATTCTTCTTCTTCCTCCTCTTCCTCCTCTTCTTCTTCTTCACCATCACCATAACTAAAACTATAATTTTCTTCTATGGCATTTTCTACACAAAGTGTTTCTAGGTCAGCGATAAAATCATCTGGATTTTCGGTCAATATCTCGAAATTATTAATGTAAGTATATTCAATTCCATCTTCTTCTTTTGTTTCATAATCGAAGTAAAAATCTTCTTCATTTTCAACGTATTCCAAGCAGAGTTCTTCTAATTTTGTAGCAAAATCTTCACAATCCTCAGTTTCTATCCAAAAATCTGTCACATAAACCATTCCATCAATCGCAAAACTAGACTCTTCAGATTCGTCCCATACACCATCACTAAAATCAAGATTTTCAACAGACTTTATTATCCATGAATCATGTCCATTATAATCTTTATTGATGACATAGTCATAAGGAATATAACAATAACCTTTATCGCCCCAATCTTTTCCCCATGAATTTCTTATAATAAAAACCTTGTCAGGGTCAGAATAGCCAACACAGAGCATCGCGTGCCAGCCATGTGTTTCACGAACATTGTCTGAAGCTTTTGGCATTGGTACTCGACCTCTATTTTTTGTCGCACTATCAAATGACCCGAATGTATTGATACAAAATGAAATTGGATATCCTTCAGCCAGTGTGTGTTTCCAGATTTCAAGGTCGGTTTCGATATATTCAGCATCAACAATTTTGAAGTTTGAGCCATGATCATAAGCAGTTTGATCAGGTTCATCAAGAATCATTGTATCGTCATTTGGCCATAATTCTTCTGAGCATGCACCATATTCTTTTAAACCTTCGATTGCATTATACATCACCGATCCACAATCTTTATCAGCGGCTTCACCTAGCCAACGTGCATTATAATAAATATACAATCGGCTAATATCTGCAGAATCCCCATTATTTCGCTTGGCTAAGTATTCATAAGCACCTGCAAAGGCATTTGCAACACAGCTATTTCCTACCTGCATTTCTACTTCAGTGAGATGTTCTCTTAAATCAACTTTTGATGGGAGTGAGTTTAGCTTTCCTGCTTCTTTTTTCTTCACATTCGCAGGTATAGCTCCTGCCAAATAACCACCGATTCGGTTTGCCATGATTGAATTATTAGTTTATAAATGATTAGGTATTAATTTTTTTTCAAAAATATATAATTAATGATTAAGAAGTTTAATTATGCGTAAAAAGTTTGTGAACTATGTTTCAATCAAAAAGTAATATGATATTGTTAATGTTACATTCAAGTAATTAAAGTAAAAGAGGGCAGAATCTTCTGCCCTCTTTTTGAATATTTTGTAGTTTTACAAAAGCCTAAGATAGTAATCTTCTTTGGCTCTCATTTGCTTTTCGTCTTCATCGGTTTTATCATAATAACCGCATAAGTGTAATACGCCATGAACAATTACACGCTTAAATTCTTGCTCGAAGGTCGTATTGAAATCTTTAGTATTATCGATTATTCGTTCGATACTCACAAAAATATCGCCTTCAATTAGTTCATCTTCCTCCGAATTATCAAAAGTTATAATATCAGTTAATGTATCGTGGTCGAGATATTCAACATTTATTGAATGTAAATACTCATCATTACAAAAAATATAGTTGATTTCTGAAAACTCAAAACCTTCGGCCTCGATAACTGACTTTAACCACCGTTTAGTTTTAATCGGGTTTAAAACCTTAAAATCGATTGCTTCAGTATGAAAATTTATCATTTTGCTTTGTTTCTTTTCTTATCTAAAGTCATCAATAATGCGGGAAGCAAAATTAGATTGGCAATCATTCCCATCAATAATGTAATAGAAATTAGACTACCTAAATAAACTGTACCCTTGAAGTTGGAAACTGCAAATATTCCGAAGCCAAAGAACAAAATGATAGCGGTGTAAAACATACTAATACCCGTGTACATAATGGTTTCATTGATTGCCTCCGAAACTGTTTTGTTATGATGCATAAGTTCGTCTTTGTATTTTGTGAGAAAATAAATAGTTCCATCGGATGAGATTCCAAAGGCGATACTAAATACTAAAATCGTAGTTGGTTTCAATGGAATTCCAAAATAACCCATTACACCAGCCGTAATAATAAGTGGCAAAATGCTTGGGATTGTTGAGATAAGTATCATTCGGGCATCAAAAAACTGAGTAGCCATTACGATACAAATCAACCCAATTGCCCAAAGGGTACTTTCAATCAAATTTTGGAGCAAATAATCGTTTCCTTTCATAAAAACCACGCCATTACCTGTGATTTTGGCATCGATTTGTTCTTCTTTTGGTAGCCATTGCTTAGCTTCTCGGTCATAATTGAAGATTGTATCAATTTTGGGTTGTAAGGTTTCAACCAATTCTCTGATTCGAACTGTACCATTATCTCCACATTGAAAACTCACACGAGTAAATTGTTTGGTACTATCAATAAATGGAGTTGCCAAATTTTCTTTGCCTTTAACCGTGCCAACGTATTCTGTTAATTTTTGCAATTCAAAGGCTCCAGGCAATTGAAAATACTTAGGGTCGCCACCACGATAACCTTGATAAACTAACTTTATTGCTTCAACCAACGAAATAGGATTTGTAAAATCATCATACTTAGCAAATTCTCTTTGCATCACTTTGATTTTATTTAAAACTTGTGGGTTTAAAACGCCATTTTCTTTTTTTGTATCAATTACCACCTCAAAAGGTACGATTCCATGAAAATGTTTTTCAATAAATTTCAAATCGGCATATATGGGGTCGTTTTGTGGAAGGTCATCAACAATATATCCAACAGCTTTTAATCGACTCATACCAAAGGTGAAAACCACTACCAAAATTGCGATAAACCAATACAAACTAGTACGTTTGGTGTGCACGATTCTGTTTACATAACTCAAAAATGCAGTAAGATTTTTGTTATCGAGGTGTCTAACATTTTTTGCACTTGGTGGAGCTGAATAACTGAAAAATATTGGAATCAATATTAATGAAATAGCCCAAGTTGACATAACAGCGATGGCCGCAACCAAGCCAAATTCTAATAAAAGGGGGCTTCCCGTAAAGTAAAACACGAAGAAACCAATGAAAGTAGTGACGTTGGCTAAGAATGTAGTTTTACCTATTTTTTCGATAGAAACCGCTAAAGCACGTATTTTATCATTGTGTTTTAAAAATTCTTCTTGATATTTATTGACTAAGAAGATGGTATTTGGAATTCCAATAACTATAATTAATGGTGGAATTAGTCCAGTCAAAATGGTGATTTTGTAGCCGAATAATACAATATACCCAACCGACCAAATTACTGAAATAATAACGAGTAGTGAAGTATAAAGAACCGTACGAATAGAACGAAAAAAGATGTAGAGAATACCGATTGTAACCAAAAAAGCTAAACCTAAAAAACGTATTAATTCGGTCGAAACTTTTGAAATAAAGTTAGTTCTAATAAATGGCATTCCCGAAAAATGTACTTTGATATTGCTTTTTACACCAAATTCTCGTGCTATAGCCTCAATTTCTCTTGAAATAGTAATTCGACCTTTGCTATTAAGTTTAGATTGGTCAAATGTTACAGCCATTAAATGTGCATTACCTACTTTGCTATAAATTACACCTTTATAAAATGGCAACCTGTCAATTTTTGCTTTTACTGTATCAACTTCTGCCTGAGTTGTTGGACGTTTGGCTAAAAGAGGAGGGAAGTTGAATTTCTTTTCAACACTATCTTTTTCGATTCCAAACAAATTTGTATTGGATAATACATTTTTGATACCTTCAACGCTTTTGATTTTTTTACTCAAATCATACCATTGATTGAAGGTTTCGAGTTCGTAAATTTTATCAGATTCGATTGCAATCACCATAACGTTGCCATCTTCACCAAAGCGTTGTTTGAAATCTTCGTATATTTTGAAATTTTCGTCGCTTTTGGGAAGAATTCTTGCCAATTCATAGGACATTGTAATTTTAGATGCCATAAAACCCATAAAAAGGGTCGTAACAAATACAACGAATAACCAAGTCCTACGATTTTTTAAAATAAGTTTTGAGAGATTATACCAGAACATAAATAAGGTTTTTCAGTAGTCAGAAATTTTCAAGGATTCTATATATGGAGGCTACAAAGTTCAAAATTACGTTTTTTTTAGGTATTGTCTATGTTATTTTTGTGGAATTCTGCCAAGTAAAAAAACTATGCTTTAAAATATTTTTCTAATAGTAAATTAGCACCTTGAATAGGCAGAACTTTATCTAAAAGTACTTGGTTTGAGATGGTTTCGAAGTTTTCTTTTACTTTTTTATCAGCAAAAAATTGTGTTTCGAGATATTGTTTGATATAATCATGCATCCAATTTAAACTTTGTTCTTGGCGATTCTGTTTCCAATGACCATTTTCTTTCATTTGATTTTCAAAATCAATTATTACTTGCCAAATTTCAATCAATCCTTTTTTTTCTAAAGCAGAACAAGTAAGCACGGGTGGATACCAATTATTTGATGTTGGTGGAAAAAGATGTAAAGCATTAATATACTCCTTTTGGGCATTTTTTGCATTTTGACCATTATCTCCATCGGCTTTTGTGATTACTATGGCATCTGCCATTTCCATGATTCCACGTTTGATTCCTTGCAATTCATCGCCTGCTCCCGAAAGCATCAAGAGTAAAAAAAAATCAACCATGCCTTTTACAACCGTCTCTGATTGACCAACTCCTACTGTTTCAATAATAATTACCTCAAAACCTGCTGCTTCACACAAAAGCATGGTTTCTCGTGTTTTATTGGAAACACCTCCAAGTGTATTTCCAGAGGGAGAGGGACGAATATAAGCAAAAGCGTCGTGTGCTAATTTTTCCATACGAGTTTTATCGCCCATAATACTGCCTTTGGTACGCTGACTCGATGGGTCAATCGCCAAAACTGCAATTTTTTTTTTGTTTGTGGTAATATACTTTCCAAAAGCTTCGATAAATGTACTTTTCCCAACTCCCGGCACACCCGTAATCCCTATTCTGATTCCATTTCCTGTATAAGGCAAGATTTTTTCTAATACTTCTTGGGCAATTGCTCTATCGTTTTCTAACTGACTTTCTATCAATGTAATAGCTCTACTTAAAATAATTCTATCTCCAGATATTATTCCAGCAATATATTCTTCAGCAGTCAGACGTTTTTGCATAAATAATAATAATATTGGGATGATTTTATTATATTTGAAAAACAAAGATATTAAACAAAAAACAATTCCGACAGCTTTTATTCAATCCAAATTTTCAATAAAATTTAGTATTAAACAATGAAAATTGTACTTATTGGTGCTTCAACGGGAATTGGCCGTTCGTTAGCCGAATTTTATGCATCACTCGGTCATGAGATGGTCATTTCAGGACGTAGAACTGTTTTACTACAAGAAATCAAAGATAAATTTCCAAGGGCAAAAATTCATGTTTTAGAAATGGATGTTGCTCAAACTGATGAGTCTCGTCTAAAAATGGAAGAAGCCGAACAATTGCTATATGGAATTGATTTGGTTATTATTAATGCTGGGGTTGGTTTTCAAAAAGCCACTTATGAACAAGAAATGAACACTATCGATATAAATGTTCGAGGATTTACGGCATTGGCTAAATGGTCATATAATTATTTTGCTAAAAAAGGTGGTGGTCAATTAGTTGGCGTTTCATCTTTGGCTTCACAAACTGGCAGTGCTTATTCACCTGAGTATCATGCTTCAAAGGCATTTATGGCAAATTATATGTCAGGATTACGAATGCGTTCGGCTAAATATAACTCGAATGTTTATGTGACCGATATTCGTCCAGGTTTTGTAGATACACCTATGACAAAGCAAAATAAAGGTATGTTTTGGGTCGCAACTCCAGAAAAAGCCGCTCAACAGATCGCAGTTGCCATCGCCGCTCGAAAGAAAGTTGTTTACGTCACCAAGCGTTATAAATTAATAGCATTATTGTTAAATTTATTACCCGAATGGTTGATAGGTAAGTTCTTTTGATGCTAAACTGCATATATTGTACGCTTTTTTAAAATAATTTGATAACAAGTTTGTTCAAGAAATCGGTATTTGTCTGATTTCTTTTAAAGGAATTTACCCTAATTAATGAAAACTAGGATTTACATATTAATTTTTTCAGGTCTATGTTTATTGTCTTGTCAAAAAACAGAAACAGTACCTTTATGCCGTTTGAATAAGTTTATTACTGAGTATCCAGCAACTAATCTTATTCATCACGATTTGATTTCGATTAAAAATAATCGAATAGAAAATGTTTATAGTTATGACCTTAAAAATGGTGTAGATACAACTGCTCGGCAAAGAATTATTTATGTAATTGATGCATTGGGCAAACTATCTCAGATTCGTGATGAATCCAATTTAACGAGGATTATAATATTCAATTTTATATATAATACAAAAGGAAATGTCGATAAAGTGATTCAGCTAACTAATAATCTTCAGACTAATGAAATTATATTGGAATATGACGATAAAAATAGACCTACTGGAGCTATAAGTTTAAATCTTATTGGATTAAATCGTTCGATTGAGTATGATGCAAAAGGAAATCCGTTTAGAATTACTCGAGCTGACTTTGGCAGCCCTGCAACGGTTAACGAACATACTTTTGATGATAAACGTAATTTTTTTGAAGGAATTCCTGATATAGGTTTATATTGGTTGTTGCGTCCACTTTATAGTTTTATTCCGTTTGGAAGTAACAATATTATTGGAACTAAGTTTTATACCATTCAAAGTTTAGATTTTAAGGAAGTGCCAGATATTCGTACAAGCAGAGAAACTGTCTATAATGAGCAAGGTTTTCCTACAGGAATGAATATTGTTTTAGAAAATCAAGGGAGAGCCATTTTAAGCAAATCGAGATTTGAATATACCTGTGAATAGATTATTGATGCGTTTGTAGAAAGGCCTTGGCTATTAGCATATCTTCTGGAGTGGTAATTTTTATGTTTTCGTAAGCTCCTTCAATGAGCGTTATACTTTGGCCATTAAACTCTAAAACACTTGCACAGTCTGTAAAAAAGGCTTGTTCATTTACTTCAAATGCTTTTTTCATCAGTTTTACTTGAAAAGTTTGAGGAGTTTGTACAAGTTTTAATCTAGTCCTGTCTAAAGCAGCACTTTCGCCTTTTTCATTATATTGTCTGACCGAATCTTTTACCCAAACACTTGTTACTGCTGAACCTTTTTCGGCTGCAACATTATAAGAATTTTGAATTATTTCGAGATTAACGAGAGGTCGAACTCCATCATGAACTGCTACTAATCCATCGGTTTTGATGGTATTTAATCCATTCCTGACCGACTGAAATCGTGAAGTACCACCAATTGTAATTACGATAGAATTTTTGAACTTCTGAATTGTTTCGTTTGCAGATGTAATCTCGTTCCAATACTCAATGTCGTTTTTTGGTAAAACCACAATTATTTGAATTTCAGATATTTGTAGAAATTTTTCTACAGTATGAATTAAAATTGGCTTGCCATTTAAAGGAAGAAACTGTTTCGGAATTTCACTTTTCATTCGACTACCACTGCCACCGGCTACTATTATTGCATAAATACCCCCAGCCGCAATGGCGGCCGCCCCTAAAGGGGAGCTTTTTTCTATTTTAATCATTTTTGCTTCACTTTAGAGGCGGGGGGATTAGATTATCAACATAACGTCGCCATAAGAAAAGAATCTGTATTTTTCCTTGATAGCTTCATGGTATGCTTGCATAACTAATTCATGTCCTCCGAATGCACAGGCTGTCATCAATAAAATTGATTCAGGTAAGTGCAAATTAGTAAGAAGGGCATTGGTGATTTTGAACTCGAAAGGCGGGAAGATAAATTTATCTGTCCAACCGTTATTTACAGGTTTTAAATGATTATTTGCCGAAACCGAAGATTCGATTGCTTTCATTGCAGTTGTACCAATCGCACAGATTCTAGCTTCTTTTTTGATTGAGTTATTTACAATATCGCATGTACCTTCTGGAATAAAGAAGTTTTCAGAATCAGTTTTGTGTTTTGTTAAGTCCTCAACATCAACTTGGCGAAAAGTTCCTATGCCAATATGAAGCGTAATCGGGCAGAAAGTGGAGCCTTTCAGTTCTAAACGGCGTTGAACATTACGAGTAAAGTGCATTCCCGCAGTTGGAGCTGCAACTGCTCCTTCGTTTTCAGCAAAAATAGTCTGATAACGCTCTCTATCTTCTTCAGTAACTGGTCGTTTAATGATATCAATCGGAAGAGGTGTTTCACCTAATTCGTGCACAGTTTTCATCATTTCTTCGTGCGTGCCATCAAACAAAAATCTAATTGTACGCCCTCGAGAAGTTGTATTGTCAATCACTTCTGCAACCAAATCACTATCGCCGAAATATAATTTGTTACCTACTCGAATCTTACGAGCAGGGTCTACCAAAACATCCCACAAACGCATTTCACGGTTCAATTCACGAAGTAAAAAAACTTCAATTTTTGCACCAGTTTTTTCTTTTGATCCATATAGACGTGCAGGAAATACTTTGGTATTATTTACTACCATGGTATCGTTTTCACCAAAATAATCAACAATGTCTGTAAACATTTTGTGTTCTATTTTTTTGGTTTTGCGATTCACCACAATCATACGACTACTATCACGTTGGTCATGAGGGTGCATGGCAATTAGGCTATGCGGAAGTTCAAGTTTAAATTCTGAAAGTTTCATTGTGATTTTGTTCCCAACTCTGATTTTTACAGAGACATTGTTAGATTTCGTTCATGTATTGGGGTGATTGTTATCTGACATGAAGAAATTTAGGCGAAGAAAAATTGCTTAACCTAAGTGTTAAAGTTTACAAATGTACGAAATCGAAGTAGGGGCTGTCAAGTATTCTAATATAAATGTTTTATAATAATTATCAAAATATTCAATAAAAAAATTTTGTACTATTTTTTTTGCCTCAAAATGATATTATGTGCTCAGAAAAAAGACATGACATTAGCAACAAAAGATGGTTCGTCGAAGTGATAAAATATTAACTATCAATAAGTTACATCATTTTAATTTGTTGATTAATATTGTTTCTTTACTCATGTTAGATTCAAATACTTATTTTACCTTTTAAAAATAATTTACCTTTTCCTGCCATTAAAACACGGTCGTTAGAAAGTTTACATTTCAAATATCCTTTTCGACTTGATATTTGTTCGGCTATTAATTCAGTTTTATTGAATACTTTAGCCCAATAAGGTACTAATTTAGTGTGTGCAGAACCTGTTACTGGGTCTTCATCAATCCCAGAGCCTGGCCCAAAGAATCGAGAAACAAAGTCAGTTTTATTCGATTTTGCTTTTGCCGTCACGATAATACCTCGTGCTTTAATATACTTTAATGCACCGAAATTTGGTTTTAAATCTTCAATTTCTTTCTGTGAACCATAAACTAACATATAGTCATCCGATGCCCGATAGATTTCTTTAGGTTTTTTGCCGATGCTCTCAATTAGTCCTTCAGGTGCTTCTGAAAGTACTGTTTCTTGCAAAGGAAAATCGAGTTCAAGCCACTTGTCTTCTTTTCTTACTTTCAGAATTCCACTTTTTGAACCAAATAAAATAGTTTCCTTTGGGTATTTCAAAACATTAAAAATAACAAAAGAAGTAGCCAAAGTTGCGTGTCCACAAAGATTCACCTCGACGGTTGGCGTAAACCATCGAATATCAAAGCCTGTTTCATTCGGTACAAAAAAAGCAGTTTCCGAGAGATTATTTTCAAAGGCAATCTTTTGCATTAACTCATCAGATAGCCAATTTTTTAATGGCACAACAGCCGCAGGGTTTCCTCCGAAAAGTTTATCGGTAAAGGCATCTACTTGATAAATAGGTAATTGCATTGTAAGTTAATGAAGTTATAAAAATTAGTTTTTCTTAGTAATTAGGTTTTGTTTAGTCAGAAAAAGCATCAAGAAAATAACGCTCAACAAATAAATGACATTTCGAGAATCAATTAAACCACGACCGAGAGCTTCGTAATGGTAGCCCAAACTTAAAAAATTGATATAAAATTGAGTAGTTCCACTAAAAACATTGGCGAGTTGCTGAATTCCATCATATAAAACATAGCACAAAACTGAGGCGATTACGAACGCAACTATTTGATTATCAGTCATTGAAGATGACCATAAGCCAATACTCGCAAATGTTGCTCCAAGTAAAAGTAAACCTAGGTAAGAACCAGCAACTGCTGCGGAATCAATATTGCCTACCGGGCTACCTAACTGATAGACTGAATAATAATAAAGCAATGTTGGGAGCAAGGCAATAAAAATCAGAAGAAATGTTGCTAGAAATTTACCAATTACAATTTGCCATTCGCTCAAAGGTTTGGTAAAAAGTAACTCAATTGTACCGTTTTTATATTCTTCCGATAGCGAACGCATCGTGATTGCTGGAATCAGGAATACAAAAATAAATGGTGAAAGCTGAAAGAAGTTATTAAGATCAGCATAGCCGTAATCTAGCACATTAGCATCGAAAAACCATGTAAATAGTCCAACAATAACTAAAAACACCCCAATAACAATGTAGGCTACGAATGAATTAAGAAAGCTATTGAGTTCTTTTGTGAATATTGCAAGCATTATTTAAAAGTACTTTTTAATTGTTGAATTTTATTTATTTACTTTCTTAAAAATCAAGTTGAGGTTTAGAGGTTTTAATAATT
>Ga0209189_1000810_pt1 | contig 24369 bp, 21 predicted proteins | sample C_130820_EF_Meta_FD_187308 | JGI IMG/M metagenome (GOLD analysis project Ga0209189, IMG submission 187308) | Freshwater microbial communities from Lake Croche, Canada to study carbon cycling - C_130820_EF_MetaG (SPAdes) (version 3) | ecosystem: Environmental > Aquatic > Freshwater > Lake... | reverse complement strand
AACTACATCACCTTTAGAGCGGTGATGGCAACAGTAACCGCATTGTTAATTGGCCTGGCTGCAGGCCCTTGGGTGATTCGTAAATTAACGGCCTTGAAGATGGGTCAAGCTGTTCGCACTGATGGACCGCAAACGCATTTAGTGAAATCAGGTACTCCAACCATGGGTGGAGTATTGATTTTGATTGGCATCTTTATCTCATGCATGTTGTGGGCTGATCTCAGTAACCGATTTATTTGGATTGTGATGATCGTTACCTTTGGATTCGGATTAGTAGGCTGGGTAGATGACTACCGTAAGGTGGTTCATAAAGACCCTAAGGGAATGGCTTCAAAAGAAAAGTTTTTCTGGCAAACCTTAATTGGTTTATTTGCAGCAATTTATCTAGCGTTCTCTGTTTCTGAAGTAAACAATCTTAAAGTGCTGCAATTATTTTATGAATGGCTTAGAAGTGGATTTGCATTAGATTTGCCCGCAAAAACCAATTTACTATTGCCGTTTATGAAAGAAGTTAGCTACCCACTAGGAATCATGGGATTCATTATTTTGAGTTACTTGGTGATAGTGGGTAGTAGTAATGCCGTGAATCTAACCGATGGCCTTGATGGTCTTGTCATCATGCCGGTGATCTTGGTGGGTGCTGCCTTAGGTGCGTTTGCCTATGTGATGGGTAATGCTATTTATGCCAAATACTTATTGTTCCCTTATATCCCGGGCGCTGGTGAATTACTTATCTTTTGCGGCGCAATGGGTGGCGCTGGTTTAGCGTTCCTCTGGTACAACGCCCATCCAGCCCAAGTCTTTATGGGTGATGTAGGTGCGCTTGCTTTAGGCGGAGCACTTGGCACTATCGCCGTTATTGTGCGTCAAGAAATTGTCTTGTTTGTGATGGGTGGAATTTTTGTTGCTGAAACCGTCTCCGTAATGTTGCAAGTATTTTGGTTCAAAGTAACTAAAAAATATTTTGGCGAGGGGCGCCGTATTTTCCGCATGGCGCCACTACATCATCATTTTGAATTAGGTGGTTGGAATGAAACACAAGTGGTTGTTCGTTTCTGGATTATCACCATTCTTTTAGTCTTAATTGGCTTGTCTAGCTTGAAGTTACGGTAAACCAAAAGTAAATATGTTAATTCTAGAAAACATCTTTGCAAATTCAGCTTTCATGGCTGATGAAGGCTATCAAGCACCACACCGATTCCTAATATTGGGATTAGGTGAGTCTGGCGTAGCCATGGCTAAGTGGTGCCTACGCAATGGTGCACAGGTTCGGGTAGCGGATACGCGCGACCAATCTACTTTCACTGAGCGTCAAAATGCTTGGCTAGAAGAATTACGCATGGCTGGTCTAAAAGATATTAGCTTTGGTCCCTTGAGCGAAAGCTTAATCAAAGATATTGATGTCATCGGTATTAGCCCTGGCTTATCGCCATTGCAAGAGCCAACCCAGTCTTTTTTGGCTAGGGCGGAACAAGCCGAAATTGATGTTTGGAGCGAGATTGAATTTTTTGCCCGCGCAATTTCTGCTTTAAGACGTATGGCACAAGCACAAGACTCCAGTTATGGCGCTGCAGTGTTGGCGATTACGGGTACCAATGGAAAAACAACGACTACTGCCTTAACGGGTCAATTATGTGAACGCGTTGGTAAGAAAGTGGCTGTTGCAGGAAACATTAGCCCTGCTGCTTTGGATAAGCTCATGAGCTGCTTGGATACAGCGGACCAAATTGTAGATATGCCAGATGTTTGGGTATTGGAGTTATCAAGTTTCCAGCTGGTATATACACATACCTTCAACGCTACAGCCGCAACTGTGCTGAATATTTCTCAAGACCATTTAGATTGGCATGGGGATATGCAGGCTTACGCACGAGCTAAGTCAAGAATATTTGGCGAAGATACAGTGTGCATTCTGAATCGCGATGATTCGCTCGTCATGGGTTTACTCTCTGAAGCACAAAAGGCGGAGAGACCTATTGTGACTTTTGGTTCTAATCGTCCAGATGAGCAGGGTGCTTTTGGTATTGAACATGACCTACGTGCTGGTGGAATCGATTGGTTGGTATGGGCTGAGGTGGATGAGGATATTGAACCTAAGCCTAAGCGTCGCCGCAAGTCTGCCGCAATTGAGGAAGAGGAACCATTGCGTCTCAAGCGCTTGATTCCAGTAGACGCTTTAAGAATACGTGGTCGACACAATGCATTAAATGCCTTGGCTGCTCTTGCTTTGGCACGTGCCGCTAATTTACCAATGAATATGCTCTTGCATGGCTTGCGCGATTACCATGGCGAGCCGCATCGCGTGCAGAGTATTGCGATTGTTAAGGATGTTGAATATGTGGATGATAGTAAAGGCACCAATGTAGGTGCTACCGTCGCCGCATTAAATGGTTTAGGTAGCAATGAATCGGGTAAGCGAATTTGGCTAATTGCTGGTGGTGATGGCAAAGGCCAGGATTTTAGTCCACTACGTGAGCCAGCCTTACGTTTTGTCAAGGGCGCTTTCTTGATCGGTAAGGATGGCGCAACAATAGCTCAAGCCCTAGGTTCTGATATCCACAGTAAGAATTGTGGCGATCTGAAGTCTGCTGTTCAGGCTGCTGCAGCGCAAGCGGTTTCTGGAGATTTGGTACTGCTTTCTCCAGCTTGCGCAAGCTTAGATCAGTTCAGAGATTATAAGGAACGCGCTCAAGTATTTGCTGCAGAAGTCGAAGAATTAGGAATGCAATTTGAAGGAGTTCAGGTATGAACTTAAAAGAGAAATTATTTCCTGAAAATCACCTTGGACTTAATCGCTTCTGGAATTTTTCCCGTGGCGGAATTGATAATTTCCGTACTGGCTTGCGTGATGCAGTATCGGGTGTAGAGCAAACCCGTTCGCGCATGATGGATTACGACCAGTTGCTTGTGTGGGCAGTTCTATCCTTGATGTTGATTGGCTTAGTGATGGTGTACTCAGCCTCGATCACTTTAGCTGATGGGCCTAAGTACGCTAATTACAGTAGTAATTTCTTCCTTATTCGCCACGTCATTTCCTTGACAATTGCAATTGGTGTTGGAATCTGGGTTTTTAAGATTCCTACTAAGGTATGGGATCGTTATTCACCAGTCATTTTTGGATTTACCGTTTTATTGCTCATCGTTGTATTGATTCCCGGTTTAGGTAAGGGTGTGAATGGTGCTAAACGCTGGATTCCATTGGGTTTAATGAACTTTCAGCCATCCGAGCTCATGAAATTTGCTGCGGTAATTTTTGCTGCAAGTTACACCGTTCAGCGTCAAGAATATCTCCATTCTTTTGTTAAGGGCATGCTGCCGATGGGCATTGCAGTTGCTCTAGTAGGTGGCTTGCTGATGGCTGAGCCAGACATGGGCGCATTCGTGGTGGTTGCCTTGATTGCATTTGGAATTCTCTTTTTGGGTGGTATTAACGCAAAATTATTTGGTGGCTTGATTGCAGTTGGTCTGATGAGTGGTGCAACCATGATTGCGCTCTCACCATTTCGTCGTGGACGTATGCTAGCTTTTATGGATCCATGGCAAGTAGATAATGCTGCCAATAAAGGCTATCAGCTAACCCATTCATTAATGGCGTTTGGTCGTGGGGAATGGTTTGGTTTAGGTCTTGGCGGCAGTGTAGAAAAATTACATTACCTACCAGAAGCGCATACCGACTTCATCATGGCTGTGATTGGTGAAGAGTTGGGCTTTGTCGGTGTTGTAGTTATGATCTTCTTGTTTTATTGGATCGTACGCCGCGCTTTCTTAATTGGCCGCACTGCTTTGCAGCTAGATCGAAGTTTTGCTGGCCTTGCTGCCAAAGGCGTTGCCATTTGGATTGGTTGGCAGGCATTTATCAATATGGGCGTCAACCTCGGGCTGTTACCAACCAAAGGCTTGACCTTGCCGTTAGTAAGTTACGGTGGCTCTGGAATTTTGATGAATGCAGTTGCTGTAGCAATGTTGCTACGCATTGATTTTGAAAATCGTATCCTGATGCGCGGAGGGAAGCTTTGACAAAACCCTCAATTCTGGTGATGGCTGGTGGCACTGGTGGGCATATCTTCCCAGGCCTTGCTGTTGCTGAATATTTGCGGATTTGCGGTTGGAATGTCTCTTGGTTGGGTAATCAAGCGGGCATGGAGTATCGCCTCGTGAAGTCATGTGACTTTCCATTCGAGGCAGTTGAGTTTGGTGGTCTGCGTGGCAAAGGATTAAAGACAAAGTTGATGTTACCTATCAACCTCATGCGCGCTTGCTTGCAGAGTTGGAAGATCATACGCCGATTAAAACCAAATGTTGTATTGGGTATGGGTGGTTACATTACCTTCCCAGGCGGATTAATGACTAAGTTATTAAATCGACCATTAGTTCTTCATGAATCAAATTCAGTGGCTGGTAGTGCTAATCGTGCGTTGAGCAAAATTGCGATGCGGACTCTTACGGGATTTCCAAAGACGATGACAAACGCAGAGTGGGTAGGCAATCCTATTCGTGAAGAGTTCGACCATATGCTTGCGCCAGCAGCGCGCTATGAACAGCGCCAAGGTGTACTTTCAATTTTGGTAGTGGGCGGTAGTTTGGGTGCCGCAGCCTTAAATGAAAATATCCCCGCTGCCTTGGCGTTGATTCCGGGGGATTCGCGTCCTAAAGTGATTCACCAAGCGGGTGATAAGCACCTAGCTGACCTACAAAAAAGATATGCAGATTTAGGCGTGACTGCTGATATTCGCCCTTTTATTGATGATATGCCAGCTGCATATTCACAAGCTGACTTGGTTATTTGCCGTTCGGGCGCGATGACAGTTTCTGAAATAGCCGCTTGTGGCGTGGCATCTTGCCTGATCCCTTTCCCTTTTGCAATTGATGATCATCAAACAGCAAATGCGCAATTTTTATCGAATGCAAACGCAGCAGTTTTGTTGCCACAGCAATATCTCAATCCACAAGATTTGGCTTTGATGATTCAAAACTTAAATCGTACAGATTTAAAAGAAATGGCATTACGTGCACATGCTTTAGCAAAGCCACAGGCTACCCAGCGCGTAGCTGAAGTATGTGCAGATTGTGCGGGGGTAGGCATATGAAGCATATCGTTCAGCAAATTCACTTTATTGGTATCGGCGGCGCAGGCATGAGTGGCATCGCTGAAGTTCTCCTCAATTTAGGTTATCAAGTCTCAGGGTCAGACCTTGCTGACGGTGCTGTTACCAAGCGTCTTAGAGAGTTAGGTGCAGTAATCCATATTGGGCATGACCCTAAAAATATTGGTACTGCTGAGGCGGTAGTTATCTCCACTGCAGTTGCGGGTAATAACCCAGAAGTCTTGGCTGCACGTGCAGCGAAGGTTCCCGTAATTCAGCGCGCTGTCATGTTGGGTGAATTAATGCGCCTCAAACAAGGTATTGCGATTGCTGGAACACATGGCAAAACAACTACAACTAGTTTGGTGGCATCTGTTTTAGCTGAAGGTGGTTTAGATCCTACATTTGTGATTGGTGGCAAGCTTAATTCAGCCGGAGCTAATGCACGCTTGGGTCAAGGGGACTTCATCGTCGTCGAAGCTGATGAATCTGATGCTTCTTTCTTGCAATTATTTCCGGCGATGGAAGTAGTAACCAATATCGATGCTGATCATATGGATACCTATCAGCATGATATGGCCCGATTGAAACAAGCATTTGTACAATTTATTCAACGTATGCCGTTTTATGGTGTAGCAGTACTTTGTATTGATGATGCTAATGTCCGCGACATCATTCCATTTGTATCCCAACCGGTACTTCGCTATGGTTTATCAGATGATGCAGATATTCGCGCAAGCAACGTTCGTGCAGATGGCACTCAAATGCATTTTACAGTTGATCGTCGCACAGTCCGTAGACATGGCAATACACCAGGCCCATTAAATATTACCCTCAACTTACCCGGCTTACATAACGTGCGTAATGCTCTGGCTGCTATTGGCATAGCGACAGAGTTAGGTGTAGGCGATGAATCAATTACTAAAGCACTCTCTGAGTTCAGTGGTGTCGGTCGACGCTTCCAGCGCTATGGAGAGATTCCATTGGCATCTGGCGGTAGCTTCACATTGATTGATGACTATGGTCATCACCCGGTCGAAATGGCGGCAACTTTAGCGGCTGCAAGAGGCGCCTTTCCAGATCGTCGTCTCGTTTTAGCGTTCCAGCCACATCGCTTTACTAGAACTCGAGATTGTTTTGGTGAGTTTGTTCAAGTTCTCAGAAGTTTTGATGCCCTGGTATTGACTGACGTATATCCAGCGGGCGAGGCAAAAATTCTAGGGGCAGATGGTAAGAGTTTGATGAAAGCTGCGCTTGCTGAGGATAAGAATTCCAAAGCTTTATTAAATTCCAGCGCAGTTGCATATGCTGCAAATATTGGCGAGATGCCAGAAAAATTGAGTCAAGTTTTAAGAGATGGCGATGTATTAATTACGATGGGTGCTGGATCAATCTCTGCTTTGCCGAATACCTTATTGGAGTCAAAGAATGTCTAAGTTAGGTGCTAATGGGGTCTCTTGGGGAGAGCGCGTGAAGTCTAGCTTGGCTAGCTTAGACCTGAAGTCTTTGGGTCGTGTTGGCGTATTACTAGGCGGTAAATCTGGCGAAAGAGAAATCTCACTTATGTCAGGTAATGGCGTATTAGAGGCGCTGCGTTCAAAGGGAGTTGATGCCCATGCTTTTGACACTGGCCTGCGTTGCCCCACTGAATTAGCTAAAGAAAATTTCAATCGTGTATTTATTTCTTTACATGGCCGCTTTGGAGAAGATGGAACTATTCAAGGTTTGTTGGATTTATTGGGTTTGCCTTATACCGGTAGTGGAGTCTTAGCCTCTGCTTTAGCAATCGATAAGATCGTGACAAAGCAAGTCTGGATAAGTAATGGACTTGCTACCCCTGAATATGAAGAGTTAACTGCCGATAGCGATTGGAATGCAGTCGTAAAACATTTGGGCTTACCTTTAATAGTGAAGCCTGCACATGAAGGCTCCTCATTGGGCTTAACTAAGGTGAAGGCCGTAGATGAATTACCGGCTGCTTATAAGCTTGCTGCAGGTTTAGATAAAAAGGTAATTGCAGAAACTTGCATTATTGGCGACGAATTAACTTGCCCACTGGTTGGCCAAGGTAAAACAGCTGAAGCTTTGCCAGTAATCAAGATCATTCCACCACAAGCAAATTACGATTTTCATAATAAGTATTTCTCTGACGAAACTCAGTATTTATGCCCAACTGGGCTTGCACCTGAGGTAAATGCTGCTATTCAAGAGCTGGCTTTGGCTGCATACAAAGCCCTGGGTTGTCGAACATGGGGCCGGGCAGATGTGATGTTGGATCAAAAAACTGGCAAACCCTATTTGCTAGAGATGAATACCTCCCCAGGTATGACCTCACATTCCTTGGTTCCGATGGCTGCCAAGGCTGCTGGAATTGAGTATGGGGATTTGGTGCTTTGGTTATTAAGTCAAACATTGCAGCAAAAAGAGGGTATTTCTACATGAGTAACTTCATGGACCGATTCGGTGAAATTTTCTCGATGTTGATGTCGCCGCTCTGGAATCACTCAGAGCGGATGGAAAAACTGAGTCGTTTCTTAATGCGTTGTTTTGTCGTCATGCTAGTAGTTGGTATTTTGGTTTGGCTTAGTCAGCGCCCAGTATTTGCTTTAAAACAAATCCAAATTGAACCAGTATCTGGACAAACACTGAAACATATTAAGAAATCCTTTGTTAAGCAACAGGTCCTAGAAACAGTGCAGGGTAATTTCTTCAGTGTACGTTTAGAAGATGTCAAACGCGGTTTTGAGAGCATGCCTTGGGTTCGTCACGCTAATGTGCGTCGAGTTTGGCCAAATGGATTGGTGGTGAGTATTGAAGAGCAAAAGCCCTTCGGTACCTGGGATGGCGCTGATAGTCATGCCCTTATGAATACACATGGAGAGCTTTTTGCTGGCCGTGTTTCAGAGGTTGGTGACGACGTGCACTTAGTGGATTTCTCTGGCCCTACAGATGCCGGGAAAGAAGTCATGAGTCTTTATGAAAAAGCCAGTAATTGGTTCAAGCCATGGGGTGTAGAAGTAACGAGCCTTGCGCTCACTGAACGCTATGCATGGCATGTCAAACTGTCGAATGGCATGAAAGTGGAGTTCGGGCGTGACGAAGAAAGCTCTGATAAGAATTTAACGGAAGAGCGTGTCGCACGTTTATTTAAATATTGGCCACAAGTACAAGAGAAGTGGGCAAATCGTGTGGATGCAGTCGATTTGCGCTATGCAAATGGTTTTGCAGTTCATCTTGCTTCTGCAAGTTTGAAAAAGAATGAAGTCGACGGCAAAAAAAGTGAGCTGAAGCAATGAGGAATGGTAATGAGTAAAGACAATCGCGATATTTTGGTTGGTTTAGATATTGGGACTTCCAAGGTAGTTGCCTTGGTTGCTGAATTAGCTCCTGATGGTCAATTTAATGTAGTTGGCGTTGGTCAAACCGCTTCCAAGGGGTTGAAGAAAGGGGTTGTTGTCAATATTGAGGCAACCGTTCAGTCTATTCAGAAAGCGCTTGAGGAGGCTGAGGTCATGGCTGATCGCCAGATCGTGCAGGTATTTACTGGCATTGCTGGTAATCACATTGTGAGTTTTAACTCCAGCGGTATGGTTGCCATTCGAGATAAAGAAGTGGGCTCTGGAGATGTAGAACGCGTTTTAGAGACAGCAAAAGCAATCAACATTCCAACAGATCAACAGATTTTGCACATTCTGGTTCAAGAATTCATCATTGATGGACAAGAAGATGTGCGTGAGCCAATCGGTATGAGCGGTTTACGTTTAGAGGTAAAGGTTCACATTGTTACTGGCGCTGTCAGTGCTGCACAAAATATTGTGAAGTGCGTGCGTCGTTGCGGTCTCGAAGTGAATGATTTGATATTGCAGCCTTTGGCATCAAGCTTGGCGGTGTTAACCGAAGATGAAAAAGAGCTAGGAGTTGTTTTAGTGGATATCGGCGGCGGAACAACGGACATTGCAATTTATTGCCAAGGTTCAATTCGTCATACCGCTGTGATTCCTATTGCAGGCGATCAAATCACCAACGACATTGCCATGGCATTACGCACACCAACGATTGATGCAGAAGATTTGAAGATTGCACATGGTATCGCCCGTCAAGAGATGGCTGATCCAACTGCGATGATTGATGTTCCTGGCGTTGGCGATCGTGAGCCACGCCCCATGTCTAAGCAAGCCTTAGCAGCAGTAATTGAGCCTCGCGTCGAGGAGCTATTTACGCTCGTGAGAGGGGTAGTGCGCGACTCTGGCTACGAAGATATGGTTTCTTCCGGAATTGTTTTGACTGGTGGCACTGCATTAATGCCCGGCATGGTGGAGCTGGCTGAGCAAGTCTTTTTAAGGCCAGCGCGTATTGGTACACCCGAATACCGTGGACATTTACATGAAGTTTTGCGTAGCCCTAGATATGCCACCAGTATTGGTTTGTTGATGGAAGGCCAAGCGCAGTTATTACGTGGCCGTCGTGTTTCTCAATCAGGCGCGTTGCAAGGGGTTATATCGCGCATGAAGGAATGGTTTGCAGGAAATTTTTAAGTAATTTTTTTAGTTTTTTTCGTCGTCGTCAATGTAGTACGTATTTACCTAGGAGGGTATATGGAATTTGAAATGTTAGATCAAGAAACAGCTGGCAAGACCATTATTAAAGTGGTTGGAGTCGGTGGCGCTGGTGGTAATGCTGTCCAGCACATGATCCGTCGTGGTGTTAACGGCGTAGAGTTTATTTGCATGAACACCGATGCTGGCGCTTTACAGCGTTCTGAGGCCTCTGTGAATTTGCAACTGGGCTCTAGCGGATTGGGTGCTGGGGCTAAACCAGAAATTGGTGCAGCATCAGCTGAGGAAGCTCGTGCTCGCATTGCAGATACATTGCAAGGTGCGCATATGGTATTTATCACCGCAGGTATGGGCGGTGGCACTGGTACAGGTGCTGCACCAATCGTAGCCCAGGTGGCTAAAGAAATGGGCATCCTTACTGTTGGCGTGATTAGCAAGCCATTTGATTTTGAGGGTGTGAAGCGCTTGAAGGTTGCTGAGAACGGCGCTGCTGAACTTGAGTCTTATGTAGATTCACTCATTGTTGTACTTAATGAAAAACTCTTTGAGGTCATGGGTGAAGACGCTGAGTTCGATAAAGCATTTGCTTGTGCTGATGATGTGTTGCATAACGCGGTTTCTGGCATTGCAGAAATCATTAACGTACAAGGTTTGATTAACGTCGACTTTGAAGATGTGAAAACAGTCATGGGTGAGCAAGGCAAGGCCATGATGGGTACAGCAACAGTTTCCGGTATGGATCGTGCGCGCTTAGCTGCAGAAGCTGCAGTTGCTTCACCATTACTCGAAGGCGTTGATTTGTCAGGTGCGCGTGGCGTATTGGTGAACATCACCGCAAGCCGTTCATTGAAGTTATCCGAGACTCGCGAAGTGATGGCTGCGATTCGTGGCTATGCTGCTGATGATGCAACAGTAATCTTTGGTACTGTATATGACGAGAGCTTAGGTGATGCACTGCGTGTGACAGTGGTAGCTACAGGCTTGAATAATCCACAAGCCCGTAAAAATAACCAGCCTGAAGTAGTTTGGAGGCAGGCTACTGGTACACATGATGCAATGCCAACGATGGCAGACCTCAACAGCTTTGCCCCAGCTAGTGCATCAGCAGCAATGAGCAAAGTGAGTCTGGATTCTGCTTTAAGTACTAGCGCAGGTTTGGCCCTAACTGGTGCAGGTAACGCTCCAGCAATGGCAAACCAGCCAGCAAGTTCGGGCGTTGACTATAGCCAATATGACTTACCACGGGTTTTTCGTAGCTCTCGTGAAGCGACTCCTGCGCCTACATTAGGTGCGGATAGCTCTCCTCAGGCTAAATCCATGTTGGACAAAGGCGCTGATTACTATGAAATTCCAGCCTTTTTGCGTAAGCAAGCAGATTAATTAACTGCTTAATACAATAGGTAATTGCAAAATGCCAGCGCGGCGCCCCTCCGGACGACGAATCCCGCGCTTGCGTTGGCATGCTTACTAACAATTATTTATTGGAGATGACATGATTGCTGTCGGACAAAAATTACCAAACGCTACTCTTTATGAATTTATAAATGAGGAGAGCGAGGGCTGTTCCTTGGGACCAAATGCTTTCGAAGTTGAAAAGATTGCGGCTGGAAAAAAGATTGTATTGTTTGCATTGCCTGGTGCATTTACACCAACTTGCTCTGCAAAACATGTACCTGGTTACGTTGAGCACTATGATGCGATTAAAGCGAAGGGTGTTGATGAGATTTGGTGTGTTTCTGTAAATGATCCATTTGTAATGGGTGCATGGGGACGTGATCTTAACGTGGGTAAGAAAATTCGCATGCTTGGTGATGGCAGTGCTGAATTTACTAAAAAGCTTGGCTTGGAGTTGGACTTAATTGCTCGTGGCCTAGGTGTGCGCTCAGATCGCTACGCCATGATTATTGAAGATGGTGTTGTAAAGTCGCTAGACCGCGAAGCTCCGGGTAAGTTTGAAGTGAGTGACGCTGCCTCCATTTTGAAAAAGCTGTAATACGAATTTACTCAACAACCAATATCCCCTGAATTTAGATATCCAAATATGATGAAGCAACGCACTATCGCCACTCCGGTGAAGACCGTGGGGATTGGCTTGCATTCTGGGCGTAAGGTGACGATTTCTATTAAGCCTGCGCCAGTAAATTCAGGGGTTCAGTTTGTTCGAGTAGATATGCCAGAGCACTCGGTTGTACCTGCCACTGCCCTAGCAGTATGCGACACTAGACTTGCCTCTGTGATTCAAAAAGATGGTGTGCGCGTTTCGACGGTAGAGCACTTGCTATCAGCTTGTGCTGGACTTGGTTTGGATAATCTATTGATTGAACTGGATGGCGAAGAAGTCCCCATCATGGATGGCAGTGCAGCATCTTTTTTGTTCCTGATTGAATCGGCTGGTATTACTGAACAAGAAGCGCCCCGTCAATTTGTTGTGATCAAAAAACTAGTTGAGGTTCGTGAAGGCGATAAGCTTGCGCGCCTAGAACCATTCTTTGGATTTAAGTTGGACTTCACGATTGATTTCAAACATCCAGCCGTTGATAAAACTGGTCAGCGATTTGTAGTGGATTTTGCTGAGCATGCTTACCGTAGTGAAATTGGCCGTGCACGTACTTTTGGATTTGCACACGAAGTAGAGACCTTGCGTGAAATGGGTTTAGCACGCGGTGGTAGTTTGGATAATGCGATTGTTTTGGATGAGCACCGAATTTTGAATAACGAAGAACTTCGTTATGAGGATGAGTTTGTGCGACACAAAATCTTGGACGCTATTGGCGATCTCTACCTCATTGGCCATCCAATTGTTGGGGCTTATGTTGCTGAAAAGTCTGGCCATGCGCTCAATAACGCACTTTTACGAAAGCTTTTGGAAGATCCCAGTTCTTATGAAATCAGCTCTTTTGCTGAAAATAAGGCTCCCGAAGCTTATTCCCAGGAAAGTCAGCCCCTCTTTTTCTAAGAAGCCTTAAGTCGTCTTTTTAGCTACTTTGGCTTGTTTTTTAGTAGCCTTTCAATAGATGACCGCAAGCTTGAGTCTGGTCCCAGCTTCTCCAGCAAGGATTCCCAGGACTTTTTGGCAACATCGTTCAGTCCTTTTGGCTTCTCGCGGACCTCTAAACGAGGCTTGACCTCCCAGGTGGGTGGAGCCGGCTTTATTCGTACCTTTATAGCTTTACAAGGCAAGCCAGATTTAGATAACTCATTGATTAAGCTGGGTAATATTTGTTGTAAGCGGGTAGCAATACTGGCGCTACTCACCAGTAAAAAAAGCTCGTCTTGTGAACCAGAGCGCCATCCAGCCTCTATTTTGGAGCTCAAGTGCCCTAGATCGAGTTTTGTCAGGGCTAAGTTAATTACTGTCTTGAGTTTGGCTAAATCCTCAGTTTTGGCCAAGATTCCCCCAAGACCATCGGATTCGCGCAGGTAATCCATCCAGTCGTGAGCTGTGTGCTTGCGGGATGGTTTGGGAGCAAAGTTCATAAAAAATAGGGTTACGGGTGATAAACTCAAGGACTTCATTTTCTTCAATATCCCATGGTAATCGGTCTTCTTAAAACCCTGGTCGGCAGTCGTAACGACCGCCTCTTAAAACAGTATCGCAAAGTCGTTGCCAAGGTCAGCGCTTTTGAAGCGAGCCTGCAATCTTTGGATGATGTCGCTCTTGCTGCAAAGACTGCGGAGTTCAAGTCACGTCTTGCTGCTGGAGAGTCTTTGGACGAAATCGCTGCAGAGGCTTTTGCGGTAGTTCGCGAGGCCAGTACACGTGTGATGAAGATGCGTCATTTTGATGCACAGATTATGGGCGGCTTAGCCTTGCATCAAGGCAAGATTGCCGAGATGGGTACGGGTGAGGGAAAAACCTTAACAGCCACGCTGCCAGTCTACTTAAATGCTTTGACTGGCAAAGGTGTTCATGTTGTAACGGTCAATGATTATTTGGCCCAGCGCGATGCTGAATGGATGGCCAAGTTGTATAACTTCTTGGGCATGAAGGTGGGCGTGAATTTATCCCAAATGGATCACACCACTAAGCAAGAGGCTTATGCAGCTGACATTACTTACGGCACCAATAACGAATTCGGTTTTGATTATTTGCGTGACAATATGGTCCAGGATTTGGATCAGCGTGTACAGCGTGGCTTAGCTTACGCGATCGTTGACGAAGTTGACTCTATTTTGATTGATGAAGCGCGTACACCGTTAATCATCTCTGGTCAGGCTGAAGATCACACAGATCTCTATGTCAAAATCAATGCGCTACCTTCTCACTTAGAGCGTCAAATTGGCGAGGAGAAGGCTGATGGTACTGGTGTTGAAAAGCCTGGCGACTACTGGGTAGATGAGAAATCACAGCAGGTTTACTTGACTGAGCAGGGCCACGACAAGGCCGAAATTATTTTGGTTCAGTTAGGCGCACTTAATGATGGCGACTCTCTTTATTCTCCACAAAACATTACTTTGATGCATCACGTGTATGCAGCTCTGCGGGCGCACTCTCTGTATCACCGTGATCAACATTACGTTGTACAGAATGGCGAAGTCATCATCGTAGATGAGTTTACTGGCCGCTTGATGCAAGGTCGTCGTTGGTCAGATGGATTGCATCAGGCTGTAGAAGCAAAAGAAGGTGTACAGATTCAGAATGAGAATCAAACTTTAGCCACCATTACATTCCAAAACTATTTCCGTATGTACGGCAAGTTGGCCGGTATGACTGGTACTGCTGATACAGAGGCTTATGAGTTTAAGGAAATCTACAACTTAGAAACCGTTGTGATTCCGCCAAATCGTATTAGCCAAAGAAAAGATAGGCAAGATCAGATTTATAAGTCTTCTCGTGAGCGCTACGATGCGGTGATTAAAGATATTGAGGATTGCTATGAGCGTGGGCAGCCAGTATTAGTTGGCACTACTTCGATTGAAAACTCTGAGCAGATCGCAAACTTACTGGATCAACGTAAATTGCCACATCAGGTTTTAAACGCAAAGCAGCATGCGCGCGAGGCGGAAATTATTGCTCAAGCAGGTCGTCCAAAAATGATCACAATTGCTACCAATATGGCGGGTCGTGGTACTGACATTGTCTTGGGTGGTAACGTTGGCAAGCAGTCATCCTTACTTGAGGCTGATGGCTCGTTATCTGATGCAGAAAAAGCGACCAAAATTAAGCAATTACAGGATGAATGGCAAAGCATTCATGACCAAGTTCTTGCTGCTGGTGGCTTACATATTATTGGCACTGAGCGTCACGAGAGTCGCCGTATTGATAACCAGTTAAGGGGGCGTTCAGGCCGTCAGGGCGATCCAGGCTCTTCCCGTTTCTACCTTTCATTAGATGATGCGCTGCTGCGTATTTTTGCTGGTGATCGTTTGCGCGCTGTGATGGATCGACTCAAGATGCCAGATGGTGAGCCAATTGAAGCCGGTATGGTGACTCGTTCAATTGAGTCTGCGCAGCGCAAGGTAGAGGGACGTAACTTTGATATTCGCAAGCAGTTGCTCGAATATGACAACGTTGCGAATGATCAGCGCAAAGAAACATATCGCCTTAGAAATGAAGTGCTTGAGAGTGCTGATATCGGTGAGTTAATTGCCAATTTGCGTGAAGATGTCTTGCGTTCGGTTTGCTCGGTGTATGTGCCTCTAGAGTCCATGGAAGAGCAGTGGGATTTGACGGGACTTGAGAATGTTCTGGCTAGCGAATGGGGTCTGACGATTGATCTGAAAAATTGGGTTGAAAGTGCCGAGACCGTAGAAGATGCGGAAATTGTTGAGCGCATATTACAGGCTACTAAAGAGGCCTACGATGCGAAAGTAGAGCTCTCTGGACGTGACTCTTTTGCAGGTTTTGAACGCTCAGTTCTGCTGTATAGCTTAGATAGCCATTGGCGTGAGCATTTGGCTGCCTTGGATCATTTGCGTCAAGGTATTCATTTGCGCGGCTATGCACAGAAGGATCCTAAGCAAGAGTACCGCCGCGAAGCATTTGAGTTGTATGGTGAATTACTAAATGTCATCAAGAATGATGTTGTGAAAAATATTATGACCGTACAAATTCGCAGTGCCGATGAATTAGATCAGGCTGCTGAATCGATGAATGAGGATTTAGCCAAGCTTTCTGATGTTCAGTATCAGCATGCTGATCCAGAGATGGAGGTAGCTGGATCAACCGGTGACCGCGGTGCTGCAATTGATATTCAACCGGCACCTCTTCGAACTGGTCCTAAAGTCGGACGCAACGATCCTTGCACTTGTGGCAGTGGTAAGAAATATAAGAATTGTTGCGGCGCATTATCCTAGACTACGTTTTCTGGGGGAATATCAAAAGGGGCCTTGAGCCCCTTTCTTTTATTCTTCAATGCCTTTTCAGGGCTTTCCCTAGCTATCTACAAGGGTTAATTTCGATGATTATGAGTGCTTATATGCAAAGTATTGCATTTATACGCAAAAGGAATCAGCATGCAAAAGTCACTGCACATTAACGCAGATAAATGTACTGGCTGTCTTCAATGTGAGATGGCTTGTAGCTATGAGCACTATGGGGTTTTTAATATCTCCAAGTCAAGAATTAAGGTTTTTGAATTTCATCTGACTGGAAAAAAGGTTCCCTATACTTGCACGCAGTGTGCCGAAGCATGGTGTTTACAGGCGTGTCCAGTGGATGCTATTCGCGTGGACGTCATTACGGGAGCAAAAGTGGTATCGGAAGATACTTGTGTCGGCTGCAAGGTCTGTACGATATCTTGCCCCTTCGGCACTATTAATTATGTTCAAGATACCGGCAAGGTTCAGAAATGCGATCTTTGTGGTGGTGACCCTGCTTGTGCAACTGCATGTCCAACACAGGCTATTACTTATGTAGATTCTGATTGGACTGGTTTAGACAAAATGCGCGAATGGGCCGACAAGCTTGGCAATCAATCTGGCGCAAACTAATAAAGCATAGGGAAAAATATCATGTCATGGGCTGGAAAACTACTCCGCGTTAACTTAAGCAAGGGCACTTGCCAATCAGAGCCACTCAATATGCAGTGGGCCAAAGAGTATTTGGGTTCGCGCGGCTTGGCTTCAAAATATTTGGTTGAAGAGCTAGACCCCAAGGTCGATCCACTTTCGCCGGACAACAAAATTATTTGGGCAACAGGCCCTTTAACCGGAACGATGGCTTCTACCGGCGGTCGTTATACAGTTGTGACTAAAGGCCCTTTAACCGGTGCGATTGCATGTTCTAACTCAGGTGGTTATTGGGGTGCTGAGCTCAAGATGGCGGGTTGGGATATGGTGATATTTGAGGGAAAGTCGCCAAAGCCGGTATACCTGTTCATTGAAAATGATACAGCGGAGTTAATCGATGCTTCAGATCTTTGGGGTAAAACCGTTTGGGAAACTGAACCAGCAATTAAAACGAAACACCAAGACCCACAAATTCGAGTGTCCTGTATTGGGCGCGCTGGCGAGAATCAAGTTCTCTACGCAGCAGTTGTAAATGATTTACATAGAGCCGCTGGACGATCCGGTGTGGGTGCAGTCATGGGCAGCAAAAATCTTAAAGCGATAGCGGTCAGGGGAACTAAAGGTGTCGGCAATATTCGGGATCCTAAAGGTTTTATGGCCGCAACCGCAGCTGCAAAAGCAGTGTTAGCTGGCAATGCAGTGACTGGTCAAGGTTTGCCAACCTATGGAACACAAGTATTAATGAATGTGATTAATGAGGTTGGAGGGTTGCCAACCAGAAATCACCAAGATGTTCAGTTTGATGGTGCCAAAGATATCTCTGCTGAAGCTATGGCCACTCCTCGCGCCAGCGATGGCAAAGCGCATTTAGTGACCAACCAAGCTTGCTTTGCTTGCACTATTGCATGCGGTCGGATCTCTAAGATCGATGAAACGCATTTCACTGTTGAAAACAAACCGCAATACTTTGGAGCAAGCGGAGGTCTAGAGTATGAAGCTGCTTGGGCGCTTGGAGCAGCAAATGGTGTGAATGATCTTGAGGCATTACAGTTTGCCAACATGCTTTGCAATGAAGATGGTTTTGACCCAATTTCATTTGGCGCTACAGTGGGCGCTGTCATGGAACTCTATGAAATGGGAGTGTTGACAAAAGAGCAGCTCGGCATTGAGGCACCATTTGGTTCGGCAAAAGCATTAAGTTATTTTGCTGAAATTACGGCTAATGGCGTTGGATTTGGTAAGGAGCTTGGTCAGGGGTCGGCGCGCCTCACTAAAAAATATGGCCATCCTGATCTATCCATGAGTGTGAAGGGTCAAGAGTTCCCAGCCTATGACGGTCGTGTTATTCAGGGCATTGGTTTGGCCTATGCCACATCTAATCGCGGTGCTTGTCACTTGCGTGGTTACACGATTGCCTCTGAGGTACTAGGCATTCCAGTGAAAACAGAGCCGGCCGATACGCAGGGTAAGCCTGAGTTAGTGAAAGCCTTCCAGGACGCAACGGCTGCATTTGACTCTGCTGGCATTTGTATCTTTACGAGTTTTGCGTGGACGCTTGCAGATGTTGCTCCCCAATTGCAGGCGGCCTGTGGCGAAGAATTTACTGTTGAAAATTTAACCACCATTGGTGAGCGTATCTGGAATATGGAGCGTGATTTCAATAATCGCGCGGGCTTTACCCATAAAGACGATAAGTTACCAAAGCGCTTAATGACTGAAGCGGCAAAGACTGGTCCAGGTAAAGGAACAGTGAGCGGCTTAGATACCATGCTGCCTGAGTACTATAAGATCCGCGGCTGGGATAAAGAGGGTCGTCCAAGCGAAGAAACTCTAAAACGCTTAGGACTTTGACCCACTTTATGAAGCATGTCATTTTAGGTAATGGACCGGCTGGAGTAATTGCCGCTGAGACGCTGCGGAAGCGTTCCCCGTATGATGAAATTATCATGATTGGTTGCGAAGATGCGCCGCCCTATTCTCGTATGGCTATCCCATATTTATTAATGGGAAATATTCAAGAGAACGGAACGTTTTTACGCAAAGAGCTAGATTACTTTGAGAAATTAAAAATTCAGCAGGTTCATGACAAAGCGGTCGCATTAGACCTGACGGCAAAAGAACTGACTCTCGAGGGTAAAGGCGGTCAGATTGCTTACGATAAATTATTGATTGCTACAGGCTCTATTCCTATGCGCCCTCCCATTCCTGGGATTGAGCTTCCAGGTGTTCACCCCTGCTGGACTCTAGAGGATGCACGCAGTATTGCTGAGTTAGCCAAGGCAGGCTCACGCGTTTTGCAAATGGGTGCGGGCTTCATTGGCTGCATTATTTTAGAGGCCCTAGCGAGCAGACAGGTTGAGCTAACAGTTGTTGAGATGGGCGATCGTATGGTTCCGCGGATGATGACTTCTGTTGCAGGTGGAATGATTAAGCAATGGGTTCAAAATCAAGGCGTACAGGTTTATACAGATACGCGAGTTGAGGAGATCTCTCAATCCCCATCAGGTTTGGCAGTAAAGCTTTCCAATGGGCAAACTATTGAAGTAGATCTCGTCATTTCTGCAACGGGCGTAAAGCCCAATATTGAGTATCTTCAGTCTTCAGGCCTTGACCTTGGTATTGGTGTACTCGTAAATGACTTTATGCAGACATCTCATCCGGATGTATATGCGGCTGGCGATGTTACTGAAAGCATTGATTTTTCAACCGGCAATAGAATCGTCAATGCCATTCAACCAAATGCTGCTGAGCAGGCCAGAATTGCTGCAATGAATATGTCTGGCGGTCAAGTGAAAAGTTTGGGCGGGCTACAAATTAACGTATTGGATACCCTTGGATTGATCTCCTCTTCCTTTGGTCTTTGGTCTGGTGCTAAAGATGGAGATTATGTTGAAGTTGTTGATTTAGACCATTACAAATATCTGCGACTTGAATTTCTGGGTGATATTTTGGTGGGCGCCACTTGTGTTGGAAGTACTGAACATATTGGTGTCTTACGGGGATTAATTCAGGGAAAAGTTGCTTTAGGCGAATGGAAAAAAGTTTTAATGGAAGAGCCCATAAAAGCAATGGAGGCTTATTTGGCTAAAGGCCAAGCACAATCGACTTGGATGAATTAAGCTTGAGGTATGCAGATTACCCTCAAGCTATTTGCCAGCCTGGCAAGCTATTTACCTCCCAATAAGAAAAATAGCATAGAAGCGGATATTGAAGTGGATGAAGGCTGCACTATCGGCGATATGATTGTGCGTTTCAATATTCCCAGTAAATCCGCTCATTTGGTGATGGTGAATGGTACGTACATTAATCCAACTCAGCGCGATCAATACGTCCTAAAGGAAAAGGATGCTTTAGCTATCTGCCCGCCAGTTGCTGGGGGCTAATTTATTGCTGAAATATGCTTGAAGTAACCAGAGAGATGGGCTGCTCCGTCGATGATTTGATACGCTGGTTTCCTTTGGCGATGGGCGATTTTTGTACCCACACAAGTCTTCATATAGATGGTATCGAAATATTTCACCCTGAAAAGCCTTTAATTTCCATCGTTGGCTTTACTAGAGCGCCTCGCAAAATAGCTCTTCTATCTATTCCGGTATTGAGTTTAAGGTTTATGTTTGATGAAAGTTTGGGATCCGCGGACTGTGGGCGGATCATAGAGTGTTTTGATCTTTATACTCGCAGGGGTGGAGGGTAACCTTCAAACCTAATATTTACTTCAATTGATTGAGTATTCCTATGGCCGTTAACTTACCTCTCCCCCAAAAAGCCGACCTCAAGCCTGTTAAAGGCTTTCAGATGGGTATCGCTGAAGCTGGCATTAAGAAAGCGAATCGCAAAGATTTACTGGTGATGACCTTAGCCCCTAGTTCTCAGGTGGCTGGTGTTTTTACCTTGAATCGTTTTTGTGCTGCCCCTGTACAAGTTTGCCGTGAGCATTTGGCACAAGAAGGTCGCAATGGTGAAATTCGGGCTCTGGTAGTCAATACCGGTAACGCCAATGCGGGGACAGGTGAGTCTGGTATGAAACATGCCCTAGAGACATGCGCTGCTCTAGCCAAAGATCTTAATCTGCACCTAGAACAGATTCTGCCTTTTTCAACTGGGGTGATTTTGGAGCCTCTGCCGATTGAAAAAATCATTAGCGCTTTACCGAAGGCTGTAGCTAACCTAGGGGAAGATCATTGGTTTGCTGCAGCCGAGGCCATTATGACTACGGATACTCAGCCAAAAGCCACTTCGGTGACAGTGGATACATCTATGGGTCAGGTAACCATTACTGGTATCTGCAAGGGCGCTGGCATGATTCATCCCAATATGGCAACGATGCTGGGGTTCATTGCAACGGATGCTGGGTTTGCACCTGGTCTCTTAGGCGACCTTACACGTGAGATCGCCGATCTCTCATTTAATGCCATCACGATTGATGGCGACACCTCTACGAATGACTCTTTCATCATCATGGCGACAGGTCAGTCAGCAGTGCAAGTTAAATCAGTTAATGATCCCAGTTATGCCGTCTTGCGCGAGGCATTAGTTGCTCTGGCTAGAAAGCTGGCGCAAATGATTGTGCGTGATGGTGAAGGTGCAACTAAATTTATGACGATTGAAGTTGTTGGTGGCAAGACTCAGGAGGAGTGTCGATTGGTCGCCAAGGCGGTTGCACATTCACCTTTGGTTAAAACGGCCTTTTTTGCTAGCGACCCTAACTTAGGACGCATTCTGGCTGCCATTGGTTACGCGGGCATTACAGATTTAGATGTGAATCGCGTACAAATGTGGCTGGGTGATGTGTGGGTTGCTAGAAATGGTGGTCGGAACCCCGATTATCAAGAGGCTGACGGCCAGCGTGTCATGCAAGCTCCAGAAATCACAGTGAAGATTGATTTAGGTCGGGGCACTTCCTCGCAAACCATGTGGACTTGTGATTTATCGCATGATTACGTATCTATTAATGCAGATTACCGCTCATAAAAGATTGTTCAAAATATGAATGAAAAATTAGATCGTCTTTTAGATCATCTTGATACATTTTTGCCAAAACCTTTAACTGAGGAGCAGTGGAATTCATCTACTGCATATAGATGGCGTCGACGCGATAGCATTTTTGGCAGCATTGGCTTTCTGCAGCCAGTAAAACATGTATCGGATATTACCTTCGAGGATTTGCAGAATATCGATCGTCAGCGTGATGCAATACGCGACAACACTAAAAACTTCATTCAGAAAAAACCAGCCAACAATATTTTGCTTACAGGCGCCAGAGGAACTGGAAAGTCTTCTTTAATTAAGGCGAGTCTGCATGAGTTTGCTAGCCAAGGTTTGCGCCTCGTTGAGGTTGAGAAAGAGCACTTGGCAGATTTGGCAGATATTACCGAGCTGTTAGCAGAGCGCCCAGAGCGCTTTATTATTTTTTGTGATGACTTGTCATTTGAGGATGGCGAATCTGGTTATAAGGCCATGAAATCAGCCTTAGATGGCTCTGTTTCTGCGCAAGTAGACAACATCTTGATTTACGCCACATCTAATCGTCGCCACTTATTGCCTGAGTATATGAAGGACAACGAGACCTACGTTCATAACGACGATGGCGAAATTCATCCTGGTGAAGTAGTAGAAGAAAAAATTTCCTTGTCGGAGCGCTTTGGTCTTTGGTTATCTTTTTACCCACCGAAGCAAGATGAGTATTTGGCGATCGTATCCCATTGGTTGCAGCATTTCGGTTTAAGTGCAGCGCAAATTGAAGCTGCACGATCTGAAGCTTTAGTCTGGGCATTAGAGCGCGGTTCACGCTCAGGTCGTGTTGCTTGGCAATTCGCCAAGCATTGGGCTGGTTCACACGCCTAAATCATTGACAAAATGACTGAAGCGACACGTCCAATTACCGAAGTAGCGGCGGGAATATTGCTGGATGCCGAAGGACGCTATCTACTAGGCCAGAGACCCGAAGGCAAACCCTATGCTGGTTATTGGGAAGTGCCTGGAGGAAAAATCGAAAAAGGGGAAACCGTTTTTGAGGCGCTAAAACGCGAGCTGCAAGAAGAGCTTGGCATTGACATTCAATCAAGCGAAGAACTTACTGTACTAGAGCATGATTACCCACATGCCTATGTTCGCTTGCATGTGAGTATTATCCGCGATTGGAAAGGCACCCCTAAAGGTTGTGAAAATCAGTCTTTGTCTTGGGAGTGGCTTGCTGCTGAGAAGCCAAGTGTGGAGCCTTTATTGCCGGCAGCCTGGCCAATGTTGGAGAGGCTTCGAAGCCTTTTATCTTAAAGTTGACAGAGGGTTAACTTGAATAGCACATCAGCATTTACCAACTGTGCTTTTTTATCTCGTTCTGACTTTAAGAAGCGTACTGAGAGTAGGTATTTATTAGCACTAATCTCAGAAAATAAAGTGTCATCCTCAACTGCGATACGCATTAACTGATATACCTTTCCAGAAGGTGCTTGCTGAAAAGATCCATTATGCGCAATAACATCTTTGGCTTCGCCTGATTGACGAAGCAGTCGCAGAAATAATTGATATGCCTCCTGCCAAGGTAACAGTGGGGTGATATATCTTTCAAGTAACTCACGGCGCTCAGATGTGGGGCTATTTTTCCAGGCGTGGTAGCTGGGTAAATCTATTGGGCTAGTGCCACCGGGAATATTTAATCGAGTGCGAATAGCATTTAACCATTCACTTTCAGTAATAATCGAGTTAGGCCTACCTGTAGATTGATTGATACGACTGGCAACTGTGTCAATTTCAGCGAGGGTTTGTGTAAGCGCCTCTTGATCCACTTTTTGTGATGACTTTAAGCCATTGAGCGCATATTTTTGACGCTCAAATTCTTTGAGCAAAAGGGACTTGATATCACCACGAGCGCCAATATCGCCTAGATCAAACAAAATGGAGATGGCATTGTGATGTAACTCAGGGTCATCCGAGCGTATAAAGTGGTTGAAGCGGGCGAACAAATACTCCAGTCGAAGCATGCTTCGAACTAATTCGTTGAAGGGGTATTCGTAAACAATCACAAGCCCATATTCTATGACGAACTGGTGCGATCTTTCTGAATCTGTAATATTTTTTGGTGCAACTTCAAAACCTCTGCTTGCAATTCGTTCAAACTGCCCTGGTTTTCAATCACCATATCTGCATGGGCAATACGCTCTTGTCTGCTAGCTTGAGCCTTGAGGATTTTTTCGACTTCATTTCGGGGTAATTTGCTGCGGTGCATCACGCGCTCAATTTGGGCTTCCTCAGGGCAATCAACTACTACTAGATAGTCCAACAGGGGCAGCCAGTTACCTGACTCAATTAATAAGGGAACTACAAAAACCAGGTAAGGAACCCTTTCTTCTTTCAGATGTGTGGCCTTGCGAATGGTTTCTTCCCGAATGAGCGGGTGTGTAATGGCTTCCAAGACTTTTCGTGCCTCAGGGTCGGTAAACACTAGATGGCGCATCTTTGCCCTATCCAATGCTCCCTTGACGTCAATAAACTCTGAGCCAAACTGTTTTTGAATGAAGGGGATTGCCGTGCCATTTGGAGCGGTGATTTGATGAGCAATCAGATCTGTGTCAATAACGCCCGCACCCAATTGAGATAGTTGATCGCTGACAGCAGTTTTACCCGAGCCAATGCCACCAGTAAGACCTACAAAGGGTATATGCCCTTTTAGTTTGTCTAGGCTAGCTTGCTCAGAAGGAGGGTTTGTAGGGTCTGTGGCCATAACAACTCAATGATGCCAGCAAAGGCAAGAAAAGGGCCAAACGGAAATGCAGAGCGAT
>Ga0209189_1000808_pt1 | contig 24429 bp, 23 predicted proteins | sample C_130820_EF_Meta_FD_187308 | JGI IMG/M metagenome (GOLD analysis project Ga0209189, IMG submission 187308) | Freshwater microbial communities from Lake Croche, Canada to study carbon cycling - C_130820_EF_MetaG (SPAdes) (version 3) | ecosystem: Environmental > Aquatic > Freshwater > Lake... | reverse complement strand
GCTAAACGCCCCGTTCGGGTGTAGGTTATGGCCAACAAACACCCATCAACGAACAGGCTATAGCCTTGGAAAAGAAGAAAAAGGGCCAAACCATTGTATGTTGGTTCGGCCCAAGTCTAGGGAGGAAACGCCCAAGGAGGGCTAATCGGGTCGTTTCGGGCGTCTATTCTGGTAATGAAATCAATGCTTGTCTGTCGATTTCGGCAGGAACTGGGCACGTTTTGAGCGTATCGCCTTGTTGCAGTGCAGCAAAAACCCCTCTGACATTGTTGCCAGAGGGGCCTTGCTAACTCTCTAACCTAGTCGGAGTGATTAGGCTTGGGCTACACCCTTGAACCCGGCGTCAGGGCAAGCGGCGATGATGATGTAGCTGTCAGTTCCGCTCACGCCACCGTTAGGGGCGTAGGTTCCGCGAACGTCACCCGTGGTGGAAGTAGCAACGGAGCCAGAAACACCAGCCACGAACGTACCAGCCGTACCAGCCTTGGAATTGCTAACGATTTCACCGAGGACGGAGCCTGCGGCGGGGAGGTAGAACGGAAGACCGAGGACGCTACCCGTACCAGCCGTAAAGCCAGTAATCGAGGTATCCGAAGTGATGCTGGTGATGGTCTTGAATGCCTTTTTCCCGGTGAAGGAAGTTCCAGCGGAAGCCATCGATTCGCTCAGGGCAACGCCATAAACGTCGGTTCCCTTGACGGTGATCTTGGCGCTGGTCGTCCAAGCGGCAACCACGTTACGAGGAACGTCAAGGCTGGTGGCGGACAGGGTTGCGGCTCCGGCAGCGGCGACCGACTGCGAAGCGGCCAGATAGGTGCTGGAAGCTGCGGCAGGCGTACCGAGGACCGTCTCAAGCACGATCGGGCGGGTCGTGTTGGCGGGCTGGAAGCCGGAATCCACATCGGTGTACTGGGTAACTCCGATAAGCTCGGTTTGAAGCGTATAGCTTGAACCGCTGCTCCAAGTGCCAGTTCCGTTATTGGTAACGGTGATGTTGCTGGAACCGAAGGTCAGGCTGAAACCTGCGGGGTAGCTGTAGATGTTCTGGTTGACGACGAACTGATGACTGACAGACTCGGCATAGTGACCAGCGTTAGTGCCTGTAGGGTAGGAAACGGTGAACGTGCCAGAAGTGGCTACGTCAGCCGACAAAGTTCCTGTGATGATTTTGAACGACATAATGTTGTTTGGTTGAGGTTAGGGTTAGGGTTAGGGGTTTCGTTATTGTCCTGTTTGGCCGTGTTGGTCAACAAGATTCTAAGATCCTGAAACCGTGGGATCGAAGAAATTATGGGCGCATTCCGGCTGCGTTGAGCATCTTGCCAGCTTTTCCGGGCGCAGGCGTCGCGGCGGTTTGGTCAGTCGGATTTTGCAGATACGCCATCAAATACGGGGTAATTGACTGCTGAATCATCGGCAGATTTGTGTCTGTGGGTTTCAAAAGAAGGGCTTTGGCAAGCTTGGGGTCGAGCATGGCGTTGGTCAAAACGTCTTTCGCCACCTTTTCCGGGTCTTTCATTACGACCGCTCGAAGGGTTGCACCGCCAACATCAAGAATGCTGCCAATCGTCTTGGCGCCCTTGACGATAGGTACATTCCAAGCGCCTCGCTTGACGGCGCCGACCATTTCCTGCGCCGTACTTAAAGAAGCCGTATCGCTGCCCGTCGTAGCCTTCCAGTTAATGCGGTTCGATACCTCAAGCTGTTTGCGGATCTGGTCGAGCTTGCTCATCTCATCCGACGTAAAGACTTGCTGCATCGCTTTGCGTGTGGGGGTCCCGTCGAGGAGGAGCTTGTTCATCTTGGCAATCGTAGCGGGCAAATCCCCTGCCGAGATGGCGTCAATCGAATTGCTGGCGCTGGGATTGGACCCGAAGGCTTTGACCTTTTGCAAAATTGATTCCTTGAAGGCGTTTTTAAGCCCTTCGGTGGATTGACCCGTCTTGTCCAAGCTGGCCTGCTTGACGAGTTCAGCCATCCGGCGGTCTGCGTTGTTACCGTACAGGAACGAATCTACCTCGGCGACGGGATTGCCGTTGGCAAACTTGGCGACGTTGCTGTCTGTGGCGGCTGTCTGTGCAGCTTTGAGGTCAGCCTGACGCGCCACAAGTTCGCCCGCCATTTTGTCTTTGAATTGCGCGGCCCCGCCGATGCGGTTGGCCATCTTCTGAATCTCAGTCTTGATTTCGGGAAACTGCGAAATGACGGAATCGTTGGCTTTAAGCCAAGAACGAATCTTGGTTCCCGTCGGGTTTTCGCCGACCGAAGCAGCCATTTTGGAGACAGCCCAATCACGAACGGCTGCGGCGTCGCTTGGCTTGAGTTCGCCACCCTCGCCAGCAAGTGCAGATTTCAGACGGGCTGCATCGGCTTCGTTGCCCATGTAACGGTCCAACGTGTTACCGGGTGCCACGGCATCGGCGCCACCTGCTCCACGTTGATTGAGTACCGGGGCAGACGCACCTTGCTTAAACTGGGGCGCCAGAGTATCGCGGTAGAAATTACGAGCTTCCTGAAGCGGTTTGGATACCGATTCCACTTGGGAAATATCGTGGTCAAGAGCGTTCCGAAGATCCCCAAGCGCCTTGGCAGCGGGCGAGTTTTTGGGCGTTTCCTGAATGGCGGCGTAAAGCTCTTCGAGATTACGCTGCGCCTTGGCCGCTGGCATCGCTCCAGCTTCGCTGACTTCAAGGAATTTGGTGATGGCAGGCGGGACTTCCCCAACCGTTCCTTCATACCCCTTGGCGATGCCTGCGGCAATGTCTCGGGAATTGTTGACTGGGACGGCCACATCTTGCGGAATCTTGCTATAAAGCTCGTCTGCGGTTGCACGGGCGTTGCTGAATTGATCGTTTAGCGACCCGCGAACCTGTGTGGACGCCCCCGTGCGCGTGCTGTCTGCGCTCATCGTCGATACGTCGGCCTGACGTTGTGCCAAGGCTTGATTGGCCCTGTCAGCGGCATCCTGCGCGGCATTGACGGAATTCTGCGCCGACCGCTGTTGCCCTTCGAGAATGTTGCCCATGAAGTTCTGTGCCGCGCTAGGCGAAGCGCCAGATTGTTCCATTTGCCCGGCAAGGGCATTGTTTACGGCACGTTGATTCTCGACGTAGCGGTTGAGAACCGTCGGATTGTTGACCAAACCCTTTTCGGTAGCGATCAGCCCGACGTTGCCGGAAGCCGTTCCCGAGGTAGGAAGGTATCCGTTGGCGGTAACATTGTTGATGGCTTGGTTTAAATTATCAACGGCTGCTGCCTGCTGGCCTGCGTTTCCTGCACGCTCTTGCAAGAGCTTGGCCACGGCGTTTTCAGCGTAGGTATTGGCCGCAGCTTCGCGCCCTCCCGTTGCAAACGCCGCTACGTTTTCGGGACCAAGGAAATTCAGCGTACCGCGCCCGGCATTGGCGACCCCGCCAGCGACGAGGGCGGGCAAAATCGCTCCGGCCATCTGTGTATACGGATTATTTGGATCCGCTTCGCGGGTAATCCCATACCCTGCGCCGCTTAACGCAGACAGGCCAGCTTGGGCAACGGGAGCTTCGGCAAGCGTTTTACCGACCCCCTGAACAACAGGGTTGTTCATCGCCTGTAATGCGCCTGCGGCTCCCTTAAACGCCCCAAGCCCCGTTGTGCCGACAGAATCGGATACCGCTTGATTGATGGCGTCGCCGATTCGCTCCTCCGGCGTTGCGGGCTTCGGCAGGATCGTGTCCAAAGCGTTGCTGATGGCTTGCGTGGGGGGCGTAAGGGCAGGCCAGCTTTGAGGTTTGATGTAATTGTACCCGGCAACAAGAGGGTCGCCGATCAGCTTTGCGCCGCCATACGACAAAAGCCCTGCGCCCGCCCCAAGCGGAGCCGTTTCGGGGCCTAGCAACATACTCGAAGCCAAAGCGCCTCCGCCCGCAGCCGCGCCAACGGGTCCGTAGGATCGGAGAGCTAAACCGACACTTCTGCCAAGCGACGGTTGCGGGGCTGGATTATTGTAGCCCTGCCCCTCGGAATTTTTGGCAAACGTAATGCCGGGTTGCGCAGACGGAGCTGTAACAGCGGGGTCTGGAACAAAACTTATTGTTGGCGCGGCGTCCGTTCCCGTCGCCATTGAAGGGTCGGGAACGAAGTTGATGGATGAACCCATGTTACTGATTTAATTTGTAACCCTGTGACAGGGCATCTTGAAGCTGGTTAGTGGGAACCGATCCGGGCGTGCCGTCGGGGTGGAAAACCTTTACCATCGCGGGCGATTGAGGCGCAGCATTGGGAGCCGCAGACGAGAATGCATCATCCCCCGGCTTCCAGCTTGTCACTAGGCTCTTGTAATAATCCCCAATCGGCGTGTAGGTGTTGCTACGAACCATTTGCCCCGTGGTCGGGTCTTTGGTCAGCGGGTACACGTTCGGATCGGTCAAATACTTCTGGGCAATCGCAAGTCCCTGTTGCAGGGAGCCGCCGTGATCGATGTACTGGCCTATAAAATCCTTGGCTTCAGTAGCTTGATTGTTTGCGTCCAGAGCGTGCTGAATAATGCTCGCGTTGGCCGCAGGCTGATTGTACCTGCTCGGAGTGCCCTGTCCAGCGGTCGCAGTGCGATAATCGCTACCCGTTGCAGAACTTCCAGACAACAGGTTTCCAAGTCCGCCACCGCCAAGCTGGAGATTGGCAACAGTTTTGTCAAACTCTTGGTCTGCGGGCGAGGCGACAAGATTCCTGACCAAAGGAATACTGGTGACGGAACCCATAACGCCACCTTGATGAACGTCGCCCTGCTGACCGGGAATTTGGTGGGCGATAAGATCCTGCAAACGCTGAAGGTTCTGAACGTTGGCCTGAGTCGTTCCAAGAGCCTTTGGATTGAGATAATCGTTAAACGATTTGCGCTCAAGAGCAGGGTCAACCGTGGTTGTCGGCAGGTAAGGATTCTGCTGCCCGGTAATCGGCTGCGTGTTTTTGAAAGGCAGCGTCAGCATACCCGGCGTTGCCGTGGCATCCTGAAGATTTGTGCCGGAAACGGCAGACGCCAAAGGCGAAGGATTGGGGCTAACGCCGGGGGCAAGCGCAGGAGAAGCAGTCGGGGCGGCAGCCGCCGAACCTGCGGGCTGCGGAGCCGTAACCCCGGAACCGTAAGCAGACTGTACGAGTGACGGGTTGTTAACCGCAGACAACTGCGGGACCATACCGGGATTGATGACCCGGTTATTGGCCACAATCGGCTTGTTGTTCTCGTTCTGAATCTGGAACGCAGGCGTAATTGCCGTTGTATTGTTGAAAATCGCTTTCGGATCGCGGAGCAAGATCGGCTGACGGGCCTGTGCTTCAGACGCATTTTGCGGAAGCTGCATTTGCTGAAGCGTTCCAAGCGTGCTGCCAATCGACTGAGAAAGATCGTTGGCGTTGCCGTGTCCCGCCACGATTAGACCCGCAGTTAGGGCTGCTTTGTTTTGATCGACGCCATTGGCAACAAGGTTGGCCAAAACGTTTTTGTAAGCGTCGTTTTGAGCCGCAACTTGATTGGCAAGCCCAAGATTGTGCTGGGCTTCGGCATTGGCATTGGCCGTCTGCGCTCCGTATAACTGCGTCTGGGCATTTTTAAGCGCCTGCTGAGTGCCGATTTCAGCCAGAGTTTTCTGCGTTTCCGCATCAAGATACTTGCCATGCGCTTGAGCAAGTGCAGCTTGGGCAAACAAAGACGGAGCGTTTACCGCGCCTCCGAGACTGGTAAACGTGTCCGAGATATTCTGCGCGTTATTGATCTGAGCTACGGGGTTAGCGCGGTAAGGCATAATCAGTTCAGTTTAACCGGGGTAAAATAAGGGGTTGAGGTGTATTGAGCCCCGTTTATGCCGTATCCGACTGTTTTGGGAGCCTGTCCGCCCAGAAGACCGTTAATGCCGCCAGCCTGTCCGACCCCCGCCGTGAGGCCGGAAATACCGAGGTTCAGCCCTAGACCGCCAAGGCCATTGTAAATGGCAGCTTGGTTAGCGAGATTATTGCCAGCGAGATCCGCTTTGCCAAAGGCAAGGTTGGAATTTTCGTTGTTCGCCGCAAGTTCGTTGGCCAAAGCGCTTGCTGACCCCTGCATAAAGTTACCGAAAATACCCTGCTGCTGAAGCTGGCGGGCATTGTACATCGTATTGGATGCATTCTGATTGCCGAAAGCATCAATCGCAGCTTTGGCGCCAGCCTGCTGATTCAGGAAATTACCCGTCTGATTCAACGCCGTCCGATAAGCGTCGGATACAAGCTGGGGTGTCCCGGAATTACCCGCAGACGGGTTTGTTAACCCCGGAATGCTTGAAGGATTGGTAATGCCGCCAAGCGCCGAAGTATACTGATTGCCAAGCGTGTTTTGTTCCTGCGCCAACTGATTCTGCTGATTGGCGAGGGAGTTGTTCGTCACACTATTGTTTAAAAGCCCTTGGGACTGCTGTTGAAACCCCTGCTGACGGGCGCGTTCAGCCTCCTGCAACTGAATGGCTTGCGCATTAGCCTGACGCTGGGCGTTGGCTTGGGCATTCTCAACGGCGTTGTACGCCTGTTGCTGTTTCTGCTGCCCGTAAAGTGACGCACCCGCTCCTAAAGCGGTCGTAATCGCACTTGCGGTTAAAAGTCCTCCTGTGGGGTCGCACATATCGTTATCCTGTTACAACTTTTCCAGCTTGACCACCAGCATTTTGCTTAAAAATCTGACTTGTCACCGGGTTTGTGTACGGGGTTGCGTTATTTTGAAAAAACGTTCCGTTGTTCCCAGAATTACCTTGGGCATTTGAGAATAGGGTAAACAAGTTGCCAAGCGGCGAAAACGTCGGGTTAGACTGCTGCTGGGTCAAATTGCCAATCGCTGCGGTGGCGTCTTTAGATGCCTGTGTTGGGTTTGCTGACGCAGCACTGTAAGGAGCGATTGCGTTTCTGGAGTTTAGAACGTCCGATTTTAAGCCATTGACGTAATCGTTGCCCAAAGAATTCAGGTTATTTTGCTGCGTGGCATACTGAACTTGGTTTCTATTGGCAACTTCAGAAGCCGTAGGCGACCCGTAAAGGCCCTGTCTAGCAAGCTGATAATACGAATTTTTTTGAAGCTGATTATACTGGCTGTTAAGTTGAGGGGTATAATTGTTTAAATAGCTTCCGAGCCGAGTATCAAAATACTGCGGGGTAAAGGTTTGCGAAAACGGGGAATCTATGTTGTAAACAGATTGATTATAGTTTTTTCCCTCAGTATTTAATCGTGAAAGGTCTGAATTAGCGTTATTTATGTAATTTTGATACTGGGAAATTGCATTATTTTGACTCCTTGAATAAATCGGAATTTTTTTCCCTGTAGCATTTCCAAGAACATCGTATTGGTTTGCCCAAGCAGCAGGGTTGTTTCGTATTGAAGAAATTAGCGAATTGTAATTATTTAGGGAGGATTGATCCGCTTTTGCTTGCGGAAGCAACTCTGAAGGCAACCCAGTTTGTAATTGCACAGGCGCACTTCCCCACGGAAGCGTGGCTGAAGAAGCCGTATTTCCGGGGATTAAGGCCATATTAACGGATTAAAGTTGACGAATTGCCGCCACCAGACGGACGGAATATCTGGCCTAGAAGACCACCTTGGTTGCCGTAAGCGTAATTTTGCAACCCATTGGAGGCGGCTCCGGCAAAAGTGTTAAACAGGCCTCCAAGAGGCGAATACCCACCCGCAGGCTGAATCATCTGCAATGCGCCCACGGCATTTGTGGCTGCGTTCGCCGCCGCAGTAGGATTAGCCGTTGCAGTCGCTTGATTAACCAACGCATTCCGCTGGTTCTCAACATCTCCGCGAGCCTGTTGCATATAATTGTTAGCCCCGCTTTGAAGGGCTATGTTTTGATTGCCAGCGTCGCGGGCTAGATCGCCGTAAACTTTAGCGGCACCAGAACTGTTGACAATTCCCTGACGGGCAAGCTGAAACAAGTCGTTTTGCTGCGTCTGTCCGTATTGCTGATCCAACTGGGGCTGGTAATACGACAAGTAATTCTGCCCGAGCTTGTTGTAGAAATTGTTATCAAACTGGCCAAACGTATTGTTTATGTTGCCAATCCCCGTATTGATGTTGTTCTGGCGGGCAATTTCATCCTGACGTCGCTGTTGTGCCAACTGCAAATTGGCCTGTGCAGCGGCGTCGTTTGCCGCATTCAGATTTGATTGTCCGCCGCCGCCGCCGCCAAAGCACATGATCGTTAAAGTGGGTTAGGGTTGGTCCAACTGTAAAGCAAAAACGTCTCTCCGTTTCTGCCGTATCGTGGTATCACAGATTCTTGCTTCATGCCAAGGAATTCAAGCCATTTCTGTGCGTCTGGGTGCCCTTCTATTGAACGGCATTCAACTCGGTGAGACAGGTCCTGAAGCACGGGCTTCATGTATTTCCGAACAAACCGGGTCACAGACAGCGCAACTTTGGGAAAATCGTCCGTCGCAAACATCCAAACAGCCCAAACACCGGGATGTATCGGCATTCCACCAAAAGCGCAAACGGGGGCGTCCCCAAGCCAAGCCAGCCAGCCGAATTCGTAACTTTTCATTGCGTCTGCGGCCAAGGTTTCGGGACTGGAATCCCATCGCGTTGCAAAAATCTCCCGGCGATCCGAAACCCGCATATTTTCGGCAACGGAATACACCCCGTTGTAATCAAGCCGATCCAGCTTAACCTGCGTCATTGATGTCAAAGTGAACGGCAAAATTTCCAATCTTTGCGGGTCCGTAGTAATAAATGGAAGTCGGGGACAAGGCCGCAGACGGCGCAGAATTTACGGTAAAGGTGAAAGTATTTGTCGTAATCGCGGAAATTGTCCAAGTGCCGTTCAATACCGAATTGCTACCCGTCTGTCCCGAAATGGTAAACGTCTCGCCCACGATCAACCCGTGATCCGGCGAGGATGCCGTGATTGTCGTGCCGGAATAGCTAAACGCAACATTCTGGATTTGCTCTCCAGACGTGTTTGAAGTCAAACGAACCCCGATATGGGTTCCCATGCCGGATGCCTGCATTCTGGAAATATCAAACGTGGATTTGAATACCGTGTCGCAATAATCCCGAACGCTGGGAACCGTTGTATCGCATCCGATGTAGATATTCCAAGTGCCCAAACAGGTTAAATCGATGGCTTGAAGTGTTTTTATGTGCGCGGGCTTCCCGGCGTCAAGGTACGGAAAAATCACTTCAACCTGACTGTTGTCGTAGGTCTCATTATTTGCCCCGCCGTACAAATACACCGTTGCCGTGCCATCGGCATTTTCCGTTCGGGCGTATACTTGATTGTTGGCATACGTCAAAGCCGAGGCGGTCCATCCGGGCTCATACGTTGACCAAGCGGCAATCCCCGGAGTCGGGAAATAGCTGTAAACGTAAATTTTGGGGCCGACGGCCAGCCAATACCTGCCATCTTGCGGTTCAATAATTCCGACGGCTTTCGTTTTAATCGTTGGGTCTACGGCGTCTAAAGCCGCAATGTCCGCTTGAACCAAAGTGTCAATGTTGGTTCCAACATCGCTGACGGTTGCCGCATTGGAAGCATCGCGAGCGCGAAGGCTTCTAACTCCCGTGTCGGACAAAAAGAAAACATCGATGTCTCCAAAATTCGCCACCGATTTCGGGGCAAACGTCCCGATGTTTTTCAAAATCTGGGTAAACACATTTTTTGTGGGATCCGGGTCAAGGGTCCAAATTTGAACGGCGCGGCGAGCCAAAACTGCGAGCTTGCCAAGATATACCCCGATACCTTGAAGCGTTTCAAACCCGTTGTCTTGGTTGGACAAATCAATAAACCCAGACCCGTTGTTAAACGAGGGGTTATTCAAATAGGTGTATTTTGTGGGGTCAAGAATGTCTGAAAAATACAAAAGACTCCCGACGACCGAATACATTTTTGAACTATACGTTCTAATTGCCTTTGCAGACGAAGTAACTTTTGCCGACGCCGTGAAAGTATTTTGATAATTGGTCGCGCTGATCGCGGCGGTAATCGTAAACGTGTCGCCAACCTGAAAGGTTCCAGAAATAGTGGCTGTTGAAATTTGTGCTGTCCCAGACCCCGCCGCCGTAACGGTAGCAAACGTGATGCTTTGATCGTTTAAGGAGCCGCCATTATTGGTCGATCCCGTAAGCGTGAACGCTTGGTTTGCTGTGATAGCTTTAATGGTGACGACATTTCCGTTAACCGTTGCGTTGAAATTTGAATCTTTTGAAATCAAAAACGCCAGACTAGCTGCAATCTGATTGTTGTTTCCGACGCTCGGAGCGATAACATCCCATGCGGTAATTCGAGGACCGCCCGCCATTACTGACGTTCCAACGGTAAGGCCAGTCCCAGCCGTAGTTACGGTAATTGATTTCCCGGCATAGGTAGACCCAGTGCCCGTTGGGGCGGTTATCGTAATCTGGGAGGTGTTGGAATTGTTGACCGAAGCTGAAAATTTAGATGTGGCCGTGTACGCACTTATGGCCGCAGCAACCGCTGTTGCCGTCGCGGCAGTCGTAGCAGTTCCAGTTACCGCCCCTGACAGCAAATTGACCCCGTTGATCGTTATTTGCGAAATCGAACCCGTTGTAGCGGATGCGCTAATTGTGACCGCCCCCGAGGCAACGTTGTTTATGCTCGGATCGTAAAAATGATAAACCGAATTGTTGGCATCCCCAAATTGTGCCACGGCGTAAACTTTTCCGTTAAAAGTTTCGCTGTAAACCAAGCTTGTCATTGGGGAAACGCCGTCTGGGTGTTGCAGACGAAGATAATTTACGCCAGACGGCATCGATGCCGCCAAATTTTGCGATCCGAACGTGTATAATTGATCCGCTGCGGCTTGCAGACCAAAAGTTCCCGCCGGGAGAGAGGCGAAATTCGCAAAAGCTTTCCGTTTTTCGATCTCGCCGCCTCGGGTAATGTGCGCGTTTTTTAAAACCTGAAGCGACCCCGCTTTGGACGTCAAAAACATCCTGCGGGTATCAAGCCCTTGGTTAAAATTCTCAACGAGAAGATACATGATTAGATCGGGTTGACCCGAATCACCCAATCCCCGCGATCATCGCGTGGCAAACCGTTGCCCATAATGAACATATCGCGTTTCATGGTATTTTTACGAAGGTTGGCGTAATGCGATTGGGCAAGTTGCAATTTACCTTGCGCGTCTGCGGATTTCAGACGGGCCAAAATTTCGGCTGCGGAAAATAACACAAGCAAATCATCATCAAGATCCGCCGTATCACTGTTGGCCAGCAATGGGGACAATTTTTTAATGGCCCGAAAGCGAAGAACTTGTGCGGTATTCCCTGTCGGAACTGGCCAAACTTCATATTGGCCGATTTCATAGTGCCGCCAAAGCTGCACAGGGTCGGAATACGACCCGGTTTCCGAATTGACGGCGGCGTAAATTGTGGGGTTAAACCCATACCCAACAGGTTCAAAGGTGTTGGAGTATTTTACCCAACATCCGGTAATCCTGTTGTAATCAATGTCGCTAGGGAACGAGTAATACCGTTCGTGGCCCTGCAAAGGATTGTCACGATCAATGACCAAATGCGGCCAATTAAATTCGTTCCACAGACGATTTTGATTGCGTCGAAGTACTTGCTGAAGGTTGTCCAAGTTGTTGACACCCTGCGCCACGTTCGTAGAGGCGCCAATTTCGGCGCGAAGCTGGTATACGAGCGTGGACAGGGCGGTTCCAACAGGCATGGCTATTCAGCTACTTCTACGGCAGCGGGGCGCCCCCGGCGAGGTTTTTCTTCCTGAATTACGGGCTCCTCGTCCGCGATTTCGATGCCGATGTCTTTGAAATGCACAGGCAATGGCGACAGACCGGGGAAAAGTTTTTCAAAAATTGATTCGTCTTTGTGATCTTTGGCGTTTCCGTATTCGTGCATGAGACGGCTGCGCTCTTCGGAGTGGGAACGCTTGTCCATGTGAAGGGGCTTGATGTCTCGAACTGAATCCGGCCCGTGAATGGCACGGAGAATGGCGATTTCAGGTACGGTAACGTCTTGTTTGAAAACGGTGAACGTGATGTCGCCGTTAAGGGCGACCATACAGGATGCGTGTTGCATAGGTGTGTTGTTGGGTTGGGTGTTGGGTTGGGGTTAAAGGGTTTAAGGGGAGCCGGATTTTACTCCGACTCCCCAGAAACTTGATTCAGCTTACGACCAAGAGGTGTTGACCTCGTACACAGCCGAACTGTTGAACTGACGGCTACAAAGGCCACCCGTCCAAGTCATAGCGCGGTACAGAACGTACTGGTTGTACGGACGTGCAGGGTTGTGGGTCTTGCGATCCTCACCTTCCATGACGTAAAGCTGGATAGCATCCGTGTCGAGGAAGTACGCACGGGCGGCATACCCGAGGTCGTCGAGGGTCGGATCGTACTGGAACTCGCCCACACCCATGATTTTGATGCCGGGCAGAGAGATGTCAGTGTTACCCTTGGCAAAGCCAGTGAGGGTGTAGTTACCCTTGGCCTGAACCTCGGCCTCAAGCGCGTTGAGGAAGGTGCTGCCGCAAAGGATGATATCGGGCTTGCCGCCGTAACGGGTAAGCTGACGATACTCGCTGCGGAGCGTCTTGGTGAGGGTCTGGCTAGTGGTCGAAGGAGTAATCTTGTTGGCTCCAACAAGGCTACGATTCTGCCACCAAGTGCTGACGGAACGGTCAATACCGCCAACGGTTCCCGTGGTGGGAGCGTCGGTGATAAGAGACAGGATTCCGGGGACCTGCTTGCTGTCCTGAGTACCATCCTTCCAGAGCATCTGGTTAAAGGTACGAGCCCAGCCCTCACCCATGTCCTCGAGTTTATCCTGCAAGAGGTTGGTGATGGCGGTGAGTTCGCGATCCGAGTGATCGACGGTCTTGCTGCCCGTGGTGCTGTCTGCGACGGAAATACCGTCGATTTTCAACTCGGACAGGGTGACGGCGATACCAGCGTGAACTTCCTTCCAAGGATAGGCGGCACGCTTGATGTTCGCAGGGTTGGCATACGACACGGTATCGTTGTGGGTATAACCCGCGATAGCCGTGGTGTAATCGCCCTTGACGGGGATGCTGATGTTGCCCTTCCCACCGGGGAACGTCTTCTGTTTCGCAATCAGCGAGTTCAGAAGGGGCTTCTTGATGATGTTGTTGTTGAAGGCTTCGCCCCTGATGTAGTAATCAAGCGCGGCATTCGCAATATTGGTGAGTTCTGAGGCTGTAAAGGCCATTTGAGTTGATTAGTTTGCGCCAGCCGCAATTCGGATTGCCTCTTGGAGGCTCCTAGCCACGGGCTGACTGTTGGTGGACGAATTTGTGCTAGTTGCTGTTCGGATGGGCTGCTTTCGTGGGGCGAAACCCTTCAGGGTGTCGTTCACGTCTGCGTACGCCTTTTCCACGATTGCCAGAGCCTCTTGTGGAGACTGCGGGCGACCTTGGAGAAGGTATGCCCTAGCCCGGTCAAGAACTAGATTTTGCTTGGCCGCATAATCAACGTCGCGATTTCGGATTGTATCTTCCCACCCCGTTACAGCACTGTGAATTGCCTGTTGCGAAAGCTGCTGGTATTGCGCTTGCTGGGCTTGAACGGTTTGTTCATACCTAGCGCGGTTGGCCAACGCTTCGTTTCGGGTTCTCGCAAGCTCTTGGGCGGCCTGCTGGTCAATCGCCCCCTCGTCAACCTTTTTAGAAAGGTCTTGAGGAAGGATTACCCCGGCATACTCGTCCAGAGCCCTTGTGTATTGGGACAACATCTCGCGGGCGTGAAGGGGGTCGTTTTTCATGGCAGACATAATCTCAAAACCCTGTGCAACTTCTTGCGAAGTCAACTGGTTTTTGGACATGAACGCCGTGATTTGACGAAATTGGGTCGCTTCATCCTTATAGGAATCGCGCTCCCGAATCATCTCCTGCCAGCGGGGGTGTTTATGGAAAGGAACTTTCTCGTCTTTGGCTTCGTCTGCTTTTGCCTTGGCCTCGTCCGTGGGGCTTTTGGTTTCGGCGGACTCCGTTTCAGAGACGGCGTTTTTCTGCGTCGGGTCAGTCGATTCCCCAGCTTTTTCGTCCCTATCGGTTGCGGCTTTTACCGCTTCCAACAGAGATTTAGGCTCTTTAGCGACCTGCGTTTCGTCCACGGGAGACGTGTCCGTGGCCTGTGAAGTATTAGCGTCCTCAACCCTTGTGGAATCGTGAGAATCCACATTGGTTACTTCATTAGTTTCAAGGGATGCCGACGAAGCATCCTGTAAGTTATCGTCCATGTTGTGTGTTTTAAATCCGTTTCCCTACAAAAGTCAACAGCCGAATTACGGATGTAATGGCATATTGGCTTGGCCGGGGACGGGGTGTGTTATTTGTGGTGGTGGCCCTTGAGGGGCAGGAAGCGCGTTTTGCGCTCCATTCTGTCCCTGAAGATTCGGGTCGCTCGCCGGATTACCAGTAGCGGGCTGCTTGGCGGCATTCATGGCCACGATGCTTTGCATCGAATCAGAAATGGCGTCTGTGACATCAAGTTTATCGTCCAGACGGATAATTGCCTGCTTGGCAATCCACAGCGGGTCAATCCCCGGAATCTGAAGCAAGGTCGGAGCAATCTTTTGGAAATTGGCAAGTTCAACCGCTTGATTCGGCCTGCCACTGGACCCCGCTTCCACTTCAAGATAAAGCTCTTGGGCGACTTCGTTAACCGTCAACTGAGGCCAAACCGAACCGGGGCCTGCAATTTTTGTCACCGTATCTGGCGAATACTCCATCAACATGATTTGGCCAGCCGTGCGAGCCAAATCATTCAACATATCATCAAGGTCATCGATATTTGACGCCATCGAAGACATACGGCTTGATTCGGCAATCGAAGACTCCGTAGCCGTTGAAGAACTAGTACCCCCTAAATCGGCAACCTGTGACCCGGCAACACGCTCCAAATCGTTGTAAATAACGTCGGTATTGTACAACTGCGGGTCAATCGGGGGGCATTTGATGACCTGAAGCACGTTGTCCACAGACTGACCGGGCTGAAGGGCGTTCAGCGTAATAACTGCATTGGCCGGGTGCGTCTGTAGCTTTTCGACATCGTTTTCGTCCAGCATTCCGGCTGGAACCGCCGTTTTGGGACGATTGGCAATCCGATGCTCACGAAGCGCCTGACGGGAACGATTGTATTCCTTCTGCATGGGCCGGATGAGCGACACATCAGAAGGTGGGAAAATCTTGCGGTCATTCTCAACGTCGTTAAACGAAAGCACAAAGAATGGCCAAAACCGCTCTAGCTTAATTTCAGGCTCACGGGGTTCTTTCAAGAAATCGTCGTACCCTTCGGCAATCGCGTAAACCAGACCGTCTGATTTGTTGTAAATCTCATAGACACAGCACATTTTACGCTCGCGGTCTTTTTCCTGCGCCACCGTGACCGTCGGCGAGCTATTCACGTTGATATACGGGCGGTAATTGCCGGAAATATCCACTCCGTAAATTTCTTTGATGTCATCAACATCCAAAATGAATTCCTGTGCTACCCACTGAGCGCCGACAAATCCACGGAGATTACGGCACCGGGGATCCACGATAATGCTGTTGCTCTGCGGGAAATCAAAAACCAATCCCTCTTTGGTTACAACTTGTGGAGCATTCTGAAGATCCTGCATCAGCAAACGAAGCTGCTCTGTCTGTGCTTGATACTCGGTAATGTCGCCTTCTGCCGCATCCTTCATCAAACGCTCCAACGTTTTTAGCTGTTGCGTGATGTCGGTAATCTTGTCTGCGTCCTCCGGGCGCCTCTGCATGAGGCGCTGAAACCCGATTTTGACGTACCCGACGCCGCAGGCGCAGACACGGCGGACAAGCTGTTTCATCTGCGATTTGAACGAGGGCATCTGTTCCTCCATCGCGTATTCAAAAACAATCTCCATCGTTTTCGCGATGCGGTCGAGCGTCTGACGTTTCCGGACGCCTTGCGCCACGTCCTGAATTAAAGCGGCAAGCTGATAGTTCGGCTGCCCCGTCATCTGGGCCTGCTGAAGCTGCATCTGTGCGGCCTGCAACGTCGCTGGCTTCTCATCCCAAATGCGGAAATCCATCGTCTTGCGACGGGTAACAACTGCCTTTGGATTTTTGGAATAGAGCGCCGCGACGCGCTGCTGAACGTGACGCTGCGTAATGTTGGCGACGTACTTGTTCTTTTTATCAATCTCTCCCGGCCATTGATCGCCAGCCAAGAAATCCATGTCGTCCCGCATCTGCTTAAACGAATCCTGCCAAGTTTTCTTGGAATTCTGGATGATTCCCTGCCAGCGAGAAACAAGAGCCGCCCGTGCCGGGGTCGGGTCAGGCGTTTCATTTTGCGTAAAATTATTATTCCCGTCATCAACGGAATAATCAGCCAAAGCGATTGATTGGTCTGCGGGTCCTGTGGTCGGGTCAGTCATTTGAGGTTCAAAGGTATCCTAAAATCCGTCGGCTAGGGCAAGACGTTTTTGTTTGGCTTCATGTTTGCTTGCAGATTTAACCCATGCAAGTGTCCCTTCGCGAGGTCCGGTATTTTTCGGCTTTGGCTTACCTGCTTTGGTCTGCATTGATATGCCAAGTCCGATCCATGCTGCGCAATCAACAAAATCGTCATGCGCGGCCTCGGGAAATCGAAGCATTTCGGCTTCCGCATCCCGCCACCACGGCGCAAAAGTAGGAAATCGCACCCGTCCAAGCGAAACCAGCGCGTTAAACGACTGGGCACGGGTCAATTTGTCTTTTACAGGCGTTTTTTCAACAATCGTGCAGTTTGCGCCCTCTTCCTGCATCCTTTTACGCAAAAATGGGCCGATAGATTGCGAAATATGTCCTTTTTCCGCCCAAAAATAAAGTGGTTTGTGCCGTTGAACCATCGCAATAATCGATTCCACGGTCGCTTCAGCGTCCATTCGGCGCCAAACCACGTCCGGCAGGATCCAAACAACCCCATCCTCATCCACTCCCACGGGAATCAGACAGGTTTTGTCTGCCGTCTGCCGAGTACTGACGGCAAAATCGCCAGCCATGTACTTTCGAAGGTGTTTCGGTAACTCATGCGGCTTGTACCCTTTAAACCATTCGCCCTTAAAGAATTCCCCTTCCTCTAATCGCGGGGTTCCCCGGTACAAAGCCTCAAAGGATTTGGGGTTCTGGCGTCGAAGTTCCGCAAAAAACTTGAGTCCGAACCTTTCAGGCCACAAAGCCGAAATAGGAGAGGTTCCAAACTGGGCGGTAATCTCGGGATCTGTCTGCACCTCAAGCGGAATGCCAAGCGCCTCCGATAAATTCGGGCTTTCGATGACCGCCGGAAGCTTAACATGGGTCCACTTGCTTGCGATTTCTGGATCATACTCAGGGCATTCTGGGTCAACGAGCCTGCCGATCAAGTCGCTATTGTGCCATCTTTGATGAATCACGATTACACGGCCACCGGGCATCAGACGGCTCATCGCATCCGATGTAAACCAGCCCCAGAGCTTTTCACGCTCACTCGGACTCATGGCTTCTTCAATGCCACTAATCGGGTCATCCACAACCAACAAATCAGCGCCGCGACCCACCACCTGCGCCCCCTTACCAATCGATTTGATGTTTCCTCCTTCGGTGAACACCAAGTTTTCCACGGATTTTGAGCCCCCGTGAAGCGATGCCTTTGGAAACACCTGTCTGTACATCGGGCTCGTAACGACAGCCTTGATCTTGCGCCCAAACTCCGCCGTTGCAAAGTCACCCGACGCCCCGGCAAGGATGATCTGTCTGTAGGGATCCTGTCCGACAAACCAAGCCGGAAACAAACGGGAACACATCTCCGATTTGCCATGCCTCGGGGCTAGAGAAATACAAAGACGTAGGATCTCTCCTCGGGCGACTTTCTCAAGTGCTTCGGCAAGCAAACGATGGTGAGGAGCAACAATAAACCGGGATTTGTCGGGATTATCTGCATCCTCAATATCGGGCATCATCAGCCGCGCAAAGTCGAGAAAAGACGTACGGGCTTTCTGGGCAGCAAGAAGCCGCTTCGCCGCCGCGAGCTTCTTCTGATACGCCGCTACCTCTGCGTTGTCGGGTTTCTTGGTCAAGCGATAAAGGTCTGCTGAATGTTTTCAATGCGATTCATCCAGCCTTTCAAAAACTTTTCGTTTGCCGGAACAGCCGCAACAATGGCTTGGTAACGACGGCGACTTTTCTGCAAAAATGCCTGCGCCAATTCCGTAGAATCGGGGACGCGCATCACCGCATTAAGCGTTTTGGGACCTAGCATCCCGTCAACCGTCAACTGCGACCCGTAATCATTCAAAGCGAACTGAAGCATTCGCTTGGCAACCCCCACGCCCTGATTGACGGACTGCACAAACATCACTTCGGCGATTGGCGACGGCAACTGATCGCAAGCACAGGCGACCCAATAATTCGTCAAATACGTCTGCCAAACATCCTCCGGCTGCGGGTCATCAAATGGAAACTTTGGATGGCTGGTATGGTCAATGCCCGCAAACGTCAACCCGCCACTATCCCCCGGCACATTCTCACACCGTATCTGATCGTCTGAGTCAAATTCACATTCGTTTTTCAGAGTAAAATCAAGGGCCTTTCTAAACCTTTCGTTCTGATTGGCCACAGTCACAGAATTAAGAATATCGTCAATCGTCATAGGCCCAAATTCTTAATGTTGGGCGGATGTTGCGGGGTATCCTTTTCCCCCCAAATCTTTCTAGCCGTACCCGCACCCAAGATAATTCCACCAAGCCCCAGAATCGTCGAGGAAACCGTAGGATCCAAAGCGACGTGATGAGCCTCGGAATGCACCAGCACATACCCGGTCATCGCCGTATACGCCGTTCCCACCCAGCGAATATGCGAATCCGGCTTCTCTGCCGAATGCACATCCTTGACGTACTGAATCGGATGCGACAGCGCATCCTTGATGCCCTGTAGCCAAGTCACGGGATAAAGTGTGCCAGAGATTCGAGGATCAAACGACCGATGCCATACCCAGCCCCAAACGAGCCGACATACGCCGCCACAACCGCAATCAACCCATACGGCTCGGCCAACTTTGACAACGGAGCCGCAAAGAACGTTCCCGCATACGCCGCCACCGCCAAAGCCCACAAATACAGGATCACATCCCGTTCCTTGGCGTTCTCATGCGCCGCAACGTGTTCCTTGTCTGCGCGCATCTTCTCGTTCGCAGCCGTCTTGGCCAACGTATCCGCCGTCGCCTGCACGTTCGTCAACTCACGCTTCGCAACCGCCGTGTCCTCTTGCGCCTGCGCCGTCAACTGCCGCATGTGCTCCACGGTCTTGATAATATCGTCCTTTGTAACCGTGTTACCCGGCTGCCCTGCGACAGCGATGCAGGGGAACAGGACAATCAGTAAAAATATCAGCTTTTTCATTTGCAGTTCTTTTTCAGGTAATTTTCCACCACGACGGCTTTTCCGTCCACGCGACTTAAATTGTCCTGCACCTTGTCAAGCGACTCGGCGACAGGAGCCGTCAGTTTTCCTACCGGGGGCTGGTTAGCGCACCCGATCAACATGGCCGTTATGGCTGCGACATAGAAAAATTTGTTCATAGTAATACTTTGGCTTTTACCCATTGCGTCATTGCGGAAACAATCACCGCGATCACCGCGCCCACGCCCAAAAGCTGTGCGTGACCCTTTTCCAAACTCCGCAGACGAACATCGTGCGTATCGAATTTCGACATAATCAATTTCTGGTTTTCAAGGATCTGATCGATTTTTCCCGACAGTTCCCCGATTTGCCAATCAATGTTGTATTCGGCGGTCATAGTATTATGAAGTTATTGCAGGCGTGTTACCCGCCGCTACCCAAGCGAGATACACTTGATAATCTTTATTGTCTGGGTCAAGCGGGATCCACGCTTCATCCGAAGCTCGCTGAATCATAAACACTTCGTTTGTTACTGGGTCTTTGTGTTCGGTGTACATATCAAACATTAAATTTCAGCGTCCGCAGTAAAATGAACCATCAACTGATGCCCGGCAGCCGTAGACGCTGGCGTCGTTGCCGTAAAAACAATCCCACGGTCATTACCATCCGAATATGCGGATGTCGAAGTGCAATCCGTCCCCAAACTTTTATTCCTAGCCTGCGCATTCGCAGCAAGGGGATTGTACAGCGTAATCGTCGGAGTTGTGCGCTTGATTACCTGAAAAGGTATGTAAACAGCTTGAATCGCTACAGACGCGCCCACGGGAGAAGGAAGCTGAAACGAACCCGCAAAGCCAGCGTTCTGCGCTGGCGCCGTGGTTTGCGGAAACGATTTCTCGTAATACCGCTGGCAAAGCGCAAGCTCCAAAGCAAAAGGCCGACGCTCAAACGTCGTTACAATGCTGCCCTGCTCAAGCTGCGGGAGCGACACAGTTCCACCCGTAAACCTAACCGTTGTATTCGTGTTGGCCGTCAACGTGAACGAAACGCCGCTCGTCACCGCATTCCCGGCAACCGTCGCCGTAGCCGTTCCCGTCCACGAAAGCACATACGTCCCGCCTTCAATACTGGCCCCTTCAATCACCTGCTCCATGCCGCCAGCAGGCGCCGTCACGACCTTATCAACGCCAGAACTCGTCCAAGAAATGTTCTGCCCGCTCGTCACAACCCTCCAGCGATCCAACGTATATTGGTTCGCCGCCGTAGTAGCCGTTCCCGTTGCATAAACTTTCTGATTCACCGAAAAACTGGCATTCAGTAACCGATTGCGAAGCGACAATCCAGTCGGGCTAATCGGCGTCCCGGTCAAATTGCCCGTCACGTTGCCCGTGACATTGCCCGTCACGTTGCCCGTCACGTTGCCCGTCACGTTGCTCGTGATACTTGCAGGCAACGTCAAAGTCTTTGCCGACAAATCCAGCGAGGAAGCCAGTTTCCCACTCGTCACCGCGCCGTCTGCCAAATCCGCCGTAACGATTGTTGCATTCGCAATAACCGCACTCGTTACGGAATTCGCCGCCAATTTGGACGCCGTAATCGAACCATCTGGCACTGTGACAATCGACCAATAATTGCTCACTAGATCGGTAGCGAATGTCCCGGCTGTGTGCCCCTGTGTGCAGTAATACACGATGCCATTGTACCCAACCGCAGTGCCAATCGAATACACCGTCCCAGTCGCCCAATTCCCAGCGAATGCCGTATTCTTCGACTGAATCAACGCCAGCACATCCGTACTCAAGCTCTGTGTCGTGGCAATCCCGTTCTGAAGCGCCCCGTCATCCCGCTGCACCTGTGCCAAGCGACTTTGCGTCTGGGTTACAGACGACACGATTGCATTGAACTCGGCATCAAGCTCCGTGGCGACTTGCGACACGGTTACATTGCCGTTGCCTTGGGCTTCGTTGACGAAATTAGCTTGTCGCGTATAAGGGGTCGGCGTTGCGCTCATTGCGCTCGGAAATTACAAGCAGTTTGTTGATTTGAAAACAACTTTCTTCAACAACCTACAAAATGTAGGGTTACTTTTGATTTTTGAAAAATTTTGTCGGCAGCGGTGGTCGCCCTCGCGGCTTCCGCGCGCGGGGGCGCGTGCGGGGGTGCGCGTGTGCGGGCAGGCGGGCGTGCAGGCGGGCGGGCGTGCGCAGGCGCAGGCAGGCGCAGGCAGGCGCAGGCAGGCGCAGGCAGGCGCAGGCAGGCGCAGGCAGGCGCAGGCAGGCGCAGGCAGGCCCGGGGGCGCGTGCGCGCCTCGGCGCCGCCAAGGGGCCTAGAACGCGCGTTTTCTGTCTGTCTGCGGCGATGATGCCCCGCAGACGAGAAACGCAGCGCTAGGGGCCTTCACGGCCCGGGAAAGGGCATTGCCTAATTAGGGCAGAAACACGGCGCGTGTTTACTCTGTCACGCCGGCGCCGTCGGGCGTTACTTCGGGCGAAACTACCCGCCCGGGAACGATTTTGACACTGGCAAGGGCGCGCTCGCCTTCTTCGACAAATTGCTGCAATTCGGCGACGCTCATTTCCGCTAACGGACGATCAGCTAACGGCGTTTCATGCTTCCCAGCAGCATGGCCCGCCATCTCCAACGAAAAGCGTGCCGCGCCAAGTCGGACCGGGGCGGGCGTCGCCTCGTTCGCCATCAGATCGTGCAACGTCTCCAACGCCAGCTTTGCTAAATCGCCGTTGATCGCCGTCTCCCGGGAAGCGCGGACCGCTGCGCGGACGTGAGGCTTCGACAGTAACTCATACGCCGCCTGTTTCGGCTCGGCGTAGCCCGCCAGACGCGCAGCCTCGGCGCCGCTAATTCCGGCGCTGGCATAGTACCGCACGAAAGCCGCTTGCTTTTCAGTCTGCGGACCGTCGAGACGCGCCGGGGCTGCGGGCGTTTCGGCAAGGATGCGGGGCAAAATCGACGGGCGTGGCATAGCGCGCACCCTACAACATGAAGGACGCCCAGAAAAGAATTTTCCCGTTTGTTGGTTTTTGTTGGTTGACAGATCCTACAAATTGTAGGAACTTGGACGCGCCGGGGATGATCCCGGCACCAACACCAACACCAGACAATGAACAACACCGAAAAAGCAGAACTCTTTGCACATGAGTATTACAAGATGACGGAAAGACATCTGCGAGTTTGGAAGGGGAATCCTGCAACCTTCATGGGAGTAGGACAATGGGCAAAGCATATGAAGAATTGCTCCCCCCAGCTCACCAAAAAAATCGCGGGCAACTTTTGGACAATGAAAGCCCACGAGTTACTTGCAAAGGCTATCTGATCACCAAGCAACAAAACCCAAGACCAACACCAACACCAACACCAACCAACCCCGAAAGCTTATGAAAACACCAACAGCCGAACAACTCGCCGCCGCTGCAATGGCCGCGCGCGAGATCATAAAACCCGTCACCAGCGACAACCGCAACGCCGTTAGAAAATACCTTACATCGCTAGGCGTCGAGTACGCCGTCGCTGGCCGTCTCAATCTCGCGCAGCTTCGCCAAGTCGCAGAGTTCGCCGAGGCCGGATGCCATGCGGACGCGCTGACCTACGTCACCGACAAAGAACGCGCAACAGGCTTCGAGCCCGTCGAGTCATCAGCAACACCAGCGCCCGCAGCGCCGCAGACGGCGCCCGCAGGTAACGATGACGCCGCAGCGCGTACCGCCGCAGCGCTGCGCGAGTTATTCAGCGCCGCAGCCGCGCACGCAACACCAACGCCCGCAGCGCTCGACGAGTCGCGAGTCATCGCGCTTGTAAAGCAACACGCGCCCGCAGCGCCGACGCTGCGCGTCGAGATCGCAGACAGGCCCGCCGTCGAGATCGGGCGCCAACATTTCAAGTTCCCGCTGTTGTTGGCGACCATCGCCGCGCGCGTCCCGGCGTATCTCGTCGGCCCGGCTGGCACAGGAAAAACTAGCGCAGCGCACGCCGCCGCAACCGCGCTCGGGCTCCCGTTCTACGCCATCAGCGTCGGGCCGATGACGTCAAAGTCTGACCTGTTCGGGATGCGCGACGCGAACGGCGTGTACCATGAAAGCGATCTTGTGAAGGCCGCGACGACCGGGGGCGTGTTTCTGTTTGACGAGTTCGACGCAGGCAACGCCGCCACGCTCACCGCCGTGAATATGCTCCTCGCAAACGGCGAGTTTGCAACGCCCGCAGGCATGAAGAAAAAAAGCGCCGAGTTTGTCCCTGTCTTCGCGCTGAATACCTACGGAACCGGGGCCTCGAGGGAGTACGTCGGTCGCAATCAACTCGACGCCGCAACGCTCGACCGGGGCGCTTTTATCGATTGGCCGCTCGACGAGTCCCTCGAAGCCGCGCTCGTCGGCGTATCGGAACCCGCGAAGTCGTTCACGCTCGACGCCGGGGGCTTTGTCAGCGCGTCCCGCTGGCATCAGATCGTTGTCGCAACGCGCGCCAAGGTGAGCGCTGCGGGCTTGCGCCATATCGTGAGCCCGCGCGCGACGCTGTACGGCGCCGCGATGATCGCCGCAGGCATTGGCCGCGAACACCTCACCGCCGCGCTGTTGCATAAAGGCCTCGACGCCGCAGCCGTCGCCAAGATCAGCGCGTAATACTTGGAGGGCAACACCATGACGACCGACAACTTTAGTTTTGAAAGCCTCGCCGAGTTTATCGCGCAGGCATCGCAGCCGCCAAGCGCTGCATCGATGGAAACAACGCGCAAGAGCGGGCGCGGGCCTTCGAGCCTCGACACCGACGTCACCCGCGCGGATTGGTTCGGCACGCCGTCTTTTGAGGCAGCGCTCGAACTTTTAACGCATGGCTGGCCGGATGGCGTCGCGCTGATGAGCGCGGCGCGCGAGGCGATTAAACTTCCCGACGCCATCGCAACGTTTACCCCGGCGCCCGTTATCGCCGACGACGGCGACGAGGTTCTCGTTGACCGCTTCCTCGACGGCGAGAGTGACCATTGGCTGCAATTCCCGGAGGTAATGACGCCCGCAGCCGGGCGCGTGGTTTCCGTAATTGTC
>Ga0209189_1000806_pt1 | contig 24457 bp, 25 predicted proteins | sample C_130820_EF_Meta_FD_187308 | JGI IMG/M metagenome (GOLD analysis project Ga0209189, IMG submission 187308) | Freshwater microbial communities from Lake Croche, Canada to study carbon cycling - C_130820_EF_MetaG (SPAdes) (version 3) | ecosystem: Environmental > Aquatic > Freshwater > Lake... | reverse complement strand
AGATCACATCCGCGTGGGGCGAGCCTTCAGCCGCGCTCAAAAGGGGGCGGATCGGCGACACGCAGCTTGTCTTTTTGCCACGCCATGGCGAAGGGCACAGATTGTCTCCCTCCGATATCAACTACCGCGCCAATATCGATGTTTTGAAGCAAGCCGGTGTCACGGATCTGATTTCGTTGTCGGCTTGCGGATCGTTTCGCGAGCATTTGCCGCCGGGTTCTATCGTGCTTGTTGATCAATTTGTGGATCGCACGGTCAAGCGGGAATCGAGTTTTTTCGGGGCAGGCTGTGTGGCCCATGTCTCAATGGCGCATCCGGTCGGACCGCGTCTGTCTGACCGCGTGGCACAGGCCGCCACCAAGGAGGGGATCGCGGTTCATCGCGGGGGCACTTATGTCTGCATGGAGGGGCCGCAATTTTCCTCACAGGCTGAATCGTTGATGTATCGCGCCATGGGTTGCGATGTGATCGGAATGACAGCCATGCCGGAGGCCAAGCTCGCACGCGAAGCTGAAATTACCTATGCGATTGTCGCGATGGTGACAGATTTCGATTGCTGGCACCCTGATCATGATGCGGTGGATGTCGCCAGTGTCATTGCGGTGATGCATGACAATGTGGACAAGGCCCGCCGCATCGTTGCCCGTCTTGCGACCGATTTCCCCAAAGAACGGGAAGACTGTCCGGTGGGGTCACACAAGGCTCTTGAACATGCGGTGATGACGGCGGCAGCACAGCGTGATCCGGCCCTGATCGCCAAATTGCGCCATGTGGCGGGGAGGGTGTTGTAATGGATGCCGATTTGCAAACCACGTTGAATGCCGCCATCCGCACAATCCCCGATTACCCCAAGCCCGGTATTCTGTTTCGCGATGTCACAACCTTGATGGGCAATCCGCGGGCGTTCCGCCGCGCGGTGGATGAATTGGTTCATCCTTTTGCCGGTGCCCAAATCACCAAAGTGGTAGGGATCGAGGCGCGGGGCTTCATTTTGGGCGGCGCGATCGCGCACCAGCTGTCCGCCGGTTTTGTTCCCATTCGCAAAAAAGGCAAATTGCCGCATGAAACGGTGTCGATTGCCTATTCGCTTGAATATGGCCTCGATGAAATGGAAATTCACAAAGATGGGGTGGAAAAAGGCGAGCGCGTTATCTTGGTCGATGATTTGATCGCAACAGGCGGCACGGCCATGGCTGCCACAGCACTTTTGCGGCAATTAGGCGCTGAGGTTGTCGCCGCCTGTTTTATCATCGACTTGCCCGATCTTGGTGGTGCTGCCAAATTAAATGACGCTGGCGTGCCTGTGCGTCGTTTGCTGGCATTTCCCGGGCATTGATTTTTTGGCTGTCCCTTATGAAAAAAAGAGGGGTGTCGGAGGCTAAGCTTTCGACTAGACTAGACGTTGTGGAGCATAGGGGCTCCCAATAAGAGTTATGGGATGGAAAAAAATGCTCGAAGATATCAAGGGTAAAGTTGTTTTGGTTACGGGTGGCTCGACCGGTATCGGTGCGGAAGTCGCCAAAGCATTTGGTGCGCATGGCGCCAAAGTGATGGTGCATTTCAATGCCAGCGAGGCAGAGGCCAAAGCGGTGGTGGATGCCATCACGGCTAAAGGCGGCAGCGCGCAAATGGTGAAAGGCGATGTGATGGATCGCAGCCAGCCTGCAAAAATCATTGCCGCGACCGTGAAAGCTTTTGGTTGTATCGACGTGCTCGTCAACAATGCCGGTGGCATGTTGGGCCGCAAGCCTTTGGCCGAGCTGACCGATGAGCAATATGACAAGGTCATGGATCTCAACGCATGGTCCGTGCTGGCCTTCACAAGGGAAGTTGCGCCAATCATGCAAAAGCAGGGTGGCGGCAATATCATCAACACCACCTCGATTGCGGCCCGCAATGGCGGCGGTGGCGGCGCGGTGCTTTATGCATCATCAAAGGGCTTTGTTTCCACCTTCACGCGTGGCATGGCCAAGGAGCTCTGGGCCTTGGGCAAAATTCGCGTCAATGCCGTTGCCCCCGGCGTGATTACAACACCCTTTCACGATCGCTATTCCAATGCACAGCAGATGGAAGCGATGCGCGGAACCGTTCCCATGGGCTATCTGGCCGAAGCGCAAGAATGCGTGGGTGCGTTTCTCTATCTCGCCTCGGACCAGATGTCGGGTTATGTCACCGGTCAGGTCATTGAGGTGAATGGCGGCCAATTGATGCCATAAGCGGGCGCAGTGCGCCAAACGATCAAGCCCGCCCTACATCAAGAGGGCGGGCTTTTTTAATGTTTAGGCTTCGGGTTGAGAGGAGAGACAAGGGTTTTGATTATCCCGCGCGTCTTTCCAAAAGGGCTGTCGTTTCACAGTCAAAAACCAAAACCTCGTTTTGATTAACCGCCCAGTTGCGGGCGGTGATCAATCCCCAGCCGGGCCTGCTTTCCGAGGGACGTTTGGCGAGGATGGTGGTGAAATAATGCAAGGTATCACCGGCATAAACGGGCTTGAGCCAGCGCAGGTTTTTCACGCCCAGACCCGGACCCATCTGCGCGACAGGCTTGTTTTGGGCCTCCAATTGCGAGGCTTCCTTTTGGCTGTATAAAATAAACAGACGCATCCAAATGCTGGCTGTTTGCCATCCGGAGGCGCACAGACCACCAAAATGCGACTGTTGAGCCGCCGTCTCGTCAAGGTGAAACGGTTGCGGATCATAGTGGGAGGCATAGCGTTTGATATGATCGGCTGTGAAGGTGAAAACGCCTAAATCAATTTCAAGCCCGACCGGCATGTCTTGGAAAAAATGGCTCATGCCGGTTCTCCCGCCGGTTCGGTTGTCGATGAGGCGGGAGTGCGGCGCTCAAACATAATGCCGTTTCTTTGCTCCATCACAACATCGTTATTCTGGTTGATCAGTTGAAAATGAAAATTCACAAATCCGCGATCGGGCTTGGATTGAGAGGCGCGCATGCCGATAATGGTGTGTCGCACATGCAAAATATCATCAGGTCGCAAGGGCTTGAACCAGCTGACTTCGTCAATCCCTCCAGCCCCCATGGACGCCGCATTATGCAGAAAGCCGTCGATAATCATCCGCATTAAAATCGAGCAAATCTGCCATCCCGATGCCGCCAGACCACCCAGCAGGCTTTTGCGGGCCTCGGCTTCATCAAGATGCATCGGTTGCGGATCATATTCGGAGGCAAAGCTGCGGATCTCGTCAGCCGTCACGCGATAGGCGCCATAGGTCATGGCACTGTTGAGTCTGAAATCCTCGAAATATAATTTGCTCATGCGCCCTCCCGTATAGCGGCCTTGTTCAAGATCTCAGCCTGACCGGATCAACTGTGCCAAGACCTTGCGCCAAGATCAATGGATGACGATCAATGCGCGATAAGGGATGGTTTCAAGCGCGGATCAGGTATTGAAACGGAAATGCAAGACATCGCCGTCAAGCACGACGTAATCCTTGCCTTCAAGCCGGAATTTTCCGGCTTCGCGCGCGCCTGCTTCCCCTTTATGGGTGACATAATCCGCAAAGGCGATGGTTTCAGAGCGGATGAAGCCTTTTTCAAAATCGGTGTGAATGACACCGGCGGCTTGGGGGGCGCGGGTTCCCTTGATAATGGTCCATGCGCGGGCCTCTTTCGGGCCGACGGTGAAATAGGTCACAAGATCCAGCAAGGTGTAGCCCGCACGGATCACGCGGTTCAGCCCCGGCTCTTCAAGCCCAATCGCATCGAGATAATCTTTCTGGTCGGCCAATGCCATGACCGCGATCTCGCTTTCAATCTGTGCCGACACAACAACCGCTTGCGCGCCTTCCTTTTGGGCATGGTCCATCACGCGCGCCGAAAAAGAATTGCCGGCATGGGCGGAGGCTTCCTCGACATTGCAGACGTAAAGAACAGGCTTCGCGGTCAACAAATTGAGCATTCGGAAGGTTTTTTCTTCCTCGTCTTTGCGCTCGACGAGACGGGCAGGCTTGCCCTCTTGCAACAGCACCAGACAGCGCTGGATCAGATCAAGCTGCTCTTTCGATTCCTTGTCGCCGCTGCGGGCTTTCTTTTCCAAAGCACCGACACGCTTTTCTAGGCTTTCGAGATCCGCCAGCATCAATTCGGTTTCAATCGTCTCGATGTCAGCCAATGGATCGATTTTGCCGTCGACATGGGTGATGTCGCCATTTTCAAAACAGCGGACGACATGCGCAATCGCATCCACTTCACGGATATTGGCCAGAAACTGGTTGCCCAATCCCTCACCCTTGGAGGCGCCGCGCACAATGCCTGCGATATCAACGAAGGTAATGCGTGTCGGGATAATGTCTTTCGAGCCTGCAATGGCCGCCAATTGGTCCAAGCGCGGATCAGGAACCGCAACATCGCCGACATTCGGTTCAATGGTGCAGAACGGATAATTGGCCGCCTGAGCAGCCGCGGTTTGCGTCAGGGCGTTGAACAAGGTCGATTTCCCGACATTTGGCAGGCCGACAATTCCGCATTTGAAACCCATGATCACTATATCCGTTTGTTAGAGCGCGTGGTCTTGAAAACACATGATTTTCTTGTCTGTCTTGTGCGGACTTTTGCCACAAAAGGCAAGGCAGAGTTTATCAGTCCATGGCCGCATTCACCGCTTGCTGATAGGCGCTGTCCTGTCCCTCCAGCAAGAGCGCCAGCGGGTCGGCCAAAGCCTCACAGAGATCACGCACACCCTCTTGTTCATCCTTGGCAAAATTGCCCAGAACGTAATGATGCACCAGGGCCTTATCGCCGGGGTGGCCGATACCGATCCGCACCCGCCGATAGTCATTGCCGCACAGATGGGTGATGGACCGCATGCCGTTATGTCCGGCATTGCCGCCTCCGCGCTTCACCCTCACATCACCGGGGGCCAGATCCAGCTCGTCATGAAAGACCGTGACGGCTGCAAGCTCGATCTTGAAAAACCGCATGGCCTCGCCAACCGATTGGCCGGACAGATTCATAAAGGTTTCCGGCTTCAACAAAATGGCTTTGCTACCACCCAATGCAATCTCGGCTGTTTGGCCAGAAAAGCGTTTGCGCCATGGGCTCGCCTGAAAGCGTACAGCTATCTGGTCCAGCGCCATGAAGCCGATATTGTGGCGGTGACCTGTATATTGGCTGCCGGGATTTCCAAGGCCAACCAGCAAATGCATGACATCCATCCCGAAAGCGTTGCGAGGGAGACAGCGGCTTGAGCAAGGCCGGTCCGTGCGGATCATATCGGTTTTTAAGAAAAACGCGCCACAACTGAATGTGACGCGTGGTTTTGAGGGGCATTAGGCCCAAATCCAAGTCCGTGAGGGACTTATTTTTTCGCAGGCGCTGCCGCAGCGGGTGCGGGCTCGTCTTTGCCGCCAGACGGCGCAACGACGGTGACAAGCGTGAAGTTCGACTTGTCAACGGGAAGGCAACCCTCGGGCAGAGCGATGTCTTTGATATGGATGGAGTGGTTGATATCAATGCCCTTGAGATCGACATTGATGGATGAGGGAATGGCATCAGCCGGAACCATCATCAAAACACTGTGTTCCACGATATTGACCGCACCACCGCGCTTCACGCCGGGTGACGTTTCTTGATTGAGGACATGCACCGGCACTTCGACGCGGATCTTCTGGCCTTCTTTCAGGCGCAGGAAATCGATGTGAAGAGGGGTGTCTTTAACCGGATCAAGTTGGTAGTCGCGCGGAATGGCGCGCTGTTTCTTGCCGTCGATTTCGATCTCGAACAGTGTGGTCAGAAAGTGACCTGCAAAAATCAGCAATTGTGCTTCTTTTTGATCGAGTGAGATCGGTTGCGGGGCTTCGCCGCCGCCATAAATGACGGCTGGAATACGATTGGCGCGACGAACTGCACGAGCGGCCCCCTTGCCGCCTTGTGCACGCGCCGAGGCCTTAAGCTGCTTAATGGCAGATGACATCGGTTTATCCTCTTCAAAAACAAAGCCACCGATCGTGCCGGTGGCCTTTTGGGTCAATAGCCTGTTCGGGCTTGGCTGTCCGTGCCTCCAAGGGTGTCTGCCGGACGCGCAGTCTTTAGCGGAAAAACCTGATCAAAGCAAGGCAATCAGTCGTTTTGGTCCTGCGTACCGCACCAGCCAAAGGGAATATTCTGCGTATGGAACATGCGCGCGGGGATTTCTTTGATTTTTTTGATTTGCGCAGGCTTTTTGACGGGGATGTGCTTTTGGATGCGGCGTCTGGCTTCCTGCTCGTCATCAATAAAAACATAATAATTCTTATGAAGACTGGCTTCAGGCTGCTCTAAAACATGAAAATGATATCCGTGGCGCATGGTTTCCCCCCAGAACAGGACATAGATGCAAGTTCACCTGCGAGCGAATATATCAATTTTAATACTTTATTAAAGTTTTAAAAAACAGGACATCGATTTTTGGTTAAAATCAGGCCCAATTGCTTTGAAACAGGCCTGTTTTGCTTTGGGTAAGGATTGTAAACTCAAATTAGGATGATTTCCGGACAGTGGTCAGCGCCGCGGTAAAAAAGCAGCGCAAGCACATAAAATCCAAGCCAAGATCATCAAGCTGCCGCCGAACGGGGCCAGCATGGGGATTTGCGCGATCAAAGCCATCGGGCTTTTCAGGCTGTGATCTTGGGGCAGCAGCGGCCCCAGAATTCTGGTGCTGAGGCTCAGGCCAAATAAAAAACTGCCCAGCCAGAGTAAAAAAGCGAGACCCCGCGCGATGACGGGTGCGAGCAGGCCTGCATATCCTGCTGTGACCAGCGCGAGGCAGGCGGGGGCTGTGACCAAAGCCAGAAGGGCCGCCGAATGAAGGGCGCTTGCTTGGGCGAGATGCGCTTCGGCTGCCGCCAAGCTTACACCCATCGCGCCCAATAAAGCTGCCAGAGCAAGTGTCAGGCGATCAAACCAATGCAAGGGGGCAGGGTGAGGATGGATCGGCATTGTGGCAAGCGTCCTGACGGGGTTTCGGGCTTAGACGGGGAGGGTTTCCCCGCGTTCTTGCATCAGGCGGGCAATCGCACTGCGTAATTCCGCCATGCCCGCACCTGTGCGGCTCGATGTGAGAAGAATCTCCGGAAAGGCAGCGGGGCGTTTTTTGATGGCGTCAGCCGTGGCTTGCAAACGGGTAGCGATTTCTGTCTGGCTCAGCATATCGGCTTTCGTCAGCACGATCTGATAGGCGACGGCTGCCACATCAAGTGTTTTCAATACGGCCTCGTCCACCTCTTTAAAGCCGTGGCGCGCATCAATCAGAACAAACACCCGCGCTAGAGAGGCGCGTCCGCGCAGATAGTCGTGAATGAGGCGTGTCCATGCCGCGACTTTCGCTTTTTCCACCTTGGCATAGCCATAGCCCGGCATGTCGACAAGGCGCAGCCAGTGGCCGATATCAAAGAAGATCAGTTCTTGCGTGCGCCCCGGCGTGTGGGAGGTACGCGCTAAGGCATTGCGGTTGGTGAGCGCATTGACGAGACTGGACTTGCCGACATTGGAACGGCCTGCAAAGGCAATCTCCATCCCGTCCATAGGCGGCAGGGTTTCAAGGGTGGATGCCGCCCAGATGAAGTCGGCTTCCCCTGCAAACATTTTGCGGCCAGCCTCAGCCAGTTGCGCATCATCATATTGAGCGCTCATGTCCTGAGACCTCCTTGTTGCAGTGATCCCGATCAGGCGGGATTTTTACCAGTCATTTTGCGCAAGTTGTCCCACAGCTCGACCTTCACGCCTTGGCGTTTCAAAATCGCATATTGCTGCAGCACCGACAACGCATTGTTCCATGACCAATAGATCACCAGACCGGCTGGAAACGAAGCCAGCATGAAGGTGAAGATCAAGGGCATCCAAGCGAACATGGCTTTTTGCACGGGATCGGGTGGCTCCGGATTCATCTTCATCTGGATGAACATGGTAATGCCCATGATGATCGGCCAGATCCCCAGCATCAGAAATTGCGGTGGGTTCCATGGGATCAGTCCGAACAAATTGAACAAAGTGGTGGGATCGGGTGCGGACAAATCCTGAATCCAGCCATAGAAGGGCGCATGTCGCATTTCAAGCGTCACAAACAACACTTTATACAGCGAGAAAAAGACAGGGATCTGGATCAGGATCGGCAAACAACCGGCCAGCGGATTGATTTGCTCGCGCTTGTAAAGCTCCATCATTTCCTGCTGTTGCTTGATTTTATCCTCTTTGAAGCGCTCACGCAGATCGGTGATCTGGGGTTGCAAAGCTTTCATCTTGGCCATTGAGACATAGCTCTTATTGGCGAGAGGATAAAACACTGCCTTTATGATCACAGTCACGATCAGGATCGACAGACCGAAATTGCCAACCAGATGATAGAAGAGATCAATCAGCATGAACATCGGCTTGGTGATGAAATAGAACCAGCCCCAATCGATCAGAAGATCGAAATTCTTGATGTTGAGCTTTTCGCTATAGGCCGCAATGGTTTTGACCTCTTTCGCGCCGACAAACAAAGTGGTTGTTGACTGCACGCTTCCCTTCACGGGAACCACACGCCCCTGCATCAAAAGATCGACCTGATAATTTTTCTCAGTGGGGTTGGTTGCCATCGAACCGGAATAAGTCAGCGTATAGGGGGCGTTCTGGTCGGGCGCGAGGACTGCAGCCCAATATTTATCGGTAATTCCGGCAAATCCGCCGACGGCTTCCTTATAGGTTTTGCCGCGCCCTTTGCCACCGGCTAAAGGATTTTCCTTGTCGATATCTGCGTATTTTTCTTCTTTCAAGCCTTGCTCGCCGACAACGCCGACCAGACCTTCATGCAAGATGTAATAACCAGCCGTGACAGGATTACCGTAGCGGCGAATAAGACTGAAGGGATTGAGCGTAACGGGCTTGCCCCCGTTGTTTTCAACGCTGTCGGTAATGGTCAGCGCATAGCCCTGATCAACACTGATATGGCGTTTGAAGAGAAGACCGGCGCCATTGTCCCAAGAAAGAGTAACAGGCTGTTGGGGGGTCAGTTTGGTATGGGAGGCGGTCCAGACGGTCTTGGCATTGGGTAAGGCGATCTGCTGATCCGCCGATGCGGCCCAGCCGAAATCGGCATAATAGGCATTATGGGACCCATGCGGTTCTAAAACTTTGATGGTCGGGCTGTTTGGATCAACCGTTTCATGAAACTCCTTGAGCGCGAGATCGTCGATCTCGCCGCCGGTCAGCGGCAGCGAGCCAATCAAGCGCGGGGTCTCAATGCTGACCCGTGGCGATTTCACCAGCATTTCCTCGCGGCTGGCAACCGTTGTAATCGGACCCTTGTCGGGCACGGAACCGGGGGTCTGCGACCCAGCGGCGTCCGCAGCCTTTTGCGCCGGTGATGGAACAGGGGGAGCAAAAAAGGCATTCCACCCCAGCAAAACCGCTAAAGACAGCGCGATCGCGAGAAACAAATTTTTGTTATCGTCCATGGGAGGGGGCTGTCCTTGCTTTGGCCATTGATGGCAGTGGCCTATTTGGTCATGGGTTGAGCGGCATGAACCGCTGTCGTGGATGGTTTTAACGGACGGCACGACTTCTGCAAGGCCTGATTGAGCGCATCAACGAGGTTGTGGAAAGTTGCCGTCAGACAGCTTTGCCGTGCGATGATCACATAGTCCTGTGCGGGCAAAGCAGAAAATGGGATTTGATCAAGGGCTGCGCGCAATCGCCGGCGAATACGGTTGCGAACCACCGAATTTCCGGTTTTTTTGGTCACGGTCAGACCAAAACGAGGCGCAATCCCTACGGATTGTCCTGTTTTTTCATCGGATGCTCCCGTTTCACGGGGCCGATATTGAAGCGTCAGGAGAGGGGCGTGGACCCTGCGCCCCGCTGCAACGGCCAAAAACTCCCGCCTTTTGCGCAGGATTTGCCGTTTGGTCTGGGGCTTCTTCTGGGGGTCTGGTGCCATCAGGAAGGGCAATGATCCGGTATCCGGATCCATCATCGCGTCAAAACAGGTGCTGAGGTGGATAACCTCAGCCACAGGTTTTAGGCTGACAAACGCTTGCGACCACGCGAACGGCGGGCAGCGAGAATTTTACGACCGCTTTTGGTGGCCAGACGGGCGCGGAAGCCATGGCGGCGCTTGCGAACCAGCTTGCTTGGTTGATACGTGCGTTTCACAGCGCATACTCCTATTCGTTATCGGTTCATGCAGGGGCACGAGGCTGTCGCGCTGCCGCTTCATGAGTTTAAGTGTTGGCTCCCCAATAATGTCCTGTTTGGGAACAAGAAATCATGTCCCTCAAATACAGTCCATCATGGGATGATGGCGGGCTTATGAAGGATTGGGGCCGGAAAGTCAACGTAAGATACGTGAATTATCCTGCCAAAATCAGTCAAAAAGGCTGGAAACGCTTTGTTCAAGCGCCGTACGACCAATAGCCTCGCCCAAAAGGTCGGCAATCGAGATCACACGGATATTGCTGGCCACCCGCACGGCCTCGGTCGGCAAAATTGAGTCTGTCAGCACCAATTCTTTCAATTTTGAGGAGGCAATTCGCGAAACAGCCCCTCCCGAAAGCACCCCGTGGGTGATATAGGCAAAGACCTCCTTCGCCCCTTTGCTGAGCAAAGCTTCCGCGGCATTACACAAAGTGCCACCGGAATCGATGATATCATCGACAAGAATGCAGGATTTGCCGCTGACATCGCCGATAATGTTCATCACTTCGCTTTCACCGGGACGCTCGCGGCGCTTGTCCACAATGGCGAGAGGGGCATCAATGCGTTTGGCAAGCGCACGGGCGCGGACCACGCCGCCCACATCCGGTGAAACCACCATCAGATTGCCGTTATTGATGCGCTTTTTGATATCAGCCGCCATCAAAGGGGCGGAAAATAGGTTGTCGGTCGGAATATCGAAGAAGCCTTGAATTTGTCCGGCATGCAGATCAAGCGTCAAGACGCGGTCAGCTCCCGAACGGGTAATCAGATTGGCCACCAGCTTGGCAGAGATCGGGGTGCGGCCCGAAGCCCGGCGGTCCTGACGGGCATAGCCGAAATAGGGGATCACGGCGGTGATGCGCCGTGCCGAAGACCGGCGAGCGGCATCTATGATAATCAGCAATTCCATCAAATGGTCATTGGTGGGGAAAGAGGTCGACTGGACGATATAGACATCCTGACCGCGGACATTTTCCTGAATCTCGACGAAAATTTCCATATCCGCAAAGCGGCGGACCTGACATTGGCCGAGCGGGATTTCCAGATAGGCGGCAATGGCATCGGCCAGCGCCCTGTTGGAATTGCCTGCGATCAGTTTGATGTCGGATTTCATTTTGGTATGCCCTGGAATTCTTTACAAATACGCGTCTCGGTGCCCCGTCCATACCAGCCACGTCCTTACCCTACAATATGACAACGCCACCGCCCACAGTGAAAATGACCTCCAGCTGTCCCATTTTTGGTTTTAGAGCGATGGCGACGGGTGGGGGCAGATCTCATTTGCCGATATAAGTGGCCACATCGCTCATAGCCGTTTCGCCCAATTGGGTGATTTCGGCGGCTGTCATCAGACTTTCAGTGCTTAACCCCGATGACGGGTTGCGTTTTATGCTGCTTGTGAGGCGTTGCAGACGGTTTTCCTCGGCATCGAAGATGTCAAACACCAGAAATCCTTCAAATTCACCTTTGCTTCGATCCGCATGCATATAACCGTGCAGGCGGAATTTGGCCCGCTCGGTATGGTCGGTCAGAGACAAACCGTTCTGGCTGGCCCCACGCGCCAATCCATCCCGCAGAGCGGTCTGCAAGGCGGGCGGGACACCATCAATGGCTTCAATGGCAATCGGGGCCGATGGGCCTGCGGACAATGGCCGATGGGATGGGGTGCTCTGGCAGGCTGCCAGCAGCACCGCAAGTGTCATCACCATCAAAGATGAACAAAATGGCAGGCCTGAAATTCTCATGCCCTATCTTAGTGCAGAGTCGTTGATTGTGGAAATACACCTTAAGCCTAGGAAAAAATCATAAATTTATGCTTTTTCCTGCGGCTTTTCGTATAAAGCTGCTCAACACCTCTTAGCGTTTGATAGGCAGACCTCTTGGTTTGTGGCATGGCATGGAGGCTTTGCGGCACGGTGTCCAACCCACAAAGAAAGATGGAACTAATCAGCCCATGAGTGCACGGCCCCCACAACAGGACATGCCGGACGAAGCGGTCGATGACACCGACGAGCCTGATTTAGGGCCGGAACTGGTTGATCTGTCCGCTGCTTTGGAGGGATCAGAAACCGGCTCGCTGATGGCCGGTGCGGAAGTGATTAAAACCTACCAGCAGACCTTGCCCAATCATCCCGGTGTGTATCGGATGCTCAATAAAGCCGGTGAAGTGCTTTATGTCGGCAAGGCCAAAAATCTGAAAAAACGCGTGGCGTCCTATGTGCGTGAAACCGGCCATTCCAACCGGATTTCACGGATGATTGCATTGACTGCCTCCATGGAATTCATCACCACCCATACCGAAACCGAAGCTTTGCTGCTCGAAGCCAATCTCATCAAACAATTAAAGCCGCATTTCAATGTGTTGCTGCGGGATGACAAAAGTTTTGCCTATATTTTACTGGCGCGGGATCACGAGGCGCCGCAGCTGGTCAAGCATCGCGGGGCCCGCCAGCGCAAAGGCTCTTATTTCGGTCCTTTCGCCAGTACATGGGCGGTCAATCGCACGATGACGGCTTTGCAGCGGGCCTTTCTGATCCGCACCTGTAGCGACAGCTATTATGAAAACCGCTCGCGTCCCTGTCTGCTCTATCAGATCAAACGCTGTGCGGGCCCTTGCACGGGTGAGGTGTCGCTGACGGATTATGCGGCGCTTGTGTCCGAAGCGGAAGATTTCATGCGCGGACGGTCCAACAAGATCCGCCAGCATTTGTCCCAAGACATGCAGGCCGCTTCCGATGCGCTGGAATTTGAAACGGCAGCGCGGTTGCGCGATCGTTTGTCGGCGCTGGCCGCTGTTCAATCCTCGCAAGACATCAATCCCCATTCCGTGGAAGAGGCGGATGTGATTGCCTTGCATGCAGAAGCGGGCTTGTTCTCTGTACAGGTGTTTTTCTTTCGCCATTTCCAGAATTGGGGCAATCGGGCCTATTTCCCGCGCGCGGACAAATCTTTATTGCCGGAAGATGTGTTGGGAGCCTTTGTTGCGCAATTTTATGATGACAAGCCGCCGCCCAAATTAATCATCCTGTCGCATGCGATAGAGGATCAAGCCTTGTTGGCGGAGGCTTTGACAGGGAAAGCCGGACACAAGGTCGAGATTGTGGTGCCGCAGCGTGGTGAAAAACGCGATGTGTTGGATCACGCCCTTGATAATGCGCGCATGGCCTTGGGGCGCCGCTTGGCCGATACCTCTTCGCAGCAGAAATTATTGCTGGCAGTGGCTGAAGCTTTGGGCCTTGAAAAAACACCCCGCCGCATTGAGGTTTTTGATAACTCGCATCTCTCGGGCAATCAGGCGGTGGGAGGCATGATCGTTGCCGGACAGGACGGCTTTTCAAAAGCCCATTATCGTGTTTTCAATATCAAATCGACGGAGCTCACGCCGGGTGATGATTATGCGATGATGCGGGAAGTCCTGACCCGCCGTTTGTCCCGCCTTTTGAAAGAGGCGGTCCCGCCGTCCCAAATCCCCGAAGCGCCGGTGTCGGATGAAAAGCCAGTCGAGGACAGCGAAGCCGATCTCAGCCCGAGCATGCCGTTATGGCCGGATTTGATCCTGATCGACGGGGGCAAAGGCCAGCTGGATGTTGCTTGCGCGGTGGCAACAGAGCTGGGCATTACCGATATTGCCTTTGTCGGCGTCGCCAAAGGGGTTGATCGTGATGCGGGCCGTGAAACCTTCATCATACCCGGACGCGCCCCCTTCCGACTGCCGCCGCGCGATCCGGCTTTGTATTTCATCCAGAGGCTGCGGGACGAGGCGCACCGTTTTGCTATTGGGTCGCACCGCGCCAGACGCAAAAAAGCCTTTACCCGTTCAAGCCTCGATGAAATCACAGGGGTGGGGCCCGCGCGCAAGCGGGCTTTGTTGCACCATTTCGGGTCAGCCAAGGCGGTTGAGCGGGCCTCTTATGACGATCTTTTACGGGCTCCCGGCATCAATCAGGCCACAGCAAAACTCATTTATGACTATTTTCATGATGAAGCCGGTCATTCTTAGTGCTAAAGAAAGCCTCAGACGGCTTGACGATCCCCGTTCAGCCTTGCTTGTGTAACAGCCATGCCAAATCCACGCCCGACACCCCGTAGCGAATTTTTTAGTTTGCCCAATCTGCTGACCTATTTCAGGGTCTTGGCGGTGCCGATCGTTGTTGGTTGCCTGTTTTGGTATGAAGACGGCACCATGCGCTGGGTGGCGCTGTTTATCTTTGCGGTTGCCGCCATCACCGATTTTTTTGACGGCTGGTTGGCGCGTTTATGGTCGCAGCAATCGTCACTGGGCCGGATGCTGGATCCCATCGCCGACAAGCTGTTGGTGGCGTCCTGTTTGTTGATGCTTGTGGCCGACCACACGATTCAAGGCCTGTGGATATGGGCCGCCATCATCATTTTGTGTCGTGAGATTTTGGTGTCGGGTTTGCGTGAATATCTCGCTGAATTACGGGTGAGTGTTCCTGTTTCCACTGTGGCCAAATGGAAAACCGCTTTGCAGTTGTTTTCCTTGGGCTTTCTGGTGGTTGGCCCCGCAGGGGAAGAGGTTTTGCCGCATACGGTCGAGATCGGGCGCTGGCTTTTGCTCATTGCCGCGCTTCTCACCCTTTACACAGGGTATGATTATTTCCGCGCGGGTCTCCGCCATGTTGTTGATCTGGACGAGTGATCCGCATGACGCGCAGCGTTAAAATTCTATACTTTGCTTGGGTGCGCGAACGCATGGGCCGTGCCGAGGAAGTGCTTGCGCTGCCGGATGACGTGCTGACCGTTGAAGATCTCGCTCGATTTTTAGCCGGGCGGGATGAAGAGGGCGCCCATGCCTTTGCCAATCCGGCGATTGTGCGGGCGGCTTTGGATCGTCGCCACGTTGCCCCCAACACCCCGCTGCAAGCAGCTGCAGAAATTGCTTTTTTTCCGCCCATGACAGGCGGGTGATGCCATGCGCATTTTAAGCGTACAGGCTGAACACTTTGATCTCGCCCATGAAATCCAGCGGCTCACACAGGGGCGGACCGATATCGGCGCGGTGGTGTCTTTTACAGGCCTGTGCCGTTCGGAAGGGGACATGCTGGACGCGCTGGAGCTCGAGCATTTTCCGGGGATGGCTGAAGAGGAAATGGGGCGGGTGATGGATGAGGCCGAAGCCCGTTGGCTGCTTCAGGGCCTGAGTGTCATTCATCGCTTCGGGCGGATCAAGGCGGGAGAACAAATCGTTTTGGTGGTCACCGCCTCTGCCCATAGGGACGCCGCGTTTCAGGCGGCTGATTTTCTGATGGATTATTTGAAGACCCGCGCGCCTTTCTGGAAAAAAGAATGGCTTAAAGACGGTGATGCGCGCGGCTGGGTCGAGGCCAAAACTGAGGATGAGGCCAAGGCTGATCGCTGGCGCGACAAGCCCTGACCTTTTTCTGAGTCCGTTTACAAATGCCTGATAAAGCTGACTTTATTGCGTGTGTTGCACGGCAGACAAAATCCAATGCCCTCCCGGAACCCGCCGGAATGTCCAGATTTCCACCGCCTCTTGCACTTGGGTGGGATTGCCTTCGACCACGCGATTGCTGGAGCGTTCCACCATCACATTGATGAAAGAAAAACGCATGGCGACGGTTGCATAATCGCTGCCATTTTCATGCCAGGCCTCGGACAAATCGCCTTGTAAAAGCTTCACATTGGACACTTTGTCGACAAGGCCGCGCTGGCTGTTGGCCGCCAGATCATCGCCGAGATACGAGACCATTTCAGGGGTCGCAAGCCCCCGCAAGGCGCCGATATCCTCGCGGCTATAGGCGTCCTGAACGCTGATGAGCAGGCGTTCGAATTCGCTGTAATCCTGATCCTGAATGGTGAGGGGTTGCAGCCTGTTTCCACCACCAGACGTCGGTGTCATATCAAGTGGGGCCCGCGCCGATGTCGGGTTGTCGACATAAGCGGGTTGTGGTTCGGACCGGCGGAACAAGCGCACGACCAGAAAAATTAATCCAACAATCAGAGCAGCTTGGAACAAGAGGCCAAGGATGCTCATAAAGCCGCCCATGCCGCCCATAAAGCCGTGACCGCTCAACAATCCGAACAAACCAGCGCCCAAAAAGCCACCGGCCAGACCGCCCATGAAGCTACGCGCAAAGGACGGCGCGGCTTGCGGTTGCTGCACGGGAGGCGCTGAAAAACCGGGCCGTTGCGGATTGGCGGGCTGGGTGATGGAGCGCTCGATGGGGGCTGCGGGCCTTGGTGCGGTTTGGGTAGCGGGCGGGGCGGAGAAGGTGTTGGAGCCACGACTGCCCATGGAGCCGCGATCTCCCAAGCGCGCTTGCGCATCGGGGATGACAATCATGCTCAGGCTTAAAATCAGGACCAGAATGCGCGTCAAACGCTTGAATGCAAACATCATGAACATGGTGGTTTTCCCCCCGCGGACCGTGTCGGATAGAACGAACAAACTTCTTTAGTTTCGGAACAAACCTTTTATTTCTCCCGCGGATATGGGGTTTGTTCGTCCGAAAACAAGGTTTATCCGAACGAAATTGCGTTGTTTTTCTCTATCTCAAAATCATAGCAAACAAACGGCGTTTTTTTGAGCCGAAATGGCGGAAAAACAGGATAAAAAGCCCGAACTTCAGGATAGAGCACCGCAGCAAAAAATCTCATTTTTGCAATTTAATTGCAGTCTTGGGATTTTTGGCGACACGCAGGGGGTCGGAATCGGTGGCAATTTTTTTGGTGATCCATTCGATGAACGACATCATAAAGGGATCATGCCGGTCCGCGCGTCGGTAGATCAGACGGTGCGAAATCACCTTCACACCCAAGGGCCCGAACGGCATCACGAGCTTGCCGGTTTTGAGCGCATGCGCCGCCAATAAGGTTGAGTCCAATACAAGACCCAGACCATCCATGGCCGCGGCAATCGAGAGATAAGAGCGATCGAAAATCATGCCGCTGGAGGGTAGGGGAATATGGGCGGCATAGTGATCGATCCACTGGTTCCATTGCACCTGACAGCGAATGGAAAAAATGATGGGAACACGCTCGATGTCGATAAAATTTTTGAGCTTGTGCTGTTTGACAAAAGCTGGGCTGGCCATGGGTACCATCAGCTCTTCCGCCAGCACGATACCCTCGCAGGCTTCGGGAATGGGGCGGGCATGTTGAATGTCGATCATGAAGCCGTCATCGCCCAAGCGCATGGGCTCGTTTCCGGATGAAAGCGTGACATCGATTTCGGGATGGTCATGGATGAATTCGCCGATGCGTGGCATCAGCCAGAGCGTGGCAAAACTCGGCGAGGAATGCAGCGTCAATCGTCCGCGATTGCCGCGCGAGGCAACACGCCGTGTCGCGCTGGCAATTTGGGCAAAACTTTCCAGCAAGGCCGCATTGTAACTCAAGGCTTCAGGCGTCGGGGCAACCGTGCGATTCTTGCGAAGAAATAACGGGCGATTAAGATAATGCTCCAGTGAGCGCATTTGATGGCTCACCGCACTGGTTGTCAGATTGAGTGCACGCGCGGCACTGGCAAAGCTGCCATGGTCGATCACTGCCCGAAAAGTCACTAGCAATTTCAGCGGTGGAAGGCCTTTGAATGGTGAGCTCATTTTGTCAATTTATCAAAAATATTTCGTTTTTACTAATTTTAAATTCAGATTAGCATGACACGAAATCAAAGAAATATGACCAAAATCTTGAGGCGAAACCATCAAGACATGTCATGTTTCAGGGGCGGAAATGTGTTTGAGGGCCTTCAGGCAAACTCTCATTTTGAGGTTTTGCCGCACGGGTTAGATCCCACGCATCATCCTTCCCTTCGCGCGTGTTGAGGTTGGCCTGGCTTGTTGTTGCAGCCATGTGGGTTTTTTGCGCTTGCACCGCAGGATTTGTCTGCGGTTGATCGTTGGATTGCTTCTTGTTTAATGAAAGGACTTGTGTCGTGAATCTTCATCGAATGTTGCTGGAGCGCAAAGCTGCAGGAAAGCCCGTCACCATCGGCCTCATCGGGGCGGGTAAGTTCGGAACCATGTTTTTGTCGCAAGTCCGGGTGACGGACGGCATGCATGTGGTCGCGATTGCAGATTTAAATGTGAAGCGTGCCCATTCGCAGCTTGAAACGGCCTGCTGGCCGAAGGAGCAGTATCAGGCCACGTCCATGGATGATGCGCTCAAGCACGGATCGACCTTCATCACTGACAATGCCGATCTTTTGGTTGATCATCCGGCGGTGGAAGTGATCATCGAGGCCACGGGCGATCCGCGTAACGGGATCAAATATGCATTGAAATCCATTGCCCATCACAAGCACATTATCATGGTGAATGTGGAAGCGGATGTGGTGGCAGGCCCGCTTCTGGCCCGCAAGGCCCGCGAAGCCGGTGTGGTCTATTCGCTCGCTTGGGGGGATCAACCTGCCTTGATTTGCGAACATATTGATTGGGCACGCAGTGCGGGCTTCAAGGTTGTGTCCGCGGGCAAGGGAACCCGCTACCACCCGACCTATCATCAGTCCACGCCTGAAACCGTGTGGGATATTCTCGACAAATATCTGAAAATCGATGATCGCAATTCGATCAACCCGAAAATGTTCAACTCCTTCGTCGATGGCACCAAATCGGGCATTGAAATGACCGCAGTGTGCAATGCCACAGGACTTGAATCGCAAAAAGAAGGTTTGTCTTTCCCGCCCGCCACCCGTTTCGAACATGCCGATATCTGCAAGCCGAAAAGTGAAGGCGGTTTGTTGGAACGCGCAGGCGTGACGGAGGTGACCTCGTCTGTTTACCGCGATGGAACGGATGTGCCGCATAATCTCGTGATGGGGACTTATGTGGTGTTTGAGGCAGGCACCGAATATGCGCAACGCTGTGTGCGCGAATATAATTTGCTGCCGGATAAAAGCGCAAAATATGCCGCCCTTTACCGGCCAACCCATATGATCGGGCTTGAGCTGGGCATTTCGGTGGCATCAGCCGCTTTGCGCAAAGAGCCGACGGGATCCCCCATTGTTTTCAATTCCGATGTGGTCGCAACAGCCAAACGCGATTTGAAAGCCGGTGAAATGCTGGACGGGGAAGGTGGCTTCTGTGTGTGGGGCAAGCAGACGCCTGCACAGGATTCGCTGAAAGAAGGCTATTTGCCGTTGGGCCTTGCCCATTCGGTCAAACTCAAAAAAGACGTCAAAGCCGGTGCGCGTTTGAAATGGTCGGATGCCGAAATCGACGAGACCGATCTTGCTGTCAAAGTCCGCCGTGAAATGGAATCCGCTTTTGGCTGAAATTGATCCCTGTCCGGATCCTTTCGTCAAAAGTCAATTGACTGGAATAAGAAAAAATAGAGGGGAGGGAATACAATGAAAGACCAATCCAAGGTTACCCGTCGTCGCGTTCTAGGCTCAATGGCAGCAGGCATAGGCCTGATCTCAATGCCGGCAGTTTTGCGCGCACAGCAAATGAAACTGATCGGAGCTTCGGCTGTTCCGCAAACAGATTTTATTGCACAATCTCTTGATGTGTTCGCAGAACAGGTCAAGAAATTGACTGCGGGGCAAATTGAAATCGCAACCCATCATGCAGGTTCGCTCGGTGGTGAGCGGGATCATGTCGAGGGGTTGTTGCAAGGTTCCATCCATTTCGCCACACCCGGGGCCTCGATCATTGCAGGCTGGTATAAGCCCGCCGAAGTCTGGACTTATCCCTATCTGTTCAAAGATGTCGCACATAAAGATCGTGTTATGACATCTTTGATGGGAGAATTCGGAGACGAGGTGGCCGCACAAGCCAAATTGCGGCCCGTCGCTGCGATACCGCGTATGCCGCGCACCCTTTCTTCAAGCCGTCTGGTTAAAACGCCAGCGGATTTGAAAGGGTTTAAAATCCGGGTGCCGGAAACCACGATGTGGAAACGGACCTTCGAGCGTTTTGGCGCATCGCCCACCCCCATGCCTTGGCCCGAAGTATTTCAGGCCTTGAAATCAGGGATCATCGACGGTCAGGAAAACCCCATGGCTCTGACCTATAATGGCGGGATTTTCGATGTGAACAAGAACCTCGCTCTAACCGAACACATGATGCAGGACAATGTGATCATTATGTCGGAAGCGCTGTTCCAGAAAGTAACGCCCGAGCAACGCAAAGCGATTGTGCAGGCTTCACGAAATATGGAAGACGATCTCAGGCCGAAAGTGATTGCTGACGACAAGCGTATTCTTGAGCTTGTCAAGGCAAAGAACATTGCCATCAACGAGGTGGACAAAGACGCTTTCCGTGCAACGCTCAAGGGCATGGATACCGAATTTGCCCATGTCAAAAAATGGGTTGACCGGATTGCAACCATAGCCTGAGCAGACAACAGATATACCAAAGACCAGTGGGGGGACCTGCCGGTCTTTGGTTATTCACCAAGCTGTCTTTAGGGCTGACTTGCACGATTAGATTTATAATCATTGATGAGGGTGCCATGAGTTCCGATCTTCAAAACAGGCCGAGAGAGGATGGGGCAATGCCGTCGGCTCTCACGGAGTTTGTTGGTAAAGTTTCAGGACTAGCGGAAAGCTTGTGCTGTTTTTTGGTTGGTTTGTTTATCGCGGCTATTGTTCTGATTACATTGGTTGCCGTGTGGTACCGCTATGTTTTGGATAATCCCCTGTCATGGACAGAGCAAATATGCGGAATTTTATTTGTCTGGATTACATTTTTGGGGAGTGCGGTTCTCTATCGCCGTGTCCTGCATATCGCCATTGATATGATTTTGGTTTTGATGCCCGAAGCGATCCGGACCATCTTTTACTGGATCAATGAAGGGCTGATTTTCTTGTTGGCTGTTTTGATGATCTGGTTTGGCGGTCGCCATGCTTTGTTCAATAGCAGCCAGACTTTCGGTGCTTTGGAAATTACACCCTCCTGGTTTTATGCAGCCGCTCCCATCAGCGGTGTGTTGATGGTGATTTTTGGAATCGAGAAAATCCTTGATCCCCAAAAGCGCATACCGGAAGGCGAACTGCATTTGTGATCTTGCGATCGCATGTAAGGAGGGTTTTATGTCTGCTGTATTGATGCTTGTATTCATCGGTTTAATTGCCATCGGTTTGCCGATTGCTTTTGCGATGGCCTTGGCGACTGTGGCGGCAATCGAATTTCATGGATTGATGCCCTTTTCCCTACTGACTCAACGCGCGGCCATTGGAGCCAATTCCTTTTCTCTGCTGGCAATTCCGTTTTTTATTCTTGCGGGTAATTTGATGAATGTCGGTGGTATTACCGATCGTATCATCATCTTTGCCAATGCACTTGTCGGGCGATTCACGGGCGGATTGGGTTTGACAACCGTGCTCTCCTGTATGGTTTTTTCCGGCGTGTCGGGATCGGCTGTGGCGGATGCGACAGCTTTGGGCAAAGTCTTGATACCGGGGATGAAAAAGCAACATTATGAGCCGGGTTTTGCTGCGGCTGTGACCGCTTCGGCCTCTGTCATGGGGCCGATTATTCCGCCGTCCATTCCTTTGGTGATTTATGGTCTATCGGTCGGCAATGGCGTTTCAGTGGCCGCCTTGTTTTTGAGTGGGGTTGTGCCGGGGATCTTGCTGGGCTTGATGCTGATGCTTGTCACCTATCTGATCGCCAAAAAGCGCAATTATCCGGTTAATGAAGCGGTGCCGATGGGCGAGGTGTGGCGGTCTGCCGCGAATGCGAGTTGGGCACTTGCGATGCCTTTTCTGATTTTGCTGGGTGTGACCGGCGGGATTGTGACCGTCACGGAAAGTGCGGCTTTCATTGTGCTGTATGCGTTTTTTGTCGGCATGGTCATACATCGCGAATTGAAATGGTCCGATATTGGTCCTGTGCTTGTACAAACCGCATTGGATACGGCGGTTGTGATGATTATCATTGCCTTCGCCTCAGGTTTTGGTTGGCTTATGGCGATCAGCGGTCTTCCCAAAGACATTGCCTTATGGATCGGTAATTTTTCAAAAGACCCGCTCGTGATTTTGATGCTGATCAATGGCCTGTTGCTCATCGTGGGCTGTTTCATGGAAGCCATCGCCGCCATGATCATTTTGATCCCCGTGCTGATTCCCATTGTGCAGGCCGCAGGGATTGATCTGGTTCATTTCGGGATTGTCATGGTGTTCAATCTGATGCTGGGCTTACTCACCCCGCCGGTGGGTATTTTGCTCTATGTGTGCGGCAATTTTGCGCGGGTCAAAATAGAAACCGTGGTGCGTGAAGTTCTGCCCATGCTGGGGGTCAGTCTGATTTTGCTCGTTTTGATTACGGTTTTTCCGCAAATTGCGATCTGGCTTCCCAATGCCGTGTTGAAATAGGCCGGTCTGGGGTTGTGTTTGTATTAAAAGCTGTTCGGATTTCAAAACTTTAGCAAAGCCTTAACGGACCATCAGATAGAAAACGGGCATGTCTGCGCGCATGACCCGTCAGGCCCTTGTGGTCCTTGTTCTGCTCGGCCTTGCCGGTTGCAGCCTGTTTCGCTTTGGCCAGCGCGCCCCTTGGCGCGACGAGGTGGAGCGGCAATGCCTGAGTTCCGGTCTTGTCAAAGTAACCGACTATACCGAACCCATGCGCGAGATCGACGGACCGGGGGGCTGCGGCATGCAGCAACCGTTCCGGATTTCAGCCCTTGCGGAAGGCAGTGTCGGCCTCAAAAGCCGCGCGGTTCTCGCTTGTCCGATGTTGCCCGCGCTTGACCGCTGGCTGATCGAGGTGGTGCAGCCCGCCGCCCGCCTTTATCATGGTCAGGAATTAGCGGGGGTGAATGTCGGCTCCTATGCCTGCCGCAATCAGAACAATGCGACCTTCGGCACCAAATCAGAACATTCTTACGGCAATGCCGCCGATATTATGAGTTTTGCACTGGCGGACGGGCATATCATTCCCGTCGAAAAAGGCTGGCGGGGCACGCAGGCCGACCAGAATTTTCTGCGTGAGGCCTTTATCGGCTCCTGCCGTTATTTCTCCACCGTCCTCGGGCCGGGCTCGGATATGTTCCATTACAATCATTTTCATCTTGATCTCGCCCGTCATCAGAACGGCCGTGTGATCTGCAAGCCCATCATCAAATTCGAACCACGCGTAACCCCCGACATGATCCGCAAGCCAAGCGGTCCGCGCCCCTTGCAACCCATGCAGGAGCAGGAGGACCAGTCGGAGGAATATGAGGACGCCTCGCACCCCCCGTCTGCGCCCAATGGCACGCAACAGGTCATGCGGACAGGCAATGGGGCGCCGACATCCTTGCAGCAATCCCCGCCCGCTGGATGGGGCGCTGCAAGCCCACAAGCCCCCTCTTTTACGCCCATCCCCCCGCTGCCGCCTGTGACGGGTTCCCCGTCCTCCATGCCGTTGCCGCCTGTCAGGCCGCCGCGTCTGGGCGGGATCTATTGAGCGGCGCGCGGTCATGAATTACCGCCACGCTTTTCATGCCGGCAATTTTGCCGATGTGCTCAAGCACAGCATTCTGGCGCTGTGTCTTCTATATCTCAGAAACAAGACACAACCCTTTCGGGTGATTGATACCCATGCGGGGATCGGTCTTTATGATCTGGCGGGTGATGAGGCTTTGCGCACCGGCGAATGGCGCGAGGGGATCGGCCTGATCGAGAACGAGGTCTTCGAGCCTGAGGTTGCGGCTTTGCTGGCGCCTTATCTCGATACGGTCAAGCGGGTCCGCCAGATGGAAGGGCCCCAAGCCTATCCCGGCTCGCCTTTGATCGCCCAGCAGGCTTTGCGGCCCGATGACCGCCTGATCCTCAACGAAAAACATCCGTCAGACCAGATTTTGCTCGAGCAGGCGGTGGGACGTGATCGCCGCATCAAGGTCTTGGCGCTTGATGGCTATATCGCGCTGAAAGCGCATGTGCCGCCGCCCGAGCGGCGCGGGCTGGTGCTGATCGACCCGCCTTTCGAGGACAAACGGGAATTCGACAGTCTGTTGCATGGCTTTGCAAAGGCCTATGCAAAATGGCCGACGGGTAACTATTTGATCTGGTATCCCTTGAAAAACAAAGACCAGACGGATGCCTTTGTTACCGCCATGCAGGATTTGGCGCTGCCGCGCCTGTTATGCGTTGAATTGGCTGTGCGCGGCTTCAGTGGCGGGGGGCCCCTTTATGGCAGCGGTCTGATGATCGTGAACCCGCCCTTTGTTTTGGGCGCGCAAATGCGCCTCCTGTTACCCGCGCTTGAGCGTGTTTTGGCCCAAGGCAGCGGCCATTTCTGGCGGTGTGACTGGCTGGGGATCACCAAAGAATAGTGTTTTATGCCAATTATTGTAAGAAACGGGCCGGTTTTTACT
>Ga0209189_1000804_pt1 | contig 24500 bp, 27 predicted proteins | sample C_130820_EF_Meta_FD_187308 | JGI IMG/M metagenome (GOLD analysis project Ga0209189, IMG submission 187308) | Freshwater microbial communities from Lake Croche, Canada to study carbon cycling - C_130820_EF_MetaG (SPAdes) (version 3) | ecosystem: Environmental > Aquatic > Freshwater > Lake... | reverse complement strand
AAGAGCCGCGACCAAGGCCATCAGCAGCCATTGAGAATGAATGCGCATAAAGTAAAAGGGATCAGGCGCGGGAAAGGATCCAATTATCGACATCTGTTGCTCCAGAAATCAAAATTTTTCCAGCGGCGGCGGGAATGCTCATAGGCTTTTGTTGAGACACGCGGGGTTGCTTAACAGCAAAAGACGCCCATGCAATGTCTTTTTGCGTGAATTTTATGCCCGACACATGCCCGACACCTAATATAAGAAATTCGGTTTTGTGGAGGAGATCGGTTCCTGTGAATTTAATATTTGGACAAATATTCTCCGTCCCACGAATAAATCCGATTTCCCTGATATTGCGATATGTAGGACTCAGCGAGCGCCGAGGCCGAGGCGACTCCCAACATAATCAGGCTTAAAAAACGCGCGCGCACATCATCAGACTGCCAATTCGCAGTTGACGCGGCAAGTGGTGAGTGAATCCGATCAAACGACTCATCGAACTGGCAACCCATGAAGTGGGAACGCACGAAGTGGGCGGCAACAACCGCGGACCTCGAATCGAGCAATACCAAGCTGCCACATGGCTCAAACCTGCGCCGTGGCCGTGGTGCGCCGCATTCCTATGTTGGATACTGCGCGAATGGCTCTTCTCGAGCCCGGAAGCGTGCGATCTCCTCGGCCTCGATTCGAAAAAGAAAATCGAACAATGGCGTCCCCGCACGGCTGGCGCGTTTGACTTTGAACGATGGGCCAAGGAACAGGGCGTTCGCGTTATCGCCGGGCGTTCACTCGCAAAAGCCGGCGACATCGTAGTCTTCGACTTTTCCCACATCGGCCTTGTCGTGAAAGATCAGGTCACCAAAAGCACAACGGTCGAAACGATCGAAGGAAACACAAACTCCAAAGGCACGCGTGAGAGCAACACGGGCGACGGCGTTTGGCGCAAGCGCCGGTCGGTTTCCTCAATCCGAAGCCTCATCCGCATTTTCCCATGAGTGCCGTCGACTACTCGATTGGGTTCACCCGCGAGGAGGTCGTTGAAATCCTCGATGTGCATAAGGCAGAGCTCAAAAAGACGCTCGCTTCGTGGTCGGACTCGGGAAGTTCGGTGACAAAGCGCAGGATCGACGAAATCCACATCGTGATTGCTGCTTGTCAGGAGGCTCTCTGCAAGATCGCCCCGGCCGAGTTCGGTTCCATGCGCCGGATCGCCATCTCCTCAACCAACTTCGTGAACCGGTGAACCCGTTTGCACGCATTGCCAGATATCTGGTTCCCGCTGGTCTGCTGCCAAAGGCATGGCTCTCCCCATACGACGGCGCGAACTGGTCACCATCACGCGGCCGAGTTCCCGGTTCAGCACCTCGCGATGCCAAGGCGGATCTTTCACCGGGCGTTCGCTCGGAATTGGTTCGCCGTTCGCGCTACCTCCATCGAAATTCCGGATTCGTGCGAGAAATTGTCTCCAATATGGCGATTTACTCCACTGGTGATGGCATCCGCCCACAAGCCCAATCCCCCGACCAAGAATGGAACAAAGCGGCCGAAGACTTTTTCCGTAGGTGGTCGTCCCGCTGCGAGGCCACCGGACGATTTTCTTTCGAGGAATGCCAGTCCCTCGCATGCCGTGCGATGGATGTGGACGGAGAATTCTTCATCCTCAAAACGCGCTCCAGCTCCGGCCTGCCAATCATCCAACTCATCGAAACCCATCGGATAACAGACACAAGCGGCGACACGGTGGATGGGGTGGGACTCGCAGCCGACGGCTCACCATTGTTTTACCGCCTTTTGGAGGATTCGGGCACTCGAGACATCCCGGCCGCATCAATTCTTCACATCTTCGAACCCGAATCGGCGAGTGCGGTTCGAAACGCCCCGACGATACAGCATTCGATCAACCATATCTTGGACGAAATCGAGCTGCTCGCTCTTGAAAAACACGCAGTCAAAGACAATGCCGATGTGTCTCGCGTTCTCAAAACAGGGCGAGGAACAATAGACGAAAGCGACTTCTCGATCGCAAGCACGGGACCCGATAATTCCGATCCCGCATCGCTGCAAAAAATCGTCGGAGGCAAACTAGTCGCCCTAAAACCCAATGAATCAATCGAAAGCTTCCAGTCGAACCGACCAAGCCCAACATTTACTGGCTTTCTCCAGCACCTTCGACGCGATTCCGCGCTTGGAGTTCTGCCATACGAATTCGCAGCCGATTCCAGCACGGTCGGCGGAGCAGGCGTCCGGTTGGTCGTCGCTAAGGCTGATCGTCGCTTCTCCTACCGGCAGCTCATTCTGATCCGACGCCTGATCGAGCCAGTCTGGGCCTATGTGATAGGAGACGCAATCGCTTCGGCCCAGCTCCCTCCCGCTCCAAACTGGTGGAGAATTTCCTGCGTCTGCCCGAAGCGTGTCTCGGTCGATGCGGGTCGCGAAGCCCAACAAAACCGAGCCGATGTGGAAATGGGGCTCAAAACACTCAGCGACCACTTCGCTGAACTCGGTGCCGACTTCAACGAGGAAATCGAACGCCGCGCTCGAGACGCTCGCCAAATTTTAGACACCGCAGCAAAGTTCGGCATTCCCGTTGAAATGCTTTGGAAACCAGCTGGCAACATAACGCCCCAACAGCCACCGCAACAAGAGCCAGAAACGGACGAACCCCCTCCGCGAAAAGCCATAAAGCTCGCTGGAATCTCCGGCGATCCATCCCGTTGGTGAATTGACACGCTTTTACGAGCGTGAACATCACACTTCTTCAGAAACAATTATGGCTCATCGAACCCGAGTCTCTCGGGGCAATGATGACTGCGACTCGGGCTTTTTTTGACAAAAGCCCCGAACTACCTCACCCAACATCGCCTATTCTTTCCATCGAGGAAGGCGTAGCTGTCATCTCAATCCGCGGCCCGATGCTCCGAGGGGCCGATGCATTCGACCGCCTCGTCCTCGGAGCAACAGACACTCAAGAAATCATCGATGCCGTCGAGGAAGCGCTCGAACGCCCAGATGCCCACGCCATCTTCCTCGACATCGACTCCCCGGGCGGAACGGTAAATGGCATACCAGAACTCGCACAATCGGTCTCCTCGGCCTCGAGGCAAAAACAAGTCTATGCGTTTTCGGCCGGACAAATGTGCTCGGCCGCCTACTGGGTCGCGAGCCAAGCAAACGCAATTTACGCCACTCCAAGCGCCCGCGTTGGATCGATCGGCGTGATTCTTCCTGTCATCGATTCATCGGCCGCTTTCGAACAAGCCGGTCTCAAAGTCGAGGTCTTCGCCGCAGGAAAATTCAAGAGCGCTGGGACACCCGGCACATCACTCACCGATGAACAGCGCGACTGGCTTCGTGCCGAAGTGGAGGAAACCGCTGCCGAATTCCACATGGCCGTGCTCGCCCGCGGACGCAAAATTCCGGACGAGGCAATGCAGGGCCAAACATTCTCTGGCCGTCGAGCCATGCGCTTCAATCTTGCGGGTGTTGTGGCAAGCCGCGCCGATGCCATTGATCGTCTCCGCTCACTTCATGTCCCAATGAACGCACTGGAAGCCACCTCATTCGATATCCCTCAAGTTGACACGAAATCCCCGACGATGACCAATCAACCCACATCCACCGAACTCACCGAGGCACGCGACTCGATCGCAAGGCTTGAAGCCGATGCCTCTGCCCGCGAGTCCCTCCTCACCGAAGCCAACTCGCGGATCATAGAACTCCAATCGAATGTCGATCTCCTCAAGACCGAACACGGCATCGAATCAGATGCCCACACCAAAACCCTCGCGGATCTGGCAAACGCCAAGCAGAGCCTCGTCTCGCTCACCTCACAATTCGAGGAAGCCAATGCCCGCATCAACAAATTGGAATCACGCAACAAGGCTCTGGAAGCCGAAGAGCGCGATGTTGAAAAGCGCGCATCAATCCGCGCCGCACTCATCATCAGCCAAACCGGCACACATGCTCCAGTCAATGTGACTGCGGCTGGCGAAGACCGCAGCGCGCGACTTCTTGAGCAATTCCGCTCAGTGCGCACACCGTCCGAGCAAACGATCTTCTGGCAAAGCCTCTCAGCAAGCGAGCAGGCGCTCATCCTCTCACAATCAAAAAACCTCTAATCCACTCTGCTCATGCCAAACACACTTACCAACGTCAAAGACATCAAGGTCGCGCAATCCGCGCTTCAACCATTCAGCTCCACCCTTCTGCCAATTCGCGCATTCTCGACAAACTTTTCACCGGAACCAGCCGACCGTCTCGATACGGTCCGAGTTCCGATCGTCGGGGCTCCTGCGCCGTCCGTCGATTTCGCCGGCAGCTACACCACGAATGTCGACTCAACAGTGACCGTGGCTCCGGTGCAACTGAACCGCCATAAGTTCAAAACAATCCATGTCACCGCTCGTGAAAACGCCGAGACCTCCCTCAATGTTCTTGAGACGCTCCTTCAAAGCGCGGTCAAGCAACTCGCCCAGGACGTCCTCACTGACATCTTCACCGAGATCACTGCGGCAAACTTCGGCGCTCCCGCAATTCCAGCTCTCGCCGCCACCGCATTCAACTACAAATCGGTCCTCGGCGTCCGAGAGGCCTGCGCGATCGCAAACATGCCTGTCGGTAATCGCGCATTGATCATCGACAGCGCCTACTTCACAAACCTCCTTGGCGACGACATCGTGGCCAAGAGCTTCGTAACCCCGGTTTCACAATCCGGCGTGGTGGACGGCATCATCCGCCGCCTCGCAGGCTTCGATGTTTACGAGACGAATGTGATTCCAGGCAACGCAGAGAAACTCGTGGGCTTCGCGGCCCATCCAAGCGCGATCGCCGTAGCAATGCGCTACCTTGAACCAATCGCCGAATACGAGGAGGCAGGCGCCATCACCGACCCAACAACTGGTCTCACCTTTGGATACATGCGCTACACGCACACCGACTCCAACCGCATCTTCATCACCGTGGAGTGCCTCTACGGGTTCAAGGTGGCCATCCCGAACGGACTCAAGCGACTCGTCAAACCCTGATCGTTGGATAGGCAATAAAAAACCCCGCAACCTATAACGGTGCGGGGCTTTTTAATTTTATCGAGGCAGTCGAATGCTCCAAATTGACCGCCTAACCAATCCGTAAAAATCGATGGGCGGGCCGTGCTGCGATCCTGCTTCAATAGCCTCGCCGTTGACACCGTGTGGTCGGCATGTCGATTCACGAAGAGATTGCCGCTGACGCTGCCGAAGTTTTCAGGGAATTCGGAAAGCCTGTAGAAATCAACGATCGCACCATAATGGCGCTCGTTTCCGAACCAACTGAAACCGTATCGCTCGAAGCGGGCGGATTTGTGGCGGAGGGAAATTTCACCGTCAAACTCCTGCGCTCATCTCTCGATGCGGCTCCAGAAATCGGCACGACTCTCCTGTTCGCAGGCGAAAATTTCCGCATCGTCCGCACGGCGAATCGTCCACCCCACCCGATTCTCACACTGACTGTGGAGCCAATCGAATGAATGCCCTTGTTGAAAACGGATTTGTGGCGGCTCTGAGTTCTCTCCCGTGGGCGACTATCCCGGTGATCGCGGCCACAAGGAACGCTTCACTCCCTTCGAGCAACCAGGTGATCGTGGTTCAATGCACGGAGGTCGAGCATGTGGCAGGACCGCTTCACACGGCCACCGTTCGCCTCCTCTTGCGCACAAATGCTCACGACAATTTGGCTCAAACCCACGCCAATCTTGCTCGTCAGATGAACGCCCTCATCGTCAATGCCACTGCGTTCAACTCGGCCGCAAGCCCGCTCGAAATCCGCGGACTCTTCATCAAGAACCAGAGCGAATCTCGCGACGATTCGGCATGGGTCTCCACCGTCGAACTCGCGGCCGGAATCGCCCACTGATGAGAACCTAAGTTGACATGCCGTGTGTCGCGTATGTTCACAGCGACCATCACGGCAGCAGCAACCGGCCAACTCGGAGCGGCCTATGGGGTTTCACGCGATATCATCGCGCCGATGCGCACCTCGCTGCACGAGACCCTACCGCCTGCCACGCTTAGCAAGGCCTCAAGCACACTCACAATAACAGCATCGGCGACAACAGGGGCTATTTCATCGATTGTGATAAACGCCTCCAATATCCTCGCACCGCTCTTCCCTCCAAGCGACTGGGCAACAAGCACTCTTTACGAAGTTGGTAATGTCGTCACTCAATCTGGAACCATCTACCGGTGCTCCACAGCTCACACGGCGGGGACATTTTCCACAGACCTTGCCGCTTCAAAATGGTTGGCTTGGACGACTTCGCTCGCAGGCACAGGAACGCCAAACGCAACCGCCACGGCGATTGCCGCGAAGATCAACGAGGCCACAAGATTCAATGGAGGGTTCACAGCCACGGCGTCCGGATCGAATGTGTCAGTCATCTCGCCTGCAGGCTCTCAATACAACGGCGTCACTCCACAAGTAGCCGTCTCTGGAACAGGGCTCACCGTTGGCGCGGCGTCACCGCTGTCAGGTGGTGGCGTGATCGAACCATCGATCCTATCCCTCGACACGGATATCAACATCCCAACCAACGCGAACCGCTTGAAGCTCCTTGCTGTCCGCAGTGATCGGACGAGCAAGGTTTGGACGAACGAAGACGAAGGTCTCATCGAATTCACAGCGGAGGGCAGCTTCCTCTGGCCGATTGGTGCAAACCCTCTTGAGGGCACGAATGGCGATCCCCTCACAAGTGAACCAAACGGAACGATCACTCGCCTCACATTCGAGAACCACGACACGCTCAACACCGCAAATGTGCAGTTTGACGCCCTTATCGACACGACCCCATCCACCACTCCCTGACCAATGGCCTTCGCGACAGTAAACTCATTTGGCGCAAGCGATCCCGCAGGCGGATTCCTCCAAGAATCCTCGCAGGAAGAAAGCCTCGAAGTGGCAACCTGCCGCGATGCAAACGGCAACACAGTCCTCGCCGTCGCGAAGGGACTCGTCACCAAGACGACCACTATCAAGGGGAAGGGGACCTACGCCCTCAACCAAATCAGCCGCAACAATGACATCGGGGGTTCGATCGTGCTGACCTCTGGAAAGACAACCGAGTCGGCCGAGGACTTTCCCGACTACGAGTTCACCTACACCTCCTACCGCTCAAACTAACATGGCCGCACCAACAAATGTCGGAGTCACTTCTGTTACAAACAGCGAGGTTCAATCGCTCGAAATCTCGGCCAAGTGCGAGGTCAAGTTTCTGTCCAACCGAGAGGGAAAATACGCGAAGGGCGCGGTATTCGATCCCACGATGGAATTTACGATCCGGGGCAAGGGCAGCAATACGAACCCATACCGCGTTGGACAGGCGGCCAGCATCGGCAGTCTCTCTGGCAAAATCATCGTCACCTCGACCAAACAATCCACCACCAACGACGACTGGCCCGAGTGGGAAGCCAGCGGCGTTGCCTATCCTCAAGCCAGATGAAGCCCGGCGACTCCTTCCATTATGTCGCGGAGGAAGCACTCGGCGAAAAGGGTGAGAACGGAAAATTTCGGTTCGCAGTCAATCCAGCGACGAGTCTCACCACCCAACTCATGGCGGCCGCAGTCACCTGTGGGTTTAAACTCGCCGAGTCCTGCGAATTCCAGCACACGATCGAGCAGACCGATAAGGGACCACTACGGCGCATTGAATGGATGATTGACGGAAAGAGTCGCGCCCATTTCCGAACCGTTAAGAACGGGGTTGAAGAGATCGAATTCCCTGAGTTCCGCGCACGCTACGAGAGCGACGCGTGGTGCCGTGAGAACCCCGACCATCCGATCACCCATCTGGCTTGGGCATTCCGCGCTTTCACCCTCTACGGGGACTCGGTTCGCCAATCCAAACCAGCCGCCCTCATACGCAAGGGAAACCAAATCGCGATTATCCACCCAGACCTTCCTGACGATAAAAAACGCAAACTCCTCTCCTTTTTCAAATGAGCGACCAAATGGAATCTCACGAACAATCAGCCATGGACGAACGCATGGTCGACTTCCTGCGACCTTCGCCGACCGTTGCCGACATAAAACTACGTCCGCTTACAAGCGGTTCATTTGCGATCCTCCACCGCACGAAGAACGCATTCGTCGCTCCAGGCAAGGATGAGTCCGACCACTTTTTCGCCGCTCTGGAATACGCCTTCATCCACGGTGCTCCACTTGAGCATGTTTTGCGTGCCGCCCACAGTTCAGGCGACCGATTCCGGACCGAGGTGTTCAAGTTCGCCGAGCGGATCGGACTCAATGATGTGCCCTCGATCATTCATGAGATCGAGGCGAGTTTGAACGCAGCCGCCAAGCAAAGTGTGGACGTGGTGCCTCGACCAGACAGCGGTGACAAGGATGCGCCCCCAAACTCCTAGAGCCAGCGTGGATCGCCTCGCGCGTTTTCACGCTGGCAGAAAAAACCGGCTGGTCGGAAGACCACATCCTTTGGCATCTCCCTCTCAACCGTGCGATCGCCTATCAACACTGCGCCCTCTGGCAATCGGGCGCTTGGACCGTTCGGCCGGGGCTACCTCCCGAGGCGCAATTCGAATCCCTGAGCCACTTCGAAATCGAACAACCAGATGAGTAAAAACATTTCCGTGAATACATCCCGGTTCAACGAGGCCATGAAACGCTTCATGCGAACGAGCAAGCGTGCAGCGGGCATCGTTCTCAAAGAACAGGCACGCGGCGTGCTTCGCAAAATCGTTGATTGGACACCACCTGGCGGCAAGGGCGCACAAGGATCTGCAGCCAAGAAGCGCGGGGAAGCCGCAGTCGAACGCGACATCCTTAAGCTCATGCGACCCGTAAAGAACTACGGCCGTGACGCCGACGCACTTCGGGCGGCTGGAATGTTCATCGAAGCTCCATCCCATGAATCTCCTGCGGCCATCCACAAGGCCAACCGAAGCAAGACCGGCCGTGTTCGCCGAAAACTCTCGCCAAAGATCGCAATCAAAGCCTCAGAACTCCGGCGATACATCGCCACAAAAAAGAAAATGGTCGGATTTCTTGCCTCCGGTTGGAAGGCAGCGGCAACGAAGTTGGGGGTATCTCTTCCAGCGTGGGTGACAAGACACACTGGCTCCGGCGAAGGCGTGATCAAATCCACGACCGTCTCGATCGAAGTGACAGCCACCAACAGCGTGCGCAATGCACCAAAACTCGACATGGACCGCCGTGTGCAAAACGCGATCAATTCGCAGGCCGACGCGATGACTCGCCGACTCGAGAACTTCGCCGTTCGACAAGCTGCCCGTCAGTCAGGATTCCGGTCTTGAAATTGACACCCTCGCCAAAGTCATGGCCGACATTACAGCCCGCTTCCGATTGGACATTTCCGGCGTGGATGCGGCCCTCGCCCGAATCGCTGCGGGAACTCTTGCCGTCCAAGGGGCATTCGCCGCTGCAAATGCCGCTCTCGCTCCACTGGCCGGGGCATTCAACGCGGTCAAGGCATCGTTGGACCTCGGCGGCCAACTCTCTGATATCAGTGCACAGACTGGAATTGCCGTCGGCGATCTCGTTGTTCTTCGCCAAGCATTTCAGAATGCAGGCGTTGGAGCAGACGGCGTAGGCCCCGCAATCAACCGCCTTCAAAAAGCTCTCGCCGGAATCAACGAGGACGGAGAACCCACAAACCAACACCTCGCCGCACTCGGGATTTCGATGGCAAGACTTCAATCGATGTCTCCCGGCGAGCAATTTGAGGCCGTCTCCGCAGCTCTGGCATCGATTCCCGATCCGACCCAACGCGCCGCCACCGCCATGGGAATCTTCGGTCGCAAGGGAGGCGAAATGATGGCACTCTTCCGAGACACTTCAGCCATGGAGGTCGCCCGCCAACAAGTCGGGGGGCTTGCATCGACGATGGATGCCAACGCCGGGTCGTTTGACGCAATTTCCGACTCATTCGGTGCCGTTCAGGTTAAGGGTCAGCAACTTGCTGCAGGACTCACCGCCGCGATCGCCCCGGCACTCTCCCAGATCGCGGAAAGCCTCAATTCCACCGACCTCACCGGACTGGGCGAAGCATTAGGCGCAATCGCCTCCGCAGCGATCAATCTTGGGGCAGTTCTCACGCAGATGATCCCACAAATCATGGGTGTCGTGACCGCAATGGCCCTCTTCAAGACAGGGTTCGACGCCAAAGTGATGACGATGTTTTCAATGATCGGTCCAAAGGCACTTGCAGCCTTCGCCCAAGTTCGGGTTGGCATGGCGTCGATCAGTTGGTCGAGCTTTGCATCAGCCGGACGAACCGCCCTGACAAGTGTTGCAACGGCGGCACGAACGGCAGGAGTCGCCATCAAGGGCGCCCTCATTTCAACCGGGATAGGTATTCTTGTCGCCGCACTCGCCTCCGGAATCGAATTCATCATGGGCAAACTCGCCCAGGCCAAAGAGGCCGTTCGCCGGGTCGAAGAGGCGAGCAAAGATTCTGCGCGCACCGTCAAGGGGCTCCAAGAAGAGTTTAAAGGCGTCTCAAGCGAGGCCGACAAAATCGAATTAGGAAAGAACATCGATCAAGAAGTCGACCGGGTGAAATCCAAGCTCGCCGAACTCAACAACGACGACACCCTCTCAGCATCTCAACGCGAGGACATTGCAGTCCACTACCGCATCGAAATCGGCCTGCTTGAAAAAATGAAGGCGAGCATGCAGAACATCACCCCTGAGATAATGTCACAGCGACAGGCCGAAAAAGATCGCGCCGCCGCACTCGAGGAAAGTCGCCAAGCCGCTGCCAACCTCAACAAGGAACTCGGCAAGAAAAAGGAGGGCCTCGACGAAAAAATCCAGCAAGACAAGTTCTCCCAACTCTCATCAACCGATCAGCGTGATTCAGTCCTCGCAGGTATCGGAGCGGCTGATACGGGAGCCGTGGACGCTGAACTCGAACTCCTCGCTGCCAAGCGCGAATCCTCGTTTCTCACCGAAGCGGAAATCAACCGTATGGGCGCGCTCATCGACGCCCGTGGAAAACTCGTAGACATCGAGCGCAACATCAAACGAGAGCGTGAAGAACAGGCTCGCCAGGCCGAAGAGGAAGCCCGCAAACGAGCCGACTTCATGGAGGACAATGCCAGATCGGTCGCCACCTCGAACGCGCAAGCAGTCGGTGACACCACAACAGTGGAAGCGATCAAGCGGACGACCAAAATCGATCAGGAAACCGAACGCGGCAAGGCGGCTGGACTCAGCGAATACGAAGCGCGCCAAGCCGCAATTCAAAAGGTGATGGCTGAAGAACGCGCCGCCAATGCCGAGAAGGCAAGGCTCAATGCGGAGGCACAGACCACTCTCAATCTCGAACTCGAAATAGCCCAAGCCAAGGCACGCGGAAATCAGGAGGAGGCGGACCGCCTCGAGTGGATCAAAAAATACAACGACGAACTCGAACGCGCACGCTCGGCTGGAATGAATGAACAGCAAGCCAGCAACTTCGCCACCAACTCGGCCAATACCGACTCAGAGGAAAAACAACGCCAAAAATCCGAAAACCGGAAAACATTTGAGGACGAACTCGCAATCGCAGAGGCGAAAAAGGCGGGTAACACCGAGGAGGTCAAACGCCTCGAGTGGATTCAAAAATACAACGCCGCGCTCGAACGCGCAAAGTCCGCAGGCATGAACGAACAGGAATCTCAGGACAACGCCCGACGCATGGCCAATGCACAAACCGAATCATCCACGGCATCAAGCGAACGCCAATCTGCGGGACCGCTCTTTGCCAGTTCCATGGCCAGGATCGGGGCGGGTGGAAATTTTGCGGGAGGAACAGACAACCTTCTGAGTGAAACCCGCCGACAAACAAGCCTCCTTCAGAAAATCGCCAACGGTGTCTCCCGATCCCCAACACAGCAAATCGAAGCCTTCACACTCAACTAATCACCGCGCATGAGCACCTCAGATGTCGAAACCAAATACGAAGAGGCACCGAACAGCCGTGGGCAAACCGTCATAACCCGAACGCTTGAATCCTTCACCGGACGCCCAACTGCAAGCGGAGCAAAAAACCTCAAATACTCACACTCCGATGGCCGACATGTCGTCACCTACGATACCTATCGAAATGCCTCCCAAGGCGAGATGTCGGTCGAAGGATCAATGTCCCAGGAACCGATCGAAACCCACGAGGAATTCAAATCGATCGCAGCCGATGAATGGAAAAAATGGTCGTCGTGGAAGAACAACCCACAGGACGAATCGATTGCCGGATGGACACCAGACAAAAAGGGCACCGACAAAATGAAAAAGCTCCACCGATGGTTCACCAAGGGCATCACCGACTACCTTGTGCCAAAGGCGGTCGTTCGAATTACAAAATCCGAGAGCACACCGCCTAACCTATCGAAGTTGGGCAAGCGAGACTCGCCACAAGGAGCGCTAAGCCTTCCCTCGGGTGCAAACTGGCTCATGACCGGCGCAACAGGACAGAAGGTCTATACAGGCGAGAACCAGTTCGAATGGGACAATACCTACGAATACACATCAAGCGGTCCGGCCGGTTGGGACGCCGAGGTTTACTAATATGCACCGCCAAGTTCCTGAATTTCAACCCAAGCGCAAGCTCTTCGCCCGCGACCTCCAGAGCCTCTCCGACGCGGCTCGTGCTGGTCGCATTCTCCCCGGATTCGGCATTCGCGTGACGACCAGCCCGCAAGGCACAGTTGTCGCTCTTGCCAGACGCAACAATGGCGCATCCTTCCAAGAGGACACCCATCCCTTCCAGCCATTCATGGCGCCATATTTCGGCCAGGGAAACCCACCCGCAAGCCAATCCCGCACGATCAAAATCCGCCGTGGATTCCTCAACGATATTCTGCCGCAAAACATCGACACGGAATTCGTTATCCCTTCAGGAAAGGGCGGACCGGAACCAGATTCCACGGGAGGTCCAAGCGGCCAACCTCAACTTTTCTATGTCGAAGTAAACCTATCGCCAACAACCAACTCGGCAAAGATTACATCGGCGATAGTCAAGCAGGCCGACAATCTTCCTACTCAACCGGACAGCAACGACATGCCAACGAAAGTTTACCTCCCAATTTTCTACATTTACACGAACTCGGAGGCGATCACCTCGGTCTCCAAGCTCCAAAAAACAAACGCCAACGGAACGCTCGTCGTCACGAATTGGGACTGCAAAAACATCCACCGCCAATGGCTCTGGAGCCACCCGAATCCGGACTACGGTGAATGGTAATCTCCCATGGCCAACAATTGCTCTGACACAACGAAGCTGAGCCGGCGCGTCATGGCCTGCGCGCCACCATGCTGCCAACCGATTAGTTGCATCGTGGAAACAAAAGCCTGCCACGCCTCACAGCACAAAAACGGGTTCCGACAAAACACGCGTGACGAGAACGGCAACCCACTCCCACAACCATTCAAATACTACCTTCGAAGCACAAAATCCCTCACTTGGCAGCAGTCGTGCCGCTCGGGCGTGAGTTGGTATTGCTGGCGCGGATTGCAAATTTCCGTTTGCCGATTTGGAATCTCATCTGACTCGAGTGGCAATGTTAATGCCACACACACTCTGGAAAAATTCGACGGGGGCCGCGCTGGCTGCGAGTCGGGTTCGGTGTCAGGCAGGGGGTCATCAACCGCAAAGGGCAAGGAAGGAAATGTGACCGGCGGCGGATACTACGATTTGCCATGCCTCTACAAATCGTGGCAAAGCGGGAGTTCATCCGACTCCGCATCAAATTGGGCTTTCGGAGAAAAAATGACCGAGAACGGACCGGTCGTAATCATCACAAGATCAAACGAGTCAACAACCGTTGAGTCCGACACAGGTTGCTACCATCCATTCATCGGAGAGAGCGGATTCCAATCGGTTATCGACTCCCACAACTTCACCATTAGCGAACCGAACTCCAAGACCGAATGCTCGGCTGATGTCGAAGTAACCTCATGGCGCAACTGCCCTACAGCAGAATACCCGGATAGAACGGAATGCTCCGCCGCCAACTACACCGTAAAGTCAAATAAGTGCCACAGCTCGAGCATCGAAGAAATCGTCATAGCAGCCATCTCAGGCAACGGACATTTCAGCCTCGGGCACGAAACAATCAAACCCGGGACCAAGGCAAGCGTCACCGCCGCTGTCTACTCCTATCAACTCAGTTCCTGCGCAGACGGAATCGATAGCCCGGGCAAAAATCAAAGCACTGGCGAAGGCAACAACAACCGTCAAGGTCCTTGGAGTCCGAGCGAAATTCCCGATGGTGACGGATCCTCCACGAGCGGCTATGGCGGGTCAGGAGAAAGCGGAAGCGGTCAATCACCTGACGGCCAATCCGAGGTGCCAGGCTGGAGCAACAATCCCTTCCCTCCACTCCAAGGGGCACAGAACGATCCAGCCAGCACTCAAAGCGCCACCCAGCAAACAGCGCAGACACAACCACTCCCCCCCGTTTCCCAGCATCCTCCGAACCTCTACGACGCCTACATCAATGGTTCGCGCCCGACATACCCAATCCACGGCGGATCATCTCCTGCAAGTGGTGGAAATTCCCAAAGTTGGACAGGCACATGGGGAAGCACAGTTGACGGCAGCACATGGTGGTATCAGCAGGGCACCAACGCATCGGGCAGTTCCTATGCGGAGGGGTCCTACTACATCGGCCCCGGATCTTGGGGCTACCAATTCACCGAATGGTGACAACCAACCAAAACATGGCCAAACAATCTGAAATCTTCGCCTTCCGTGGCGTGAACATGCAATGCGTCCGCCTTCTCCCGGCAGACGGAACAACCCAGAAAACAGTGATCTCTGCGGGGCTTGATGACTCCGTCATCCGGCATCTCTCGATCGTGAACATGGTTTCCCAGCAACTTCTCATCGACTTTCTCCTCCACGATGGAACGACTTCCACGAACCTCTTTGTCGTGAAAGTTCCCTCAGGCGCAGGGTTTGACGGGACAAATGGTGCCTTCGATGTGTTCGGAGGCGGTCTCCTTTCGTTCTTCCGCGCTCTTCCACTCAAGTCCGGATGGAGCCTCAAGTGCGCGCTGAGATCCTCGATTACGACAAGTGCCGTCCACATCACAGTAATTGCCGACGAATTCTGAGTAATTTCCGATGGCCCTCGCACTCACAAACGACTACGGCCCCCGTCCAGGGGATCCCGGCTATCACCAAGGCCCCATCGGCTCGGGATCACTCGCTTGGGGGATAAACACAAGTGACGGCTCGGTTTCTCTCGACGACAACTTTGGAACCCGCGGATCTGGCAGCGACGGCAAGAGTAGCGGATCGGGCGGAGGATCCGTCACGATAACGCTCTCCGAAGAGTTCACCGTCGGCCTCCTCCAGTCCTACATCAACGAGCTTCTCTCCTGCGCGGGCGACCCTCGAAACATCAAAGAGTGGGGTAACAGTGCCAAGGCATCATTCGGCTGCACAAGTGCCTTCGAGTGCGACCCAGACGACGAAAACTGCTCGATGTGTTGAACGATGCCCTACGAAATTCCTAAACTTCGAACCAAGCGACAGGAGGGCGGGGGCTACGGAAGACGCTTCGGCCACCGGGAACTCAGCGCTGATGAAACCTCCATGCATGAAACCGTCTCGGTCTACAGGGTTAAGGTTCCAATCGGCAACCGCTACATCGAAGAAAACGGCGACACCACAGACGACTACTGCCCGCAGGACGGCCCAGTGGAAATCAAGTGGACCGAGTGGACATGGACTCAGGCCAACTCTGGGGGGCAATCGTAATGGCCGGATCAACAGTCACAACGGGCACGGGCGCTTCGCAGCAGCAATGGCAAGTCTCGGTCACAGATTTGACGGACTCGGGAACACCAAGACTCGTTGAAACCACATACGACTATGGCAATGGCGAAGAGTTCATAAACCGCGAATGGCTCGCCTACTCTCAGGAACACGATTCAAAATTCCCAGCCGGTTCCTACGGCCACATCGAGGTTCGAGGACCAAAAAAATCTGCTGTCCTTTCAATAAACGGTCATGTGAAAGGTGGGGCGCTACGCAAGTTCGGCTTTCGCGAATACACAGCCGCCAATGAATCTCCGAAATATTACCTTCAGGAATCGGCGAGTGGAGGATTTCCTGGATGCCTTGCTCGAAACGCCCCATCAAAATCCTACTCTGGCAACCAACGCTACGAGATCGGTAGGTGGGGGCCCATCTATCTTCAGAGCTTTTCGCAGGATGTTTGGGAAAGTCCCTACTACTCGCAGTCTGGGGCTCCCAATTGGAAGCGTTGGCCTGGCGAGGGTTTGACCGACTATCCGGTCATCGAATCCGCGACAATCCGCGAATGGATTGAAACATCCGACTGCGAAAACGAACCCGTCGAGGACAGAATCCACTTCGAACTCTCTGACGAACTCACCCTGGCCCAGATCAAGCAACTCGTGGAGGCCAACTTCTCACGGGAATACTACCGCCAACAATGGCCAGGACATTGGAACTTTGAAGGTGCGGTCAACTTCACCTCTCCCGACGAGGAACTCTATGTCCACCAGAAATACTACTACTACCTCACGCTCTCAATCCCGCCAGACTACCCGTTCTCCTACAACGAATCCCTGAGCCTCGATTTCAAATACCGGATTCTACGAATCGACATGAACACGATGCATGTCACAGAAACGATCAAGACGGCCACGGGAGTTTTTCGCAATGGGAACTCGCTCAGGTTTCCAAGTAACGAGAACGAATTTATCGAACTAACCGCAAATAATGGCGAGATGGTCGTGGTCAGACCCTGCCCAGCCAGCGACCAACCAAAGAGGGACTTGTTTTGCCACCCGGCTCCACTCGCCTATTCCAAAAACATCCCAAGGGAAATGGGACTCTCGAGAACAATTCCCATCGAGCCGCAGTGGACAAATTCCGACCAATTTGAGGAGGACCGATCCAGATGACCGAATCTCAAATCCAATCACGACTCGCCAAGTGTGAAACATGCGAGCGCAAACCGACCTGCCGCGAAACCTACCTCGTCTACGACAGCCAAACATTCTGCCCGCTACACAAGTGGCCAGCCGAATCGATCGCTTCGAGCTTACAGAACTTTCAATTTGGCGATGCAGCCAAACGCATTGCCGACCCAGTGGCGCGCGTTGTCGACTACATCACACACACAAAACTTCAATCATGCCGCCCGTGTGCGGAGAGACGTAATTTGTGGAACCAAGGTGGCGTTGACATTCCTCCCACTCCTTGATGCGCCTCTACATCAGCACTCTCTCCAAAAGGTTCGTCCACTCGGCGACTTACACCGCGCCACTCGACGGATTCACATTCAAGCGGCACGACGTCGAGCCTATCGAACTCCATTTCCTTGACGAAAATGGTCTCGTCGAAATTCCAGCAAAGTTCATCGGCAAGGCGCTCTTTGTTGCCGGTTCCTACGACGAATTCAACGGCAAATACCTTCCAACAGGATCGAGCGAGAACGGCAAACCCGTCTGGGAAAAAGCAGGCATCAAAATCAAATATGTCTCTGAAAACACCTACGCGGTCAGCGCGGCAATCGTTACAAATGCCCCAACCTACTTCCTCAACGGCAAATATCTTCCTGATACAATCCTCAACGGAAAAACATGCTACAAAAACACAGCGACTCAAAACCGCTTTGAGTGGAAGCCTGCTGAAACCGTCATGGGCGACGGAGTTTTGCTCACCGGAGAAAGCACTTTCGCGGGACTCTACTCGCTCGATGGCAGTGCGAACTCCAAGCCTCGATTCACACAACCGGGCGTGGCTGAGATTTCATGGAAGCCACAGTGGCAGGCCATCTCCAACGACGACCTGACGATCTCAAACATGCAGGCCGATACCGTTAATTTTGATGGCTCCTACCTGCGTGCCCCAACGCCATTCAACGGCAGACCCCGGTATTACAAACCTCGCCCAACAGACCAAACATCGATCCTGAGCAGCATCCAGTTCGAATCCGCTTATTCACTGCAAACCGAGGACGCTCAAGGAAACTCCGATAAACTCAATTTCATCACCACAACAAGTGGACATTTTTCCGTCAATCTCAACGGCCGCTTCATTAAAACATCCGCTAACAATGTTCCGGGCATAGGCGCCAGTGTGGACAAATGGACGCTTGGCAACAACGACGCCTACATCGTCTCCAGGTCAGCTGGCACCTACACAAACCCATACCGCCTCAACTTGCCAAACATCGGCTCCACAAGCAGCGGCAGTTCCCTCGCAGGCAACAGCTGGTTCCTTGACGACACGCTCCACAATGGTCAGCCACAATGGCACTTCGGCACTTCCCCATCCACATCGGCCTGTCTCCTCAGATTCGATGACCCGACAAACTTCAAATGGCGGTTCATCCAAACGGGAACAAATACGCCGATGGCCGAACTCACAGTGACCGACGCCAACAAAAACCCGATTGGTAAAGTTGGGTGGGTGAAGCTCAACAATAGCAACTTCGTGGAAACCGCCCTCAACGACACAGGAGGACTTAAATACGACAACTGGATTATCGAACAGGACCACTGGGTGCTCATGACGACAAAACCCCAATCCGCAGGACTCGTCATAGACCCCCTCGGCCAAAACCCCCTTGCCTATGTAAACAGACAATCAACGACGTTCCCCGCAAGTTTCGCAGGCAATGCAGTCTCACTGAGTTGGCGCAGCTACGCCGATGGTTCCTACGCTTGGGGAACATCTAAAATCACCGACCAAATCCCAAATCGTTGGGTCGCACGCAAAGCCGGCACATCATCGCAGCCTCCAGCGGATGAACTCAACGGCTGGGGTGGCGACATCGAGTTCTACACCGATGACAACAAAACAAATGTTTGGGAAACGTCGGCTTGGCGGCGTAGTGCATCCCAAACAGTCGGAGCATCGATCCAACGCCAAACTATTACTTATCCCGCTCGGTGGCTGCTGCACGCGGAGAACAACTCCGCCAGCATCTACTTCCAAGCCATCGTCGCAGCCGAAGTCCCGTATGGTCCGTGGCTCGATGGAAACGGCGAGAGTTTTGAGGACAAATGGATCGCAGACCCAACCGGCCAGGCAGCAGGTAGCCCCGCACTCTCAAGCTTCCGCCAATCAACCAACTTCCCGCCAAGGTGGAGCCTCGCCAATGACACCCACTACTCGGCCACGAATTCCTTATCACCCTGGCAAGCGTTGAACTGGAAGAACACGGACGGCACCCAAACCAGTATCGGCGTTTCCCAAGACCAAGCGACCACGCAACCACACTGGGGACTCATCAATCCAGACGAAGAGGAGCAATATGCCGCCTTCAATAACTCGGGCAGCCCGGTTGGGGCGACTTGGCAGGATTCCACAAACAACAATCCGCCCGACAGCATTTCCATAGTCGACCACTACGCCCCCATCGAAGGAAAACTCGCCATCAAAAAAAACCTCCTCTTCGATGGTCCGATCCTCGCCGAATCCTCCACATGGACTGAAAACCCGGAAACAAAATCCTATTCGTTTACTTTCAACCTCAACACGGCAGAGATCGATGCCGAGTTCCATGCGGAACAAGAATCCATTGACGGAATGATCGAGCTTACCTGGTCCTCCACTGGTTCGGTCACCTCTTCATTCACCCTACCAGTGAAGATTTACAACGACGTGATCCGTGGGCTCGAAGGCCCGCCTACCCCACAGCGCTCCAGCCTCCTTGCCGAAATGACAGGTCTTGCAATCGTGTTCGGAAATTGACGCGCAGTTGACGCCGATCTCCGGGTAAGAATGAAAAAGATCGTCATCAACTATTCGTTCGACGCCTCGGAGCGAATCGTCACAATTTCCGGCCTCGTTATTCCCCTTGAGCGCCTCCTGCTCATCGTCAATGCAACCCGCAACCAAATTATCTACAGCCTGACCGGGTCGGGCCACCCTAGCCAACCCCTCGGGGCGACCATTTCACAGTCCTCGGGCAACACGCTCGTCACACTCGCCTTCGATACGAGCGGATTCTCCGACTCCGACAAACTCTCCATCTTCTACGAGGACGGATCAACGGATGGATCGACCACATCCTCTCTGGAAGCAATCGATGGCGAAGCTCCCGCAGCATGGCTCAAACTTGGCGGAGGCTCAGTCCCTGTCGATGTGCAGGGAGCGACCATCAACATCGGCGGCAATGTGAATATTGCCAACGAGGTCGAGGTCAAAAACGACTCTGGCAATCCCGTGCCTGTGCAGGAAACCACATTCAAATCCATTGCCGATCTGGAGTGGGCAGTTCCAGCCGACTCAAATCAGATCGATGTCAGTGCCTACCCCGCAGGAACGCTTTTCGCGATCTACATCACTCCTCAAGCAAGCAGTAACTCCACGCACAAGCTCATGTCCAATGGCGGGAGCGGCCCTCTTGGTTGGCAAAACGAGGAAGTAACGACGGCATTTTCTTCGACAACCCTGACCACGCTCACATCTCAGGGTCTTTACATTTGGAGAAAACGTGACGCGTTCGCTCAAAACTACCTAAAATTCGCCTGCGTCTCCACAGGTGGTGGTGGCACCGCCCGCGCAAAAGTTCACGCCCTCTCCAACCCTAACTTCGGACTACCAACCCAAGTCTCGCTCGTTCCGAATTCCTTCCCAACTATTCAATCGGTAAGTGCCACCAGCACGGCAAATTCATCTCAAAATCCGATCTACATTCGTCTTTCAGACGGAACTTCAACGCCAGACACAGCCACAGTTAAATCTGTCCGAGACCGTATCGGAGATACCGATGTCGCAGCATGGAACGGAACCGGAAACGGCAACTTGAATTCTGTTCTAAAGGGAATTTGGTCAAAGATTTCCCCATCCATGGGCAATCTTTCCGTCTCCACGGGTATGGCTCCATTGGCGAGTGCCGTGTTGCTGCCTCAGTCCACAGCCCGTCGATACTTGCTCCTTCAAAACCTGTCCACGGCTCCGCTCCACATCAACTTTGGCGCTGCCGCATCGACCAGCACACTGCGCCTCGACGCTGGGGGAAGTTTGGTATTTGAGTCCAATTACATACCGCAAAATGCAATACACATGATCGGCACAACAGCGGAACAAAAATACATTATCCTCCACGACAACGCGTAATCAAATGGGCCTCCACTCCACACTGCCACACAAATCAACGCACGCAACCAGCGGTGCCGATCCACTCACGCCCACGCAGATTGGCGCGGCTACAGCCGAGCAAGGCGCCAAGGCCGATACCGCAAGCCAGCCAGGGCATACGCATACGATCAGTAACATTATCGACTTTGGCGGGGTCACAAATTTTCAACCCATTCCAGAATATCTTTCAGAAGAGGCTTCAGGAATCACTGTAACCAGCTCAATCGGAGCTAACGACAACCTTCAAAAAACAGCAGATTACTGGGCTTCAAGTGATTGGGCCGTGACAAAAAATGGTCCAAGCGGAACTTGGTTGCTGGAATTTATTGGTGACGGCAGTCCTGCGAGCGTTGCATCAACGAATGCCACGCAGTTCCCATGGCAAGCAACTTGGCCGAGTGGCACTATTGTCGTAAAAACACCCGTTGCCCGAATTGTAGGAACTTCATTGGCTTCGATGGCCTCAGAAGGCACATCATCCTACCAAGCCCGCGCAGACCATGTGCATCCGCTCCCAAGTGCCTTGCAGGTGGGCGCAGCGCCGCTGCAAAGCGGAAAAATCCCCTCTCAGTATCTCCCATCCTATGTGGATGATGTGCTGGAATACGCAACTATCCAAGCACTCCAAGCAGACACCACGAACGGCCGCGACAGCGGCAAGATTTATGTGATTCGCAACACAAACAAAATCTACCGATGGAGCGGTTCCACTCACATCGAAATTTCCAATTCGCTTGAGCTTGGTGAGTTCCAAATCCCTGACAGCCGAGCAGGCATCAGTTTTGATGTAAATGGAAACGGCGACATTCTTAGCCTAAACGGAACTCAGAACGGAAAAAACTCGTATTCTGGAGGCGATGGAGATGCCTATAGCTACCAAGTTTTTTGGACTGGAACAGCTTGGAAGGGAACTTTTCAATATAGCGGCGATGGCGATCTTTACGAAGAAACGACTGCAAATGGCAATACGCAGTATCCTTGGCAAGCCACCGGTTGGACGAATAGCGGAAGCGTAACGCGTGTTGGCACATACAATGCAAACTTGGCTCCGAGTCGACTCGCAGCGGACGCTTACAGCGGTGCTGCCACAAAAGCAGCCCGTGCAGACCATGTGCATCCATTGCCAACGCCTGCCGATATTGGCGCGGCAACAACGGTGCAGGGCGCAAAGGCCGACTCCGCTTTGCAAGCCTCCGCTCTCATGCCCTACCGCACAAGTGCAGCACAAGATACGATCGACGCAGGCAAGGCCCCCGCCCTCTCATCTAATCCTGTCGTAGCTAGTCTTGCGGCAGGATTATATGACGAACCTAACGGCTCGGTGCAGTTACAGATTAGAAACTCACAAGTCATTATTGGTAATAATCTGGTAAAAACCACTTTTCGCAGTGCCATCGGCGCGGCCACCGCAGAACAAGGAGCAAAAGCCGACACTGCTCTGCAACCAGCTACAACGCCTCTAATTCCACTACTATTCGGTCACAGCAGTTATTCCTATGCAGCAGGTGGCCAAACAAGGTTCTTTTCTCAAATTTTTGACCTCTCAGTTGCCGCCAGCTCCACCGCAAGAAATTTTCGCTTTCCTGCCAATTGCACCATCAAACGCGCTATCTTCACCGTTTACAATGGGGGCGCAAATGCTGCCGCTGGGCACTCGGGAGCTACCCTACGACTCCGCAACAATAGCGGCGGAACTTCAGTCAATATTTTGAGTTACAATCTCAACGGACTTGCCACCGAAGGGTCTTGCAGTTGGCGCGTCATTGATCTCTCGATCGAGGGCAACATTTCAAACGATTATGTGATCGAAATGGAAACGGGAACATTCTCCGTTGCACCTACCTCCGTTCGCCAAACATTAGCCCTTTATTACCTATGAAAATTCTTGAGGAATATACTTTCTTTAATCTTGTTACACAATCTAACCAGACTCAAAAACGCATTGTCACGCTCGATAAAAATTCTCAAAGGATAGACGAGGAGGATTTCAACGGATGCAGTGCTGAGGAGTGGCTCACCATTCAAGGCTATACATCGATTCAACTCGTCGCCCTCCTGGATCTCGAAAACAGACTCGCCGCAGCATCCAAGAATTCTCCAAAACTCACAGCAACCCGCACTTGGATTGACAGCATCCTCTCAGCATTCATCGAGAACGATTCCCAACGAGATAACTGGCCACCGGCTCCGTTCGGATTCCAAGAAACAACAACCGAAGCATTCGCAGCACTCAGCGCCTGACATCAAACCCTCATCCCATGACATCTAATTCATACATCGAAGCCATCGACCACGCATCCAATCAAAGCGACCGCTGGCTTTTCGTTGCCTTGATCGTCATCGGAATCCTAAGCGTCTTCAGCCTGTTCCGCTACTTCACCTCGCGACTCGATAAACTCAAAATCCAGATGGACGCCCAGACCGATGCGTTCGTCAAACACCTACAAACAGCCAACCGCGAAATGCTGTCCGTCATCGCCTCAGCCCAAGAGGTCATCAACCGCAACTCCCAGATCATGGAACGCGTGGAACGGAAACTCGAAAGCATAAAGTAGCCACCACATATCACTTTTGTGCCTTCGATGCATTTTCCTCCGGAGCAACACCGAACCATTCATTGGCCTGCTCCTCGGTGGCCAGCTCGCGGTAGTGTTTGAAGATGATCGTTGGTGAGTTTCCTGCCTCCAGAGCGACCTGTTCAGCGCTTTTGACGATGGCGATCCGGTAGCTGATGAATGAGTGCCGTAGCACATTGTTCGGCCACTCAAAGCCCAGAATCCTCGCAAGCGGAGCCACTTTCTTTTGCATTTCGGCATTGGGGACGACCCGGCCTTTCCCGACTCGCGGCAAAAGCCAGGCGCGCAGGTTGTCGCTGACTGGAATGATCCGACGCGATGCCGTCTTGGCCTGATCAGCTCGCAGGTGGATGATCTTGCGTTTCAAGTCCACAGCGCTCCAGTCGAGCCTCGCGATTTCCGCTGCGCGCAGCCCTGCAAAGGCTCCTATGGCAATGAAGGGAATCATTTCTGGCGTTGCGATTGCCAGCAGGCTCTTGATTTGAGCGGGAGTGAAGATGCCCGTTTCCGTGTCTCCCACTTTCACCTTTGAGACCGCTTCGGCCTCCGTAGCCTCGTTCTTGGGCAGATAGGATCGGGTTTTTGCCCAAGAGAAAAAGGTCCGGATACTCGTGTGCACTGTATTTCGGGTTCGAGGAGCACCGCCGAGTTTACGAAGCCACTCATCAATTTGATGGCTCTTGATGTGAAGAATCGGCAGAGGGAATGCCTCGGCAAATCGCTTCACGTCGCTTTTGAGTTGGTAAAGATAACGGTCACTCGCCCCGTCCTGCTTTTTGGCTGCGAGAAATTCTTCGATGAGGTCGGGCAACTTCGCC
>Ga0209189_1000800_pt1 | contig 24554 bp, 19 predicted proteins | sample C_130820_EF_Meta_FD_187308 | JGI IMG/M metagenome (GOLD analysis project Ga0209189, IMG submission 187308) | Freshwater microbial communities from Lake Croche, Canada to study carbon cycling - C_130820_EF_MetaG (SPAdes) (version 3) | ecosystem: Environmental > Aquatic > Freshwater > Lake... | reverse complement strand
TCATGATCTTCAAGCAGGTGCCACTGAGTCCATCAGCCCGGAGCGCGCGCCAGCAGGTCGGCACTGATCGCTTCATAGGCAGCCGCAACCCGCAACAGCGCATGATCGCCCTGCGGCCGGCCGAGCAGTTGAAGCCCCATCGGCAAGGTCCGGGTGGGGTGAAAGCCAGCTGGGACACTGATCGCAGGCAGACCGCCGAGCGTCGCGTATATCGTGACCTCCATCCATCGGTGATAGGTGTCCATTGCTCGCTCGCCAATGCGCTGCGGCCAGCGCTGCTCGATCGGAAACGGCCAGACCTGAGTCACGGGCAATGCAATCACATCAAACGCGTTCAACATACCGAGCAGATGATGATAAAAACGTGTCCGTGTCTGACTCGCCTTCAATAATTCACTGGCGCGCATGTTCAAGGAGTGTTCGTACTCCCAAAGGGCCTCAGGCTTGATGTGGACGCGCGCCTCAGGCGCTCCATCCGAAAGCGCCAGGAGAGCGGCCACGCGAGGCCCCACCAGCGCACGGCGCCAGGCCAGCCAGCAGTCCCAGAGCAGTTCCGGCTCGAACCCCAGGGAAGTTGGCGTCACGATGGCGCCGTGGCTCTGCATGCTCGCCAGGGCACTCTGGCAGACCTCCAGAATGCCTGGTTCGACCGCGAGATATCCGTTGAGATCGCCCAGCCATCCGATTCGCAGGCCATTCAGTAATTCAGCATGATCGTCAACTCCCGTCGCGCTGAACGAAGCGCCGAGAGAGAGGGGGAGCCGCGGGTCATAGCCTGACTGAATCTCAAGTAATCGGGCCAGATCAGCGACCGTACGGCCCATCGGGCCCTCGGTACTCAGCTGCGTCAACCAGACATCGGCACCCGGCCCAGTGGGGACCCGACCCTGACTTGGGCGCATACCAAACACATGATTCCAGGCGGCCGGGTTGCGCAGCGAACCCATGAAATCCGAACCATCAGCCACCGGCAACAACCGCTGCGCCAAGGCTACTGCAGCGCCACCGCTGCTTCCGCCGGCACTGACTGTGTCATCCCAGGCGTTATGGGTCGGTCCAAACACGGTATTAAATGTGTTCGAGCCAAGTCCGAGTTCAGGCGTATTGGTTTTGCCGATCACAATCGACCCAGCCGCCTTCATCCGCGCGGCGACGACGCAGTCTGCGCCAGGCATCGCATCCTTGAGCAGTGGACTGCCCTGGGTGGCCGGGAATCCCGTCACTGCCGCCATGTCCTTGATGGCCTGGGGCATCCCGTGCATCCATCCCCGAGACTGTCCTCTGGCCAGTTCGTCATCGCGCGCGCTGGCCTGGGCCAGCAGCACATCGTCGTCGGCCAGACTAACGATGGCGTTGAAGCGGGGATTGAGCACATGAATCCGCGCGAGATACGCCTTCATCACCTCGAGGCAGGAGATGTCGCCGCGATGGATCCGCACCGACAATTCGTGGGCATTCCACTGGACCACTTCCGTCATCATCGCTCCTGAATATGTCGCGTAGCGGGTTTCCGCAGCGCCACGGATTCGAATTCGTGAGGCAGGTTGGTTGGCGCGATCACTCTCTCCACTGCTCTTTTACGCAGCAGAGAACATCGTTGAGATTAGGCTGTGTAGGGACCCTCCGCCAGCAGGCTCTCATACGGAATATTCAATCCGTCATGCAGGCTCTTAACCATGCGAAGACTCAAGCGTCGCTTACGGTTGAGTACTTCGGAAACCCGACCACTCGGTCCAATGAATGGTTCGAGATCACGTGCCGTTAGGCCCTGTTGTTCCATCCGGAACTTGATGGCTTCAACGGAGTCGGCGGGCCCGAAGTCGTAATACTTGCTTTCATAAGCCTCAACGAGCGTCACCAGCACATCCCGCTCGTCCGCTTCTGGGGTCTGCTCCTCCGCCTGGAAGATCGACTCGAGCCGGCGGAAGACCACCTTCAGGTCGTCATCGTTTCGGATCGGTTTAATATTCATTAACGTTCTCCACATCAATACGGTCGTACTCGGCATGGGTGCCAACAAATTTCACCCAGGCGATGCGCGCGCGGTACTGCATTTCCACCACCAGTCGATACTTGTTGCCGCCGATGTTGAACACTACGCGGTTGTTTCCGCAGATGCTGGCGCTGGTGTACTGGTCCTTTATATCTTGCGGAGAGGCCCAAGTCGCCTTAACGACCTCGTCATACCAGCTGTGCAACGGACCTCGCGCATCACCGCAGCCAGGTTGGTTCCAAAACCTTTTTAGACTGCTCTTGGCGATAACCCTCATCTGCCCCAGTGTCTCCCGTTTTGGGAGTAACGTCAATTGCGTATGGAATCAGCGCGGTTAGCCCGGCAGGATGCATCTCTTGCGGCTCTGGTGCACGAGAGAGCCGCTAACCGTAGACCCCGGTAACTCACGTGGGGGCGAGGCGCCCCTCGAGGAGGCCGCCGATAACGGCGTGATTCACGCTATCGACACGGTATTGATGCCCAAGTAAAGCGTTGCCGTGGGCGGTTCATCCCGGATAGGGCAGACTAAAGGCCCGTAACTCTGGGCAAGCATGGACCGCTCACCGCCTTTTCGGCCTCCACGCTTGCCGCAGCGCCATTGCCGGCTTTATGAAAAGACAACTCGCCGCCTACGCCGGAACCATGATCGTGATGGTTGGGCTGGACATGCTTTGGCTTGGGGTCATCGCCAAACCAATTTACCAAAGCGGTATCGGTCACTTGATGGCCGACCAACCCAATGTGCCGGTGGCCGTACTTTTTTACGTGGTGTACGGGCTCGGGTTGGTGGTGTTTGCGGTGCTGCCCGCCGGACCTGCGCCAAGCTGGGCGAAGACCGTGGGTATGGCGGCGCTATTTGGCTTTTTTGCCTACGCCACCTACGACCTCACGAACCTGGCTACGCTCAAGCAGTGGCCGATTGGCTTGTCGGTGATGGATGTAACTTGGGGCACCTGCATCAGTGCGGCTGCAGCCGGCGGCGGAAAGGCCCTAATGGACTGGGCGGCGCCCTCTTAGCAGGCCTCATCGAGGGCCTGGAAACCAATTACACCTAAGCGGTGCAAGTGAACCATTCACCAAGCACGCCTTTGACCACGGGGTGGGGTGTTAATCCCATTTAGATTCACCACGTCCCGGGCGGGGGTGGGCTTGCTGATACACCCACAAAAGAGATAAAAAGAAAGGCGGGAGACAAAATTGACAAAATTAGACCCTTGATGCAATTCCCACGCGCCAGCGGTGTGCTGCTGCACCCCACCTCGTTGCCAGGCCCGCACGGCAGCGGCGACTTAGGGCCATCGGCTTACCATTTTGTTGACTGGCTGGTGGCGGGCGGCCAAACCCTTTGGCAAATGCTGCCGCTCGGCGGCGTTGGTCTGGGCAATTCGCCCTACATGAGCAGTTCGGCCTTTGCTGGCAACCCGCTGCTGATCGACCTGGCCGATCTGCATCGGCAGGGCTGGCTGGACGCTGACGCGCTGGCGCCAGCCAGCGGCCTGAACGATCAGGCGGTGAATTTTGAGCAGATGATCGCTTTTCGCATGCGCGTGCTGGCCTTGGCTGCAGCAGGGTTTGAAGCCCGTGCCAATGCAGCGGATCGCCAGGATTTTGAGGTCTTCTGCCAGCAGCAGTCTGCCTGGTTGGACGACTATGCCCTGTTCATGGCCCTGCAGGCGCAGCACCCGGACCAGGCTTGGAACCAGTGGGCTCAGCCCTTGGTCCGGCGCGATCCGGCGGCCCTGGCCAGGGCACGCCTGGCACTCGCTGGGGCCTGCCTGTTCTGGCAGTTTTGCCAATGGGTGTTTTTTCGGCAATGGCGTGGGTTCAAGGCCTATGCCAATGCCCGCGGCGTGCGCATCGTCGGTGATATTCCGATTTTCATCGCCCACCAAAGCGCTGAGGTCTGGGCCCGCCCCGAACTATTTGAGCTCGATGAGGCGGGCTGCCCCACCGTGGTCGCGGGCGTGCCACCCGACGGCTTCAGCGCCACTGGCCAGCGCTGGGGCAACCCCCTGTACTGTTGGTCCGCTCACGAGTCCGAGCACTTTCGATGGTGGATCGCGCGCATTCAAAGTACCTGCGCGCTGGTCGATCTGGCTCGATTAGATCACTTTCGCGGCTTTGAGAGTTACTGGGAGATTCCGGCCAGCGAGCCCACTGCCATGCATGGGCGCTGGGTGGCCGCCCCCGGGGATGATTTATTGCATGCCGCAGCCCTTGCCCTTGGCAGTTTGCCGATCATTGCCGAGGATCTGGGGGTGATTACCCCCGCTGTTGACGCGCTACGCCAACGCCATGGCCTGCCCGGCATGCGGGTGCTCCAGTTTGCTTTCAGCCCTGAGCAGGACGCTGGCTCGCGCTACCTGCCACACCAGTACACGGCTGACAGCGTGGTCTATACCGGCACTCACGATAACGACACCAGCTTGGGTTGGTGGCAAACCCTGCCTGAGGGGACCCGCCAACATGTACGGGACTACTTGGCTTGCGATGGCCACGACATTGCCTGGTCCTTGATCCATGCCGCCTGCGCCAGCGTAGCCGGCATGGCGATCTATCCGATGCAGGACGTGCTCGGTCTGCCGAGCCAACATCGTATGAACCGGCCAGGGGTGGGGGAGGGCAACTGGACCTGGCGTTTTCAGTGGGACCAGGTCGGTCCGGAGCCGGCACAGCGCCTACGCAAACTCACGCAACGCTACGGCCGACTGGGCCTGCCAACCGAGTCCGTGAATGCTGCACGCTGAGGACATCGCCGCGCTGATGGGCGCGCGACATCCTGACCCCTTTGCTGTGCTGGGCATGCAAGAGCGCGATGGGCAGCTCTGGGTACATGCCCTCTTGCCCGGCGCCCTTGGCGTTGATCTGCTCGACCGCAGCACTGGCCGCTGTGTGGTGAGCCTGCAGCGGTTGGCTGGTAGCGAGGTTTTTGGCAGCCGGCTGGCCCGGCGGCGTCATCGCTTTGACTACCTCTTGCGGGTTCAATGGCCAGGCCCGCCCGGTCAGCGCGACCCCGCGCCCGTGTGCCTGGAGGATCCCTACCGGTTCGGCGTCGTGCTGGGCGAGCTTGATCTCTGGCTGCTGGCTGAGGGTACCCACCGTCGTCCGCACCAGTGCCTCGGCGCCCATCCGCGCGACCTGCAATCGGTAGCTGGGGTCAGCTTTGCCGTCTGGGCCCCGAATGCCCAGCGAGTATCGGTGGTGGGGCCCTTCAACGCCTGGGACGGCCGCCGCCACCCCATGCGCTTACGATACGAGAGCGGCATTTGGGAACTGTTTGTTCCCGACCTCGGCGTGGGCGAGCTCTACAAGTTTGAAATCCGCACCCAATCGGAAGAGCTGCTTCTCAAGGCCGATCCCTTTGCCTTTCGCTCGGAGCTGCGGCCCGGCACCGCGAGTATCGTGCAAGGCCTGCCGCCGGTGAGTCCCATGAGGCCGGAGCGGGCCAAGGCAAACGACTTCGATCAGCCGATCAGCATTTATGAGGTGCATTTAGGGTCCTGGCGTAAGGCCGATGGCTGGCGTTGGCTGAGCTACCGCGAACTGGCTACCACTCTGGTGCCCTACGCCCGGGATATGGGCTTTACGCATCTGGAACTGATGCCGGTCAGCGAGCACCCCTTTGACGGGTCTTGGGGCTACCAGCCGGTGGGACTGTATGCTCCGACAGCGCGCTTTGGCACGCCAGAGGATTTCCGGGACTTTGTTGATGCCGCCCATGCGGCCGGGCTTGGCGTCATCCTGGACTGGGTGCCGGCGCACTTTCCCTCGGATGCACATGGGCTGGCTCGCTTTGACGGCACGGCATTGTACGAATACGCCGATCCGCGCGAAGGCTTTCACCAGGACTGGAACACCCTCATCTACAACTTCGGCCGCACCGAAGTGCGCAATTTTTTGGTGGGCAACGCGCTTTACTGGCTGGAGCATTTCGGTATCGATGGCCTGCGCGTGGACGCCGTGGCTTCGATGCTGTACCGCGACTACAGCCGGGGCGAGGGCCAATGGGTGCCGAACCGACATGGCGGCCGGGAAAACCTGGAGGCGATCGCCTTCTTGCGGCTGATGAACCATACCGTTGGCGTGGAGCGGCCTGGCGCCATCACGCTGGCCGAAGAATCCACCGCCTTTCCCGCCGTAAGCCGCCCGCCCAGCGCCGACCTGCAGGGCGGCGGGCTCGGCTTCCATTACAAATGGAATATGGGCTGGATGCATGACACCCTGGCTTACATGGCGCTAGACCCGGTGCACCGCAAACACCACCAAGGCGACATCACCTTCAGCTTGGTCTACGCGTTTGACGAAAATTTCGTCCTGCCGCTGTCGCACGATGAAGTCGTGCATGGCAAGGGTGCCATGTTGACCAAGATGCCCGGCGACCGTTGGCAACAGTTGGCTAATCTGCGCTCCTGCTATGGGCTCATGTTCACCCACCCTGGCAAAAAGCTGCTGTTCATGGGCTGCGAGTTCGCGCAGCCCACCGAGTGGCACCACGACCGCGCGTTGGACTGGGGCCTGTTGGACCAACCTGATCATCTGGGCATTCAGCGCCTGGTGCGTGACCTGAACCTTGTCTACCGGGGCCATGCCGAATTGCACCAGCTTGACACCGAGGGCGCCGGTTTTGCCTGGCTTAGCCACGAGGATGCGGCTCAGTCGGTGCTGGCCTTTGAGCGGCGCGCCCGTGACGGAAGCGCGCTCGTGGTGGTTTGCAACCTCACGCCGGTGCCTCGGCTGCGGTATCGCATCGGCCTGCCGCACCCCGGGCCCTGGCGCGAATTGCTCAACACCGATCAAATCGTTTATGGCGGCAGCGGTATGTGTAGCTATGCTGGCCCTACCGAGCTGCTGCCGTGGCAGCAGCGACCGCAGTCCCTTTGCCTGGACTTGCCACCGCTGTCATTCATCGTGATGCAGCCGGTGACATGACCACCAGCGCTGCCCTGTCCGGTGCACTGGCCCTGCAGCAGGGCGACGGCACGCTGCTCGGTGCTCAGCTCGGTCGTAGCGCCATCCAGTTCGCGTTGGCCGCGCCCCATGCCACGGCTGTGGACCTTTGCCTCTTTGACGCTGCCGGTCAGCGGGAGACCTTGCGCTTGCGCATGCCTGAACCGCAGAACGGCGTCTGGAGCGGCGCCCTGCCGCTGGGGCCGGGCATTGGGGCTGGTCTGGTGTACGGCTGGCGTGTGCATGGTCCCTGGGCCCCGCACGAGGGGCATCGGTTCAACCCCGCCAAATTGCTGCTTGACCCTGCCGCCCGTGCGGTGCTGGGCCGCTATACCGGCGACGACCTGCATCTGGGGCACGACCCCCGTAGCCCCGCGGGCGATCTGCCCGACTTGCGCGACAACGCCGTCACTGCGCTCAAGGCGCGGGTTGTGGCAGATTTGCCCCAGCCTAGCGCCCCCCGGCCGCGGCCTGACCCGGCCCGGCGCGTGATCTACGAGTTGCACATTAAGGGCTTCACCGCGCTGCATCCGGAGGTGCCTCCCAGCCAGCGCGGCCGCTATGCGGGTCTCGCACACCCGGCGGTGCTGGCGCATTTGCAGTCCCTGGGGGTGACCACGGTGTGTCTGATGCCCGTGGCCCACCGTGCCGACGAGGCTCGGCTGCAGGCGCTTGGCATGAGCAACTACTGGGGTTACAGCCCAGTGGCCTGGAGTGCGCCTGAGACCCGCTATGCCAGCGAAGGTCCCGACAGCGATGCCCGCAGTGAGTTCCGCGCGATGGTCGATGCTCTGCACGGTGGCGGGCTTGAGGTGGTGCTCGACGTGGTCTACAACCATACGGCCGAGCTTGACGAGTGGGGCCCCACGCTGTCGCTTCGGGGCATCGACAACGCGCTGTATTACCACCTGCTGCCGCACAAGCGTAGCGGTTACGCCAACTGGACCGGCTGCGGCAATTGCATCAACTTCGACCAGCCGCTCGTGCGGCGCACCGTGCTGGAGAGCCTTCGCCGGTGGGTCGTCGAGTTTGGTGTGGATGGGTTCCGCTTTGACCTGGCCCCGGTTCTGGCGCGCGGTGGTGACGATGTTCAGGGCCGCTTTCAGCCCGATGCACCTTTGCTGCAAGCCATCGCCAGCGACCCGGTCCTGGGCCAGCGCCTGATGATTGCTGAGCCCTGGGACATTGGCGCCGGTGGTTATCAGCTTGGTGCTTTTCCGCAGGGTTGGCTGGAGTGGAACGACCGCTACCGTGATACCCAGCGCCGCTTCTGGTTGCATCGCCAGTGCAGCCGCGGTGCCTTTGCCAACCGGCTGGCGGGCTCCAGCGATGTATTTGGTCGCGTTGGGCGCGGCCCCCATAGCAGCGTCAACTTCATCACTGCCCATGACGGCTTCACGCTGCGCGATCTGGTGAGCTACGCGCAGCGACACAACCAGGCCAATGGCGAGGATAACCGGGACGGACACGCCGATAACCTCAGCACCAACAACGGCGTCGAGGGGGAGACCGACGCGCCGTCGGTGCTCGACCAGCGTGCCAGCCAGCAGCGTGTGCTGCTGGCGACGCTGGTGCTCTCGCTGGGTACGCCGATGTTGCTCGCCGGTGATGAATTCGGGCACAGCCAGGGTGGCAACAACAACGCCTACTGCCAGGACAACCCGACCACCTGGATCAACTGGGCTCGGGCCGACCGCGGCCTGTGTGCGTTTGTAAAAACCGCGCTGGCCCTGCGCCAGGGGCTGGCGGTGCTGCAGGCCAGCCATTGGTGGCAGACCGGGGCTTCTGACCAGGGTCCGGAGGCCCTCTGGTGGTCGGCCGACGGCCAGCCCATGAGCGCCCCAGCCTGGGATGAGCCCCACAGTCAGGCGCTGAGCTTGCGCCTGCAGGGCGCTGGGCAGGGCGTACTGCTGCTTTTTAACCCAGAGCCCTATCCCGTCCGCTTCACCTTACCGCCGGGGTCCTGGCGCTTGAGGCTCAACACCGCCGTCGCCGACCCTAGCCCCCCCGCCACAGCAGGTCCTTGGCTCGGGCCTACCGAAGACGTCGCGTCCGGCGCCCTGTGGATGGCTGTGGCTGTGCCTATGGCAGAGTAGAGCGCGGCCTGATGATTTCAAAAAACAACAATAGCCCATTGACCCAGCCAGGAGACAAACATGCAGAACAATCTCAAAGTCCCGGCCACCATTGACCGGCATTTACAACCGCATATGTTGGTGCGACGCACTATCGCGTTGGTGCTCGCTGGCGGGCGTGGGTCGCGCCTGAAGCAGTTGACCGACAGGCGCGCCAAGCCGGCGGTCTACTTTGGCGGCAAATTCCGCATCATTGATTTCTCGCTCTCGAACTGCGTCAATTCCGGCATTCGCCGCATCGGGGTCATCACCCAGTACAAGTCGCACTCCCTGCTACGCCACTTGCAGCGCGGCTGGAGTTTCCTGCGCGCCGAACTGAATGAAATGGTTGACCTTCTGCCGGCTCAGCAACGCCTGGATGATGAGCATTGGTACCGGGGCACTGCAGATGCCATCTACCAGAACCTCGACATCGTGCAATCCAGTCACCCCGAGTACATCGTGGTGCTGGCGGGCGATCATGTCTACAAAATGGACTACTCGCTGATGCTGCAGGACCATGTCCGAAGCGGTGCCGAATGTACCGTGGGCTGCATCGAGGTCCCGCGGGCCGAGGCCTCCGCTTTCGGTGTGATGGCTATCGACGACCACCGCAAGATCATTGACTTTGTCGAAAAGCCGGCTCATCCATCGGGCATGCAGGGTATCCCGGGCGTGCCGGGCAACGACGCCATGTCGCTGGTCAGCATGGGGATCTACATCTTCAACGCCGCTTACCTGTACCGCCTATTGGACGAGGACCTCGCCAATCCCGCGTCCAGCCATGACTTTGGCAAGGACGTGATTCCGGTGGCGGTGCGCGAGGGTCAGGCCCAGGCGCATCCTTTCTCAATGTCCTGTGTGTCCACTTCGGCCCAGGCCAAGCCCTACTGGCGGGATGTCGGAACCATCGACGCGTTCTGGGAGGCCAATCTCGACCTGGCATCGGTCACGCCCGAGCTCGATATCTACGACAACGACTGGCCGATCTGGACCAATCAGCGTCAACTGCCGCCGGCCAAGTTTGTTCAGGATGCCCAGGGCAAGCACGGGCTGGCGATCAACACCATGGTATCCGGCGGCTGCATTGTGTCGGGCTCCAATGTCAGCAACTCGGTGCTGTTTTCCAGCGTGCGGGTGCACTCCTACTGCCATATCGATCAGGCGGTGCTTTTGCCCAACACCACCATCGGTCGTGGTTGCCGCATCAGCAAGGTGGTGGTGGACCGTGGTTGCACCCTGCCCGAGGGGCTGGTGATCGGGGACGACCCCGAACTTGACGCCCGCCGTTTCGAGCGCACCAAAAATGGCGTGGTGCTGGTCACTCAAAGCATGCTCAGCCGGCTGGCTGGCGCACCGGCCTGAAACCGAGCACCCCGGTATGCGTGTTCTGCAGGTCAGCGCCGAAATTTTTCCGCTTCTCAAGACCGGCGGGTTGGCTGACATTGCCGGCGCGTTGCCGCAGGCCCTGGCCGGCGTGGGTTGCAATGTGCGCGCATTGTTACCGGGTTTCCCGGCCATCGGACAGGTGCTGCAGGCCTCGCGCGTAGTCGGTGAATTTCGAACGCCATGGGGCGAATCGGTTGCCGTGCGCCTGGGCCAGCTCGCTGGCGTGTCAGGTGGCGCCGGGCCGCTGAGTGCCTATATGTTGGACGCGCCGGGCCTCTTTGATCGGGCCGGTAATCCTTACGAAGACGCTGCACGTCGCCCATATGCCGACAACCACCGTCGCTTTGCCGCACTGGGCTGGGCGGCGGCCCACCTGGCCTACGGACTCGATAGCGACTGGACCCCGCAGCTGGTGCACTGCCACGATTGGCATTCAGCACTGGCGCCCGCTTGCCTCAAGCTCTGGCCACGCCCGACACCAGCCGCCGTGCCCAGCCTTTACACCGTTCACAACCTGGCCTACCACGGGGTTTTTGATGCCTCGGTATTTGGCGAACTCGGCTTGCCGCCCGCTGCCTTTGCAGTCGACGGCCTTGAATTTCACGGCCAGGTATCGTTCATGAAAGCCGGCCTTTACTACGCCGATCACATCAGCACAGTCAGCCCGACTTACGCCCGTGAAATCCAGACCCCGGAACAGGGTTGCGGCCTCGACGGCCTGCTACGTGCCCGGTGGGACCAACTGACTGGGATTCTGAATGCAGTGGATGAAGCGGTGTGGGACCCAGCCAAAGATGCTCATATCAGCCATCGCTACCGGCCCGAACGTCTTGCAGGTAAGGCCTTGTGTAAGGCCGCGTTGCAAGGCCACAGCGGGCTTGACCAGCAGGCTGATGCGCCGCTGTTTGCGATGGTCAGTCGCATCACCGAGCAAAAGGGCCTACCTCTTTTGCTTGCCGGAGTGGAAGAGATCGTGGCGCGCGGTGGGCAATTGCTGGTGCTCGGCAGCGGCGACGCTGACCTTGAGCAGGCCCTGCAGCAACAGTGCCAGCGTCACCCGGGCCGCGTCGCGGTGCACCTCGGCTATGACGAGGCCCTGGCCCACCGCATCTTTGCCGGCAGCGATATCACGCTCGTGCCTTCGCTATTCGAGCCCTGCGGCCTGACCCAGATGTACGGGCTGAAGTACGGCAGCCTCCCGCTGGTGCGCGGGGTGGGCGGCCTGGCTGACACTGTGACCGATGCCGATCTGGCCACGCTGGAGGACCAGACCGCCACCGGTTTCGTATTCGGACCCTTCACCGATGCCGCCTACCAGCACGCGCTGCGGCGGGCATTCGCTCTTTACCGCAGGCCCGCCGCCTGGGCCCGGGTACGACAGACCGGCATGCGCCAGCCACTGGGTTGGGCGCGTGCCGCCCAGGCCTACCGAGCCCTTTACCAGCGCATGGTTGCCCACTGAATCCTTAATTCCTCCTTCGATCGAGCCTCTCATGAACGCCCACATGAATGTCCCTATAAAGCCATCCGTCGAGCCCGCTACCTTTGACGTCGATTCACCCTCCCGCGATCTCGCCGCGCTCAAGCGCGCCATTGCCAACAAGTTGCTGTTCACGGTCGGCAAAGATCCCGAGGCGGCTCAGCCTATCGATTGGCTCCATGCTGCCGCCTATGCGGTACGCGACCAGTTGGTGGAGCGCTGGATGCGCACTACCCGCGCAAAAAAAGGGCAGGACGTCAAGCGCGTGTATTACCTGTCGATGGAGTTTCTGATGGGGCGCACCTTCAGCAACGCCCTGATTGCGCTCGACCTGCACGCCACGCTGCGCAAGGCGCTGGCTGAACTGGGTGTGGACATGGACTCCGTGGTCGAACTGGAGCCCGACGCCGCGCTGGGCAACGGGGGGCTGGGCCGGCTGGCCGCCTGTTTTTTGGACTCGATGGCCACGCTCGGCATCCCGGGTTACGGCTATGGCATCCGCTACGACTATGGCATGTTCCGTCAGACCATTATTGACGGCCGCCAGGTGGAGGCGCCCGACTACTGGCTCAACGCCAACAACCCCTGGGAGTTTGCCCGGCCCGAGGTCAATTACCGCATCCAGTTTGGCGGCCATGTGGTCCACCACGGCGACCACCACGAATGGGTGGACAGCAATGATGTGCGCGCCATGGCGTATGACACCATCATCCCCGGCTACGGCACCCAGGCCACCAACACGCTGCGCCTGTGGTCGGCCAAGGCCACCGAGGAGATCGATCTCAAGGCCTTCAATCGCGGCAATTACCTGGCGGCGGTCGAGCGCAAGAACCAGTCAGAAAATGTGTCCCGAGTGCTGTACCCCGACGACTCCACTCCGTCGGGGCGCGAGTTGCGTTTGCATCAGGAGTATTTCTTTGTCAGCGCCAGCATGCAGGACCTTGTGCGTCGCTACTTACGCCAACACAGCACCTTCGACCAGCTCAGTGCCAAGGTCAGCATCCACCTGAACGATACCCACCCGGTGCTGGCGATCCCGGAGCTCATGCGCCTGTTGCTTGATGAGCACCATCTGCCCTGGGCCGATGCCTGGACCCTGTGTCAGGGCGTGTTCTCGTACACCAACCACACGCTCATGCACGAGGCGCTCGAAACCTGGCCAGTCGAGATGCTGGGCCGGGTGCTGCCGCGCCATCTGCAGATCATTTTTGATATCAACGCCCATTTTTTGACGCAACTGACGCAACAACATGGGCCGGATATTGATCTGATGCGCCGCGTATCGCTGATTGACGAGACCGGTGAACGCCGTGTACGGATGGCCTACCTGGCGGTGCTGGCCAGCCATTCGGTCAATGGCGTGTCGGCGCTGCACTCCGAGTTGATGCAGCAGTCAATCTTTGCCGACTTCGCTAGCCTGTGGCCGAAGCGTTTTAACAACAAGACCAATGGCATCACGCCCCGGCGCTGGTTGGCACTGGCAAACCCCGCCCTCTCGGCTGTCCTCGACGCCCGTATCGGGCGCGACTGGCGGCGTGACCTGTCTGGCTTGAGCGCGCTACAACCCCACCTTGAGGACCCAGCCCTCATTGCGGCGGTTAGCCAGGCCAAGAAGGCCAATAAGCAGCGACTGGCCGTCTGGCTGCAACAGAACATGGCGATTAGCGTGTCCACCGACGCACTGTTTGATGTGCAGGTCAAACGGATTCACGAGTACAAGCGTCAACTGCTGAATGTGCTGCATGTGGTGACGCGTTATCTGCGACTGCTGGAACAGCCCGGTGCCGTCACTGTGCCGCGCGTAGTGATCTTCGCCGGCAAGGCGGCCTCGGCCTATCACATGGCCAAGCTGATCATTCAGCTCATCAACGACGTCGCTAAAACCGTCAATGCTGACACCCGGGTGGGTGACCTGCTCAAGGTCGTATTCGTCCCCAACTACAGCGTCAGCGTTGCCGAACTCATCATCCCGGCGGCCGATTTGTCAGAGCAGATTTCTACGGCGGGCACCGAGGCCTCGGGCACCGGCAACATGAAGTTTGCGCTCAATGGTGCGCTCACCATCGGCACGCTCGACGGCGCCAACGTCGAATTGCAAGCCAACGTGGGCGCCGAGAATATCTTTATATTTGGCAACACAACAGCCGAGGTGGCCGCCATCCGGGCCGCCGGCTACCAGCCCCGCGCCATCCTGTCGCGCAAGACCGAGTTGCAGCGTGTCCTCGAGGCCATTCGCGACGGTCGCTTCAGCCCGGAGGAACCCAGCCGCTACAAAGCCATTTACGATGTGCTGGTGAATTGGGGCGACCAGTACCTGCTGCTGGCCGACTACAGCAGTTACATCGCTGCGCAGGAGCGGGTCGATAACCTGTACCGCTCGCCCGATGCCTGGGCCAGGAAGGCGCTGCGTAATGTGGCGGGCATGGGGCCGTTTTCGTCCGACCGCACCATCGCCGAGTACGCACGCGACATCTGGCAAGTCCAGCCCATGCTTGTGGCGGGTTGACCCGTACGCTTTACGGTAATGGCATACCGGACTGGCGCTCCCCTGCAATCTTGATGACGGGCGGTTCGCTCTCGAGCATGCCGTAGGGGCCGACCACGACGCCCGCCAAGCGTGCCCCTTCGACCTTGGCGCTGACCGCTTTCAGTTCACCGTCGGTATTAACAAAACTGAAATACAGGTCGGCGCCCTGCAGTCGCGCCCCCAATAGGGTTTGCGCTTCTGAGCCGAATGTCAAACTTCCGCCGATTCGCTGAAAGCGCTGCGCGAGGCGGAGCGTGACAGGCCCTCTAGAATCAAGTCCGGTGATCGACCAGACGCCGTTGACTGCGGCTGGAACCGTCCAAAAGTAGCCGGTACTGGTATTTGCCTGAATCACCTGGTCTGGCTCCCAGTCGCCCATGGAGAACGTATTGGAGAGGACTCGGGTACCAGGGCGCATGGCCAGAATGGTCGGGCGCAGTTGCGCGTTGATCTCTTCGAGCAAGTACATCACCACAACCGTTGCACTACTGAAGTCTTCGGTATAGATGTCGCCATGAATGAAGTGGACTCGATCGGCAACGCCGGCTCTTTGCGCATTTCGCCGCGCCAATGCGGTGAGATTTTTGTCGTATTCGATACCCCATGCGCGGGCACCGAACTGAAGCGCCGCAGCGATCGCAATTTTGCCGTCACCAGCGCCAAGATCAACCACCTTGTCGGTCGGGGTGACCTCTGCGGCCTTGAGCAATCGGGTTACCAATTCATCTCGGGTGGGCAGCCACATCACATCCTTGCCGACTTGCCCGAGCCGAGGAACATAAGTTTCAGTCTGCGGGGTGGCGCAGCCTTGTAAGAGCCCGAGGCCAAGGGTCACGCACATTGCGTGGACGAGTACGCAGGCGGGATGTTTGAGGTTTAGCGGGGCCTTGGTCATGGGACAGTGAAGGATAGCGGCGTGCGAGCAAAGACGGAACCAAGAGACGACACAACTTGTGATCGCCGGCCAGTTCGGCGAGGAGTTCAACAGCTGGCTTCGGGCTGCACGGCCAGATATCGGGTGCATCTCCCTGCCGCCAATACTCAACTGGCCATGATCGACAAAGCCTGATTTCACTGCAAAATCCCCCTTAGAAAAAGGTACGAGATGGCAAATACAGAACCCGGATCCGTATTGCGGCAGATACCAAGAGGGGTATGGGTACTGGGCTTCGTCAGTATGCTCATGGATATCTCGTCCGAGATGGTTCATAGCCTGTTGCCCATGTTCATGGTCACCGCGTTGGGGGCGAGCGCATTCACGGTGGGGGTCATCGAGGGCTTGGCCGAGTCCACTGCTCTGATCGTTAAGGTGTTCTCTGGCGCATTGAGCGATTACCTCGGCAAGCGCAAAGGCTTGGCTGTATTTGGCTATGCCCTGAGCGCATTAACAAAGCCTTTGTTTGCCATCGCATCGGGAACTGGCACCGTTGTATCCGCCCGGTTACTGGACCGGGTGGGCAAAGGGATCCGAGGCGCACCACGCGATGCTTTGGTTGCGGATATCGCTCCCAGCCACGTCCGCGGCGCTGCGTTCGGATTGCGTCAGTCACTGGATACCGTGGGGGCATTCACAGGGCCGCTGATGGCTGTCGGCTTGATGCTGCTGTGGTCTAACGATTTTCGGGCGATCTTCTGGGCCGCCGTGGTGCCCGGAATGCTGGCCGTGATGCTGCTGCTCTTCGGCATTCGCGAGCCTGATCGGCCTATTCAGGAGCGGCGCACCAACCCGATTCAGCGCGTGAATCTGCGGCGCCTGAGCAGCCAATACTGGTGGGTGGTGATGATCGGCGCGGTATTTACGCTGGCTCGTTTTAGCGAGGCTTTTCTGGTGCTGCGCGCCCAACAAAGCGGCGTCGCTATCGCGCTGGTACCCTTGGTGATGGTCGCGATGAATCTGGTTTATGCAGCATCCGCCTATCCGTTTGGCAAGTTATCGGATCGGATGAGCCACACGAGGTTATTAGCCGCGGGCTTGGTCATTTTGATTGCTGCTGACTTGGTACTGGCCAGCAGCGGCCATTGGTCCACCATGCTGGCTGGGGTCACGTTGTGGGGCCTTCACATGGGTATGACCCAAGGTCTGCTGGCGACAATGGTGGCCGAAACCGCACCCGCCGACCTGCGTGGAACCGCCTATGGCTTCTTTAATCTGATGAGCGGAGTAGCCATGTTGCTGGCCAGCGGTATTGCAGGTTGGCTGTGGGACCGACATGGAGCGGCGACCACGTTCCTGGGAGGTGCCGCATTTGCAGGCGTGGCATTGCTCGGCTTGCTCACGCAAAAAGTTCGCTAAAAAAGTTTGCTAATGCAGATACTGCTTCTGCAATGCCTCAACGAGTTCATCGGCGAAGGCACCACCCGGTTGGTGTGCCCGGAGGCCCTGATCGAACTTACTCAGGGCGGGAGCAACAATTGCGCATGGATGGTTGGGCCTCACTTCGTGCAGCCCCACCTTCCTAGAGGATATCTACCATGGCACAGTCTCCAAACGTTCCCCAGGGCTCGGGCCAAACCCCCGCCCAAGCCCCTTCACGCGGTGGCGCTTCTCAAACTCCCGCCCAAGCACCTTCAAAGAGTGCTGCCCAAACCCCCGCGCAATCTCCTTCCCAAGGCGCCGTCCGCAACCCTTCCCAATCGCAATCAAAAGGCGCTTCCCAATCTCCTTCGAAATGATTGAATCGCTGGCCTAGCGCGCTATCCGATTGGTTCAGAGGCGCCGGGGGAACCCGGTGCTGTCTGGCCCGGTCAGGTTAGACGTTTTCGCAACTGCTGGCTCAGTGCGTCCACGCAGGCCACCATCCCAATCATTCCCAGCAGCACAGTCGCGGTCTTGTGCATCTGGAAAAGGCTCAGATGGAACGCCAGCAGTTGGCCGAGCCCGCCTGCACCGACCACACCCAAGACAGCGGCGGCCCGGATGTTGTTCTCCCACCGGTAAAGGGTATAGCTCATCACCTGCGGCAAAATCGTGGGCAGCGTGGCGTAAAGAAAGATGCGACCCGAGCCGACTCCCTGGGCCTTGAGTGCTAACGCAGGCCCTGTGGGTGCGTTTTCAAGCGCCTCCGCATAAAGACGTCCCAGGACGCCTGCGGTATGAAGCGCAAGCGCTAGCGTTCCGGCGAATGGCCCCAAGCCAGCCGAAATCAGTAAAAGGCTCGCCCAGACAAGTTCCGGGATGGCGCGCAGGGCGTTAAGCAGCCACTGCACCGGGGTTCGGGCCCAGGCGAACGCCTCGGTTCGATTTTGGCTTCCCAGGATGGCCAATAACATCCCCAAAAGGGCGGCGAGCAGGGTGCCAAGAACAGACATGGCCAAGGTTTCCCAGGCCCCCAGGAGGACTTTTTGGATGAATTCCGGAGAGGTTTCAGGAGGCACGAATTCGCCCAGAAACCGCCCCATACTCGCGAACGCTTCAACTGACAAAAAGCCCTGCCATTGCAGATCAGTGGTCGCGAAGCTTGCGATGACCAGGCACAGCAGTGCCGTCAGTACGCCCCAAGCCTGGGTTCTCATCCGATGACCCTCCGGATCGTGGCACTGGCGCGATCGGCAAGCGCAACCAGTCCGATGAAGACCAGCAACATGGTCGCCACCTCGGCGCCAGCAAACATCTTCATCGAATTGTCCATCTCCTGGCCCAGTCCTCCCGCACCGACAAAACCGAGAACAACGGACGAGCGAATCGCGCATTCCCATCGGTAGACGGTGTAGCTGGTCAGCTCAGCAGCGCAGGTGGGTAGTAATGAATGGAAGAACGCCTGCATCCGGCTGCTTCCATTTCTTAGGAGCGTCCGACTCGAATGCTGATCAGCACTTTCCAGAATTTCGGCATACACCTTTCCCAGCATGCCCGCATAGGTCAATGCAATCGCCAGGACACCCGCGGTCGGGCCCAGGCCAACCACCCGAACAAACACCAGGGCCCAGACAAGTTCGGGAATGCTGCGAAGAACAATAAGCACCCAGCGAACCGACTGACGAATCCAGAAGGGCACTCGGTCCATCGTGCCGGTCAGCCCCGAGAGCGAGAGCACCCTAGCTGCAATAAGGCTCAGTGGAATGGCGAGCACGAGTGCCAGGCTGATCCCAACGGTGGCCATGGCAACGGTGCGCCAGGTTTCCCGAGCAATCAGACGCAAAAACGCCGGATCGTCCGCGATCGGCCAGAAGGTTCCGAGAAATCGAACTGTCGCCTGAATGCTCTCGGACTCGAACAATGCCCATGGACGAAACTCGGTCGCGACCCCAAGCGGCCACAGCAGGAAAACACTGACCAGGATGAAGAAAAGTCGGACCGCGGTCGCGGGATCCCGGATTGGCTCAGGGTGCCGCATTATCGGCAGTGCAGGGCGGTTACGCGGATGCCAGGGGCCTCGGGAAGTTCGTCAGCGGAAATGGCGCCGACCAGTCCGCCGTTGGTGGTCTCATAAAGATCCTCGAGGGCCTGTTGCGTGACTTGCGAACTCGGCAAATCAAAGGCCAGCTTTCCTTTGCGCAGACCGATAATTCGGGGAAAGAACGCCAGGGCAGCGTCGACCTGATGCAGTGTAGTCACCAGGGTTGCGCTGCGTTCGTTCGCACTGTCGACCAAAGCCTGCATCGCTTGCTGAAGTCGCGCCGGGTCGAGCGAAGAAAGGGGCTCGTCAATCAACCACAGCGATGCGGGGGACATCAGGGCGCGCGCCAAACCCACCCGCTGGCGCTCCCCACCTGAGAGCTGATCGACCCGTTCGAACAGCTTTGCGGCCAGATCAAAACGCTCGAGTGCCGCCAATGCGCCGGGGAGATCACTAGGAACAATCAGGGACCGCAAGCTGGCGACCAAGCTCATTGTCGGCAATCGTCCTGCCAGGACAGCGGTAACGACCCGCTGACGTGGCGGTAGCGGTGGAACCTGTGGCGCGAGAAATAAATGCCCCCGCAACCGCTGCAGGTCGGATTTTGACAACTGCCAAGGGTCCTGCCCGTCGAGCAACAATGACCCGCTCAGGGGTTTCATTGCGCATGCCAGAACCTCCAGCAGCGTCGTTTTCCCTGAACCCGATGGGCCGATGATCGCGACATGCTCACCGGCGCCAATCTCGAGATTCAGGCTTTCGATTGCGCGATCCTCGGATGAGCGATACGCGCGATGACGAGCCTCGAGATGCCGGGTCTGAATCTTCAAGACGTGTGCTTAACGCTGGGCTTGGGCGGGGCTTAACGGGGGGCTCAACGCGGGGATGAGAGCAGGTTGCTTAAAGGAGCTGGGCGCTTCGGGCGGCTGCTTCGATATCTTTGTAGTTCTCAGCCTGGGTCGGTACAAAACGGCTGGCGCGCTGTAACTCAAGGATCTCTTTGCCCTCGGGGGTTGACTTGCTCAGGCCCAAGAACGCTTGCTTGAGTTTTTCGCGCATGGCCGCCGGCATGTCCGCATGGACCGACCAGTTGTAGTCAAAAAAAGGCGCAGTGGTGTAGAAGACTTTGACCTTGCTCAGATCGACCTTCTTCTCGGCAACAAAACGCTCCCAGACCTGAATATTGAGTGCGCCCGCCTGAACCTTGCCGGATGCGACTGCGGCGATTGTCGCGTCGTGGGCGCCGCTGAAGGCAACGCGTTTGAAATCTTTGTCCGGATTAATATTCGCGGCGAGGAGCGCGCTGCGCGGCATGAGATGCCCAGAGGTGCTGCTCTGCGAACCAAAGCTCACATCCTTGCCCTTCAGATCATTCAGTGTATTGATCGACGGGTCACTGGTGATAAACACCGACTTGAACTGCGTGTCTTCTTCTCGCTGGACCAGGGGGATGGTCTTTCCGCCCGAACGGACATTGGCCTGAACAAATGTGAACCCGCCGAACCAGGCGAGGTCAACGCGCTTATTCACCAATGATTCAACTGCTGCCGCGTAGTCCGTGACTGGAACAAACTGGACTTTCACGCCGAGTTGAGATTCGAGGTAAGCCACGAGCGGTGCTGCTTTGCGGGCCAACTCGCTGGGGGATTCATCTGGGATTGCTGTGACCCTGAATACGCTCTGTGCCTGAGCTGTACTGATGCTCCCCAACACAAGGCTGGTAAGCAAGCTGAGACCAAGGCGCACGAAGTTGGAACGGTTCATAACACTTCCTGTAGTGGTTGGGTCCTGAGGGGCAGGGCCCAGGGTGCCGCGTAGGATGCCAGAATCTGGCCACGAACAATCCGGGATACCCTCAAATTGAAGCAGCAATCGAATCTGGATTCACACGCCATGGGCGAGCTCAATGACGGTCTGTTGCGACCGAGGGCTGCAATTTCCCCCAAGTACTTTTACGATAGTCAGGGATCGCGCCTCTTTGATGCCATTACCGCCCTGGACGAGTACTACCCGACCCGAACTGAGGCGGCGATTTTCGAGTCAGCCGCGGCCGAAATCGCTGGGCTTGTCCCAGCAAAAACAATCTTGATCGATCTGGGCGCGGGAAATTGCGCCAAGGCAGAGCGCCTCTTCCCAATTCTGAATCCAGCTGCGTATCTCGCGGTTGATATTTCGTCCGAGTTTTTGTTTGAGGCGTTGCAGGGCTTGGGTCAGCGCCATCCTGAGCTTCCCCGGCAGGCACTGGCGGTGGATTTCTCGGCTCACTTTGAGCTTGATGACGAATCGACTGCCTGGCTTTCGCATCTCGGTCTCGACGATCGACCAAGAGTGGTTTTTTATCCGGGATCGAGTATCGGGAATTTTGCGCCCGACGAGGCCCTTGGCTTGTTGCAGCAAGTTCAGGCAGTCTGCGCGGCCAGCGGCACAGGCGGAGGCATTCTGATCGGCGTTGATCGGGTCAAATCGCGGTCGGTACTTGAATCCGCATATGACGATGCGCTAGGAGTGACGGCTGCATTCAACCGTAATCTGTTACGTCATCTAAATCGTATCCTCGGGGCGGATTTTGTTCTTGATCGCTGGAAGCATCTTGCTTTTTATTGCGATCACAAGTCCCGCATTGAGATGCACCTCGAGTCTCTGTGCGAGCAAACGGTTCGGTGGCCGGGGGCCGAACGCTTGTTTCGTTCTGGTGAGCGCATTCATACCGAAAATTCGTATAAATGGCAGCCGCAGAATTTTGCGGCGCTTCTGACTCGGGCAGGATTTACGCCCACCCAACATTGGACCGACGCGGATGAGTGGTTCAGCGTGTTCTGGGCGACGGTTTAATAAAGCCTCGCGGCTGGAGGGCGACCGAGACTTAGAGGGTGAACTTAGAGGGCGACCGAACGGAAGCCGGCAAAAATATCGCTGCGATCTGGTGTACTGAAATTGCGATACTGCACGTCACGCATTCTCGAACGGGTTGCGCTGCATGCACCTTTCAGAACCGGCCGGCCATCAAACCACGGCTGCGAGTAATCGCGGTAGGGATGCGGCGTAAACCCCGGAAAAGGTCTGAATTCACTGGACGTCCACTCCCAAACTTGGCCCCATGCAAAGCCAGCTGATGACTGAGCCGCCAGCACCCATTCGGCTTCTGTGGGTAGGCGGCGCCCAGCCCATCGACACCAGGCCTGTGCTTCGAATGCACTCAAATGAACGGCGGTCGCTGAGGGATCGAGTGGCTGCCATCGACCAAAATGCAGCATCTCCCAAGGGGTGCCGCCCCCTCCGCGAAGGTAGCGTGGGGCCGCATGGTTGCCTGTGCAACGCCATCGCCACCCGGACTCGTCCCACCAACGCGCATCGGCATACCCACCGGCTTCGATGAAGGGTAGATAGCGTCCCCAACTCAGCGCACCAGCGTCAATCTTAAATTGGGGCGTTCGTATCCTCGCGAGTCCCAATTCGTTATCAAAACAAAATCCGGGCCCTGCGTGGCCGAGTTGAACCTCAGAGGCTGAAATAGCGAGTTCGGCCGCGACGATTCTGACCGCCTTCTCAACCTCATCGAAGTCATATCCAGGGTCGAAACCGAGGCTTTGCGCCATGTACGCAGCAGCCTCTGCATGCATATCCTCATGAAACAGGGCGAGGCGGAAAAAATACAGGCTCTGGTCATCGTCGTTCGCCAGCTCGAGGCAGGCGAGTGTGTCGGTCAGGCTATCGGTCAAATCAGCACGGGTCTCAGCGACGCTCGGCAGGTCCAGAGCCCAGCGCTGATCGTGTGCAATGGCGCTTGAATCGTAGAGTGCGTCCGCGTTAATACCGCGATGAGCCTGCCTCGCCGCAAACCGAGTGGCGTCTGGATTGGCGTTCAGTCCGAGCGCTCGATCCGGATTTCGAATCAGCCACCAATCGGTAAACCAGGCCACGTGACCGAACTCCCACCGTGGCGGGTTCAGAGTGGGCTCGAGTGGTACAGTCAACCCCGGGCCTAAGGCAGCCTCGTAGTGATCCACGAGGCGCAGGGTTCGCAGGCGGGCGTCCTGCAACGCTTGCCCCAATTGTTTTTTGCCTGCAACGCGCAGCTCGTCCCGTGTCGCCTCGCCGATGCCCTGTTTCATGAGTAAACCCTCGATTTGTATTGTGACGCCTGCGTTGGCAGACGCCAACAATGGGAACTGGCAGACCGCTCGGCGCTGGGCCTCGATGTTGGCCGGGGTTTTCAAAGTTCATCTGGTCAGGTCTTGGCCAACCGGGGAGCCGCAACTTGATCAGTGTGATGGTTTGTTGGCGCTTCATGCGAGGCGTTCCGCCCAATCGATCGAGGCCTGGGCCGGCACCTTCCCAGATAAGCCACTGGTGGTGGCACTCACCGGAACCGACCTCTATCGAGACATTCATCAAGATTCCTTTGCCCAGAATTCGCTGGAGCTTGCCCAACGATTGATCGTGCTACAAGAGCAGGGCTCTTTCGAGGTGCCGCTGCAGTGGCGCAACAAATGTCGGCTTGTCTTTCAGTCGACGCCGCGAAGAAGTGCGTTTTCAAAAACGTGCCGCCACCTGCGTGCGCTCATGGTGGGGCACTTGCGGGACGAAAAGTGGCCTCAGGTCTTGTTTCAAGCGGGTCGTCAGATCACGTCAGACGAAGGGATTCTGATTGACCATATTGGCCAGGCCCTCGACCCCAAACTCGGCGAAATGGCAGCGCAAACGGCTCGAGAATGCTCACACTATCGCTGGCTGGGTGGGTTGACCCATGCGCAGGTCAAGGGTCATATTCAGCGCGCCCACGTCCTGGTTCATACCAGTCGTATTGAAGGGGGCGCCCATGTCATCCTCGAGGCGATTTGTAGCGGCACCCCGGTCCTTGCCTCAAACATACCGGGCAATGTCGGCATGCTGGGTACTGACTATTCGGGTTATTTCGAACCGGGGGATTCTGCGCAGCTCGTTGAAATGTTGCGTGAGCTGCATCCCCGAAACGATTCGAGCGCACCCCGGCTGAACGCGCTCAAAGCACAATGCAATGCTCGGGCGCACCTGTTCGATCCCAGGCGGGAACAGTCGGCTCTGATCGATCTTTTGAACGAATTAAATTGGACTTCACGATGATCACTGAATCGATCCCATCTCACCCGCACGAGCCTCGCCTAACGAGTCTCTCTCACGGCGGGGGCTGTGGCTGCAAAATTGCTCCCGGGGTGTTGAGTGAAATTCTCAAGGGCACTTCTGCAATGCCAATGCCGCCCGAGCTTCTTGTCGGCATCGAGACTGCGGACGACGCTGCGGTCTATCGCCTCAATGATGAGCAAGCGCTCATCGCGACGACTGACTTTTTCATGCCGATCGTGGACGACCCGTTCGACTTCGGGCGGATCGCAGCGACCAACGCCATCAGCGACGTTTACGCGATGGGCGGTACACCGATCATGGCCCTGGCCCTTGTCGGGATGCCTATCGGTGTGTTGTCAACAGAGACCATCGGCAAGATTCTGGACGGCGGGCAGGCGGTTTGTCGAGCCGCCGGGATTCCCATCGCGGGTGGCCACACCATTGATTCGGTAGAGCCAATCTATGGGCTCGTGGTGATGGGCCTGGTCCATCCGTCGCGTATCAAGCGCAATTCGGATGGGCGGGCTGGCGACCGGTTGGTTTTGGGCAAGCCGCTTGGCGTTGGCATTCTATCGGCGGCACTCAAAAAAGAGCACCTGGGCGATGAGGGATACGCGCAGATGATCGCCTGCACGACCCAGCTCAATACGCCAGGCCCCGCACT